>BNJS01001606.1_pt1 | contig 111159 bp, 194 predicted proteins | sample 8540461 | NCBI WGS metagenome assembly BNJS01 (sample SAMD00202454, study PRJDB9452) | human saliva metagenome | isolation source: human saliva | place: Japan | reverse complement strand
GGTATTGCCTGCTTCTCGCATCGGTCAGTGTTCTGGGTGGCACTCTGAAATACTTCTGGTGTTCGCCTCATGGCTGGGTTGGTTTCGCCCATGGCGTTGTCAACCCCAGTTGGCGTGGCGAGCGCGTTGTACCATCCTGGACCGCGCCACCACATGGCCCTGCCCAGCGGCGCGCAGGTATTGTCGTCTGGTCAATTTTCGCGGGGCGAACGGTAAAACCGGATGGGATATCGTCATCGGCACGGTCTGCGGGCGTTGCCTGCCAGCCCTCACCGCTAGTTCGTCTCCTTCAGTGAATTGTTCGGCGGGTCGATTCTTGTCGAGCAGGTGTTTTCCTATCCCGGTGGGAGTGGCTGCCTCTGAGGCCGGATTGAGGGAGACATGGCTCTTCTTCTCAGGTGGTGTTTGAAGTGCGGGTTCGTCTTTATCGGCAATCTGCGCCGCGACCTTCTGTGCGATGGTGGATCACGGATGAGGAGGGTGAAAGATGCTGAAACAACGTAAGAGACGGCCCGCACCAGATATCTGCGACGAAAGCGGATGATCACTGCATCCATCGTGAATCTCCTGCCTGGTCATCTGTCAGTTGTTGTGTGAACCGCCGCTCCCTGAGAGCAATGGAACTTGACCTAATGGCTCAAAGCAGCCTCCCTCCGGGAAAGCCTTGTTCAGGACGGGACTGGATGGGACGCGACATGTTCACCCGGTCCATGAAAGCATGTTCGCAGAATGCCAGATCCGGCGATCGCCTGCATCGTAGTGTCGTCATATCGGTCACGCTCAGGCCTCGCTGCCATCTTCGGAGCAAAGGTCGATGCGGCAGTCTCCTGGATTATCGATCTGTTCCTGGGCATGCCCCATCTGGTGCTGATGATCCTGGTCTCCGTAGCACTCAGGGTGGAGCTGGGTCATCATCGCAGTGGCGATGACCCACTGTACACTCACGCGCATCGTCCGTGCTTTGAGGTGCTCCAGCTGAGACGTTTCATACTGGTTGCCAGGAATATGGGCGAAGCCACTCTGGATCACCTCAGACGTGTCATTCCTCATCTCGTCCCCCAAGTTGTCGTGGGTTTCGTTCTCCTCTTCCACGCCATCCTGCATGGGGGCTCCCTGACCTTCCTGGGGTTTGGCTATCACCTTTGAAACCTGCCCTGGGAGTGATCCTGGCAGAGGCGTTACAACACCTGTCCCACCGGAGCCTGGTGGCTCGTGCTGCTCCCTGGGCTCGTTCTGCTGGCAGTCGTCGGGTGTTTCGACTCCATCGGTTCAACTCAATGAATTCCTTGATCCCCATAAGCAGGGTAGAGGTGATGCCTCAGGATCCAACTGATCAGGTCACACCTGTTGGAGGTGGCGAGTCTGTCCAGCTTCGATTCATTTGGGAAGGTTGCGCTCCATAAGAGACACCCATCACCGACCTGACCTGAACGTCGATGAGGAAGTAGTGGCGATTGTCAGAGACGAAATGGTTCAGGAAAAACGCTCGCCATGCGATACTAGAGTTCTCCCAGCTAACGCAGAAGAGGCGGAATCATCCGCTACAGAGGTGATGCTCACCGAGGTCGAAGAAGGAACTGCGCCGCAATGCGGTCGCTTATCCCCGATGGTCAGCTATCTCGACCCACTGATAAAGGTCGGAAAACAGGTCCAGGAGGTTATTCACCGGGAGGATCGCAAAGAGGCAGCACAGGACGTCCTCGATCGTTGTTCTCAGACAAGGGCCAGCTCTCTCTATCCCTTCCAGCTTTCGGAGGAATGGCACGGCAGACGTTGATGCTTCCATGGGGTCGCGCAAACCCCAAGCTGGTGTCGCAGACGAACCAACCCCTGGCTTGGACCGGCCTCTCGTCGCCGGGTGCTGCGCCATCTGCGAGAGCCTCGCCGATGGCATTTAATGAGGTGCTGATCGCGAGCATCGACGCGGCCATCCCGGATATAGCCCTCTTAAAACAAAATCTACCAGTCGGGTACACCAAACCCCTGCCCATGGGCCTGAAAAATCAGGGAAAAAGTAGACTTTGTTATTACAGAGCTATAGCTGACCGGATCGCCATATTCCGCAATGGGACCACTGTAGAGATCGCTGACGGTGGGCATTTCTAGAAGACGGCACAGAGGTTGAGCCATCCTATTCACGGGAGTTGTGGGGACGGCCCCATATTGAGTTCATCGACCTGCCAGAACCCGGCAAACCCGACGAGGAAGGTGAGCACAGAGGCCACGACCGTGCACTCGTAGTGAAGAATGCCTCACTTCAAGCTACGAAGACGACCTGCCGTCGTGGATGGACTATCTCTTGCGCTTAGAACCAGGTGAGATCGTCGGGGTGCTGGGTTCCAGCGGTCGCGGCAAGACGACCATTGCCCGTCTGATCGCCGGCTACCTGGGGCCACAGTCGGCACGGTCGCGTGGTTCCTCATCTGCGCGAGTGATTTAAAGATGTCCCAACCCCATTCAGCTACTGCATCAGCATCCGGAGAAGTCACTCGATCCCCGATGGACGATGCGAAAGATCCTCGATGAGGCACCAGCGCGCATTCGAGGGGCTGCTTACGGAACTCGGCATTCGCGGGCGGTGACTGTCCGCCATCCACACAGCGGTGTCGGGAGGCGGCTTCAGCGCTTCTGCCTGGCACGGTAATCAACCCCACGTTTCTCATCGCTGATGAGACCGCGATGCTTTCTCGACGCTGTGACGCGACAGCAATCTGGAAGTGCTCCTCAACGTCGTGACCAAACATCGCTATGGGACTGATCGTCATAAACTTCCAGAGCAGGCCATTATCGAAGGTCTGTCATCGCGATTGATCTTCTCTAACTCTCTGACCCAGTATCAGATGAAGCGGAATCCGAAGAGGCCACCTTCTTCCCTACGTCGGTAAGGACCGGTTCTATAACCAGTCGCCGATCAAGCCTCGGTTTCCAGCAGCTGCAGGCGGTCTGAGTTAAGCGGCCGTGCTGGAAACCCACCCACAAGTCTGCAGGCGAGCGCCAATGTTGAGACACGGGTACGATCTGACGGTCGTCCATGGAATCAAACAGCTGGCTGTCGTGCGCAGGTTGCGTGACGCACGACCGAGTTGGATTGCCGTCACTACGCGAACCATGTCAAGCAGGAGGTTTTCACGCCAAGAATACCCGCCGAGGCGTCGCCATCAATCTTTGGTACGACTTTCAAGATGCCCCATACCGTCGCCTCGATCAGCAAGGACACGTTTCGGTCGTTGTAGATCTCTTCACCAAGTTGCTGAAACAAGACGATGGCTGATTCAGAGAGCTCACGGTCTACGTCTCGGTTCGGACGTTGGCTTCTGCCTCGGACATCGTGCGCGCAAGCAGACCTGTGTCGCTGACAGACTGCACAAACTCAGTTTCCGCTCCAAATCAACCCCAACAAGAATAAACAGTGACTTCGCGTTCTGCCTCGCGGAACGTTCTAATATAGATTATTCAACAGGTTCATCACGGCCGCGCGTCGTTGATCAAACTTGGCATCGGTGAGCCTCATCCAGACGCTGATTAACGGCCAGCAGTTCTGTCTGAAGGTACATTTGCCGGTTTCTCTACGGGCGGGCGCTCGGCTTCGCTGAGAACGACGGTCACGGTGCCCGGCAGGACGATACCGATTTCCGCGTACATGCTTTCAAAGCTGCTTGGCGAGTTCTCCTCCTGCTGCGGGCGCTCTTCCATCATTGCTAGCTCAGGTCACGCTTCCGTTGTTCGAGCGAGAGGCTCTCGTCATTGAGATTTCTGTTTCTGGGTCAGACGGTCTGCCTCCCCGCCTGATGGTCGGCATACTGCTCATCGACCCTAAACCCCGACATGATTGGACTCCATCTCGAGACCGCTTCTCACCGAGTTTGAGCCAAACGCTTTGCAACTCCGGCTCGCTGAGTGCAGCAGCCCTGAGCGTGCCGCTCAGAAATAGCTATTTATTAAGGCTGTCCGATTCTTCTCCAGCTGTTAGCTCGCCAGCTATGAGGCTTAGCTCAGTAATCTGGTATGGCTGCAGTGAACCGAATTGACGTGTTGTGCGTGTCGGTATGCTGCGTAAGGCTCAACTTCCTGAATAATTGATAGTACCAGCATTGTCAATCGAAGACAAAGTTGACCTTCCCATGTACTCTAGCGCTATTGGTCGTCTGGCAGCGAACAGATCACCGACCTTGTCGCATCATCTGCATGACCTCACGCGAGCACCAGCCTCCGAGCAGTGACGGAAACCCACACTCGGATCAGGTCACAGGTAAGTGTTTGTTGTGGCTTTCAGATCTATCTGCGATCCAACCGCACACAAGCGTCGGATTGCCGACCAGTTCCATCGTCTCCAGAAAACGATCTCTCGAACCATCGCATCCTGGATGCCCACATCCTGGGACAGGCCCGCAGGACTGCACCCCACTGATCGACGACCTCGATGTCAGCGAACCACTCATCGTCGATGGCACCTGGAGTGCAAGTGGGTTTTGTGGACACTGTTGAAAAAATGGGATTTCTAGGCTGCTTTCTGGTGTTGGCTCCATTCTTGGTGGACGTGGTTGGGGGTTCGGTACCCTAACGCCGAGTGAAGTCGTTTCTGATTGTAACGTAACTCGATCCAGGCTGTCACATCCTCTATAGCATGTTTCCGTGTTGGGTAGATCTTCCGGTTCACTACCTCCTTCTTGCAGGTGGCATTAAATGATTCCGCTGCGGCATTGTCGTAACACGACCCAGTTCTACCTACCGAGGCACGGATACCATATGTGTTCATGATTTCCGCGTAATCAGCTGAGGTGTATTGCGAACCACGATCCGAATGGAAGACAGTCTCGCCCACGATAGGGGGTTGATTTCTGACTGCCATGTGTAAAGCATCGGCAACAAGCCGGGTGCGCATATTCCCGGCGATCGCGTAACCGATGATCTTTTTCGAGTAGCAATCCATCACGGTTGCTAGATAAGTGAATCCTTCCCAGGTGGGGATGTAGGTGATATCGCCCACCGTTTCTGCCCTGGTTTGTTGGCGGTAAAATTCCTTTTCACCAGATCCGGGCGGTGGTGAAGATCCTGGGCCGGGATGGTGGTACGGACCCGTTTCCGGGGCTGACAGGCCACCAAGCCAGCCCGGTGCATGAGCTGACGCACCAGCTCTGGGCTCGCGTGGACGCCCCGTTCGGCCAGGGCTGCGTGGATACGTCGACACACCTGTAGGTTTGCTCAGACTCGTGGAAGAAATGCGTAATCAAAATAGTGAGTTCTTCCCGGCGTTTCTGCGTCTCGGATAAACCCTGATTCCGCCACCTTGTGGTAGCCGGAACGAGACACTCTGGCCCAGCGGCACATCAGATACACAGGATAGCTGCCTTCCTCGCGGAGGTATATAAACACATTCTTCGCTGCTACCGGGATTCCTGCGCGAAGAAGGCCGCCGCTTTATCTCTGAACTCGAACCCTCCGTCTTCGCTTCACCCAGCCTCGGCCTGCAAGCGCTTGATGTTCCGCCACCTGATCCGACGAGGCTTCTACCATACCTGGGTCGGGATGCTGCTTCCGCCATATTCTCACCCAGTTACCCACAGTTCGCCGGCTCCAGATTGTAGGACTTCGCCACTTCCGCTATCGGCCGAGACCCCTCAAGAACCTCCGCAACGATGTGTTCTTTAAACTCTTTACTAAACTATCGAAGCCGGCATGATACAGACTATTTGCCTCACATGTTCGAATAAACTCAGGTTTTTCACCACTGTCGAGCATGGGCATGCCTCAAAACCTGGAGAATTCTCACACCGACTACATAGGACCCTTCACAACATTCCCAGAAACAATCCTGCACAGTAGCCGCCTCCAGATTCTGAGCATTCTGACCAAGCTCTTAGTAAGGATGACGAAATCGAAGGAAGCCAATCCGGTTCCCAGTGGAACAAAACTGATGAGTCTTAGTAGATTGCCGGTATGCGACCCATCAAATAATGGTTTGGGAGTTGAAGGCTAGAGAGTTCGCGCTTCCAGTCATCAATGCTGGTCATGAATCCATCGATATACCTTCGTTTGCGATACTGTGCTTTGTACGCAGCTAGGCTTTGCGGCTCCGTCTAGTTCAAGTTCGGCCCAGAACAGATGCTTAATAATAGATCAGCTTTGGGACTGGTTGATGCTCACGAGAACATAGCGCAGGATTCTGATGGCTCGTCGCCGACTGTCCCCGACGTGGATTCCAGTCGTCTTATCTGCGAGCAGGATGTTCATCCGTCGTGAGTACGGTGTTTGAAGCGTGCGTCGGATGGACCAAACATGCGAAACATCAGACCTCACCAACTGCAGACTGTTCAGGAAATTGCGTTAATCGCAGACAGCATGGACAAGGCAAATGCAAACCAATCGAAAGGTAATCTTGGCGTCTCATGGCCTCACTGAGCACCAGGAATCGTTGATTGGACGGTTTTGAGTCCGTGGATAGTCATAACCAAACAGTTAGCAAGCTCTTCGAAAGAGCAATTACGCTTCGAGTAGAGCTCCAACATCGTGCAGCTCATCCTATCGTGCTCGACAAGCGGATACCGTATGATCGAAGTACATATACGGCGTGCTTAACACTAAGTGGACAGATCAAGTCTTGGCCGCCAAGCGCTATAGATTCGGCGACGATGCGTAAGCCTGCCGGGACTTCTTGTTAGATGACGCGGAAGCGTTGAAACCTCGTCGCGCAACAAGGTTGCTTTGAAATGGCGTCGCAATGCGCGACGAGAGCAGTCTCCTGCGTAGAACTCCGCTCTTGTAGTTTCGGGGAGGTTATTGAATTCCATCTTGGTTGAGGGAACTGGACGGATGGATTCGATGTGATCGAGGGCCAGCCCCATCTATATTATCCTCCGGGAGAGGTCAAATGCACAAGATCGGCGGAAACCACGTTCTGTGCGTGTGGGACGCCTGGAATGACTTCATCTGGCGCTAGGGTCAGTTTGTTAACAACCTTCCGCACAGATCATCGGCCTTCCAGATCTCGATTAAGATGGGACGTTGACTGCCCGGCGCTGCCCGCGAAACCAGAACATCGCGGTTGGATCGGACCAGGGGCATTCAGTTTACAAAAACATGGGGTTGAGGCTCTTTAACTGGCGGTTCCTCTGGCGAAGTCAGACTCCAGCTGATCTTTGGTTTTCTGGTCTGGCCTGGAACAGCGCTATCCATAACAGGCATGCAGGATCGACCCACTGTCAACAAGCCCATCTGGCGCCATGCCTTTGTGGTGTGGTTCAGATAGTCGACGTAGGGCGCCCAGGGGTGCCTGTAGTCCTCAAGCGTCGCGGAAGCGGGCCGCCGCTGATCGCGCCAGCAATTCTTCTTTCTTCCGTGCCAGGTGGAGTCGTGGTTGATCCCTCAGATGGTCGCGTATGGCGGCCAGAACAGTGTCGCGGTAACGGGGTTGCGCACTGTCAGCCAGTTGGCTGTCACCTCGACCTCAAATTCCACCATCAGTTTGCCATCGCTCTTCGGGGAGTGTCGGTTTCTGGTGCTGGAATCTCGGCCGGTTCAAAACTGGCGTTCAGGCTCACCTCGGTCATTCTCGACACCGGTATGAGGCGGCTGGGCGATCGCGGAACTCAGTCGAGCTGCGCGGACCGGGTCTTCCAGTCGTGAAGCCGGCGCTGCCAATGTGGAGGGCTGCGGCAGTGGTGCGGTAGTAGAGGCACCCGGTACGGGAATACGCGCGCGCTCTTCGCACAACGGGCGGCAGCTCCTCCCAGCCGGGGCGGGCGGGGCATGGGCCGGTCAGATATGCTTGTTCCCGGTGCGGATTGGTGAAATGTTTCGAGCGATGCACATTGTTTCGTACCGCTCGACATACCGAGTTCAGCAGCTGCCTCGGGGGAACACGGAGCGCGCGCGTGGAAACAGCACCGGATCTGTGCATGACCTCGCCCGCGTCGAGTATCGACTTTGCCTGATTCGATGTGTCAATCTGGCGCAGTTCTGAGCGCCATGCCGCATCACTCTGGCTGATCCTCGACCATGGTCGTCTTCGTCGAGGCTACTGGATGCCACGGTGCAATGCCGCAACGCGGTCGCGATGCGGTCCGCGCACGGCGCGAGGTCCCTCGACCTCAGCCGCATTCCATGAGACATGACCAAGCGTACGCCGCAGCGCCGACACAATACGTAGATGGTTTCCGCAATCTCCGTGGGGCTCGGCGGTCATCCCCGACGGTAACGTATAACGGCGTCTGGCACGTACTCGGCAGGGATGAGAACTGATTATCGTTGCTGATCGACGCTGTTTGTGCGCCCAGTGCGCTGATTCGCAGCTGGTGGAGCTGAGGGATTCGAGACCCCTGACCTTCTCATTGCGAACGAGACGCGCTACCAGCTGCCATAGCCCCGAGTACCGGACGATGGTAGCACCAGCTGTCAGGCCAGTGCCAACCCGTCATCCTGCCGACGGCCCTGGGCAGTGGCTCTGGACGACTCCTCGGGCGGGGTTCCCAGTCGGCGGGGCGGCCCGTCGCGGAGCAGCTGGACGATCGGCAGCGGTGTCGGCGGTGGGGATGATGACCGTGTTGGCGACGGGGCCGACAGCAGTCGATGGTGCGCACGCTCCGGGGCACGAGCTTCGAGACGTAGGTGGGGCGCGATCACGGGGATCAGGGTCCCACAGCGGACCCGACGTCTCCGGCGCGGTCAGGTCGACGGAGAGAACTCGTCGGGAGGTTTCCTCCTCCTCGACAGCCTTCATCATCGACGTCGACTCGCGCGTCGAGCGTAGCCGACTTTGAGCCTTTGGGCACGCGCGTCTCGTCGAAAGCGGCGGTGCATCTGCTTCACACCCGAGCCCGGCGCGGAACAGGAACGCCACCAGGGCGACGATGAGGATCGCCACCGACCAGCCGGGCACGATGTCGAACACGCTAGAGCCCGAGGCGCATGAGGGTCATCACCCCGAGCACCGTGACCATGCGGCGCCGCCGCAGCCGCCACTCCCGCGCCATCAGGCGCGCTCGAGTGAGCTCCGCCCACTGCGGGTCAGCGGCGTGGAGACCTCGACATGAAGCGTCCTCCTCGTCGTCGTACTCGATGTGACGTTCTCGCGCAGGATCCGCATGGAGCCGGAGGAAACGCTCGACAGGGTCCCCGTCGAGAGACGTCGACGTCGTCCTTTATGCACCGACAGCCAGGGCAGGCCGAAGGCGGGACAGCCAAGACCAACACACTGATGACAATTCCCGCGAGCACGATCACAGTTAAACAACAGCGGCGTAATTTCGTCTCTCTGCGCGCGCCGTAACTTTCCCGCCGAGAAACCTGACCTCAGGATTTCGTCCAGGGAGCCAGCACTGGACCGCCTCCCCGGGGACGCACCAGCTCGGTGTCCTCGTCCGAGGACGAGTCAGGGCGTTTCGCGCGCCCCAGCTCGCGCCATGGCGAAAAGGGTCGCGCTGATCCGGGCTGGCGGTGCGCGAGCCGCCCGTCGTCGATGCCTCGGCGCGCAGCAGGTGTCGCGACAGATCGAGCGCATCGTCGTCCGGCTATGACCTGACGGGTCTGCGCGCACGTCAGCGCCGCGGAGCGCCGCAGCAGCGGCCACACGAACACCTGGAAGGACACGTAGGCCGACACTGGGTTTTCCGGCAGCATCACCATCGGGAACGTTCCTCACCGATCAAACCGAAGGTCTGGGTGCGTCTGGTGACATCGCCACCTCGACGGCGTCCACCAGCCCCAGTCTCCGACATGGCCTCGGCCACCGCCTCGTACTCCTCGCGGCGCCCGCCGGTGGTGGAGATGACACGGTCGGCGCGGATCAGCTGGTCGGTGATCGCCTGTTTCCAGCTCCTGTTTGTCGCTGGGTGCACGGCGACCCGGAACACCGTCGCCCGGCGGCCCGCGGCGGCTGAGATCAGGAACGAGTTGGCGTCCGTGGCCTCGCCGTAGCCGACGTCCCCGGTTCCCACGGTCGGCTCCGGGCTGACCACCACCACGCGCGGCCTGGGTCGTACCAGGACCTCTGTCTGATGCCCGCGGCCGCCAGCATCCCGACGCTGCGGTCGGTGAGCACCTCACCCTCGGAAGATCAGCCGGTCGCCAACCGCGCGTGTTCGCCCAGCCGGCGCAGATACTCGCCCTCACGCTCCTGGACGAGCTCGATGCGCTCACCGTCGATCGTTCAGCGAAAGGGTGAGGAGCGGGACCGCCGTCGTGCCGCGCGGAACCACCTCGCCGACGTCTGGGCGGGAACCTGCCCCGACCCGAGATGCTCCGTGCCGCAGCGAGCTGGAGCGACCCACGCTGGCCCTCCTCCCACAGGTCGGCGCGCGCACCGCGTAGCCCGCCGCCTTTGCTCGTCGAGTTCGGCGGCACGTTGATCATGGAGTCGATGTCCTCGCAGATCACCTGACCACGCCTCCAGCACCGACATGCCGAACGGTTTGAGGCTCGACGAGTTCAGCAGGTACTCGACGTGATCCTGGACGCGGCGCGTGATGAGAGTCCGGCTCAGGCGGCGCGAAGGTACGGGGACGGGGATCCCTCCTCGATCGAGGGTTTCCTCTTCGCATGCCTTCTGCGACCAGCGCCATGTTTCTACGATAGGCCAATGGAATTCACACTGAGAAGGGCGCGCTGCGAGCCATCACCGCGCGCCGCAGGGGCGCTGGACGAGACCGGCTGGCGGAAAAACTCGACGACACCGCCTGCGAGAGCGCTGTCTGGGGCACTTCGGACCCAGGGGTGAATCGCCATCTACGCCTCACGAAAACAGGGCCCGACACCCTGCAGCGCCATTCGGCGACTGCGCAGAACTGGGGCTGGCAGGTCCTGCTGCCCAAGCTCTCAGGAGCCGGACTGGGCCTGGAGCCACCGACGAACTCCGTCCCGGTTGGGCGGGCATTCCCGAACCCACCGGCCCGGGCATGGGAATCGAGGCCCTGGGACAGGCGGACGTGGTCGTGGTGCCGTGCCTGGCGGTTTCCCGTGACGGCTCCCGGCTGGGCATGGGAGGGCGCTGGTCGACCGGGCCTCCGCACCGCCGGCCCGGAACCCCGGTCTGGGCGCTGGCGAACGCCGACGAGGTGCTGCCGCGCTGCCCATGAGACCGCATGATCTTCCCGTCGACGCCGTGGTCACCGAGACGGATTCACCCGTCTCGGGGCGGGAGCGTATCCTGATTCGCGTTTGTCCACCGAAGCGGGAGCGTGAATGCCCACCTATCAGTACCGTTGCACGGCCTGCGGTAAGGAACTCGAGGCCGTCCAGAAGTTCTCCGACCCTGCCCTGACCACATGTCCGGCTTGCAGTGGCGACCTGCGGAAGGTCTACAGCGCCGTCGGCGTGGTGTTCAAGGGGCTCCGGTTTCTACGCGACGGACTCCCGCAGGTCGAGTCCCGCCCCAGCGTCAGTTCCTCAAAGAGTCCTCCCAAGACGGATTCAAAGTCCACGACAGGTTCGGCTTCCACCCCGCCAAGTCACAAGTCGCCAAGGCCTCAGGGGCGTCCTGAGGGACACGCAGCGACTCGGGGTGTGGAAAAGTGACCGCGGGGGCTGGCATCGCCCACCAAAGAGGGACGTGGAGGTTTCATCAGGCGCCTTGAGGCGCTTCGTGAGCTGGCACCGACGCGCCATCGCCGCCCTGTTGGCGGGCCTGGGTGCCTTCGCATTGGTGACGCACCTGTCCCCGAGAGGTCAGGACCAGGTGCCCGTGGTGGCTCTGGCCCGGTCCGTGGCTGCTGGGGGTGTCCTCAGGAGCGATGACCTGAAGGTCACGCACCTGCCTTCCGGCACGCTTCCCGAGCACAGCGGTTCACGGATCCCGGGAGGGCTGGTCGGCCCACCCTCGGGCTTCGGCCTGGAGACAGGTACCGTGCTGCAGCCAGGGATGCTGGCCGCCACGCCGTCGCTGGCTGAGGGCCGCGCGCTGGTGCCGATCCTCATCGCGACAATTCACTGAGGGTCGCTGCTGTCCCCCGGCACCCCCGTCACGCTGGTGCTCGCCGACTCCGGTGAGGTGGTCGCCACCGATGCCCGGGTCTCATCCATGCCCAGCGCCAGAGGGCACCCTGTTGAATCCAGGCGGAGGGGCAAAGCCCCTCATCCTGGTGGATGTGCCAGCCGGAATTGGGCCCGAGGTCCTCAGCGCTGGGACAGCAGGGAAAAGCTGACGGTGATCCTCGGGAAACGAGGTCTTGATGCGTTTCTAGCCCCGCGATGACGTCAGCGCGACATCCACGATTGTCCCGCGAGCATGCTTCGGCGCCGGTCACGTCATCCGATTGGCCAGAATCTACTCCAATGAGCCATTTGGGAGACCGGGAACGCTGGCCTGCCCGACACGATATGCATAGGTGACTCCGGTCCCTGAAACAGGGGCTACCCGGACCTGAATCTCGAGGTTCCGGGCCGCTCTCCAGCCGTCCAGTGGCCGGGCACAGAGAAGCAGGATGAAGGGGCTTCAAAGAATTCATAATGCGCGGGCAATCTCGTCGAGCTTGCCGTCGCAGTCATCATCGGTACCGTGTTCTCTGCGGTGGTCAAAGAGTTCACCGCCATTCTCGCAAAGGCTTCATCGGTAAGATCGGCGGCCAGCCGGACTTCTCGGGTGACCCTGTTCGACGTCAATGTCCGGTCTGTTCATCAATGCGGTGATCACCTTCCTGATCACCTCCGCGGTCGTCTACTTCTGCGTTGTGAAGCCGTACAACATGCTGCGTGACCGCTACTTCCTGAAGAAGGACGAGGACGCAGGCCCCAGCTCCGAGGAGCTCCTCACCGAGATCCGCGATCTCCTGAGGACCCGCAGCTGCTGATCAGGAGACAGACACCTCACGACGAGCCGCTCCGCTGGGCCCGACGAGCTTCGGCGAGCTCATCACCCCAGTGGGGCGGCCTGTCCGCCAGCAGCCGACGCTCGTCGGCGTTGAGCGGACGCACCAGAGGGCCTGGCCCCGACGGGGAAGTCCCGGCCAGGCCGTTGCTTTCTCACCTCAGCCAGTAAGGCATCGAAACGCGCGAACCCGAGCTCTCGCCGGGCTTCGAGGTCGACGGGGAACGGCCACGGCAGCCGCTTGTTCATCTGCTCCTGTCTGAGGGCCGCCAGCCGCTCCGCGCCCCACCCGAGACGAGCCAGCTCGGCTGGCAGCCCAACAGCGTCACCGCTCACCGGAAGCGTCCGCCCGTCAGCGCCCGGGCGAGCTCGACCGCCTCGTCGGCCAAGGTCAGCGCCCAGCACGGTTCCGGCGGGAATGACCTGAGGCGTTCCCCTTTGTCGGGGAGGTCGACGGCGCCGCGCACTTTCACATGCGGCTCAAAGACCCAGTCCCCCTTGATCCGCAGGGCCGTCGCACCGCGCAGCGATGGGGCCTGCGGGATACGGGCCTCGAAATCCTGGACGGTCTTGTAGTGGCGGGAGTCGAGGCTGATCTCAGGCGTGGCCGAACGCGCGACGAGGTGCCCGTCCTCGTCGAGGTCGTAGACGTCAGAGCGCAGCAGCACGCAGCTCGTTGGTGGTCTTCACCGGTTGGAACCGGTCGCGGCCGACGCAGATCGCGGTGGCTCCTGGGAAGACCTCGATGGCAGCCCCCATCGCCGTCTCCACCTGCACCACCTTCGGGGAGCTAGGATCGGCCGGATCCACAGTCTTCTCGTTGCGAATCATCGGCAGCCCGAGCACCGAGTTGCGCTCACGCAGTGTGTCAGCCAGGCGCTGCAGGTCGAACCACAGGTTGTTGGTGTGGAAGAACGGATGCCGGTGCTCGTCAGTGAAGTAGCCCATCTCCTCGGGCGCCGTCTGGGCGGTGTCACGGAGGATGAGCTGCCCGTCACGTTTGCGGACGGCCAGGTGACCATCCCCTGCGATCGTTGATGGTGCGGCGGCACAGCTCAGCGGCGTAGGGGGCACCGGAGCGGCAGAACCAGCCGGCCAGCTCGCATTCGAGGCGGCGCCCAGGTTGTCCCCGTTGGCGGTGCAGGCGTACCGGAACCCCTTGTCGATCAGCTGCTGCAGCAGGTTGGAGCTCCACAGGGAGGTGTAGATGTCCCCGTGCCCGGGCGGGCACCACTCAAGCGCCCGGATCCGCAGGCCCTCGACCGGGGGTCAGGTCGTCCGCCTGAAGCTTGGGCTCCCTGGTTCTGCAGGAAGCTGAGCGGCAGGCCGTCGACGGGAAGGTCGGGGTAGCGGGGACAGGTGGGCGAGGGTGTCGGCCTCAGTGCGGAAGGAGTTCATGAAGAGCAGCGGCAGCGGGGCGTCCCAGTCGCGCCGGGCGGCCTGCACCTGCTGCACGATCAGGTCGAGGAAATTGAGGCCATCGCGCACCTCTAGGAGATTCTTGGCCTTTAGTCAAGTCCATCGATGCCCTGCCAGCCCGCCGTTCAGTTTGATGATCACGGTGGCGTCGATGGCCTCGCGCCTCGTTGTCGCTGACCTCGACGTCGTCCAGCATCGGCGGGTCGGTGAGGGGCTCGATGTCCTCCTCCCGGATTAGTCGGTCTCTCCCCGACTCAACCAGCGTGGTAGTGGAGAACACGTCGACTCAGGGGTAGCCACCCGGCGTCAAGACATCTTCGACGGGCGGCTTCAGGCCAAGCTGCGACACTGCTGATTTCCTTCCTCGGTTCCGGCTCATCCTAATGGCGCTGCGACGGTTTGCCGCTGCTCAATGAGAGTTTTCGTGGCGCGGTTCTCACAGTGGCACAGTTCTTTTCCAACTGTTTTCCTCGTGCACGAAACGCCGCGTCTGCCCGTAACCATCACCACGAGAAGGGGTTATAACCGCTCGCGACGCTTTCGTGCACACCGGAATGTGATGCGGTTGTTGCTTTCTTGACTAAATCCGGCCAGGCCTACTCTGATCGTTCATTTTTGGGTACTTACGTAAGTAGTTCTCGAAATTGAGGTCGCTGATGCCCCCGAGCACGCACGGAAGCAGGCCAAGCCGCATGGCCAGCGTCTATGAGACGCTCGTCACGCATCCGAACTCGACCGTCAGCTCGCTGATGAGGCAGACCCGGCTCTCGCGACCCACCATCACCACTCTGCTCGACTCCTCACCGAGATGGGCCTGGTCGCCCCAGGGGCGGAGGGTAGTGTCGGGCGGCCCTGCTGAGACTCTGGGCGCCGCGCAGGACGCCGGGGTGGTCATCGGCGTCGATCTGCTCCAGCACAGCGTCCTGCTGGCCGTGGCCCAGCTCGACGGCGAGATCATCGAGACGGACCACCGCTCCGGCACGGAGCGTGGACAGCTCGGTCCGGTTCGAGGAATGTGCTGGACCTGATCAGCAAACACGTCACCGAGCACCGCCGGCCCCGCCGCGCGCCATCGTCATCTCCACCACCGGGACCGTGGACCTGGATGGCCGCCTGATGCGCAGCGACGCCGTGCCGCAGTGGGAGGGTTTCGACCTGGGCAGGGCGAGCTGTCGCAGCGCCTCAGGCTCCCGGTGCGCATCGAGAACGACGTGAATGCCGCGGCTTTCGGGGAGTTCGCGCTGCGCTGCGGCGATGGCTCCCTCAGCCCCCGGCGACGACCTCCTGCTGATCGCCCTGTCCCGGGCGATTGTCACGGGCCTGGTCATGAACGGCGAAAAGCTGCACCGAGCACCGGCAGAGCGCGGGGAGGTCGGGCCGCGATCGTCGACGAGCTGGGCCTCGCCTGGAAAGCCTGGCGCGCGTGCCGCCGAGCATCGGCACCGTCTCCGCTGTCCTGGACCCGGCCAGCATCGTCCTGTACCCTGCCGAACCGGGGAATCCCCGGGATCCTCGCCGAGATCATCGAACACCTGCGCACCGCCCGCGAGATCAGTGCCGCGGAACTCAACCTCGAGGTCTCCGCCTCGGGCGAGGGATCCGCCATCGTCGGCGCTCTCTCCTGGCCCTCCAGGAGGCCCGGACCAGTCTCTTCGGCGAGTCCACCGCGCTCATACCGATCCCGAAGCGGCCTCAACCACATCACGAGAATCGCAGCGAGAGGAATCCACTCGCCATGTCCACGGTAAAAGCCGTGCCGCTCTGACCGGGCGACGCTGCGCATCGGCGTGGTCGGGGTGGAGCCCGCTCCGACATCGCCAAAGCACTTCGAGCCCCCGGGCTGAACTGCCGCATCACCGCTGCCGCGGAGCCCACCCCGACGGCGAGGCCCGCATCCTGAACCGCATCGGCCGCAGCGACATCAAGCTGACGAGCAGCGTCACCGAGCTGATCGCCGAGGGCATCGACGCGGCCCTGGTGACCTCTCCCGACGACACCCACGCGCAGGTGGCCTGTGAGGCTGCTGCGGGCCGCGTGCCCGTTTACGTCGAGAAACCACTCGCGACCCGCATGGACGACGCGATCGCCGATCCTGCGACCGCGTACGAAACCGGCACGAAGCTGTACGTCGGGCACAACATGCGTCACATGCACGTGGTGCGCTCGATGCGGGACCTGATCCGCCGCGGCACCATCGGCGAGGTGAAGGCCATCTGGTGCCGTCATTTCGTCGGCAATGGCGGTGACTACTACTTCAAGGACTGGCATGCCACCCGTGAGCACGGCACCGGGCTGCTGCTGCAGAAGGCCGCCCACGACCTGGATGTGATGCACTGGCTGGCTGATTCCCACCAGAGCAGGTGACCGCGATGGGCGGCCTGACCCTCTACGGCCAGATCACCGACCGCCAGGACCGCTCCGACCAGCTGCTGGGCGACTGGTTCACATGGACAACTGGCCTCCGCTGTCGCAACGGGGCCTCAACCCAGTGGTGGACGTCGAGGACCTGTCGATGATGCTGATGCGGATGGAGTCGGGGCTGTTCGCCTCCTACCAGCAGTGCCACTACACCCCCGACTACTGGCGCAACTACACCGTGATCGGCACCGAGGGTCGCATCGAGAACTTCGGCGACTACGAGGGCGGTGCACATCAAGCTGTGGAACCGCCGTCACCTCTACGACCCGGAGGGCGATGCAGTTCCCCATCAAGGGCGACGACAAGGGACACGGCGACGCCGACGTCCTGACGGTCAGCGAGTTCGTCTCCTTCATCACCGAGGGCACCCCGACGGACACCTCCCCGCTCGGCGCGTGGTACGCCGTCGCCGCGGCCATCGCCGCAACAGATTCCATCCGTAACGGCTCTTCCCCCCGGGACATCCCGAAGCTGGCTCCGGAAGTCATCGACTATTTCAACAACAACCAGGTCAAATGACCGACTGATCAAAGAAGGAGAACCCGATGAAGCGTCGCACGTTCCTGGCGGCCGCCTCAGTGCTCGGGAGCGCACCTGCCCTGTCCGCCTGCTCCAGCTGGGCAGCCAGGGGCTCCGCGGAATCGCTGAGCAGGACACCGAGGCCGAGCTGACCCTGTTCTACTGGGACAAGGGTCAGAAGCCCACCGTCGAGGCCAACATCGCGGCCTTCACCAAGGAGTATCCGAAACATCACGTGACTCCGTCGGTCGCGGCCTACAAGGACTACTGGACCAAAGCTGCGCACCCAGGCCGAGGGGCGACCAGCTGCCCGACGTGTTCTGGATGAACGGCCCCAACATCCAGCTCTACGCCGGCAACGGGATGCTCGCCGGGACTCGACGACCTTCAAGGACGTCGCCTGGGACTAAGTCCCAAGGCACTGGTCGACCTCTGCACCGTGCCGAGGGCAAGAAGTACGGGCGTCCCGAAGGACCACGACACCATCGCCTGCTTCATCAGCAAGGAGATCTTCGCCAAGGCCGGCGTCGCAGGTCCCCACCGAGCGACTGGACCTGGGAGGAGCACCACGCCGCCGCCAAGGCCATCGCCGACGCCCAGGCGGGCGATGGCTGGTCGTCGGGCCGACGGACCGCAGTCCAGCTACTACAACACCATCCACCAGGCCGGCGGCATACGTCATCAGGGACGGCAAGTCCGGATACGACGATCCCAACACCATCAGAGGGCGTCGGTACTGGGTGGATCATGAGTCAAGGACGGCTCGATGCCTGACATGCCGGTTCATCGCCGACAGCGCGAGGCACCAGTCTCCTCATGGACGGGCCAGGCGGGCATCATGTGGGCTGGTTCCTGGCTGGTCAAGGACGCTGCGCGAGCAGTTCACGGGCGACGAGGTCGTCGTGGTGCCGCTGCCGAAGGTGAGACCCAGGCCACCATCATCCACGGCCTGGCCTACGCTCGCCTCGGCGAAGTCGAAGAACCTCGCTGCCGCTGCGAAGGCAGCGCTGATCAAGGCGTTCACCAGCCAGGCCGGCGGGAGACGGCGAAACCAACGGGCACCGCGATCCCGGCGTTCAGCGGCACCCAGGCCAAGTGGGTGGAGCAGGCCCACCTGGAATCATCGACGTGTTCACCAAGGCCGCCGAAGCTACGCGGTGCCCTACCCGGTCTCGAAGAACACCGCGCCTGGGAGGAGAGCAGAGAACCAGCCTCAGCGACGTGTTCACGGCCAGCTGGCCGCCGAGGAGAGCTGCGAAAAGCTGGCTGCCGAGATGAACACGGCGCTCGGCACAGGAGTGAAGGTGAAACGATGACCGTCGACAGGAGCGGGCGGGCGAAGGCATCGCCCTCCCGCGCGGCGTCGCGTCAACCGATGTCCAGTGGGGGCCTGGCCTGCTGTTCATCGGGCCCCTGATGCTCGGCGTCTCGATCTTCTACCATTTCCCGATCATCGGGAACACTGTACGCGTCCTGCACGAGACCAATGCCTTCGGCGGCGATCAGAAAGTTCGTCGGGCTCGACAACTACATCGGCTCTGCTGCGCCCGCCCGGACCTCCCTCGGCGACGGTCAACACCCTCTTCTACACGGCCGTGGTGCTGTTTGGCGTGCCGTTCTCGGTGGTGATCGCCTCGCTGCTGGAGCTGCCGGGCCTGAAGGGCCGCGCCTCTACCGGGTCCTGTTCTTCATGCCCTACCTGGCGATGCCGGTCGCGATCGTCCTGGTGTGGCGGCTGTTCTTCAACGGCAACTTCGGGCTGCTGAACCAGACGGTCAAGGCGCTCGGCGTGGCTGACCCGCCCTACTGGCTGTCAACCCCCGGGCTCGTCATCCTCGCCGTCGCGTTCTTCGGGATCTGGGCGTCGATCGGTTTTCAACGTCATCATCCTCGTCGGCTGGCGCAAGGCGATCGAAGGAGCTCTCACGAGGCCGCGCAGCTCGACGGGCGGGCGCCTGGCACCAGTTCAAGAGCATCACGGTCCCGCTGCTGACGCCGTCGATCTTCTTCCTGACGATCGTGCGGGCCATCGGCGGCTTCCAGCTCTTCGACGCCCTCTACGCGATGCTGGGCGGAGCAATCCTGCGGGCCAGCTCGTCGCGATCGCTGGTCTCGTCTGTTCTATCAGGAGGCCTTCGTCAGCAACAACCGGGGGTGCCGGGGCCGCGGTTCTCCATCCTGATCCTCGCTGCTCGTCGGGCGCGGTCACCGCGAGTCCAGTTCTGGGGCACAGAAGAAGTGGGTGCACTATGTCTGAGTCGATCGCGCAAGCACCTGCAGGCAGCAGAGCACGCCTTCGCCCGCCCACATCGTCTCTGCTCCTCGGCGGGTTGACCATGGTCTTCCCGTTCGTGTGGCAGGTGCTGATGTCGCTGTCGACGAACGCCGAGATCCAGTCCGTGCCACGCAGTTCCTCCCTGCCACACCGCAGTGGAACAACTACGCGACGTCTTCGCCCGGGATGTCCTTCCTGCTCGCAGTTCTGGACGTCACTGCTGATCACGGTGATACGGACGGGGAGCTCAGCTGTTCCTGTGCTCGATGGCCGGGCTACGCCTCGCCCGGATGCAGTTCCGGGGACGGAATGTGCTGTTCGGCCTGCTGCTGGCGATCCTCATGATCCCAAGCCAGGCGTTCCTGATCACCCAGTACCAGATCGTCATGAGGGCATGGGCCTGCTGGAGACCCCCTGGGGAATCGTGCTGCCGGGGCTGTTCTCCGCCTTCGGGACGTTCCTGATGCGGCAGGCGCTTCATGTCGCTGCCGAAAGAGCTGGAGGAGGCGGCCCGCCTCGACGGCTGCAACCCCGTGGCAGGGTGTTCTGGAAGGTGATGTTCCCGCTGGTCAAGCCCAGCCTGTTCGCCGTCGCCATCACGACGGTGCTGTGGAGCTGGAACGCGACCTGTTGTGGCCGCTGATCGTCACCACCTGCGAGACGAACATGCCGCTCAGCGTCGGCATCGCGACCTTCGCCGCCAGCACCAGGCTCGACTGGAACCTCACGATGGCGCCTCCGTGATGGCGATGGCGCCGATCTTCGCGCTGTTCTTCGCCATGCAGCGCAAGGTCATCGAGGGCCTGGCGACCTCCGGCCTGAAGGCTGACAGCACCGCCGCCGCCCGAGTGCTCGTGCAGGGCGGCGAGTCGGTGGCGACCCCGTCCAGTGCGCCTCCCAGATCCCCTACTCGAAGGCGATCTCAGCTCCTCCGCGCATTGACTGAAGACGCTTGTCCCGGGTCCACAGTCGCGCCCTGGGAACCACGAGGACCGCGCCGAGCAGGTTGACGTCCACCAGGCTGCAGGCCTCGGCCCCACAGGCGCCTGGACCTCGACGAGGTGCAACATTTCGTCGTCCGCAGGCTGGGAAACCGGTACAGGTTTCGACAGGTAGGACATCCGCACCGAGCGAGCGGGCATGGAACTCGAGCGCCAGCTCGCCGATCACCATGGCGTGACAGCTCGCCTCGTCGCCACGCAGCAGACGCACCAAAACGCAGGTCGCTGCGGCGGAAAGTGGTCGATCCAGACGGAGGTGTCGGACGAGGATCACTTCAGCGACGTCTCCAAGGTCCTGGTTGCGTGCCGACGCCTGCGCCTCGGGCTCAGCCGCCACCCAGCAAGCCGCCGGCCGCCGGGCGCTCTCCAGCGCGGATCAGCCGTCTCCAGTGCCCTCGCGAGCAGCAGAACGGAACGCGCACTTGGCCCAGTGAGGCCCCTGGGCGCGGCTCACGGCAGGTCACTCGTCCGCTGGTCACCGCGGTTCCGCGACTCGTCCTCTCCGTGCATCCAAAACCAGCGTACTAGATGGATGCTTTTCCAGCCCTCATCCCTGCCTGTCCGACGCGACAGATCGAACCACATTCCTCAGCGCCATCGGTCCAAAATCTTGCTGACACCTGGACCGGCGCTTTGAGGCTGCTGCCGCAGCCATTCCTCCGAAGCAGGTGGTGCTACGCTGTCCTGGTCACTGTCCAGGCGGGCCTTCAAGGCCGAGAGGACTCGCCGCTATCGCGCCCACCGGCTGGCAGTGCCGCTGACCGCCTCCCGGGAGCATCCACGCTGCCGAGGCTCTGCACCGACGGGTCCCGCTCTGGGATCCGCTCCTCCGGCCGGGAACTGCAGCGGGCTGGCTCCATTACATGCCCGAAATGGGCGACCGGCAGCCCGTCCGCCCTCCGCGTTGCGCCACGCGGCATCCGCAGAGACCCGCACCATGTGCGCGGCGAGCTCCCGGGTAGACGTCATCGCCCCTCCAGCCGGTTGGCCACGAGCGCCAGGTAGCGGGCCAGGATACCCGCGAACAGGCCGCCGTCGTCGCCATCACGCCCGATCATCACCCCGTCATCGGCGAGGTGACGCGCAGCGGCGGCCACCAGGTCGGCGATCCGGCGCGGCGACTGCGACCCCATCACCTCAGCTCAGCGCCGAGCACAACGCCCCTGGCAGTAGGTGTAGATGGTGTCGTCGCGCCTGGGTCCCTCCGCTCGACGCATCCCGATCGGCCACCAGGCCGCTGCCGAGCATCAGGTTCTCGGCGATCCAGTCGGTGATCCGCACCGCCTCGTCGCGATACCCGGCGCGAGCCAGCGCATGATGGCCACCGGGCCGTTCGCAGGAGCGTTGAGGAAATTGTCGCCGATCCGCCAGGGCACCACACCCTCGGCCCGGATCGCACCGCGGCAGGCCCGGATGATGGAGGCCGCGCTGAACGACAGCTCGAAGACGTCCTGGGCACGCTGCAGGGCAAGTCCCCACCAGGCCATGTCGTCGTAGAAGCGGTTCGTGCGCCTGCCGCCGTTACGGATCAAAGCTGGCGCGCGCCATCCGCCGCGCCAGCCCGGGCCCGTTGCAGGCTGGGGGCACGCAGCTGGGCGTCAGTGATGCAGTCGAGCAGGTGTGCCTGCCACCAGTAGTGCCATGCCAGGAACAGCCGGTGGGACAGCCGCGACGGGTGGGAGATCACCCCGCCCCGGGTCCCGGAAGCAGCCCAGATCCGCCGGATGCTGCGCGCGTCAGGACAGCCTGCTCAGCCAGCGCGGGCCCTGCCCGCCGGGGTGTTTCGGTCGCACTCGCCCTCCCATCGATGTCTCGGGCCCAGTTAATCAGATGGCTTCAGGACCACCGGCGAAGACATCAGGCGCGATCCAGCGCCTTGATCAGTACGCCTAGTCGTCGAAGTCGTGGCCCGCCGCGTCGGCCTCCTCGATGAGGGCTGCGAGCTTATCTTCCTCCATCAGGTAGGGAGTCAGGACGCTCATGAGCTCGTCAAGCTCCTGAGGAGTGCCCTGAGCGGAGTACATGCCGGCTTCAGGGTCCGAGCTGACGTCCGGTGCCTGCCCCTGGGCGATCAGCCACCGCACCACCCCGTCCCAGAAATACCCTCCTGGTTCGTGGCTCTCCTCCGCGACCTCGAAGGTCGGCGGGCGCTCGAAGTCGAAGAAGATGGAGCGGGTGCCATCGTCGAGATCGATGTGCTTGATGAAGTCGGGGGTGGTTTCAGGCATCACAAACTCCTGGCTGGGACAAGACCTGGACTACAGGGCGGGACAGAGTCTGACAGACCTGTTTGCCGATGGACAACAGCAAAGGTCGCACACCGATCCAAACACCTCGTCCGGCAATCGCCTTCAGAGGGGCATCAACGGTAGATTGATAGTCCAGCGCATGGACGGCGCTGAGAAAGATGAGAGGCACAGCGGGATGCAGCAGGCGGGTTTCAAACTGGACACCAGTTCACGGGAAAGGCCATCCTGGAAATCAGCTCCCGGGGCCGGCTGGTGATCACCAATCCCGGTGTCGAACCGGGGCACCGCCTTCACCCACCCGAGAGGGAGCAGCTGAATCTGTCAGGCCTGCTGACGAACCGGGTCTCCAGCATCGAGGAGCAGCTCCAGCGCACCTATGGCCAGTTCAAGCGCTGCCCCTCGGCGCTGTCGAAGTTCATCTACCTGTCGCAGTTGCGAGACCGCAATGAGGTGCTCTACTACCGGCTGGTCAGCGAGCACCTGGAGGAGATGCTTCCCCATCGTCTACACCCCGACCATCGGGGAGGCCATCGAACGCTTCAGCCACGAGTACGTCGGCACCCGGGGCGTGTTCCTGTCCATCGACCATCCCGAACGCATCGAGGAATCCCTGCGCAACTTCGAGCTGACCCCCGAGAACGTCGACCTGGTGGTGGTCACCGACTCCGAGGGGATCCTCGGTATCGGCGATCAGGGGATCGGCGGTATCCAGATCGCCATCGGGAAGCTGGGGCTGTACACGGCCGCCGCCGGGCATCCACCCGCAGCGCGCCATCCCGGTCGTCCTGGACGTCGGCACCGACAACCTGGGGCTGCTGCACAGCGACAGCTACCTGGGTGAGCGTCACGCGCGGGTCCGTGGCGAGCAGTACGACGAGTTCATCGACCGCTTCGTGAGCGTAGCGACCGAGCTGTTCCCCAATGCGATGATCCACTGGGAGGACTTCGGCGTCTCCAACGCGCACCGCATCCTGCAACGCTACGCGGACAAGATCTGCACCTTCAACGACGACATCCAGGGCACCGCAGCCGTCGTCCTGGCCGCGGTGATCGCAGCTGTCCGCCGCACCGGGCATCCCGCTGCGCAAAGCACCGGTTCGTGATCTACGGGGCGGGGACCGCAGGGCATCGGGTATCGCCGACATGATCCAGGGCGCCCTCAACGCGGCAGGCCGCGAACCGGGGCAGTTCTACGCCTTCAACCGCCATGGCCTGATCATCGAGGACAGCCCCGGGATGCGTGATTTCCAGCGGCCCTACGCGCGCGGCCGCTCTGAGATCGACGGCTGGGATGTGGCCGATCCCGCAGCGGGTGAACCTGCTGGAGACCCATCAAGAACGCGCAGCCCACCATCCTCATCGGCACCTCCGCGCGGCGGGTGCGTTCTCGGAGGAGGTGGTGGGAGATGCACTCACTGCGACCGACCCGGTCATCATGCCGCTGTCCAATCCGACCGACCGCGCGAGGCCCGCCCCTGCGGACCTGCTGGACTGGACCAACGGCAAGGCCCCTGATCGCGACGGGCAGCCCGTCTCGACCCGGTGCGGCGCGGCGATGTGCACCACACGATCGCCCAGGCCAACAACGCCCTGATCTTCCCGGGACTGGGGCTGGCGTGTCGGTGGTGCAGGCCAAGCTGGTCAGCGAGGAGATGATCTACGCCGCGGCCCGGGCGTTGGCCGGGCCTGGTCAACGAGCACCAGCCCGGGGCATCGCTGCTGCCGACCATGCGGAACCTCGGATGGTCGCGGCGACGGTGGCGAAGGCGGTCGCCGAGACGGCCGAGTCCCAGGGGCTGGCCCGGCGTCCCCTGACCAACCCGAGTCCAGGACATCTACGAGCGCATGTGGAAACCGGAATACCCACAACTACGCATCGTGTGAAAACGTCCCGGCCATAAATCCACTGAATTCATCGCACTGGATCGCTTCGAGCATCAATGCCGGATCCCGACCCGGCTTTGAGACGCTCATGACAGGACCCGCCCTGTACCCCAGTAGGCTTTCGTGGCACTCTGGTCGTTGTCAGCATTCGCCCAAACAGGAGATGTCCGTGCCCTTTTCTCGACGTATCGCTCCAGCGGCCACCGCCGCGTTAATGGCGGCTGCTCTCCTGGCAGGCTGCGGTACCAACAACCAGCAGGCCAGCCCCTCCTCTCCCGGCAACGACCAGTCGAATCCCGCGGCAGAGGGGATCAAGCTACCGACCACGCGTCCCTCAAAGGGAGAGGGAAGCAAGCCGAGCCCCTCTGCCAGCCCGACCCCAACGCCTGTCAAGGTGCCAGGCGCCTACGCCGGGGCGGGCGGCCCCCGTCCCCAGAACGCCACCCCGATCGCCTCGGTCCACCCGGCAACGGACACTAGCCCGGAGACGGCGGTGATCAAGACCCCGTCGAACACACATCGGCTGCGATCTGTCCGCTGACTCTCGCCGGCTGCGGCATCGAGAATTACCAGCAGTCCAAGCCCTACGGCAGCGACCAGATCGGGGCGAAGTGATGGGTGCCGCTCGACGGCTCAGGCAATGAGGTCGAGGCGAAGGCTGATGCTCCCACTTACATGGACGCCACCGTCCCCCCGCAGGTGGTGGAGTACGGCAAGGTCGTGTATTACAACGACTATGTCTGCGCCTCTGAGCAGAACGGCCTCGACCTGCTGGAACACCTCGACGGGTCACGGCGCCTTCATGAACCGCGACAGCACAACGCCTTCTGACCGATCCCCCAACCCTCAGGCCGCGGTCACGCGGTGAGCCCGGAGAGGTGCGGCGACATTCATCGCGAGGGTTTCCAGCGGGCAGAATCATGCCAAGATGTGGCACAGCGGGATCCTAGTGAATCCTGGCAGCCACCATGAAGTACCGATCGGAGGCATCCCCACTAAGGCTGTTTGACGTCGCAGTCCCTCATTTCACTTTTGCTGAGCACTTTCGCCGCGGCGCGGTCACCCACCAGGAAGCAGTAACCGACGATGGCGGCGGCCACCATCGTGATCGACACCAGGCCGGTGAGCGCGGTGGAGAAGGATACGGGCAGCAAGAGCCAGGCACCCGCCAGGATCGTCACCACCCGCCACCTTGCGCGGGACGGGAGGCCCGGATATGCGCCGCCGTCCATGCCTCCTCGCTAGCCAGGGTATTGGCCGTCCGGATACCCGCTAAATCCTTGCGGTCGAATAAATCTTCGGCGGCATACCTGCCAAGAATGATCAGAAGAACACCAGATAACCCCATACCCCCAGCCACGACGATCCGGCCTATCCATTCCGCAAGCACAAGCTTCCCTTCATGTCAGCATTCGACTTTTATCTCACAGGTCGCAGGCTGCCCAAGAGCTGCTGCCCTCGGCCAGACCACGCTAAGGAACCTAAACTGACGATAGTTGATTGTTTTACCAGTCAGCTTCTCTGGCGAGAAACGTGCATCTCACGAAGTGCACTGCCAATGGCGGCACCACCGTCCGGAGTAACCGTTCAGACAACTGGGAGGAACTTTCGTTAAGTAACGAAAATCAACCCGAGGCACTTCCTATGCCTATTCCTCGCCGGAGAAACACCTGAAGACGAATCACCAGCGTGCAGTCGATAGACTATCGGACCACAGGACTTTTTGCTTTAGGGGGTCAAAAATGAATCTGAAGGCACGCATGGGAATCGGGGTGCTTCGCCTCTCCGTCGGTTTCTCGCCGCCGCGCAGCCGGCGGAGGGCGACGAACCGCGGCACGCAGAATGGCGACGAGTCGAAGGAGTGCTCGGCGCTCTGGCGTGCCGAGACTGTCCTAGACGCTGATCTGACCAACGACGACGCCGAGTACCCGGACCTCAGTGGTGGATTTCGCGGGTGATCCTGTGCATTACACGAACGGCGGCTACATCCGCGAGGTCACTCCTGCCCTGAAGAACTCCGGGATGCTGGAGATCAACCACTTCTACGTCGGCTCGGGAGTCAACCTGGCACAGGTCTGGCGGATTCCCACCGCAACCAAGGACGCCATCAAGGATGCGAAGGTGACAGTGAAACTGCCACCCAGCCGTGGTCACTGGCGGGCACAAGGTGACCTTTGACGCCGTCTCGGTCAACTCCCGGATCAGCGCCTGGGGTGACAACTACTCCGGTTTCGAATGGGCGGAGCGGCCAAGGCCACCGACAATGGCGACGGCACCTGACTGTGGACCTGGTCGACCTGCCGGCCGGAGCCGGCACCGTGTACCAGTTCACCGTCGCCGTCGGGTCCGCCGTCAGCATCAACGACCGCTTTGTCGCGAGCGCGTCCCTGACCGGCACCTACGAGCAGGGCGGCAACAATGGCAAGTGCGGTGCGCCTTCCCCAAACCCAACCGACTCACCCACCGCCTCTGCCGATCCCACACCGGCACCCACACCGTCGGTCTCGCCGACCCAGTCGCCCTCGGCCCAGTCCAGCCAGCTTCCGAGGCGCGCTGGCCTGCCCCGGACCGGCCTGGCATAACAAACGCCTGAGGCCCCGGCGGCCCTGATGGGTTGCCGGGCTTCAGTCTTTCTTCGCACCGGACAGAAAACGTCAGCCGATGTGGAAGTACCGCTCCACCAGGTCCTCCATCCGGACCCGGTCGGCGACGATGTCCGCGCGCAGGTTCTCATCCTCGAGCGCGATCAGCTGCCCGGCCCAAGCGTCGATCAGGCCGGGCGGGAAGACGCCGAGGGCTCTTCGTAGTCGCTGCGCTGGTCCAGCAGCCGGCGAGCCGCCTCGGCGCAGGAGGCTGGCAACTGATCGAGCCCTGAGAGCCCGGAGGCGTCGCCGTTGACGTAGCGCGCCATCGCGTAGTCGAGCATCGATGGGTCGGACAGGCCGATCCGCCGCGACGGTGATCCCCGCCAGCAGCAGATGAACGTTGGCCGCGCCGTCGGGGACCGGAGCTCGACGGTCTGGGAGTCGCTTCGGCAGCGCCCCGATGGCCTCCTCCTGCGGGTTGGCGTCGCGGAACATGCGGTCGTCGAGATGTTGCCAGCCAAGCGGCACCCGCACCAGCGCGGAACGGTTGCGATCGCCCCAGCAGATGGCGGTGGGCGCCTCCTGGTGCGGCACCAGCCGCAGGAAGGACGTGGGCACCGGGTTGCCGAAGGCCGTTAGGGATGCGGCGTGCGACAGGTACCCGCCCACAACACGGCGCGCGCACATCGGTGAGCCCGGCTCCTTGGGAGAACTGGTTGACCCCGTCCCGCATGAGGCGGGTGTGGAAGTGCATGCCCGACCCGGCCTGCCCCACCACGATCTTCGGTGAGAACGACACTCGATGCCGTGGGCGTGCGCGACCTTCCGCACCACCCACTTCGCCAGGGTCATCTCGTCGGCAGCGCGGGTGACGTCGGCGGGCAGAAACTCGATCTCCTGCTGCACCATCTGGAGGCCGTCCGGCGACGAAGTTGCCCACCTCGGAGTGCGCATATTGACGGAGCAGCCCATCCGCACCAGATGAGCCAGGGACCGATACGCACCTGCTCACATTTCGAGAACGGCTGGTTTCGTGGTAGCGCGCTGCGGCCTCGACGGGAAACAGGTCCTCGGCGGGCGAGAACAGGTAGTACTCCAGCTCGCCGAGCACCTCCAGCCGACAGCCGGTCTCGTCTTCAAGGGCCTGCTGAGCTTTGCGAAGGATCTGCTGGGAGCGAGCTTGTTAGGATTTCCTCGACATCGTAGAAACCGCACACGATGTCGAGCGTGGGAATTCCGCGAAAGGGTTGGAGGAAGGCGGCGCAGTTGCGGCACCACGTAGAGGTCGGAGCTGGTGGCGTCGACGAAATTGAACAGCGACGACCCGTCGACCCGCTCCCCCATCGTGAGGATCCTGTTGAGGTGTGCGGAGGACTGGATGGCGAAGTTCAACACCTTCAACCGGCCGTCACCGCCCAGATATCGCAGGTTCAGCATGGGGATGTCCTGCTCCGCGACGAACCGGATGATGTCATGACGGGTGAATTCGTGCGGCTGCTTACCGAGCGCACGAACCAGCGGGTTGGGGTTCAAGGTAAGGGTGTCGATCTCCACCACGGCTCCTCCTCTTCGAGTTGCCCAGATTGTTTCAGAGATGTTACGAAACAGCCAGTCCAGAATAGTTCCCAGTTTCGTTCTCGGCTCCCCGCCACGGCCGTTCTCTACTCAACAACGAACGCGCTCCGCAGCCTGATCGGCAGCAGGACCTCACCAGGCTGCTTGATTTACCCTTCTCCCATGAGGCTTGGCGCGGTGCTTGAAGCCTGGTCCGGCTTGGCCCAGGGACCTCCGCTGCCTGGCGGCAACCGGAACGAGGTGCTTGCTGGGAGCATCGCGGACGGCAGGTTGTGATCTCGCCATTCGAGCCGTGGCGAGGAATCCCTGCATTGGGAATTCGATCTGCTTTCGCATCTGCGGTCCCGAGGCTGCCTAGTCCCTGAGCTGATCCCGGCCGATGATGGACGTCTTCACCTCAGCGGCTGGCATGTGCAGGAGTTGCTTCCTGGACGCCCCGCCACCTGTGAGGACGGATCAGCCGTGCGGAAGGCGCTCGCGAGGGTGGCATGGAATTAACTCGTTCTTGGGCGCAGCGCCCAGGAGCGGTGTCAGCGTCGAAGCTCCTGACTGCCTGGCACGGCGGAGACATCGACCTCAGCGCGATGCCTGACCCACTCGTTGCGGAAATCCGGCGGAGCTGGCAGGCCGTGAAGCCAGCGGAGAGCTGCGTGGTCCATGGCGACGCAGGTGGGATGAACGCCCTGTCGCTCCCTGACGGCAGCTGTGCCCTGATCGACTGGGATGAAGCTCGCGTCGACGATCCGCTTTTCGACGTACCCGCGGACCCCGGAGAGGAGAGGGCTGCGCTGGCCTGGGAGGTCGCGACCTGCTGGATGCGGGAACCCGCTATGCCAAGCGTCTAGCTGTCACCTTTATGGCCGGTTAGTGATCCTGGCGGCGCGACCGGCTGAAGCACAGCACCGGCCACCGCGCCGGACGCATTGTTCGTTGTCACCGCACGATCGCGGTTTGTCTTTCTCCCGAGTCACCTCACCCTGGGTGCCTCGGGCCATCGTCTTGCTGGTAAGTTCCCCAAAGGTATTTGGTCTTTGTAGTCCGAATGAAACAAAGTTGGGCAATATGTCTCCGTGAGCAACGTGACCAACACATCATTGATCGACAAAGCTGTACGCACCGCACGACGGTGGGCGCAGCGTTCCCTTGCCTACCCGGAGCCCCGGGCGGCAAAGCTGTTGGCCAGTGCCTTGGACCACCCGGACGGGCTCCGCTTCACCCTTGAGTTCGTCGACGGCGTCCTGCGACCCGAGGATCCTGCCGTGGCAGCCAGGAACCTGGGCCGCCTGGCCCGGCAGCCCGTCCCATTCCTCCGTCCTACCCTGCGCGCCGGCCTCGGCCTCGGCGTCGCCCCCCGCACCCCAGGGCAATGCTGCCCGCCGTGCGACGTGCTTTCTCCATGCTGCTCGGGCGACCTCGTCGTCGACATCGGCAGCGACCTCGGGACCGGCACTGGCCAGGCTGCGGCAGCAGCGGCGCGAGCCTGAACATCAATCTTCTCGGCGAGGCTGTCCTGGGCGACGAGCACGCCTCCCTCGCGGCTCAACCGCACCATCGACCTGCTGAACCGCCCGGACGTCGACTACGTCTCCATCAAGGTGTCGTCGGTGATGGGGTCCCCCATTCCCCCTGGGCCCATGACGTGACGGTTAAGGAGGCCGTGGTCCGGCTCGGCCCGCTGATGGAGACAGCCGACCGGACGGGCAAGCTCGTGAACCTCGACATGGAGGGAGTATCGCGACCTCCACCTCACCCCTCGAGGTGTTCGAACAGTTCGCCATGAAGCTGCCGAACCTTAGGATGGGGCTGGCCGTCCAGGCCTACCTGCGCGAGTCGCCCCTGATGATCGAGCAGATCCAGGAACTCGCCCGCCGCCGCCACGAAGCCGGTGGCGTACCGCTGCGGGTGCGCCTGGTCAAGGGAGCCAACCTGGCGATGGAACGCACCCAGGCGGAGCTGCGGGGCTGGCCCAATCCGGTGCTGCCGTCGAAGGTGGAGACCGACGCCAGCTACCTCAGCGCCCTCGATCGTCTCCTGACGCCCGAGTCCATCAACACTCTGCATCTCGGAGCGGCCAGTCACAACATCTACAGTCTCGCGACCGCCGTCGAGCTGGCGAAGTCCCGCGGCATCACGTCGGGCTTCGGCATCGAGATGCTGGCTGGCATGGCGGTTCCGCTGCAGCGGGTGATCCTCGAGGACCTGGGGGCGCTGCGTGTCTACGTGCCGGTGGTGCCGCGCAGCGAGTTCGACTCCGCGATCACCTACCTCGTGCGGCGTCTGGAGGAGAAACGCGGCCCCCGGAGAACTTCATGTCCGGGAGCTGCTTCCTCGGCTGCAACGCCGCCTTCCTCGACAAGGAGGAAGGCCGGTTCCGCGATGCCGTCGAGCTGATCGGATCCCCCACCCCGGCCGCCTGGGCGAGTCAGGAACGCAGCGAACCGACACCGGTGTTCACCAACACCCCCGACACCGACCCCGCGCTGCTGAGCAACCAGCGGTGGGCGGATTCCATCCGCGAGTCGCTGCGCGGCTCCGATCTCGGCAGACAACACCGTCGCGGGAAGGGCACCCTCGACATCCGCCGAGAGCCCTCGACGAGGTGCTGAGACCGCCGTCGCGGCAGGGGAAGCGCTGGGCCGCGACGCCCGCGAAGGAACGCGCCGCGGCTCTGCACCGCCCTAGGCGCTGAGCTTGAGGCGATGCGCACCCAGCTGGTGACCGTCGCCGCCGACGAGGTCGGGCAAGCTCATCGACCAGGCAGACATCGAGGTTTCCGAAGCCTGCGACTTCGCCCACTACTACGCGTCCCTCGCCGGGGAGAGGTCGACGGCGCCACCCACGTCCCGCCGCAGCGTCACGCGCGGTGGTCCCGCCGTGGAACTTCCCCATCGCGATCCCCGCTGGGCGGGGTCGCGTCGCGCTGGCAGCCGGGTCTGCGGTGGTGCTGAAGCCCGCCTCGCCCGTCACGTACGCTGCGCGGCGCTGCTGGCCGAGGCCTGCTGGCGGGCGGGCCTGCCACGCGACCTGGTGCAGTACGTCATCATGGGTGACCGCTCACTCGGCAAACGCCTGGTCAGCGACGAGCGCGTCGAGCTGGTCGTGCTGACCGGGTCGGCGGAGACAGCTGAGATGTTCCGTTCCTGGCGCCCCAACCTGCCGCTGCTGGCTGAGACCTCGGGCAAGAACGCCCTCATCGTCACCCCGTCGGCCGACCTGGACCTGGCGGCCGCCGACCCTGGTGACATCCGCTTTCGGGCACGCCGGGCAGAAGTGCTCGGCGGCGTCACTCGGCATCCTGGTCGGATCGGTGGCGCGGTCCCGGCGCCTCCTGGACCAGCTCAGTCGACGCCACCTCGTCGCTGCGGTGGCGTGGCCCGAGGATCCTGCAGCCCAGATGGGCCCGCTGACGGAGGTGCCCGGGGAGAAGCTGAAGCGCGGCCTGACCGAGCTGGAGCATGGACAGAGCTGGCTCGTCAAGCCGCAGCGCATTGACGACCGGCTGTGGCGGCCGGGCATCCGCGTCGGTGTGCGTCCAGGCAGCGCATTCCACCAGGTGGAGTACTTCGGACCGGTGCTCGGCCTGATGGCGGCACGCGACCTCGACACAGGCCATCGACTGGCAGAACGGCACCGAATACGGACTGACAGCCGGCATTCACTCGCTGGATGCCGAGGAGATCCAGCTTTGGCTGGACTACGTGAAGGCAGGGAACCTGTACGTGAACCGCGGGATCACCGGGGCGATCGTGCGGCGTCAGCCCTTCGGCGGTTGGAAGCGTTCCGCCGTCGGCACCGGCGGCAAGGCCGGTGGGCCCGAACTACGTGGTGGGTTTCGGTTCCTGGAAGCCGGAGGATCTCGACTCCTCCAGCGCCTTGACCGAGCCGCGCCTCGTGAGGCTCATCCAGGCTGCCGCGCCGATTCTCGACGAAGAACAGCTTGCGCGGCTCAACGTCGCAGCATCCCGACCAGGCGGCCTGGCGCACCCTGTTCGGCGTCGCGCACGACCCGTCGGCCCTGACTGCGGAGATCAACGCGTTCCGCTACCGTCCCGACGGCGGTGACGAGTGCGGGTGGAGGTCCGACGACCCAATCGCGGTGCTGCGGGAGGCCTCGGCTGCCGTGGTCACGGGGTCCCCGGCGATGTTCTCATTCCGCGAGGAGCCTGCGGAGGATTTGGCAGGTGTTCTCACCGAGCTCGGCTTGACCGTCAGGGTGGAGGACGACGCACCGTTCGACCGGGACATCCGAGGCCGGGTGCGACATCTGGGCGACCGGGATCTGCTGACCGCGGTCGGGCGGGTCGATCGACGTCAGCGTCCACGCGAGTCCAACCCTCTACCCGGGACGCCTGGCGCTGCTGCCCTACCTCACACGAGCAGGCGGTGTCCGTGACGAACCATCGCTTCGGGCATCCGACACCACTGACCGACGACCTGCGAATTTAGTGCCGCGTGTTGTGAGTTCGCCGGTGTTTTCTGGCCCCGGATGCGGCGCTCGCTTCGTTCACGCCTCACGGCACGCCCAGCAGCGTTTCACCGGGCCGCTCGGCACAGCATCCGCCCCGAACCGCTTCACTGACGAACTCCCACCACACGACACTACATAACGACCACCGGCCCAGCCACCGTGCGGTCATCCCTGCCGCTGGCTGGCCGGTTCGCGCCAGTAGGACGTAGGGTTGACGGCATGATCCTGATTGTCGTGAAGTTCCCGGTCAAGCCCGAGCGCGCTGAGGAGTTCATCGCAGCGATGGGGCCGGTCACCACCGCCACCCGAGCTGAGCCAGGCAACAAATGGTGCGAGTGGTCGCGCAGCGTGGAAGACCTGAGCGAGTTCGTCCTGGCTCGAGGCGTTCAACGACGATGCGGCCGAGGCGCACGTCACGTCAGCGCATTTCAAGGAGGGCCTGGAGACCATGCGTCCCTTCCTGACGGCCACCCCCAAGATCATCTCACGAGTGGTCGAGGGAGATGGCTGGGAGCCGATGGGTGAGCTCCAGATCGACTGACAAGGAGCGATGATGGACATAGAGTCGAGAACAGGCAGCACCCAAGGCCACCGGAATTTTTCACAGGAGACGTCTGGTGGATTCAATCGCCGCCCGAAGCTTTCCAGGACAGCGGGCGATAGCCGCTCTCGTGACGGTTCGCGCCATGCGCCCGCACCGCTTGGCATTCACATGCGCTCGGCCAGACGCTGCATGGGGAGTCTCGGGCGTCGCCCTGCTGAGACCCGCATGGCACAGGTGATCAGGGCATACCCCGGACAGACCATCTACACCCCGCCGGGCGAGGAGCACTGGCATGGAGCGACGCCGGAGGACTTCATGTCACACCTAGCGGTCCTGGACCAGGGCGATGATCCGGCAACCACCACTGTCTGGCTGGAGCACGTCGAGGATGCCGACTACCCGCGCTCCACCATTCCTGGAGAGGAGATTCCCTGATGGCAGAACAACAGCCCTCCGGTGCGCAACGCCAGTTCGGGCAGATCGCGCCATTCTTCGCGGAGATGACCGATGACGTGCTGTTCGACAGGTGTGGTCCCGCAGGGAGTTGTCTGCCCGGGACCGAAGCCTGGTGACCGTTGCCGCACTCGTCGCCGGCGGCAATACCGAACAGCTGCGTTTCCACCTTCCGCACGCGGTCGAGAATGGCGTGACCCGCACCGAGCTGATAGAGGCGATAACCCATCTGGCCTTCTATACCGGCTGGCCCAGGGCGGTGTCCGCGATCAGCATCGCCAAAGAGGTCCTCGATGACGCGGGAGACGCTGCTCCTGAGGGCTGGGTGCAATAGCCTGCCGGGTCCCACAGCGATGCTGACCGCTTGCGGGACTTCGCTCGCAACCGGTCAGAGACCGGCGGGATCTGGCACCTCCCAGGAACCGAACCACATCTGCGCCTGCCTGCGTCTGGCCTGCTTCAACACGCTGAACTCGGGCAGCTGGATGCCGCGGGCGGCCGCGATGGCAACAAGGAAATCACGCACTCGCCAGACCTCGCGCGGATCCACGGCGGGCCTCATGTCCAGGACAGCCGCCAGCTGGTCGGTGCCGTACCCAAGCCGGTGAGCCAGCTCCCTCGTTAGTGGCAGGCAGTAGTTCCCGCAGCGCCGTGAGTTCCTCAGCGGTCTGGCGGCGTTCGGCATCGTTGATCGACATGATCCCGCGTGTGCCAGCCGGGGTTCGCCCACCACCTGCTGTGACTTGCGGCTCGACGCCCTCAGAACCGTCGACTACCTTCAGAGATCTCCCAGGGCACTGACCGATTCCTGTGCGCAATGGCGCAGGGCCGCCACGGACGGGAAGTCCTCATGGTCTGGCCAGGCCAGGCAGCCCTCGACGCAGACGCTGATGATGCGCGCGCGCCCGGGCGCGACGCCCAGGCTCGCCCATCAGCATGCTCTTCCAGCGCTGCGGTCCAGGCGGTTGTCTGCTGCCACAGCAGTTCTTGAAGCCTGGGAGTCGTCGCACCAGATCGACTGCGTGGGGCGAAGCCGTCGATCCAGTCGCCGGCAGTCCGTCCAAAGACCAAGTCAATCAGGGCGATGATCTCCGCTGGTGTTCCCACTACTGGATCCGTCTGGCCTCGTGGCAGCATCTGTCCGATACGCCCCGTCAACACGACATCGACGATGACGGCCTCCTGGTGCCGAAATGCCGGTAGAAGGTCATGGGTGAGACGTCGGCGGCATCAGCGATTTGCTCGACGGTGACGTTGTCGAAACCATTCTCGGTGAACAGGTCCAGGGCGGCATGCCGGATGTTCCTGCGCGTGGTGAGTTTCTTTGCGCGTCCGCCGGTCGCTGGTCATGGTCGCGATTGTACGAAAAACCCGTCGCCCAGCGGTCACGAGAAGCACCACGCTCACAGCCAGGGGCGATCAGAGCGCAGGCACTGAAGACCAGCTGCATGGCCTCGACATAGGCGGTGGAGGCGATAGCCCGTACCGTCTCGCCCTGCGGAGATGGCAGTCTTCCAGCAGTGGCGAAAAGCCGCGGTGATGGATTGGGTGATGGCGGCCCCGGCCTCGGGAAGGTCCTTAACCAAACCTGCGACCCCTACGGCGTAGCGATTGCCGATCAGCGACCCGAACAGTGCGACCCCCAGGACTGCCCCCAACTGACGGATGCTGTGAGCAGCGCCGCCCAGCACCGCTGCGTTCTTCAGAGACGGCGCTCATACCCGCTTCGATGCCGCGAGACTGACCGATGCTGCCGAGGCCGGGCGACCAGCAGGCCCCAGAACATCGCGTGTATCCGCTGCTAGTGGTGCTCATCGAGCACAACCACAAACCTGCCGCCACCAGCACCAGCGCCCCTCGGCAGGATGAATCTCACGGATAGGTCCGAGCCGCGACAGCCGGCCGGTACGACCGCGCCGGCCACAGCCGTCAACGCCACCGGCATGAGCATCATGCCTCCCGTGTGTCGCATCATTGCCGAGCACAGTCTGAAGATAGCTGGGCGCGGCGAACAGGACCCCGTAAAGCACGCAGCTGATGAGCATGAGCACGAGCACCGGAAGCCGGAAACCGCGTCTCGCGAGCAGTCCAAGATCAGTGAGCTTGCCCTTGGCCCGGTTCTCAACCAGCACGAAGACCGCCAGGAGGACACCTCCCGCGACAAGCAGTCCACCCACGTGGTCGGCGCCGTCCAGGTGCGTTCGGCATTGATCAGTCCCCAGGTGAGCAGGGAGAATCCGCCGGCTGAGATCACGATCTGCGGCAGGGGCAGGGGACGTCTGTCAGATGCCGGCCGGCCTCGGGGGACGAAGAGTAGGCAAAGCACCAGGGTCAAGATCGCGACGACAATGTCCAGCCAGAAGACCGCGCGCCACCCCCAGCTGTCGATCATGGGTCCTCCGATGAGCGGGCCGAACGGAGCACCCACTGCCCCGGAAGCCGTCCAGATCGCCGTCGCCATGGCTCGTCTTTTCGGAGCCGAAAAGAGCGCAGGGATGAGGGCTAGCGACATGGGGATGAAAAACCGACGAGGCAAGCCCCATCAGCACGCGGGCTGCTATCAGCAGCCCAGGTGTCATCGACACCGCTGCCAGGACAGCTCCCGCGATGAACAGGCCAACACCACCCAGCAACAGACGACGATGTCCGAACCGGTCCCCCAAAGCACCGCCCAGCAGCAGCACTGACAGCGAGGCGAGGTTATACGAGGAGACGATCCACTCCAGCTGGCCAGCGCTCGCCCCAAGCCCGGACGCCAAAGCGGGCAGCGCAACGTTGACCATTGTCGTGTTCATGAACAGCAGGACCATGCCCAGGCAGAGAGCCATCAGGCCGAGCCATCCCTGTTTAATGTTAGTAGCTAGTCACATGTTAGAGTCTATCTCTAAAGTCAAGGCCTCCAGAACGCCAAGACCTCCGGAATACCGGAGCTGCGGGGCGGCCCCTGAGGTCGATCAAGCCGACCCGGGACCGCCCCGCGGTTGTGAAGTGAGCTCTACGCAGACTCGACGAGACCTGCGCCACCGGGATTCTGGTAGCCACCGAAGTTCTGGGTGGCATACCAGGATTTGGTGGACGAGTTGTAGGCCACGCTAATACCCAGGGCATTCGCATCAGGGAGCGACCATGGCTGGCGTAGTGGCCTGGCGAATGCAGCCACTGCTCAAAGATCTGAGCACCGACATCACCGCTGAGAGCACTCCCCCCGCGCATGGCGACGTTCTCCGACGCCGTGCTCCAGCCACTCGGGTAGCCATCCGAGAAGTGCGGACGATGTGTCATCGTGTTCTGCGAAGCCATGTGTTCGGCCCAGTCCTGAGCAATCGCGTCCAGCTGTGCGTAGCGGGTCACGGGCTTCAGGCCCAGGCTGATGCGCAACTCGTTGACCTTGTGGAAGATGGTCTGAGAGTATGCAGCGCCGTCCTGGGTGACAGCCGCAGGGGCGACGACGGCCTGCGGAGCTGTCTGGGGCGCATCCGATCCGGTGGCAGCCTGAGCAGCCGGAGCCGCAACGAGCGGCACAGCAGCCAGCAGCGCACCCGCGAACAAACGCGTCATCTTCATGAGCAGTCCTCTTTTGGTTAGGGAAAATGGACTCGCGCACCACCCAGCACACTCCCAAAGATCACGACACGGGTAACGTTGCAGCTGCTAGCCACCCAACAGATGGGTTAACGATAGTTAATTGCACTTTGACTAGGGGGTTCACCGCCATCATGGAGATGATAAAACCGTTAATCATCGTCACGGCGCCCGGCGTGTCGGTATGGGCGACACCACAAGCAGCCTCTGTCACACAACCTCGCCCCATATACCAGCAAGATCACAGGCCACCCATCCCCACAAGCATGACTCCCCCAGAGGCTTTTAGATAAAATTTAACTATCTTTAGTCTCTATTGACCCTCGGTGAAACCCTCATTAATATCCTCGTGGGGGGAGTAAGAAATCCAACTGCAGAACCAAATTCGTTGGCACTTCGAACAGCAACTCCCCACCCACATCTCCTTTAAAATGGCCGACAAGACCAGTTGATTGCTCTGCCATCGCCTAGGCCTGACCATCGAAGATCAGGGAACCATCTCAGCGCCTGGAAACCACAACGTCGCTGATGACAACACGGCACGCCGAGGAATCCTCCGGCACACGACGCGCAGCATCAAACGTACGGCGCATGCACTATGCAGATTTTTAGAGCCCCTCCAATAGACACCGGACCTCCTCGGTGAGCCGGAGGCGTAATGGATCGTGCTGATCTCCCAGCAGATGATCGGGATTTCGCCAGTGCCCAGGCGGATAGAGCCAGACGGGTTTGCCACGGAGACCAGCGGGCTCCCAGTCGTAGCGTGGCCAGATGTGGGCGTGCAGGAACGGGTCGGTATTGCCCAGGATCTCGATATTCACCCGCCGGAACCCGGGGTACATGTCACGGCAGACGCTCTCAACCGCGAAGGCCAACAGGTCGGTGTCAGCGAGGAACCGCAGGCGCCGGGACGCGGCAGGTCGGACAGCAAGCCCGCTTCCGGGTCGCTGGTCAGCGCGACACAGTAGCCCGGCAGCCACTGGACGTCACCGATGACGGCGAAACTCTCGGTCATGCGGGCCAGCACAGTGGGGTTGTGACCCTCGAGCGCAGAATGTACCCGGTCCTTGCCAGCTGGCGGCTGAGGAATCCATTGCCAGCGACAATAGCGCTCGCAGGGACGTTCAGCGATGTGCGGTTTCAGGCCCTGCGAAAGTCCATCCCGGCGGTAGCTTTCAGGTTGTGCTGCGACGGCTACCTGATTGCAGGAGCAGCTCACCCCCACCCCGGCAGGTTCGCTGAACCCGTCGGCTAGGGCCCTGAGCTGGTGTTGGCCCGCCCCACGTCGAGGCGGGTGAGCAGGAAGAGGATGAGCGCATTGGCGGCCAGCGGCAGCACACATACATGATGTGAGATCTGATGGCCGAGTCCGGCTGTGTCGCGCCCCCGATGTATCCGCTGGCGGCCAGCATCCATCCGGCCAAGGCCGTGCCGATGCCACCGCCCACCTTCACCCCAGAGACGTCACGAGAACATCAGCCCGTCAATGCGCTTGCCGGTGCGCAGCCAGGTGTGCTCTGAGGCCTCGGCGATCATGCGTTGAGCGTCCCCGTAGCGGGCTCATCCTCAGGAGGCCACCGGACAGCGCCAGCATGAGCGGGCACGTTCCCCAGGTAGGCGGCCACCAGCACCCCCAGACGCCCGGCCACCGCGATCACATATCCCCAGATGTTCACCCGGTACATCTCCTTGAAACGCCCCACCACCACGGGGGTCAGCAGCAGGCCCACGATCAGGGGAATGTTGATGGCCCAGGCGAAGGCTCCCAGCAGATTGGCATCACCAGGATGTGGTCATGAAATAGATGCCCATGTTGAGCATGGCTGTGAAGATCTGGGTCAGGAGGAAGACCACCAGGATGACGAGATAGTACTTGTTGGCCAACAGCATCCGGGCGGACTCACGTACCGTGAGTTTCTCCTCCGCTCCCTCACCCGACGACGCGTCATCCTGCTCTGCCGCCTCCTCCAGCTCCTCGGGCGGCAGCTCCTTGACGGAGTAAGACAGACAGGGTGTTGACCGCCAGCCCGAGGAGCGCGTAGATGATGGCAGATGCCCCGCCACCCCTGCGCCCCGCCGCCCAGCATCTCCACGCCTGACGGTGACAGTCTGATAGCAGGTTCGTCCCGAAGGCGGAACATGAAGCGGATGGAACCCATCTGCACTCGCTCGGCGCTGTTCTTAGTGACCAGGGCGGTCAACGCCGAGTAGGCGATGTTGTTGGCGGTATAGAAGACCGCGTTGAGCAGCGTATAGGCGATGAAGAACCAGGCGTACTTCGCCCACCCTCCATGCCCGCCGATCGCGAAGATCGCGATGATCGCGACCGCGCAGCCCACGAAACCCCACAGCATCCACGGCCGGGCCTCTGCCCATGCGCGTGTGGGTCCGGTCCAGCAGCGCCCCGAAGACGACGTCGGAGAACCCGTCGAAGAGCCGGGAGACCATCATGAGCGTCGCGACCACCCCCGGGTTGAGCCCGGCGGTGTCCGTCAGGTAGATCATGACGAAGGCGGACAGAAGCACATAGACGACGTTCCCGGCCACGTCGCCTGAGCCGTATCCCACCTGTTGTACCACTTCAGGTACCTGCGCTCCTCGGCCTGCCGCTCTGAGCGCCTGACGACTCTCCGGCGCTCCTCGCCTGCTGCACCGGTTGTCTTTTCTGCATCTTTACCACTCATGGCTTCACCTCGTTGTGTGTGTACTGATGGTGCGGGGCTGGAAGTGATTCCCAGCTCCAGATCACGGGCACCGACCTGGTAGCGACGGGCCAGGCTCGGACCGCAGCTGTTCGAGCCGATGCCGGCCATAGCCGCGTCCAGGCACAGAACCGTCGACCCGCAAGGCCGCAGCTCCGTGTTGTGGCGTCGGCTGGCCAACCTCCTGCGTGCATGGCGAGACATTGAAAGGAGAAGGGCTGTTGTCCCACAGCGGTGAGGGCTCAGGCCGCCGCCAGAGAGGGACCACGTAGTCGCGTCGGCGCGGCTACCGTTCTCCTGGGGCCGGATGGTCCTCAGTGAGCGCGCCCCGGCATCGGCGGCGAACTCCCCATGCCAGCTGGCACGCCGCTTGTCCGCGTAGCTCTCCAGCGGTCCCAGCCCGTAGGGAGACGTGACGCATCGTCTCCGGCAGGAAGAGACGCAGGCCCAGCCGCGGCAGGGACGGGAACCCTCGGCCCGGCTCACGGCGAGCTCAGGATCCATCTCGCCATCGCCCCAGATGGTCCAGGACATCTCCCGCGCAGGATGGGCTGGACGGTGGGCGCAACCATCGCGATCCTGGAACAGAGGACAACGCGCCCCTCCTCCTCTGTGATCTCCGTCCCATAGGCCCGCGCCACGGCCTGGTGGTAGTGGGCACGTTCCCACTCCAGGCGCACATGGCGGTCATTGTCGGTGGGGGCGCGCCAGATGTTGAGCTCCGCTGGGCGGTCCAGGAGCTCCCCGACCGCCCGCCGCCATCCGGGAAGGCAGTCCGGTGCGCGTATCGAAGACGCAACGCAGATCGCCAGCGGTGACATCGATCCGCGGTCCCTGCCGCGTCACCTGCACCGGAGCGCAGGTGGTGGAGTGGCGCGCGAGCTCCCGGACTCGGCGATGACGCCCGTCAGTGTTTTTCACCAGAATCTCGTCAAAGCCGAGAACGTGCCCGGCTGAAAGCAGCGGCTGGTCCGCGGCGAGCCGGTAGGTGATCTTGAGGTGGCTGCGGCCCGCGTCCGGAATCTGGAGGGCACAGGGAACAACAACCTGAGAGTGTGGCGGAACGGCCTGCCCCAGCTCCAGCTCACCGCATTCGGCGACGGCGCCGTCGCACATCAGCTCATAGGAGACACGGACGTAGCCGGCCAGGTCGGTGTGGTCGAGGTCGCTGCGGATGGTGACAAGCCCGGCCTCCTGGTCGTAGCCCACCACCCGGGCGGACGCTGGACGTTCTTGAGCTCAGCCAGCCCTGGGTGAGGACGCGATCGGGCGAGACCAGGCCGTCGACGCAGAAAGTTGCCGTCATGGATGGCCCCGTGGTCGCCGCCATGAGGTAGACCGTCCGTCCGACCGGGTTGGCTCGCGGCAATGGCGTGGTCGCACCACTCCCACACGAAACCACCGCACATGCGCTCGTCAGCCAGGATGATCTCCCAGTAGTCCTCGAGGTCGCCGGGTCCATTGCCCATGGCGGCAGTACTCCACCAGGATGAAGGGCTTGTCCGGGCCAGAATCCAGGTAGGCGCGGATCTCGTCTAGGACGGGTACATCCCGGGAGCATGACATCGATGCTGGAGTAGTCATAGACGCGCTTGGAGTCGCGGTAGTAGGCGCTCGTAGTGAGTCAGGCGGTGGGTCGAAGGCTGGCCCAGGCCAGCGCTGTCTCGAAGGCGCAGCCGTAGCCGCACTCGTTGCCCGCGGACCAGACGATGATGCTGGGGCGGTTCTTCTCCCGGTGAACGCACAGGCGCATCCGGTCCACAGTGGCTTCGGTCCACTCGGGGTTGTCAGCGATGGGCTCGTTCCAGTGCTCCACCTGGTTATCCCAGGAGTCGTCGGCCAGAAAACGGGTCTGGGTGCCATGGCTCTCGTTGTCGGCCTCGGACATGACGTAGAAGCCGTACTCGTCGCACAGCTGGTAGAAGCGCGGATCGTTGGGGTAGTGGGAGCTGCGCACCGCGTTGATGTTGTGCTCCTTCATCAGCCTCAGGTCGCGCTGCATGTGGGCGAGGTCGACGACAGGACCAGTGAACGGGTCGGAGTCGTGCCGGTTGACCCCGCGCAGGGTGACGGGACTTCCGTTGACCCGGACGACGACGCCCGAGACCCCGACCTCACGCAGCCCCACCCGGTCGGTGATGACCTCGTCCGGTGGTGATCACCAGGGTGTAGAGGTAGGGGTCCTCGGCGCTCCACAGATGCGGTCCTCCACCGTCAGGTGGACTCGATGGCTATAGCCGTCACCACCAGCGGCAGGGTCGAAGGGCTCCAGCTCCCCGGTGGCGATGGCTTTGCCCTCATGGTCCCATCAGCGCCGCTGGTGGGCGTCACGCCGCCGCGGAAGGCTCCCCGCAACTCGACGATCGCGTCGCTGCGTGCTGCCTCCTCGTCCTCACCACACCCGAGCGCGGTGGTGATGGCGTAGTCGAAGAGGATCGAGCTGGCCGCGACAGGAGGTAGACGTCCCGGAAGATGCCGCTGGTGCGGAACTGTCCTGATCCTCCAGGTAGGTGCCGTCGCACCACTTGAGCACCAGGACAGCAAGGCGGTTGGTGCCGACGGATGTACTGGTGACGTCGAACTCACTGGTGGCATGGGAGACCTGGCTGTAACCGACGTAGGGCGCCGTTGGAGCCACACGTAGAAACAGGAGTCCACGCCCTCGAAGGTCGATAGGCAGGGAGCCCTCAGGAATACGTTCGTACTGGAAATCCTTTAGGTAGGGCGGCGCAGGTTGTCCTGGGGAACGGGGCGGGTCGAAGGGGATGGGGTAGCGAATGTTGGTGTACTGGTGGTGGTCGTAGCCGAGGTACTGCCAGACGCTAGGCACCGGCACCGGTTCGAAAGCCTGGCGGCACAATCGGGTCGATCCGGTCGGTCGTATTGGCCGAGGCCACAGACCCGTGAGACCCTCGGCCCTGTCACCACGCTTGCCTCTGCGCTGGCCGCCCGTAGGAGCCTAATCAGCCCGACGTCATCCGCATCCTCTGTCGGCGCTGGGGCCGCCATCGTCGCCCAGGAAGCGCTCGGCGAGGTCGTGGATGCTGGGCAGGGTATCTCATGAACCATTGGCCGCTCAGCAGTTGGAGACGATCCGATTCCTCACGTTTCCAGGGACTCGGTCCGCCGGTGCGGGAGGCGGAATGTAACAGGCGCGGGGCGGCAGGGTGTTCTCGTGGAGGATCCCGAGGTCCTCGTAGTGCCTAGGAACGATCATCGTTCATGCTCCCTGGGTCAACGGAACGTGGGGTTGCATCGGTGCTACACCAGCCATGTTGACGTTACCAGGATAGATTTTGTTCGTCTACCCTTGATTCAAAGGGAATTTCTAGGCGATAGTTTTAACCAAATATGGCAACGTCAACATAGATATTATGAAGGGCGTTCTATGGCCTTTGATAAGCTCCGCCCATGGTCAGCCGGCGCAGGAGCACGAAGGGTGGACCGTCGTTGAGCGACGTGGCCCGCCTGGCGCGCGTCTCCACGCAGACGGTCTCACGCGTCTCGATGGGAGCAGACAATGTGAGCCCAGCCACCCGCGAGAAGGTGCTGCGGGCGATGAACCAGCTGGGTTACTCTCAACCGCGCGGGCACAGGCCCTGCGGCGAGGGGTCCTTCAAAGACGATCGGTGTGCTCACCCAGCAGATCCAGCGCACCGGGGAGGCCCTGACCACCGCGGGGGTACTGGAGGCCGCAACCGAGGCTGACTACGCCGTCAACCTGGTGCAGGTGAAACGCCCCGAATCCGACGACATGCGCCAGGCCGTCTATCGGCTCTCCCACCAGACCATCGACGGCCTCGTGGTGGTCCAGGCCGGCCGGGCAGGGCTCGATCACCTTTCTCTGCCGCAGGCCATGCCGGTGGCTGTCTCGGACTCAGCCCTCGTGGGCTGCACCTTCAGCCAGCGCCGACCAGGTGGGCGGGGTCCGTGATGCTGCGTCGGCACCTCCTGCGCGCTGGGGCACCGCACCGTTCATCATGTCAGCGGGCCGGAGGGGTCGCAGTCGGCGCTGATCCGCAAAGCCACCTGGGCGGCCTGCCTACGGGAGGCGGGCGCACCGGTGCCCGGGCCAGTACCTGGGGATTGGGAGGCAGCCGCTGGTTATAAGGCAGGCCTGCGACTTGGCGGCCGACCCGGTACGGTACAGCCGCTTTTCGCGGCAATGACGAGGTGGCCCTAGGCTCCATCCGAGCGATGCACGAGCAGGGCCGGCGCGTGCCGCAGGACGTGTCTGTGATGGGTTTCGACGGCCTGACCCTGCGCGAGCACAGCTTCCCACCACTGACCACGATCCGCCAGGATCTCAAACGCCATGGCAGGAGATGGTGGCACTGGTGCTGGAGCAGGTGACCACCGGCCCTGTGGATGGCTCCCGGAGCGTCATCATCCCGACCGAATCTGGTACTGCGCGGCAGCACAGACTCCCCACCCACCAGATAGAACGCCCCACCTGAACAACCTCACATCCCGAACCGCGTCAACTTGACTCTCCAGCCATCGCCAGCGCAGGGGGCGGTAATATGAGCCTTTAGCATAGACCCAAACCGGCTTTGGTCATCACATCAACGTGAGGACCGCGCCTGGCTGATTCAGGGAGGCGGCCAATATCACGACCCATTGACCGCCCTCTCGGGATATCTATGAGTCATTGAAAGAAGTACGCTCACCACGCCAACCTGTGGTAAGCAGGAACTGCTCCCACGTGAGGGTATCCGGGGCGATGCTACGGCTCCACTCCAGGTCACGCTCCGGTTTGAAACAGCTGTAGTCCACTGCGTAGTTCACTGCGCCCAGCACCTCTCGCAGATGTAGTCATCATTGGCGATCCAGGAAGATTCCGACGCCTCGCGGGTGAATGCATCTCTATATTCGGCTTTTATTCCAGTTACTTCCTGGAATGTCTCCACCATCTCACGCGGTGAGATGACATCTCCCACCACGGCGAGCGTCTCACCCTGGTATCTCTTTCAGGATTTGAAAAGATCTCCGTACCCCAGCCCGCTCAAATGATCCATCGGCGGAATCTCGGCATGCAGATAAAGGAGCATCTCCCATCACACGCGGAGTAATATTCGTGAGACTGTGTGTAGAAGAAGGAGAGGATTGCTGCGTGACGGGCAATGCGAAACATAGTCCGCGACCCAAGCTCACGGTGAAATGTGCACCTGCCTTCCACCCAGGATGTCCTCCATGCCTCAAGAGTGCTAAACACGAGAAAGCCTGACGCCCGCCTTGGCGGCAGCACGCCGCGCACCCGAGCTCTGTACTCCCGTGAATCCTCGGCGGGGTGGGTGGGTCACCAGGAGTTCCGGCAGGCTTCAGCGAAAGTCTGCAAGCCACGGGTCATCATGCCTCAGCTCAAGAGGAATAGTGATGATCTCGCACCCATGCGGAGATGTTGCGCCGCCCGCCGGAAGAGGGACTGCGAGAGTTACCGCACCTGAAAAGCCTGCCGGCTCAACAGCGCCCCTGACAACGCTGTCTCGCTTTCATGGTGCCACTGGCAACGCAATAATCGGCTTGTATCACATGGGCTCTCCTTATGCGTCGAGAGGCGAGCTTTTGATGTCTCTACCTTGGGACCACCATCCGACTGGGTCAAGAACTATCCTCCTGCGACAGGGTACCTCAAGAGAGCATAGGCACGGTATGAAACGAATGTACCAGCGACTTGTCAGTTTGAATGGAAGAAGCACCCCGCCTGATCAGCGCCTGCGGACCAGGCAGAAATGGAGTTGGTCATCCTCACCATCAGTTAGAAGCCCGAGCCCCAGTTGATCTGCGGCGCCAGCCTCATATCACCAGACAGAGATAGTATTGGAGCAACCAGCCTGGAAGCGAGCGACCAGGACGATCAATATCACGGAGGCCCTTCGGAAGCAAACCAATTTCCCCTCAAAAACGGTGGCCTGGCTCATCGATTTTGACCCACCCAGCACCACTGAAGGCGCGGACACATAAGCAACCAGGTGGTGTCAGAGCGAGGATGATTTGAGGACTATACCAGAATAGCTGGTCATTCATTTAGATAATCACAGAATGCATTGAAGTTACAGAAACAGAACTCCACACACGATCGCAGATCATATGGACAAACCTGGATAATAATAGTCTCATCAATGTACCGTGTTGAAGCATCACACCACGACAAACTTACGGTAAATAGAACGGCATGAGCGATGATTCTCGCATTACCCACCTGGGCACAGCAAGTGATTCCATCACATGACACCAGCCTCTCAGAAGCGTAGCTAGCGAATCTGGCCTTTTGTCAAATTATAAAATAATAGGAGGGTCGGCGCCTTCGTTGATCGTCGCGCCTGGCAAGACCGCTGCCGGTACGCTGGCCGGTGCCCTGCTCGTCAGTCTCTGGTCGACCAGAACCGCATCCGCTTGGCCTCAAGCACCGAAAAGCACGACGGTAAGCAGACATGCACATCGCGTCCAACTGGAGGCGTGCGCACCGACCCTCGGGATCCCTGATGTGCTTCGGAGAATGGGTCGACGGTATTCTCGGGACCCCCAGCAGCGCCTGTCGGAAGGTGGCGCGATCAACCGCTCGGCCGCGCCCGGTTCCGCCCGCCCCAGGTTCCAGCGAGGTACTGCCCCGACAGCGCCGCGAAGGTATATGGCACGCCCTGTTCATGACAACGCCCACGGAGTGCAGAGTCGTCGTCCTGTTTCACCGTGATCCCCAATGACGGTATCCAAGGTTCCAGCAGACGGCACTATGAGCATGGAGAGTTGATAGCGGCCAACTGGCAGGGTATCTTCTGCCGGATCGCCTATTACCTAGTCGACAACGGCAACGACTTCAGCGCACGAATCGCGCTGGGACAACAATGACAACACAGATCCCTTCCAGATGGACGATGCAGCGAGATGGCGAACATGTACATCTTCAGCGCCGCCAGACGTACCTGATGATGCTCGCTGCGTCAAATGGGAACGCATGTTCTGGCCTAATGAGTAATGAGGGCTGGGGATGAATGGGACAGACTGGGGCTGGATGCCCTGCACCCTGATCCTCACCGTTCAGTTTCGGGAGCCGTCGATGGAAGAAACTTGTGATTGCACGGGGCCAAGTGGCGCACATGATTACAAAAGAAAATAAGCTGGTGACCTGTACCATGAGCCGCCCCTGACGGCGTGGAGGATCCGAAGACCCAGGTCGAGAAACATCGCAACCGAAATCTTACGGCGGTTCATCCATCCCTGGTCGACGGCGGATTCGGCGGGCTGCACTAACGTCCCTGCTGGGCCTGCGAGGAAGAGAGGCACCGCTATCATGTCGAGCACAATTAGGAACCCTCTATTCGCTCAGGGTATTTGATGATCCCGTGGCGGTATTGGGAATCAATGACGCTACGGATTATGTGAAGTTTCGCCTTCATTCGGACCCCGCAAGACCATTTCATCTATTCCTGGATTTCTCCGACCAGCACCATGAGACTTATTTCAGGAACGGGATGAATCCTGTCTTTAGTACATAGCTCGGGCATCTTCGTCGAGCATAAACCTAAGACCCCAGCGGCTGGATGAAATCGACGATCGCCTCGATAGAGCGTGGTGCCGAGCCACGACCTCGCATCTCCGGCACGAGGTAGACATCGCACAGCCAACCCGACGTCAAGCACCACGAGACCACATCGCGGCACTCCGGCCTGCGTGCACTGTCCGGGCCACAGCAGGCTGTGTTGATGGAGGCATCAGCCGCCCGCCTACAACTCCCCAAAGGACCGCCCCATTGCCCAGAAGGCATCTGTCGACAACCACTTATGGACCTGGACGAGATCGAGCTGGGAACGATCAGTGTCTGCTGACGAAGTCATCACAGGTCTACCCAGGCGGACCTGATGTGATCATGATTTATCCCAAAGACATACTGCGGCTTCCCTCGCTGCTGGAGCGGGAGCATTGAGTCAGGAGCCTCACCCATGTACCCACTTCTGCTACCGGGAGGGAATCATCACGCGCTACTCCAGGTATGATCACCTGGGAGTCCTGTGGAGGCCGCGGTCGCTGAGCCCAGTCGAGGTAAAAGTGATGAGCAGCAGCACTGCCCAGGGCTGCTTCCAGTGTATTAAGTCAAGAGTCCGTACATAGGTATGGCGAAAAGGACCCGGCACATGGTAGGGCGGCCTGGCTGGCGGCGGCCAGGCGCGACAATTGTCGAGAACTGAGTCACATCAGCCTGGTCGACGTTCCTCCCTGACGGCGAGGTGCGACGCGGTGTTCGTCGCCAAGCATAGATCGCTGAGACCAGTATCCGAGGATCGTCGTCACCCTGCACAAAGGCCGCCCGACCCTGTTCAAGGATCAGCGATCGCCTGAGGGCCGAGGGGTCCACATGGCGAACTCCTGCTGTGAGGTCACCGCCTATCCTCACGCAGGTCATCGAGAGTCTCGGCAAGGTCTCCGCACGCGCTCCTCCACCCCAAAGCCGCTCCATTCGTTCTGACGCCGCGCTGGACGAACGATCTCATGCGGAGAGTGGGCTGCTCGTTTACCGCGATCCGTCTTACAGGTCTCGCCAGTTGGTTTCAAGACAAAGACCGTCCCCACTCACCGCACGCAGCACCTGGCTGATCACGCGCAACTTACGCGACAAACTTCGATCGGCGACCGGCATCACCCAGGGCCTCGGCAGCATCTGTAGTGTCTGTGAGGTGTGGCTGGGTGTGACTCGCGTGGGGCCCGTGGATTCTGGGACGATGCGAGGTTCCGACACCTGTCATCACCGAGAAATCACGAGGCCCCCACGCGTGTGCTCACCATCCTCGGCTCACCGTGCCTGTCTGCAGCCAGTGGCTGCCAGCTGTGTTCGCCACCATCGCTGACCCTCGGGGACGTCGTGGTCGCCGCCACGACCTGGCCGGGGTTCTTGCCATCGCTACAGCGGCGGTGTGTGCCGGTGCGAGCAGCCTGGTCGCGATCGCCGAGTGGGCCGCTGATGTTGGCCGCGATCTCCTGGCCACGTCGGGGCTGCTGCGCCCGGGGCGTCGAGTACCGTCGGAATCCACGATCCGCCGAATCCTCCAAGCCCTCGACGCCGACGAACTGTCCGCGATGGTCGGGGCGTGGCTGCTGGCCCGTGACGCCACCCGATGGAAGGGTCGCATGGTGGTGGCGGTCGACGGTAAAACCTTGCGTGGAGCGAAAACTCGTGACATGGCCGCGCCGCATCTGCTGGCCGCTGTCACCCGCGGCGGGATCGTGGCCGCACAACACCAGCTCCCCGCGAAGACCGGCGAGATCGCCGCCCTGCCGGTTCTGCTGGAATCCCTGCCACGCAGCAAGATCGTTGTCACCGCTGATGCGTTGCACACCCAGCGCTCCACTGCCTGCACCCTTACCGGGCAGGGTCATGACTACGTGCTGACGGTGAAAGGCAACCAGCCCCGCCTACGGACCGCGTTCAAGGCCTTGCCCTGGAAGAACATCCCCGCCCACCACAGCACGACCACCGGTCATGGCCGGCGCGTGAGGCGCACGATCAAGGTCTGTCAGGTCCCTGACTGGATCGACTGGCCGGGTGCCCGTCAGGTCGCACAGTTGCGCCGTACTCGCACCATCGACGGCCGCAAGACCGTGGAGGTGGTTTACCTGATCACCTCCCTCGATGCCCGCCAGACCAGCCCCGCTGACCTCGCTGACCTCATCCAGAGTCATTGGGGTATCGAGAACCGGCTGCACTGGGTCAGGGATGTGACCTTCGACGAGGACCGTCACCAGCTCCACACCGGGCACGGCCCCGCCGTGATGGCCACGCTACGCAACACCGCGATCAGCCTCCATCGCCTGGCCGGAGCTGTCAGCATCGCCGCAGCCCTCAGACACCACTCTAGAGACCCTCTGCGACCACTCCAACTCATCACCCAACCCCGACAAATCCCCTAGCCAACACGAAGAATGAAAGACTTTGCCGAGGCCCTGGCACCACTATGGTATACGATCAGTAGCGCATGCGCCATGAATAATGGTGCTAATACCAAAAATTCTATCTTCACCTACCGGAAGCCTGGAAAGCCCATTTGCCAATGCGATTAAACCTCCCATTCTGGCCAAGGTATTACCTTCATTAGGTGATGACAACCCAGCTGCCCACTGGGCTGTTCCTGTGCAACCTCGAGATAGGAGATCAAAAACTTTATCAACTGCAAAGCACTGTCAATCCAGCCTCCGCCGTGCCGCAATGAGAAGATCAGGGATTGACGTGGTGCCGATGCTGCCCACGACCGTGGCGTTGTTATCTGCACTCTCATGCCCGCTCCTCCAATGTGGGCGCTGTAATTCAAGGCGGCATAAGCGATAGAGGTGGTATGGCGAACGCCCGGGCGGCCTGAGCAGAGCGCGCGGAAAACCCACCAGTTTCGCGACGGCTGCCAGCCGCATTGTTCACGCCTGCTGCCCCATTCCTGCCGGCGGTTGGGGTTCCCAGCCGTATCCGGCATGGCGCCGACTTATCGACAGCTATCCTTTACCGCCATGTTGACTTCCATGCATATGAGGATCCGGCGCAAGATCCGAATGCGCTGACTGACTCCAATCTCCGGTGGTAGTCACTGATACGTTACCAAAGAGGTGCCACAGCGCCCTTCGCCTGCGTCGCAGGAACTCAGCTATATGACAGCCTGAACACGCCTGCATCAATGTACCAATAGCTATTTCACTGAGACCACGAATGATGACATCTGCCATAAATACTTCATCCGGTGATAATACATGATGTCACGTACAACACTTTCAAGTGAAGATTCTATTTGCATAGATAATTTAAATAGAATAAGTCGCCTGAGAGCCACTCGCCTGGATAACCAGACTGAATAGAACTTACGCAAAGTTTCTTGAGTTTAATTGAAGCCGCAGGTCGATTTGCCGCTGCCTCCGACGGCAGCGAATCAGCTGGGCTGGGAACCTGCTGATAATTAGCACCCCGCGGCTGCGCAGATACTACACGCTGAACCGGGAACCCACGACGTCGCCGGTTCCGGGTACGATGTGTCCTGCTCAGGCGGACTTTTGCCTGCGGTTTTGGCGGTTGCCCCGGAGCCCGTGCGAGCGAGGTCGGAAGGATCACCAGCTTTGATGAAGCCCTTCAGTCGGTGATGTGACGCCCGGCCCGCCGCCGCCCCTGCGGAATGGTCCAGGCCCTGGCCTCGGCAATCTCGCCGTCAGGTAGGGACTGCAGACCGAGGGCGGCGTAGCCGACGCGCGCCAGCAACGTCGGAGACTGGTCTGTCGACGCCGGCGTCGCCAGAACCCCGGTGCTCCTCGTCCTCGCCGTCCACCTGCCCAGCCTCGGATTCGAACTTGGCGGTCGAGGAAGACTGCCCTCCGTGGGGCGACGACCCGGCAGGTCCTTGAGGTCGTCGTCGGCCGCCCATCCCGGTCGCAGCTGAACACGCACAGGCTGGCCGCGGTGAGCAGAACAGTTCGCGCAGCAGCCCGTCTTCTGTAAGACCTGGAGCCGTGAATCCGCCGGTCGTCCTCCAGGACTGCTGCCTGCATGGTTTCCAGCCTGGCCGCGTCTCCTTCTTGATCCGCCTCCTCGATGCAGCGGCAGCGCTTCCAGGCCCTGGAGGTCGGCGAGATCAGCCTGCAGATCACCGTGTCGGATGTCGCCCGCCGGATCGATTCCGCCGCTCACGTGCGTACGTCGACGTCCTCGAAGACGCGGGTGACCTGGCAGATGGCGTCGGCTCGCGGATGCTGGCGAGAACGCGCGCCCAAGTTCTCGCCTCGAGGCGCTCCCCAACGATGCCCATAGACAAACCACGAAATTTCACCGTCGCGGGCAGGATGCGCTGCAGAGTCGCCAGCCACAGCACCGGGAGCTGGTATCCGGCACCTCGACTTCACACCGACGTTCAGTCATCATCGTCGCGAACGGATAGCTACGCCAGCATATCATTGCGCGGGTCAGCAGCGTTAGTCAGGAGTCGACTTGCCGGCGTTCGGGAGACCGACGATCCCAATGGTGAGCCACGAGCGACGAGTTTGGCGGCACACCACCCCAGAACCGCGGCGCGTCGCACCCAATATTGGCGAACCCCTTGCCTTCCCAAATCCGCTGAGTTAGGTTGCCCCAGTGAGAGAGCATTGCTGATCACAGGTGTTCAGTGGACCACCGCACTGCGCCTGCCAGGCGCGCTCAGCAGGCCCGTCACACCGCCTTCTCTCCTTGGCCAATTCCGGCGGGCCCAGCGTTTCATCCCGCCAGATAGGGCGCAGCGCACCTGCCAGGTGATGCGGATCATCCGCCCGCACATCTCCCTGCCGAATGCATCGACAGTTCGATACTGACATCCACCGTCAAAGTGATCCCTAGCCAGTGCCGCGATAGCCATTACTGACCCAGGCCCACCCCGAGACTGTCACCGACGGTGCACCCTGGCAGCCCCGCAGGCCTGGCAGCCAGAGGGCCCGCCCACGGCGTCCGTCGGCACCGCTGGCCAGCGCTTACCTTCAGCATGGGCCGCCGCCCGGCACCAGCTGGGCGCGGGTCGTGGGTGCTGGGGATAGTTGGGATGCACCAGGTGTCCGGCATCCGCCGAGAACGCAGGAGCCCCGCGCGGGCCTCGTCGGAATCGCCGAGACCGAGATTGGCGGCGATCCGCTCCAGCACGTCCTCGAGGAATGCTCACGCCCCGGAGCTTGGTCGCGGACCCGATCTCCTCGTGGTCGAAGGCATGAAGATCACCAGGTCATTCCCATCCGCCAAGTCCTCCATGGCTGCCAGTTCCGGCGGGTGCTGAGGTTTTGCCCAGGCGTCCTGACGCGAAGAACTTCGCCAGCAGCCCCGCGGCGGGCGGCTGGGAAGAGTAGGTGAACAGGTCGTACCAGGAGGCCGCTGGCCTTCACCCCGGCCTGCCCGGCGAGGGGCCGCCAGCAGACTGGCCCGGCGTCGAGGCGTGAAACACCGGCTGGTGCTGGGCCCGCGGGTCGAGCCGTGAGGCCGCCGTTGATCAGCCCCGTCCAGTGAACAGGCCAGCTGAGCAGAGCGACGGAGTCGAGCCGCACCAGGTGCTGGGCGTTGCGTCGCGGGTGGTCGATGCGCCTGGCGATGCCGAGCCCCGGTCCAGCCACGAGCGAGCAGCGGCCGCCGTAGATCCTTCGACGGCTATTGCCCCAGCCGCGGCGGCAGCCAAAGCTGGCCCTGGCCACCTTCAGCGCCGGGGAGTCGGTGTGGGTTCGATGCGCAGCCCGGTGGCATCGCCGATGCCCGCCAGGCAATCATGTACCGTGCCGACAACGAAGAAGAACTGGCCGGCCTTTATGGGAACTCGCGCCCGCCCGTCTACCGGATTGAAACCGGCATCGACGAGGCGCAACGCGATGCCTGGGCCGCGGATAGCCCGTTAGAGGCTGCTACCGAGCAGCCAGGTCATCTGGGCGGGAGGTGGATCCGCGAACACGGTGATCTCATTCAACACCCAGCCCCTGACATCTGCACCGGCGTCGGGCCAGTTCATCACCGTTGCCGTCTGTCGGCATTACGACAGGCGGAAGCAGTATGTGCCATGACCCAGGACCAGGGAAAGAAAACGTCGGTGGCATCTGCGAGGCTTCCGCCATGGACACATTTCACCGCTTCTGGCCCTGGTGATGCTGCTGGCTTCCGGCATCGCCCTGGCTACCTGCCGCCCGTCAGGGGCGTTGCCTCCCGCACGGCCCGCAGAGGCAGCGGAACGTGGACGCCGCGCAGCAGCGGGGCTGCGGAGGTCACTGCAGACCGCCAGCAGCCCGGCCCAACACTGGGTCTTGTCATGATTTGAGCAGCAGGACCAAGGCAGGCTGACTGGCTGCTGACATCCGGTTGACCCCATCCTGAGGGCCCTCCGACAGTTGCAGTAGTGCGGGGTCTCATGGAGGTGGAGAGGCAGTGAACCACCCTGAAGGGTGGAGCTGCGGCAGGTGGAGGGGGCAGTGGCCTCAGCGCGAGGCGGTGCGCGCCAGGCGGTGGCAGGCCCTGGAGACGCGCTGCGCGTCCCACAGGTGCGGGCGCTCTGGTGAGGCCAAGCCCGCGGTGGATAGCGGAGATCCTGGCCTGGTGGAGCCCGCCACCGGAGACGCAGACCACCTACACATCTGGACGGCAGTGACGGTCTTCGTCCTGACATGCGCGCCGGACCTCGCTGGCGACCGCGGTACCAGATCAGCTGCGCGCTGGCCGCGGCACTGGAGGCCTGCCAGGCCGACGACGACGGCAGACCATGCACCTGCGGCATCATGAAAACGCGCGCGCCCACATCGACCAGCGCTCTCCGCGAAGGAGTACTGGGCGCTGGACGCGGGCAGCCCTGAGTTCGTGGTGCAGTTGCTCCTGCGCGATGATTCTGGCTGGCTCTCGAACAGCAGCCAGACCTGCATGAGCACGCGCCAGCCGCCGGATCACCCTGGGTTGCCTGGAAGCTGCTGATCCCGTTGGCGCTGCAAATCATCTCGCACGGCTGGCGGCAGTCGCAGGCCGGCGGAGTCGGCGGTGAGGTCAGCGCCCCTTGACGCGAGCCATATTCGCGGCCGGTTATGCTCGAGTTAACACTGAGAAGCCGGGTCGGCCATCAACAGCACGGTCCGAACCATAACGGCAGTGGGCACCTTTAGATGTACGGGTGCTGGTGTTTGCGCGGCGGTTCCACGCGTTGAAGGTGTCCACAGACGACCCGTCAGCAGCCTCGCACTGGGTCGATGAGGTTCGGGTTCCTGTGGCACCGAGCCGTGGAGTCCTTTGACGCAGGGTGAGGAGCCGCCGCCCGGACTGTGGCGTCAGGTGTCAATTATCTGCCGGTGCCTTCCGGATGTGGCGTCAGTCTGCTCACCTTATTCAGGTGTGGACCCGGTAGCGTTTTATTAGGCCGTGGCCACAGTATCCGCCCCGAACCGTCTCCCCATCAAACTCCCAAGTGCACGACACCAGGTCGTGCCGGTGCCTGGCCAGAGTAAATTTTACCCGGCCAGCACACAACAATGAGGCCGCGACTGTGCTTGACCCAGCGGGACCGTACCCGACGTGCCCGAACTCGGCTGAACGGAGCGGCCCGCGTCACCCTGCTGAGCTGAACCAGCGCCCCACCGACGCTACTCGGATGCGAGGTGGCTGCTGGGAGGACCTTCCAGCTGGCGTGCTCCCCAAGCTGCTGGCAGAGGGCGGCTTCATAACCTGATCCGCAGCCCCTCCCGGAGGCGCTGGAGGCCGGTGGTGTGCGCATCGGCCGGCAAACCGGCGGGCATGTCGCCGTGCGCTCGCATCAGCGCGGTCTGCGCCCACCACCACGCCCCGCCAGAAACGGATCGGCATCCACGCGGCTGGGCGCGGGCACGCCTGGCCTGTGATGGAGGGCTCCACTTACGACCAGGCTCGGAGGTCACGCGCGATTCTGTCGCAAGGACCGACGCACGCGTCCCCGCGCGTTCAACGATCCGCGCACCGCCGCGGGCAGGGCACGGCGATCGCGGAGGCGGTCGAGCAGCTTGTCCCGTGCCGACGTCGTCGCGCCGCCGCCCGTCGGCGGGGTGGCCTATTGTCGGCGGCCATTGCGGACCACCCGCAGGTCCGGATTATCAGGAGCCGGACGGTTGCAAGGTGGCCAAGGATCCGGCGGGTCAGTCCGTTCCCGTCAGCTCAACATCGACACTTTGTTGATGGCGCTGCCGCCGCCCCGTCGGCGACTACACCGAGGTCATCAGGAGGCTGATCGAGCTCGACCCGTATCCCGAGGCAGGCGTGCCCGATGCTGAGACAAACGAGCCGATGGCATCATCGCCGAACCCGCCGGTGCGCCCGCCGCTGCTGCCCTGCCTGAGATCAGCGTAGGTCGCGCGCACATCCCCTACGGGTCGCGCGGGTCCTGAGCATCGTCCGGCGGCAACAATGACGTCGTGCCCGCCATGCGGATGTCGTGCCGGAGTTGCCTGCCGCCGCACGATGTCGCGCACTACTTTCTGGTCAACTTCCCCAGGAGCTGCTGCGGCGCTGCCTCGACCAGGCCCCCGGGTCCCGAGGACGAAGCATCACCCATTTTCGAGTACGCGAGAAACGCTTCCAGCCGGGAGGTGTCGGTCCGGCGCTGGTCGGCGTCGAGCTCCAGCAAACGGCGACCACCGCTTCCTCCCTGGCTCGCATGCATCGACTGCGGCATGGAAGTCAACGTGAAGTGGACCCACCAGCCCATACTTCCGTTTCCTGGTGTGAATTCAGTCGACCGTAATTAGTCACGCGTACATCCCACCAGAATCGAGACTTCCAGAGTAAGGTGGATCTGGACTCCAATCATCATGCGTGGCCTCGTGGTAATCAGCGTGGCTGTTATTTCTCCATTTCAGCCACGATCCTCGTGATTTTCAGCCAGAACAACCTGGAACGGTATCCGGACCTCGATACCGACCAACCTGAGACGCGAGCACTCGGAACACCGAGCATCATGAGCACCAACTTCACGAAGTCACCTGCTGGCAGTCGGCGGCACAATGCGATACCGCTCCATGGATACGACAGAACATGCGATCACCGTCGCAGATCGACCGTTACGAACCCAGGACTGCGCAGTCACGGGGATACGGAGCTGTAGCGATCGGTGTAGAGGTCGGTAATTTGTTCCTGTCTGTGGAGACAATATCAGCGCATATCGAATCGGTAGGTCACGGCGGTCTTTTCGGCTGTTCTCTCTCTCCACCAGCCGCCGACCGCGTAGACAGCAGCGAGTGCGCGTTTGCAGTGGGCCAAAGTTCAGCTCCCGTACCGGTCCACCTCATCTTTGATGGAGGGAGCCCAGATGCCGGGCCTCGTTCTCCACAGTTCCATCGGTCAGACCTCTGCTCAATCGCGAGAGCCGCCCCTTCGCGTTCTGCGTGCTTGGCGGTTGGATACGCTGAACAAAACTCAGCTCTGCTCGTCCAGTTTCAGGTGGTCAAATCGGAGGCCATGAGACGCGAAGGCGTATCGGCGGGTGCTGCCACGTGACGGAGGGCTCAGGTCGGCGGCGACGAAGCGTGATACGGAGCCGCACTGGGCCATGAACTGACACTCTGGGGAACGTCTGGGGCCAGGGCAACGATGAAGCCGAAGTGCCGCATGGAATACTTGTCACCGACGAATGGCACGAAGCGATCCTGCGCGACGAGCGCTGCGCGCGCCCAACCCCGAATTCAGCACGGCTGCTCCGTTGGAAACGCAGCCGAACTTCCGAAGCAGGTGCTGGCGGGCTCTCGAATGCCCATTAAAGCAGAAAGGGCGCTGGACCATGGTTTCAGTCCATTCGACGGAGGCGAGTCAACAGCCCACGAACCGTCTCGCCAGTACGCCGGACACCGATCATGACGAGGACCGCTGGCTGTGCAGCCAGGCGCACCGGCGGCGCGCGTGTATCTGCCGACGTGAGGATGCGACATTGGTGTGGTGTCCAGCGGAGCGCAAAGACAATGACGCAAGCCGGGTTTCAAAGAGCCCACCACGGTCGCTCGACGACGCTGCCGCCTTCCATGCAGATGTCTGGCCTGATTGGCCATCGCGTCGTGCTGAAGTGATGAGCGAGGTCGTCGCGTGGCGAGGTGTCCCCGGCTGCCGCCACAAGTCGACCACCTCGGCACACTGCGGGTGAGAAGGTACCCGCGCCAGGTCGGTAGTGGCGGCGCCGACGGGTAAGGGCGCGCGCACAGCTTGCGCAGGGTCCCGATAGGCGAGTTCACTGGAGTTTCGTGGTGGCCGCTCGTCACACCGCGGAACATTTCGGCAGCAGCCACGACTCAGACGAGCCGCGTCCGCGTTTGGCGCGTAGAGATGAGCTGAATAGCGCCCCAGACCGCGCTATGTCAGTTCCCCACCGCAGCAAGCATCAACCGCGCACGACCAGAGGGTCGGTTCGCCAGGCTCTGTTCGGGCTGCACCACGTCGTCTGCGCAGAACGCGCGCTCCGATCACTCCGGACTGTCTCCGGCGGGACATTTCGCCTCCGCGGTTGCGGTGCCGCGCAGTTTGAGCGGATTGAGTTGCAAGGCGGAACCCAGCGCGGGTGCGCCGCGCGCACTTGACGCAAACGAGCAGCCGGAGCAGACGCTCCCGCCAAGCGGGCCATTAAAGCAACGGTTCCAGATTTACAGAGCGCAAGCCCCGCCATCGATGTACCACATGGCTGCATGGCGATCAACGTCAGTGCCTGAAACTGCTAAAGATGGAACCGATGGTCAGGCAGCCAGATTTCAACAAGACGTGGGTCCGAAAGACGCCGGTGCCGAGGGTGCAAACGGCAGGCGCGTCAACCAGTGAGCAGGGGTGACGCGTGAAACGAGGTCTTCAACATACTCAGTCTGTTTCGTCCGCGGGAAGGTCTTCGGATACAGTGCCGACAAACCCGGACGCCGGATCTTCGGTGAGCGGAAACTGAGCGAGTGAAAGGCAATATTCGCGAGTTGTGCCCAGGTACGCTTCAATCCAAAACGAGATGAGCCGGATCACCGAAAACGCAGTCTCCTGCGAAGAGACCGCAGCCTGGTAGCCAGGAGCGACGAATAGCTCCCCAAGCATCGACATGGGGACTCGCTCCCCATCAAGCCATACCTCCCAACCAATGTGCCGGCCAGAGCCTGGCGGCGGCTGGAATCAGACGTCCAGGAGGTCGCTGAGAACCGCGTCGCGAATCCGGCAGATAATATGGCGACGAGGGGTCTGATTCTTGGACGACCATTCTGCTGTTTTCTTGTCATCCGCGTAGCGTCTTCGAAGGAAAGCCCAAGAACTCTTGCCGGTATGCGTCATTGTGAAACCCACGCGGCTGCTCGCCCGCGCTTCATCACAAAGCTCGCGCAGCACGGAGAGCAGCAGCCATTTTGGGCTGCTGTTGACCTCGCCCGGCGTCGCTGGCTGGAGGGAATCGGAGCCTCAGCGGCGCGGCACCTTCTTCACCTTCTGAGGACGATCACCGTTCCCGCCGCACGAGAGGCCCTTCATCACTCGGGCACCATGACCATGCGCCGCCGGTCGCAGTTCTCAAAGACCCGTTCGGCTGAATGCTTTCCAAGCCTCGCCCGCATGCGTGTAGCGGTCGACATCGCGGGTGACTTTATCTGGTCCCCCACCCTTGTCGGTGGAAGTCGACTGATTCTCCGTGCACCTGAACGCGTAGAGGCGGTCAGAGGCCCGTGAAACCTAGCTGCAAGGCTCGCCGCCGCTTCGCGAGATCAGCGCAGTGACAAGATCCTCCTCGGCGAACATGCGGTCCCACCGCATCAAAACGGTTTTGGCTAGTCGTCTCTGCCAGCTTTAACGAGTTCTGCGTGACTCAAGCTTCCACTGTGGGTACTCTCCAAGCTTCACCACGCCGGTACTCCCTGCGAGCGTGAGCGTCCCTAGGACGTGCTTTTCGACCACAGCTAGCCAGTCTTGCCCTGTATCGGGGTAGCGGCAGGTCAAGACAGCGTCAAAACGGCGAAACAACGCGTGATCCAAGATCGCTCGATGATCTCGTCGCCGAAGCAGCACCAAAGACCCAGCACTGCCTCTTCGAGAGTTATGACTGCGAAAGAATTGAGAATACGGCGGCTTGCACAACATCATTGCTATACCACGCCCGCACCAAGCGCACTCAAATTCATCAAAAGATAAACCGCACCTGACGTTTTGACTGAATTACGACTCAAAAACGAGCTGTAGCTTTTACCAGCAGGTCTCCCCCATGAACTCTGCTCAGCAAACCATTCAAACGGACCGTGCCAGCATCGGAATTTGGAGTTCGAAGGGCAACAGTACCGGCTATGCGGTCATTGTTTTCCACCTGTCACCCTGGGGACCTCTCCAGGAGGAAGACGGTGCGCAGGAGCAAACCCGTAGTCCAAGAGGTTCTTTCGCGCCAGCCCTTGCTCCGGCCAGGCACCTGCCTCAGACCCAGCGCTACCAGCCTCGGCTGCGCGACCCAGCCGACAGCCACGCTTCACGCCCGCGCGTGGCTTCAACAGCTCAGCCAGCTCTCCGGCGTGGTTGCGCCAGCGTCGCAATCTCGCCCAGCTGGACGTCTGCGAAGCGGTCCACCGCTTTCGATGTCGCGAAGCGAGGACATGGGTGCCCGGGCCTTGGCTTCTCGTGCAGCGACCCGAAGCGCAACAGAGTAGAAAGCTGGCGTCATCGCCAGCCGCGTGGCTGCGCACCATCGCGGCGATGTGCTGTCCTGTGCCAGCCATAGTGCACCTTCTTCGCTCGCCAGCACGTCAACCGTGGGACACGAGCCTACCGGGCCAAGAGACGATGACAGGGAGTGGCACGCATGCACATACGACTGGGGATGGAACCGGCGCGACCAGGAAACGGATACAGCAGTATCCGAGTTCCGGTTTATCGTCGTCGGGTGGGTGTGGTGAGTGTATACATTACGGTCGGGGATGGTGACGACGTGGCTTCGATCACATTCACCTCCAGCTGGGACGACAACTCGAGCTTGATGGTGCCGGTTTGTCCCATCCCGGACCAGACAACAGTCCAATAACTAGTAGCCGTCACCGTATACGTGCCACGCTTGGGGTACTGGTAGCCGCAGAACGGTGATGCCTCATCCCGGGTTTTATTTGCTGGGTGTGGCACTCCCTTCCCACACATCTCGTGGTGGCCATCACCCATATCCCAGTCCAGACGAGTGACGCTGGCGGTAGCGGTGACGCTATAGCCGTCCTGGGACGCGGTCTTGACAATCGGCCCCCACGTGTTAGGAGGCGGGATCAGTAACCCACAGCCAGTTACGCCACCCCACCAGCGTGTGCCGGCCGGGGAAGCCCTCAATCCGATCCGGCCACATCCCCATCCCCACCGGCCGCAACTCCATACGCTCCACCGCGATCTTTCGCCAAAACCTCAGGATCCGGGGGCTGGGCTTCTTCAGAGCCGGGTTCCCAGTAACTATACGGGGAGTTCCCTGCGACATTACAGCTCATCACCACCCCGCCACTGTGCCCGGTCCAGATCGGATCCGTTTTCGGTGGCTGCGGATCAGCCGGCCTGACATAACACATACGCTCAGATCCCACTGCCCACCATCACATACGGCAAGGAACCTCAGTCTTACCGTCATAGTGATAACCCCTCTGCTCGACCCCCAGAACCCCCAGACTGCGAACCACCAGATCCATGCACCAGAACTCGGAACCCCCACCTCAAGCTCACAAACACTTCTCTACCATTCTGCCACAGCGGACATCAGCATGAGCCTCGTGGAACCGGCAAACACGACAAGATCAGCAAGAATGCCATCAAGAGACTGGACTGGATTTTCATGATCAGCACCCACCAACGACCGCCATTCTCCGTGGCATCACCCATCAACCGTCGTGCCGCCGCCGGTTTGACCACCTGCACATCCGTCAGCAGCAAAACGCGGTCGCGTGGATTAAGAACCTTCGCCAGTCTTCGAATCAATCGAAATTCCCTAGTTTTGCACCATCCGCACAAAACTCGAATCATTATTACTTTTGACCATCCACTTCAGTCGGCTCCGCAGCTCCCTTTACATACCACTCCAGTGAAACCAGTTTGCACCCAGCCTTAAGCTGCGGTACTCACCAACCTGCTGCGTATCGAGATCTGGCTCGGCCCTCGTAGCGATATCTCGCCAATGGCTGAACTCGAAGCATCCGGACTGTGCTCACCTCACTCAAGCATCCGGCCTGACCACCCGACTCAGCAGCCTCCTGGTTGCTCCGACTGGAACGTCTCCGGACGGCTGCGGCGACACACTAGAAGGAGACGGACCAGGAAACGCAGAGACGAAATCGTCACCATCGTCGGCGACGGCGACAGCCACGCGACGACCCACCGAAAGTTAAGGGACTTTTCGGAGCAGAAGACCCATCACCACCACACCCTGACACCATGACCACCATCACCGTCACAGCCGCAGCAATCCGCATAAGCTCCGACCGAACTCATCACCCACACCCATTGGTGCACCAGCTATCTCATCCCACCCCCGAAATAGGGGCCGTGAATGATCCCAAACACCAAACCACCCACCACGGCAGAGGTTTCGGGAAAGAGACTGCAGGAAATCGTCAGGCATCCGCGGGCTTTAGGACCCCAGCGGCCTACGGACCCATCAGTCAGCGGTCGCCGCGCTGCTCGTCGTCCACGGCGACCGGCTCTGAGGCATCGATCAGCCGCTCCGCCGCGCTGAACGTCGGGGAGCCGCGCCGCTGGTCTTTCTTGCTGAGGTCGCGGCGCAGTTCCGGCGGGCAGGCAAAGGTCAGGTTCTCCTCGATGAGGCGGGCAAGTTCGTCAGCCTGCGTGGGAAGCCGCAGACCGCCAGGATGACGAGACGAGCACACTGCAACAGCTCGTCGGGAACCGACGCACCGGAGGCACGGATCGTGGAGATCAAGCCACTTTCCGTCCTGGATCTCCTCCGCAGTCGATGCGCCCGGACCGTTTCTCGCCCCGGCCTCGCGCGCCACCTCCACCAGGCGCACCGAGTTCGATCGAGTCTCCGCGACCCGACCACGATCACAGGTCGCAGCGCGGGCGATCTGCTTGGACCGCCCGCTGCCGCTGGTGGCGCAGCAGATGTCGCGGACGGCGGGCCCACCAGCAGCGGGAACTCTCGCAGCAGCCCGGAGACGGATCTCCAGGGTCTCGTCGACGCGGAGCGTGAGTCTCGCGACAGCCAGACTTTGAGGGGGCTTGGTCTGTGCGGAAGTTCGCTGCGTCGCGACGCAGATCGGGCCGCTGGACGAGGGGTGGTGCGCCCGTCGCCTCATGGTGCCCTCCACCTCCTCGTGACCGGCGTGCCCGATCAGGAGGATGTCGGTGTCCCGGCGGCGAAACCGCTTGGCCTCGCGATGCACCCTTCGCTCGACGAGCGGGCAGGTGGCGTCGATGGTCCGCAGCTCGGCTGGCGAAGCGCCGCTCTCACGGACCGCCGGCGAGACCCCGCAAGCAGCGGAGAACACACACCAGGGCGTCGGCGGGCACTGTCCAGCCTCGTCGACTAGGCAACATCGCGCCGCGCTCCTCCAGGGTGGAGACGACGCGCTTGTTGTGCACGATCTCGCTTGCGCGCCACAGCCACGGCGGGAAGCCAGGTAGGTCTCGCGGCCTTCTCCACGGTGGCGACAGCGCAAGGAAACCACGCCCGCGCAGTAGCCGCGTGGCGCAGCGGACGACGACCTGGCTTTGGTGATGCCTCATGCGGGCCAGTGGCTGAGTTGAACGACCAACCACTTGGGCCTACCCATTCGACCCACCGGTCAGGAGGTCAGCACCCCGCTGGCGAGGATCGCGAGCAGCACCAGCGTGGCGATCATCTCGGTGGTAACCGAGCTGTTTGGCGGTCACCTTCCGTCCGCGCATCACCAGCGTATCGGCACCGCCGCCACGCCCGCAGAGTGCAGATCCCGAAGAACCCTACCAGCCACCAGCGGGCAGGCCGAAAACCGGCGACGGCGAACAGCACCGTGCAGGCCGCATGCCAGGAGACAGAGCAGACGATGTACGCCACACGCCCGCGTTCCCGGACGCTGGTCTTGGACGTAGACACAGTGCCGTAAAGATCTTCCGAAACACGCCAGCGAAATCCTCTGTTAGCAGCACCGGCAGGCCGCCGAGCTCAGCGGCCCTCCGGAACTGAGCACCAGCGGCAGCGCGCGCAGGCGGCCAGCACACGTCCCGCCCAGCCCCGAGACAGCATCGAGCAGTCCCGCCCGCCGCCACGCCTCCCACAGCCCGGATCCCGGTCAGCTGGACCGACACTCAGGCCCACGCCCACCAGGATGCAGCACTCAAGATCAGCAGCAGGACGGCACGACGCAGTGATCATGCGTTGTAGGGCGGGATGGACGGCGCTGGCGGTAAAGCTTGAAAGCCGACTTCAGCCACGCTGGCACGCCGCTGAAGAAAGCGGACCAGCCGATCACCCAGACCGGAGCCAACAGCACCCAGCGCCTCCAGGAGAACCGGCCGGCGCGGGATGGCCCAGCACCAGACCGGTCAGGTAGGGCATCACCAGGCATCGCCCAGGCTCCGTGGTGGCCAGGGCACCCAGCTCCTGCGAATCGCCTCGAGCCTCGGCCTGTTCACAGGAGGATAGCAGGCCAGCCCCGGCACGAGGACGATGGCGGTTGGAGCACAACAGCCGGGCACTCCGCCACAGCACAAAGCCGTGCGCGGCACAGGCTGGCTGGCAGCGCTGCTGAGCGACGCCCTGGAAGCAGCCAGCCGCTCACATCGATGCCGAGGATACAGGCCTCGAGGCCACCAGGGCCCATGAAGAAACCCTCCTATGGAGAGCGAGATCGCGGTCAGCGGCACCGCCAGGACCATCGAGACGATCGCGAGTGCCATCGCTGTAGGAATGCCCGTTCCGTCGCTGCGCGCCCGCTGCGGACGGGTGAGGCTCGCGAACCTTCCGTCGTCCGGGGCCCGGTTTGCAGCCTGGCGCCGGATCTCGGCCACCACGAGGCGAACGACCCGACGGAGCTCGGGCTCCAGCTGCTCAAGCTCCTTGCGTGCGCCGAGAGGGCGGCTTCGAATTCGACCTGTCGAGAGGTGGCTATGGCAGCATGGTCCCAAGCAGAAGCCCGGATCTCGCGTGAAGCCACGGTCAGGCTCCCTGACATGACCCTGACGAGTTCTCCAGACAGGCCGCAGCCGCTGGCGCGCATCGTCGGAGCCGTCGCGGACTGGGTCGGCAGGCTGGGCGAGATCTGGGTGGAGGCGCAGGTCATCGAGATCAAACGCCGCGCCGCACCCACCGTTAGTTCTCACCGGGACCGCTTTCGCCGACGTCTCCTGCTCCGGTGACCACGTCGGCCTTCGCTGTACCGGACTTCCGGCAGGTCCGCCGCCGTAGGGCGTCGGCAGGTTAGCGCGCCTGGAAACCACGGGCAGTGGGAGCCGAACGCGTCGCTCAGTTTCGAATGCCTGGAGCTGCAGGTCGCGGGGACCGGAAGACTCCTGGCGGAGTTGGACGCGCGCCGCCGCAAGCTCCAGGCCGAGGGACTGTTCGACGCCACCGGAAGAGCGCCCGCCTGCTGCTGCCCCGCCGCATCGGCCTCGATCACGGGCAAGGACCCGACGCTGAGCACGACGTGCTGCGCAACGTCTCCCGCCGCTGGCCCGCGCGTTTCACGGTGGCGCACCTGCTGGTGCAGGGACCGACCGCCGCCGCGTCGGTGATGCAGGCGCTCCAGCAGCCTCGACGACGACCCTGAGGTCGACGGTCATCGTCGTCGCGGCGGCGGCGGGCGCTGGAGTGACCTGCTGCCGTTCTCCGACGAGGGGCTCGCGTGGGCCGTTCCCGCTCGTTGCACCCCGGTGGTCCCGCCATCGGACACGAGATCCGACACCCTGCTGCTGGATCTCGTCGCCGACCTGCGCGCCTCCACCCCCAACCGATGCGGCATCGCGCGTCGTCCCCGACTTCACCGCCGAGCAGGATCCACGTCGCCTGGCCCGGACCCGTCCTCACTGCGGGCCATCACGGCCCGGCTCGGCCAGGCCGCGAGGAACTGCGAGCTGCGGCGGCGTCCCGTCCTGGCGAGCCCCGCCGCAGCACTAGAGGGCACCGCGACCGCTCTCGGCGCTGCCAGCCACTGGCTCCACAGCGCCGTCGACCGCAGCTCACCAGCCGACGTAGCTGAGCGAGTCCCGTAGCTGGTCCACCGTCCCGGCAGCTCCCGCCGCGACCGCGGCTATGCCTTCGCTCGACCGACGGCGACCGCACTATCTCCAGCGTCGCCGACGCCGCCCGTCGCACTCCCTCACCGCCCATCTGGCCGACGGCGACCTCCACCACCACGCAGGCCAGCCACCCGAAGGCGATTCCTGATGACCAAGACGCAACTGTCCTCACGAACAGGCCCGCGATGAGCTGGCCGAGACCGTCGCCAAAGCTGGAGTCGGGAGGCGCGACGCTGGCAGAGTCGATGGCGCTGTGGAAGCGTGGGAGGAACTCGCCGCCATCTGCCAGGCCCATCTCGACGAGGCGAAGGCCGAGGTCGAGAAGCACGCGCTGAGCAGTGAGGCGAACGACACTGAAACCGCCCGGCCGAATCCTTCTACCAGCATCCGGTGATAGAGCCTGGTCGTTACAGGCTTTCCGGCAGAGCGTTCGCGACAATGAGTTTCGTGGACTTTTCGGCTGGCTGATGACCATCTGGGATGTGGCCGCCCGGGTAGATTCGTGGAGGACCCCTCCCGGCTGCGTGACCCAGCCTGCCCACCGCCGGGCCCTCAGATCGCGCGTGCCGGGGTCTCCACCCCGCTCGCGCACCGCGCCGTGCTGTTCATCGTAACCGCGTCAGCGAGCCCGAGGTTCGCGGTGCTGCTCGTCGGCGGGCATCTTCCTCACGCCAAGCGTTTGTACACCATCCAGGCGCTCATCCTGTGGTAGTGCGCGGGCACCCATCACCAGCATCGCATCGCGACCCTGCACCGACCTGCTCGTCGCGGCAGACGCCGTCCTCCAACGCCCTGGCCTACGGATTCCTCGTGTTCATCCCTGTCACGTGTGCTGATCGCGCGCATCTCTTGCAGGGCTGGAGCGCAGTCTGCCCGTGGCTGCTGGTGACGGCATGCGCGGACACCAGCGCGTGGCAGGCCCGATCGCCACCTCGGCCTGGCCTGCGGGCATCATGCAGCTCGCCTCCGCGGCTGCTTCCGGGCATCCGCCGCGTACCTCCGCCGGGACGCATCGACGGGTGACGGGCCACCCGATCGATCCTCGCCGAAGCGGATGTGCTGGCCGGGCGCCCTTCGTCCCCGTCGACGGCGGCAGCCGCGAACGACCGGTCGAGGCCCGACTGACGATCCCGTCCCGCTCGCAGGTGACGCTGCTGCGATCGTCGCCTGGCGCTGCTTGGCGCTCGAATCCCTCGAATGGTGGGCTGACTGCCACCCGGCGCTGCCGCCGCCACCGGCTGCCGAAACGGGCACGCTTCGCCGCCGCATCCGGCGCCCGCCGTCTACCTGTCGGGCATCGGCGGCCGCTATCGACGGACGCGTCGATCTCCCGCCGCGAGCACGCGGTGCTGGAGGAGGGTACGCGGCGCTTCGACGGTGATCACAATGAGGACGTCTTCCCTACGCCATGGAGACCGCGCTCAGCCGCAGCGCGCGCTACCGCTCGGCTGTGGCGTCGGCCTCGACTCGGGCAGTGCGACGCCGGTTTCTGTCGCTGTATGCAGCCGCTGTCTGCATCGAACCTGCGCAACGTCATGCAGGTGCTGGAGTCTCCGCCGACCCGCGCTGACGGCGGCACGCAACTTCGGGGTCGCGGTGCGGTGTGGCAGTTCCTCCCAACGCCGGCCACGACCCCGCCCACCCGCGCCCGTGACGCTGATCGGCTACTCCGGTGGCGCGCAGATCGCCTGCGGCGGTCGCACGTTTCATCTGCCGCCCACGCACGGCGTGCCGACGCTCGTCTCCATCGGCGGGCTCCGTACGCCGACGATCCGGGCCTGACCGGCATCAGGTCAGCTGACGCTACTTTCAAAGCGCAGCAGCCGCGACCGCAGCCAGCGCCTCGCACCCCTCGCCTTCGCGCGCGCTGGGTCACAGCGCTGTCCTCCTACGCCGTCGCTGTCCGCAGACGGCTTCGCATCCACACCGTCGGCATGGGACGATCCACACGCACAGCGAGCGCGGCACATCACCCTCCCGACGGCCGCACCCCGCGAGGCAGGGAAAGCATCGAGCAGCCTGTCGAGGCGCTGCGCCGCTGACCCGCTCGCAGCTCACGCGACCGAAAGCGGCGCTCCTGCTGCGGTGAAAGTACGCAGCGCGCGCGCACGAAAGTCGACCTGCGTGAAGTCCGGCCATGTGGGCTTCCGGCAGAAGTAGAACTCGCTGTGCGCCGACTCAGCCACAGCAGGAAACCCGGAGAGCCGTTGCGCCAACGCGAGGTAGCGGATGACTGCGTCCGGATCCGGCTGGCTCTGTGACAGGTGCCTGGAGTATCTCTGTCGATCTCCGACGGTGGCCGCCACCTCCTCCAGGGTGCGGCCCTGCGCGCGCCCGCTCCGCCAGCAGCGACTCCGAAGGCAGTCGCTGCAGCTCAGCGCTCGGCGCCGTAGCCGACCGCGACGTTGATGTGCGTGCGCACTGACCGCATCGGTCCGGCTCGACGACGCCCTGAGGCTCCGCGGCCCGCCCGTGCGCAGCAGGTCGAGCACTGACCGCCCGGCACCCGCCACCGCCCTGGTCTCGGCCAGTGTGCCACTCACCAGCTCGTCGATCGACCTCCAGCGGCGTTCCAGCCGTCCGCCGCGGCACCGGTCGAGGTTGCCGGTGCTCGCACCCACAACGTGATCACAGGTATCGCCAGATGTCAGCGCAACCACCGCCGACGAACTGGCGTGACAGCTTTCGCGGCGCTGCGCGATACCCCGCGACCAGGGCTGCGCGCGTCTGAGTCGCGCCCACCGCCGGTTGCCGTCCGCCAGTCCGGCGACGTGCCGTGGCATAGCGAGCGATCCAGTCGCGAGCACCCCGCCTCGGTACGTGGAGTAGGTTTCACGCGCTGCGGGATGCGTCGATGAACCGGCTGTTTGTCGGCAGACATGCAAGGGTAGACCCACCCGCAGGGATCGACGGAACCTGTCAACGCCACCGTACCCGCCGGCGGAATGTGCCAGCTCACCGGCAGGTCTTGCTGCTGTCCTCGGTGAGGGTGGCCAGTCCTGGAGATAGGCGGTGAATCGTCCGTACGACGCACGCTGCTGCCCGCGCGTCACAGCACCCGCGCCCGGGGCCGTCGTAGGTGAGCAGATGCCCGGACTCCAGCTGCTGCTGTCGCCATGCTGACGGCCTGCTGGTAGGGGGTCGCGGAGTCGCCCGTCGCCCCGACCACCAGGATCGCGCGGCCCCCGCCGGTCGAGTCTGTCAGGTTGGGCACGGAGGCGCGCGGTCCAGCGTTCGCACGCCAGTCTCGCCCATGTTGCTGCGCGAACACCGGTGCCTTCTGCCCCAGCTCGTCCTACGCGAAGTGCGCCGCCACCCTCGTCGGCGTGATCGAGGCACCGGGTTGCGGGAAGGCGTAGGCCATCGCTTCCACTGTTGTCGCTCGCGGCCCGTCAGGTGCCGCGACGCCTTTGAGGAGCCGAACCGTCGCCTTCATCGCCGCCGACTGCGGCGGTGAGCAGCGGATGACACCGCGCCCGAGCACAGGAACAAAGCGACCCCTGTAGCGCCTTTCCTGCGTCAGCTGGCGGTCCACCTGCGCGGGTTGGCGTCCAGCCCCTGCGCAGGAAGGAGTTGATGGTGGAGATCACCTCGTCACGCGAACTCCTCGAGAGGCAGGATGGTGCCCGCGCACCAGTCCGCATAAGTACCAGGCTGGCTCGAAGCCCTCCACCTGGAGACATCTCGCTGTTGGTGATATCCACCGCAGAGTCCAGCACCAGCGTCTCCTACTGCTCCGGGAACAACTCCGCATATCGACCCGACAGTGCGTGTAGCTGACACCGAGATAGTTGAGCTTTCTCCGCACCCATGAGGAAGCGCAGCGGTCCAGGTCACGGACGGTCTCGATGGAGGAGATGTGATCGAGCAGCTCACTGGAGGCCTCGACGATTCCCGCGCGAAGGCCGCCCACACAGTCGTCAGCGTGCTCTTCTCCGCTTCGTCGTCGTCGTCCGCGGAGTAGGCCGCGTCGGTCTGCTCCATGGTGCCGCACCAGCATGGGTGGACTTTCACCGGACCCGCGCGATCCCAACGGACGATGTCGCATCCCTCCCAGGCGTCGGACCCCAGGCTCCTGGAGAAACGAGACTTCTCGACGCCGGGGCCACCGGGATTCACGAACAACAGGCTTCGAGGGATCCGCCGACAGGCGCCTTCATGACCTTTGATGTCCAGCGCACGCCTTGCCGGGATTCTCAGTCCAGCGGGACCTTCATCATGTGCACAGCCCCTTTGCACCTCTGCCAGTCGAGGGTCCGCTCCCAGCAGTCAGGTCCTCGCCGAGGGAGCTGGAAGCTGCACCGTCGGGTTGACGCCGTGACGCCGAGCTGCCGGTCCGGGTTCTCCGTGCTCAGTTCCGGCCAGCGTCTCGTGCTCCGGAGACGGGAAACCGCGGGCACAGGTTTCTCGACTCGCCCACGGTGGGAGCCGCTGGTCGATGGCTCAGCCCGATCGGGTTTCCTGCTGATGTCCTGGCGCGATCATCCCGAGGCAGCAAACGCCACCACGAGGCCGACTCGCGACCCCAATCAGCATGACCTGCATCCAGCACCACCCAGGTGCGCATCAGCCTCCCCGGTGCGCCCGCGCACCGCCCGGTCTTACCCTGTGACGCAGACCTGCAGCAGCGGGCAGCGTCTCACTCCACCGGCGGTCCGCACCGCCACTCATCCGTCGGGCACCAGGTGCCCGCACCACCCGTCCCGGACCATCCGGGCGTGACTACTCGCCGATCGAGGGGCCTGCTGCAGGAAGTCGACATGAGCGGGTGCTCGGAACGCCAGACAGCACAACAGCCCCCACATGCTGGATCTGCAGTAGATTCAGACCTCAGGTTCCGCTGCGCGCCCCTCATCGGAAACGGGCTCCACCGTCTGAGGAAACAGGGCAGCACAGTTCCCTGCCGCACATGCCCACCCTCCGGTCAGCTGCGCTGCGTCCCGCCAAGACACCCGTCTGAGGTCGATGCGCGCCCGACCGCCCGGGCCAGGTCACTCGATCACGGGCGCGGAAATCGACCGTCCCGGCGCAGAAGCAGACCACCGCCAGCTTGTCGTACTCCGGGCGAGGAGTCGACGAAGTCCGTCGCCACCACCTTCATCGGAAGCCCGGCCGCGATCCGCTCAACGGCAATCTCACGGATCCTGCGGCGCTGCTCCCGGCTGGCTTGTCCCGTTCCAGGTCCGCCCGCCTCGGCCCGTCCCAGCACTCTCGGCAGCGGCGCCGCCACCGCCGTCTCCCCGGGCGCCCACACCACGCGGGCCACCTCTGTACTCGTCCTCGTCAGGACTACAGCACCCAGTCACCGACGCGTAGTAGTCCACTTCACCCGGATCCAGGTAGCAGCCGTCCATACTCGCCTCGAAGGTGAGACGGCTACATGACTTTGGGCATGCTCTACAGCGCACCGCTGGCAAGCCGAGCAGGCGCCGAACGCGCAGCCCCTCGCCGGTCGCAGCAGCGCCGCCCGCAGCCTCCCGGGAACGCCGGGAACGCGCTGCGCGCCGATGCCCCAGCCACTCACCGCCGATGGTGATCAGCAGCAGGCCGACGGCCCGGAGCAGAAGATCACCAGATCCCCGGAGGAAACTCCGTCCATGCCTCAAGCGACGAAGGGACTGGCGCCCCCACCGGACGAAACACCAGCGAGCGTGAGCCAGCGCGAGCAGCAGGAAACCGACGACACGCTGCAGGAGCAACCACGAGCAGCAGGGCCACGGTCGCCAGCAGAGGAAGCCACCGATCCACGCCACACTCGTCCGATCGCAGTCCAGGTGCGTCCCAGGGCCTCGGCTGCAACGTCGTATCGTGCCCTGCAGTGAGCCCCTGGTACGCGACGATGGCGTGGGATCCCCGCGGTGACTGAGCCGCAGGAAGAACAGGCAGGCCGAGGCCGGGCAAGAACTCATCCGTGGCGCGGCGCTGCTTCCGTGATGGTCCGGCGACTCGTTCTCGGGGGAGGTCGCGACGACGCCGAGCCGCCTGCTGCGGGGCGGCTCCGCTCCGCCTCCAGCTTCTGCTGGCGCCGGCGTTCCTCCTCCTGGCCCGCGACGGGAATGGAGAGGCCGCCGGGTGGGAGAGGCCGCACGCCGCATCGGCGACGACGTCACCGCGGTCGCCCTCGGACCTGGCGCGGCGCGGCGCTGGAGTCCTCCGCACCGGCTTGGCCTCGCCGTCCGCCGCATCTCCCCGGAACAGGCCCGTCTGTACGGAAGCTCTGCCCGGATCGCCCGCGGGCGGACGAGGACGAGCGCCGGCGCTGCGCTGCGGCACGGCGGACCTGATCCGCTGGCGCATCCGAAGGCCGCCAGCTGGTGCGGAGCCACCTGCTCCCGCCGCGGCCCTCGGCGTCTCGAACAGACCGCGTGACCGCTCTCACCACCGCACCGCGGGCAGCGGCGGCAGCGGATCCAGGCGCCGAGGCGGGAGCCCGCTGGCTGTTCGATGCTGATATGCCGGCCGCACCGGTGGCACGAGCTTGCCGGTCGGCGATGGTGTCCTCTCCACGTAACACGGCCTCTCCCGGCCCCTTGGAGCGGTGGGTCTCTGAACCGGTGCTCAAAAGCGTGACGCCGGCTCAGTGACGTTGCGGAGCCGCTCGGTGTGGCCGGTCTCGTCTGCATGGTGCTGCGGCACCTCCAGGGCCAGGCACCATGGTCTCCTCGTCCTCAGCGCCGATGTCACCGAGGCGGGCTCCGGGCATGCGGAGCCCGGAGACCACAGTCGGCCTCGTCGGCGGCATCGACGTCCTGGCCGCAGACTGACCCGGCTGCCACAGTGTCCTGGCGCCTCCCGGACGGCAGCGGATTGGCGGGGCAGTGAAAACCCGTGCTGGCGGCGCGTGCGTTGCCGGGCGCGCTGCGTGCGGCGTCTCGACGGGAAACCGACTGCCGCGGCGTGGTCGTCCCATTCGGTAGGCTCCAGAGCGGTGCCGTACTGCCTCGCTCTGCCGTCCTCCCAGTCGGCTCCGCGGGGCGTGCCCTGCCTCACCCAGTCGCTTGCGTCGTGTGAAGACATGAATCCTCCTGCATCAGTCAACGCTTGTGCCCATATTCTCACCGCAGCCGCGGCGTGCGGATGAGGCGCGCCCAGGTTGGGGGCTCCCACCCGGGAGGCGGGAGCTGTCAGCGGTGCGATGCCCCGCTCAGCCCAGGAGCGCCTCGAGGCCAGCTGGGGGCGCCACGTTACCCTCCAGCGCCTCCTCGCATCCAGCAGCGCATCCAGGGCCTGCACGGTCTGCTCCGACTGGGTACGCCCTGCGAAGGCGCGCGATCTCGCTGGCGATGTCGGCGTTCACGAACGGCACCCCGGGAGCGGTCTGGCAGGCCAGGACGTCGCGGTAGTAGCCGGTCAGCTCCGTGAGGACCCGGTCCAGGGCGTCGCGCTGGAATCTTTTGACGCGGGCCTTCTGCTGGTCCTCAAGGTCCTTGATCGCGCCCTGGCGCCGCGCGCCTTGACCCGCTTTTAGTGCCCATGCCCAGTGCCGCCTGCAGTTCCGCTCATCTCCCGGGCGTCCAGCTCGGCGGTCAGATCACTCAGCCTCTGGGATGCGGAGGCGACCAGATTCGGCGGCGGTCAGGTGTCGGTGAGATTGTTCAGCCGGGCCGGCAACGCCAGGATCTCGTGAGCGCCGCGCCCGCCCGCTCGTTCAGGGCCAGGCCCGGGCGCGGCCGATGTGTCCCCTGCGCAGCCCGGGCGCAGTACCGCCAGCACTCGTCCACACCGTCCTGCCGCGGATGAGCAGCTCGTGCGACCTCCACCGGGCGGGTGACCAGCCGCAGCATCCTCGGCAGCGGGCGGGGATGTGACGATCACGTCGTCGGCGCTGGGCGCGCAGAGCAGCCACCACGGTTCTGGGCAGGCTCCCTCAGAGCCTTCAGCAGGGCGTCGGCACCGCGTTCGGTGACACGGTCCGCGTCCTCCACCACGACCACCTGCCACCGGCGGTTGACGGCGCGACGTTGGCCCTGGGAGAGACCAGCGCCGCATCTCGCACGCCGTGCGCGCGCTGTTCGGTGCGCAGCAGCGTCACGTCGGGGTGAGCGCCGGACAGCGAGGTGCGAGCAGTCGTTGCAGTGCGCCCGCAGCCGCCGTCGGGCACTGCAGGCTGCCGCGAAGCGCGCGCGCCGCGTTGAGTGTCCTGAGCCGGGCGCACCGACGAACAGCCAGGCGTGGGTCAGGCGTGCCTGCCCCCGCCACCGCACGGCGCAGCGTCTCAACGGCCTTGTCCCGCCTCCACCAGCGTCCCGACACGCTCACGCGACCATCCCGCCACCCAAGCCACCGACTTTCCGCCGGCAGGATCCAGGATCAGGCGAGCAGCGACCTCGCACCCTGGCCGCGACCTGCTGGGCGATGCCACGGTCGCGATCTCGCGGGCGCGTCCAGCACGAGGTAAGGGTCCGGGGCCTGTCGGCCAGGCGGAGGAAAATGGCAGCCCGTAAGTGCGCGCGGTGGAAGTCGTAGCCCGCGCCCTCAAGCCGGTCCTGTTGCCTCGATGGTGGCTACCGCGTCGTGGCGGGTCGAGCGTCGGAGCAGCACGGCAGACCGGGCCGCAGCCCGCCCTCCCCACCCCACCCCCACCCCCACCACACCCCCCCCCCCACACCACACACCCCACACCACCCCCCCACCCCACACCCCACCCCCACCCCAACACCCCCCAACCACCCCCCCACACACCACAACCACACCCCCCACCACCCCCACCCCCCCCACCACACACACACCCCCCACCCCCCCCCCAAACACACCCACAAACACCCACCCCACAGTCTGCTGATCACCGCACCCAGCCCAGCCTAAACCAACAAAGCTGGCATCGGGCCCTGCCACCCGCTGGTGGCACGCTCCATCTCACGTCCCCGTTCGAAGGCCTCCTGCGGGTCCACGAAGCTGGTGACAGGTCCGGGACCTCGGTGAGGCAGCACACTGCAGGTCGCTGGGCAACTCGTCACGACCGAGCGTGCCGGTTTGGCCGCAGCTGCACCGCCACCCGCCCGCTGGCACACACCTGCTCGCCGGCTCCCCAGCGCGGCCCGCCAGTCCGCGCGTCGATGGAGTCCGTGGCTCAGCGACCGGCACCGGTCCGCCAGGACGTAAGCTCAGCTGCAGGCGCTGCAGCAGCAGTGCCGCGGCCGGCCCGGCGGCAAAACACATCACCGAGGCGTGCGCGCACGGCGGCCACCAGCGAGTCCATACGACATCGAGGGCAGCCAGCCAGGGCGTCGAGGCCGCCGTCACCAGCGCCACCCCACCGCCCGCGCACGCCACGGCTGCGAGTACATCGCCAGTCACGTGCCGTTGCGACCTCCTTGCAGCGCGGCGGTCACCGCCTCCTGGCTGCGTGAACTGGGCACGGACGAGGGCGTGGGCAGGCGGTGGCGAAACATAACCGCGTCACGAGCTCCATGGCGGTGGCCTCCTCGACCAGCGGGGCGGGCTCTGGGAAGTCGAGTGCGGTGGCTGGGCGCCCCGAGCCGCCGCTGGAGAGCCGGAACTCGTCCATGCGGTGGCGCTGACACCGCGTCCAGCGCGCCGCCCGCACATGCCGCACCTGCCGCTCGCTGGAGCTGGGAGGCCGAGAGTGAGCGTCGATTCTCGGCAGCGGGACGTCATCACGCGCCGCCGCACCGTGACCTCTGTCGTCGTATGGCCCCCAGGTCACCGTCGGGCCCCGCAGCAGATACGCGGTCCGCCGGGCATTCCAGCGCCACCGGCCCGAGGGACCGCGCGCCGCACCAGGACGGGTCAGGTCGGCGAATTTCCTGCGGCAGCTCATGCGCGCGCTGATCGATGATGCACCCTGGGCAGGTAGGGAGCCCAGCCGGGCGCGCGGCGCGAGGTACCAGTCGCCGCGCCGCCGAGTACCCGACAGCGAGCACCACACCCTGGCGCGCAGCAGCCGGTCGTCGGCGGTAGACCAGCACCGTGACGATCGACGCTGTGGCTGGTCGCGCGGCGCTCCATCAGCCCGGTGATCCCAGCAGTCCTGAGACAGCAACGCGCGGCGCGTCAGCCCGAAGTGGCACGATTTGAAACGCATCACCGCTGGTCGTTCAGAAACCCATATGCCTCACCTTCCCACACGGAAGCGCGCAGACACCCCGCAACGCCCACCGAGAAGCGCACGATATCCGGCGCTGCCATCCAGGCGCTGCCCGCTCAGCTGGCGGAGGTGGTTTCTTGCTGCTGGTAGAGGTCTTCTTGGCCGCAGGTTTCTTTTGGCATGTGGTCTTCTTCGCCGCGGTTTGTCGTCTTCTGGCCGTGGTGGTTTTCCGGGCGGGTCTCTTCGCGGGCCCCTCGGCCCGTGTTCTCGGCGCAGCAGTTCGAAGGCGCGCCTGGGTGATGGTCTCGAGCGAGTCGTCGCGGCGCAGGGTCGCGTTGGTCTCGCCGTCGGTGACATAGGGGCCGAACCGGCCCGACTTCAGCACGACGGGTTTGCTGCTGGCGGGTCGGCGCCGAACTCCTTCAGCGGGGCGCGCTGCGGCGCGCGGCCGCGGACGCTCGGGGGCGGCGTAGATCGCGAGGGCCTCCAGGGTGATGTCGAAGATCTGTTCCTCGCTGGTCAGCGACCGCGAGTCGCTGCCCTTCTTCAGGTACGGTCCGTAGCGGCCATTCTGGGCGGTGATCTCGACGCCCTCGGGGTCCGTGCCGACCACCCGGGGCAGGCTCATCAGGCGCTGGGCCGCCGCCAGGTCGACGCTCTCCAGCGACATCGACTTGAACAGCGACGCCGTCCGTGGTTTCACCGACTCGGGTGCCCTCCGGCAGCACCTCGGTCACGTAGGGCCCGAACCGGCCGTTCTTCGCCACCACCATGCGCCCAGAGTCGGGGTCGACGCCAATCTCGCGTTCCTCGTCGAGGGGCCGGCTCAGCAGCTCCTCGGCGACCTCGACGGTCAGGCCGTCGGGCGGCAGGTCGTCGGGGACGTTGGCGCGCCGCCCGTCCGCGGACTCGACGTAGGTGCCATAGCGGCCGACCCGCACGTCGATGCCGGAGCCGCCGAGCGGGAAGGTCGACAGGCCTTTCGCGTCGATGTCACCGAGTTCGGTGACGAGGGCTTCTGAGGCCTCTTCGCGGCTGTCTGCCCGTCAGGGGCCGCGGTAGAAAGTCGGTCAGACCTGCAGCCGCTCCGCCCTGCCGCCGGCGATCTCGTCGAGCAGCTCCTCAGCTGCGCGGTGAAGGTGTAGTCCACTAGCTGCGGTGAAGTGCTCCTCCGGGCGAGCCGGGTGACGGCGAACGCCAGCCAGGTCGGCACCAGCGCGGACCCCTTCTTGAACACGTAGTCGCGGGCGGTGATGGTGCGGATGATGGAGGCGTAGGTGGAGGGACGGCCGATCTCCAGCTCCTCCAGCTTTCGCCACCAGCGACGGCTCGGTGTAGCGGGCCGGGGGTTTGGTCTCGTGCCCGGCGGCCTTGACCCGCTCGGCGGCGAGCTCCTGCCCCTGGACAAGCTGCGGCAGCCGCGACTGCTTGTCATCGCTGGCGGAGTCGTCGTCCGTGCCCGCGACGTAGGCTTTCAGAGCCGTGGAAGGAGATGGTGCGGCCCGATGCGGTCAGCTCGGCGCGCTCCACCGTACCCGACGGCACCTGCACCGGACGGTGGGGGCGGCGGAGATGGCGACGCTGACCTGCTCGCCCCGCGCGTCCGCCATCTGGGAGGCGAGGGTGCGCATCCAGATCAGCTGGTAGAGGCGGTGGGCGTCACCGGTCAGGCCGGTCGCCTCGGGGTGGGCGAAGACGTCGCCCGCGGGCCGGATGGCCTCGCTGGGCCTCCTGCGCGTTCTTTTCACCTTCGAGGCGTAGATCCGGGGGTTTTCGCCGGTAGCTGGCCCCGAACAGCTGTCTCGACCTGGTCGCGGGCCGCCGCGATCGCGGACGTCCGCCAGGGTGACGGAGTCGGTCCGCATATAGGTGATGAAGCCCTTCTCGTAGAGCTCCTGGGCCACCGACATGGTCCGTTGCGACGTGAAACCCGAGTTTCCGGCCGGCCTCCTGCTGGAGCGTGGTGGTGCGGAACGGCTCGTAGGGACGGCGGGTGTAGGGCTTGGCCTCCACCTTGTCGACGCGGAACGCGGCGGCCTCGAGGGCGGCGGCGAGCGCGGTGGCGGTGGCCTCGTCGAGGACGGCGGCCGAGGTGTTGGTCGCCTGGCCGCTGGAGTCAAAGTCACGCCCCTGTGCGATCCGCACCCCGTCGAGGGCAGGTCAGCCGCGCCGGGAAGAGTGCGCGGGTCGGCCTCGCGCGCCGCCGTCGAGGATCACATCGAGGTCCCAGTAGCTGGCGGGCACGAAGGCGATACGCTCCCGCTCCCGGTCGACGACGAGACGCGTGGCCACGGACTGCACCCGGCCCGCCGACAGCTTCGGCATCACCTTCTTCCACAGCACCGGGGAGACCTCGCGTAGCCGTAGAGGCGGTCCAGGATGCGGCGGGTCTCCTGCGCGTCGACGAGGTCGGCATCGAGCTGGCGTGGATGGCGACCGCCTCCGCGATCGCCGCCGGCGTGATCTCGTGGAAGACCATGCGGTGCGCGGGCACCTTGGGTTTGAGCTCCTCCATCAGGTGCCACGCGATCGCCCTCGCCCTCGCGGTCACCATCGGTGGCCAGGAAGAGTTCGTCGGCGGTCTTGAGCTTCTGCTTTCAGCTCCCGCAGCGTCGCCTTCTTGTCGGCCGCCACCACGTAGAGGGCGCGAAGTCGGCGTCGATGTTTGACGCCGGTGCGCGCCCACTTGAGGCCCTTGTACCTGGCCGGCACCTCAGCAGCACCGGTCGGGAGGTCACGGATGTGCCGACGGCTGGACTCGACCACGTATCCATCACCGAGGTACCCCGCGATCTTCGTCGCCTTGGTTGGTGACTCCACGATCACGAGCTGCCGCCGTTTGTCCGCCATGTCCTTCTGCCTCCCGTCGTCCGCCGATTGGGAACAATAGCCCAAGGTTCAACACGGAATCTCCTGGTCGGCTCTAAGGGGCAAGTCAGCGGCAAGTCAGCGCGAGGGCATTCCCTGACAGGGAGACTGGCCCGGCAGGCGGACGGCACCGCGCCGACGAGATGTCAGGACGGGCGCGACGGACGTCAGGCGTCCTCCGAGGCCACGGTCTCCTCGGCCCCGGGACTGTTTTCGTCTTGCCGCCATCCTGGTAGCTGGCGGTCCCGGTGAACGATTCGAGGTACGCACGTTCGGTCTTCACCCGCGTGCCGGCAGCGACGAAGGTGGCGGTGTTCTCGTAGGTGACGGATTTGTCGATGGTCTTGTTGTCGGCGAAGGTGGAGCGCAGCTTGACGTGGTAGGTTGCACCGGCTGCCCAGGGGCCGCCCGCGGTCAGGTGATCTCCCAGCTGGGGCGCCCTCCACCTTCAGCCTCGAACCCGTCGACGCTCTTGCCGGCGCCGTCGGCGACGACGCGGGAGATGCCGGCCTGGGGGTTCCGGGGATCGACGCACTCCTCGATGATGCGGTTGTAGGCGCGGTACTCATCCAGCACCAGCTTCCCGGCCATGAGAGTGTCCTGGACCACCACCGCGGAGCCGGCCGGGTAGTGCTCGTTCAGCCAGGCGCCGGGCGCCAGGATGCCCCAGTTGATGCCCTGGAGTTGGAGGTGACCTGCCTGGAGTATCTGCTGCCTGCTGGCTACCTGCCAGGGCTCGGCGGGCCGGGCGGCGACGGGCTTCCCGTACGGCAGCGCGACCGTCTGGGTCTTGCCGCTGAGACCGACCTCAACGCTCGGGGCGGTGGTGGTTTCGGCGACCTGGAGGGTCATCTTCAGGCCTCCCCGACGTCGTTTTCAAGCCGAGGATCGCGTCAGTGAAGACGCAGGCCAGGGTCGAGCTGATGGTGGTGTTGCTGAGCGCACTCGCTCGTCTGACCGTCGGCGGCCAGTAGCGGTTTGCGCGCCGCGGTGTCCTGGAGGCCGAGGGGAAGGCGGAAGCTCGACCGTGAACTCATCACCGGGCGTGAGGGTGTGTTTGTGGCGTCGGAAGCGACACTGAACCTCCAGCGGTCGCCCCGCCAGACCTCCTGACGCCGTCGACGGATTGCCCAGCTGATCCACGTGGCCGAGGGAGGCATCTGTGAGGACGATGCCGGAGTTGATCCCGCCGAGGCGGGGTGCCGCGAGACGAGGAAGGCCGACGTGGCGAGGAGAGTGGATGCCGCAGCCACGGCACGCCACCGCGCTGTGCGCAAACGTTTCATTCCCATGGCTCTCCTTCCCACAGCTTTCGATCTTCACGGCCGGATGACAACCGGTGTCCCGGCGGCAACACTCAATACAACACTGACGATAGCCGTTCGGCTGACATTCGGATAGTCCTCAGCCGAACGAACAAAAAACATGCGCGATCCAGCGATCACGCCACGGGCCAGGCGGCCCGCCAAATACCCAGTATCACCCGTCGTTCAACGTCACGCGTCGCGGCCTCACCCCTGAGGCCAGGACGGCATGGAGAGCAGGGTGAAGGTGGTCTGTGCCTCCTGCGGGTCGATGATGGCGCTGTAGACCCCCGCCTCGACGCGCCGCATGCCGCGTTCCTGGGCGGCGAGGGCGTCGTGTGCCAGCGACATGATCTCCCAGCGCTCCCCGTCGTCAGCGATGCCCATGGCACGCACCGATTCCCTTCCAGGTCCCGTGACCTCACGATGCCGGCTCAGCGATCTGGTCGAGTTCGATGGCGATGGTCCGCCGCTGGGCACGTTGTCGTACGCGGCGCAGCCTGATCACATCGCGTATCGAGCCGTCGTCGCTGAAGGCTGAACTGTCCCGGGGAGAGGGATCGGCCTCCTGACCCGGAACGCCTGCATGCTGAGCGGGTCGGGCCTGCCGGGAGACGTCTCGATCCCGTCGGGCCCTTTCCAGCCCAGGAACAGGCCCCGGTAGGTGGCCACGACGTCCGCGGCCTCGCCGTTGGAGGTCCGCTGGAGGATCTGGCCCTGCGCGCAGGATCGTCGGTCGACGTAGAGCCGCGCGTGCCGCTCGCCAGGCAGGGGCTGACGGCGCCCCTGCCGTCGAGAGGGCGGCAGTTCGAGGAAGTCTCCCCTGGCGACAGCCCGCTCCTCGGTGACACCGCCCTGGCGGCGTAGACGGTGTCGGTCGGGCGGCAGGGGAAGCGCAGCGTGTGGACGGTATCAGCCCGGCCAGGGGGCCATCAGGCCATCGAGGTCGAGCGCGGCAACGAGTTCCCCTGGCAGAGTCGTCGGCGTTGATCGAGTCGGCGGAGACAGCGCAACCGAAGTTCACGCGTATCCGCCGTCAAGGTAGGCCTCGGACCAGGTCAGGGACAAGCAGCTTTCGCCGTTGTCATCGGTCTCTCTCCGTCACGGAAACCCGTCATCAGGATCATGTCACTCTTGACCTTCGCGCAGAGAACCAGTATGTCGAACAGATGGACATCACCTTCAGCAGGAAGCCGAGCCCATCGGTGCTCGACATCATCGAGCGGGCGACGGGAGTCGAACCCGCCTCTGAAGCTTGGGAAGCTTCCATTCTACCGATGAACTACGCCCGCGCGTCGCTCAGGACGGGCCCCAGTCAGCGGAGGTCGGCGCCGCATTGGCAAGCCAGGGAGTGCCCTCAGGGCACCGCGGCTGAGACCCTCATGCTTGCGCCATGAATATCCTGGGCATTGACGTTGGCGGTTCCGGCATCAAGGGCGCCCTGTTGACCTAGCGCTCGGAGACTTTCGCCGAGTCCCGGGCTGCGCATCCCCACCCCCGTCGAAAGTCGAGCCCCAAGAACGTCGCGGCGGTGGTGGCGGAGATCGTCGAGAACTTTCAAGGAGCAGATCGCCGCCGGGATCCCGCATCGGGCTGACCATCCCCGCGCCCCGTCGTGCACGGGAGGGTGCCGTTCATCGCGAACCTCCACAAGTCGTGGGCGGGGCTCGAGGCCGCGACCTTCTTCGAGGATCATCTGGGACGTCCCGTCACCCTGGTCAACGACGCGGATGCCGCCGGACTGGCGGAGGTCCACTACGGCGCAGCGAAGGGCAACGACGGCCTGGTGATCATGACCACCCTGGGCACCGGCATCGGCAGCGCCATCATCCATCGCGAGGGTGCTGGTGCCGAATGCCGAGCTGGGACACGTGGAGCTCGACGGTTTCGACGCGGAGACCCGCGCGGCCTCCTCCGTCAAGGACAAGGAGAAGCTCGGCTACAAGGCGTGGGCCGTGCGTCTGCAGCGCTACTACAGCCACATCGAGATGCTGTTCTCCCCCGACCTGTTCGTCGTCGGCGGCGTGTCGAAGGACCTGAGAAATCCCTGCCGCTGCTGGACCCACACCCCATCGTTCCCCGCGAGCTCGCGCAACCGGCCGGGGATCATCGGCGCCGCACTCGCTGCCCATGACGCGGATGAGCACCCGGAGAGCCGCTGAGTCGATCCGGAGGATCCGGAACACACGCAGGATTCCGCGAGGTCCCGCCAACAGTGACGCGCTTCTTCTTTAGTGTTGTGTCCGGCGCCCCGCGGTCTGTGCTGGGATGGCGGTGGCGTTGACCGCGGCTGGGACCTGGGCAGTCAGGTCCCAGCCGCTTCCGGTCGCATGTGGCTGGTGCCATTCCGGCCGTGTATGGCGGTGGCCGGGAATGACATTCTGGGACCGGAGTGCCAGGCCACATACGCTTTCCGGTTTCTCAACCGCAGGCTGGTCGTCGGCGGCCTTCGCCACCCGTTTGCTGTGGGTTACAACACTGACGCATTTGCCTTTCGTCGCAAGTGCGGCAGCCTTCAGGATGAAATCGATGATGTCGCCGGCGGTGTCCTCGTCGAGGTTTGCCGTCGGCTCGTCTGCAAGATTACGGGGAGCGTCCGAGACCAGGGGCTCTGCCGATCGCCACCCGCTGCTGCTGGCCTGCCTGAGAGTTTCATGACGTTCCGGTTGATCTCCTCCTCTCAAGCCCCATCGTCTCGAGAACTTTAGCATCAGCATCGCGCTTGATCTCACCAGCAGATTCTCCAGAGGGCAGATAGTCAATCGTTGTAGTTCTGGAACACCAGCGACACGTTGCGCTTTGCGGTGCCGGGGAAGGCCCTCCTCCGAGATGTCCTTCCCGTTGCAGAGAATGCGGCCGCCCGTCGGGGACATCGAGCCCCGCGAGCAGCCCCAGCAGCGTCGACTTTTGCCCTGCCCCGGAGCCACCGAGAATCGCGTAGAACCCTGCCTGCCTCGAACTCGATGCTGACGTTTTCGAGGAGTTTTCCGACCGCCATTTTTCTCATGAGGCGTAGTTGACCTTTTTCCAGCGCAAGAACGCTCATCTGTGATTTCCCTAACTCATCTTAGAGAGAATCTGCTTTCGGCGTGAGCCTCAGCATCGGGGACCATCGCGACCACCGCCGACAGCAGGACGACGGCGTAGCCGAGCAGCCAGGCGCGTCCGAGTTCGAGCAGCCGAGGCGGCGCCGAAAACTGCGGGACTGACGGCCGGGCTGCCATCCACCGCTTCCGGATGGCCTGCCCGACGACGAAGTCACCGAGCAGGTGGGAGGCTCTGGCCCGGAGGCCAGGGCCGCCAGGAGACCAGCTGCGAGCGCGATCATCGGTCAGCTCGATCAGGAACTGCGCCAGCAGCCGCGCTTCTTGGAGGTTCCCATCGACAGCAGGATCCCGATCTCGTGGACCCGGCCCCGGACCCAGAACACCAGCACGAACACCAGGATCGCGATCGCCCGCCAGGCTGACCCCCGCCAGCAGCAGGTTCAGTAGGCTCTCGACGGTGGCCATCCCGGCCAGTACCCCGGCGTAGGATTTGGCGTTGTCCTCCACCTGAAGGCTGTCCCAGGGCCAGCGGCAGCGGCTCTTGGCCCGGCTGATCGTCAGGCTCCAGCTCGTCGGCGCTCGAGACCAGGGTAGTGGGCTCGGTGAGTCCCCTGACCGAGCGGCCAGTTCCCCGCTGGAGGCCGAGGTCGGTGTAGAAGGTGTTCTCCGCCATCTCCGAGCTGGGAGCGACGCCCCTCGGCGCGGTACCGGTGTAGAGAGCCGACGATGGTGACCGTCACGGTCTTGTCCGTCGACGGGTCAGCGTGAGCCCGATCGCCCACCTTCAGGCCCGTTCTTCGGGCGGCGAGATCCTGGTGCACGACGCGCTGAGTGCCGGTCCCAGCCTCCGAGGTGCCGGCCCTCGACGAGGGTGTAGCGCTTTGCTCGCGAAAGCCCTGACAGGTCGGTGCGGGTCACCCCGGTCACGCGCCTCGGGCACCACGTCACCGAGAGCTGCACGCCGCTGGCGGGCATCTCGATGAGCTTGAGGGTCTGTCGGCACGGCCGTGAGAGCTGCGCACGTAGTTGTGGACAGTGACCCCGGCCACCGCGCTGACTGAGTCGCGCGTCGCTGGTCCTCAGCTCGCTGCTGCCTGGACGGACCACGAACCCGGCGGGACACCCCCGGCTGACGTTCTCGCGGAGGGTCTCTGCATCGGAGCCGCGGACGCTGGCCTCGCCACCAGGGCGGTGAAGATCACCGTCATGATGAGCAGTAGCACCACGGTCTTGCTGACCCTGCGGCTGACAGACAGCCAGGCACGTTTCATCAGGGACATCGTCAGCGCCTCAGGAGAGCTGGGTGAGCAGGGCCTTTGGGCTTGGCGCGCAGGACCGGCACGGAGGCGATCAGCACAGCGACGCAGACCAGGGCTAGTGAGATTCCCGCAGACCAGAGCCCCACTGCCCGAGCGTCCAGCATCACCTGGACATGGTCGAGGGTCTTGCCCGACAGCGCCGACTCCTGGTCGGCACCGAGGTTGCTGCCAAGCTGCTGGGCCATCTCCTTGCGTCGTCGCGCTGGCGGCCTGGGAGACCAGCTGGTTGCCGATGAACTGGGCGACGCCCTGGGCGGCGAACCAGGCCGCTCCGAAGGCCGGGATGGCGATCAGCACCAGCTCCAGGATGTGCTGCGTCACGATTCCCGGCTTTGAGCTGCCTATCGACAGCAGGATCCCGGTTTCGCGGCGCCGCTCCCGCGACCCACAGCATCAGCACCAGGGACAGCACGACCACGCCGAAGATGACCGTGGCCACCACCATGCCGTCGACGAGCTGGTAGATGCTGTTCACGGTGCCGGTGACCCCGGCGAGGACCTGGTCGGTCTTGGAGAGCGAGAAGTGCTTCCAGTCGATGCCCCAGCTGACTGAGCCTGCTTCATCACGCCATCGACCTTGTCAGGCGAGTCGACGAAGAAGGTGGCGTCCTGATAGATCTCCTGACCCTCGGAGAATTTGGCGAGGTTTCGGCTGGTGTCAATGTCGGTGTAGACCTGGTTCTGCACCAGCTCGATGCGATTCCTGAGCCGGGTTTGATGTTATCGCCGGAGAAAAAGTCCCACGATCTCGAGCTCAACCTCGCTCCGACGATTTATTGACGTTGTCCGGGTCACTCGCAATAGCCTTCAGCTTGAGTTTTGTCGCCGATCTTCAGGCCATTCGCCTTGGCGAGGGACTCGTGAATGATCGCCTTGCTGACGTCGGATTCGCTGATGTACCGGCCCTGGGTGAGTTTCAGCCGCCGGAACGGAAGTTGATGTCCAGTTCGCTGTTGTTCTCCCCATATCCCGCGCACCAGGTGCTGGAAAGTCCTTTCCTGTCCGCGCGCGTCGTAGCGATCGCTGAGCAGAGCCCGGCAGTTTCAGCGCCTTGGCGCCCCACCAGGTCGGCGGTCAGCGTACATGCGACGGAGAGTGATCGCTTCAGCCCCGGCCAGACCCTTGATCGCGTTGATGTCGGCTTCGCTTGACGACACCTACCGCCCCGGGGAGTTCGCGATTGTTTCTGCCGGTTGTTCTCCAGGGTGAAACCGGCCTAGCAGCTGCTGACCGACCTCCCGACGCCGCCGCGTCCGTCGACTCTTCACCGCCACCATGCTCAGCATGACCGTGGCCAAAGCACAGCAGAATGCCGAACATTATCAAGGTCTTTCAGTCTTCTTGCGCACCACGAAAGCGCCACGCACAGGTCAGGGCCCGCATCGTCCTTTTCTCTCGTCACTTCAGGCCGCATGGACAGGACATGTCTCATCCAGCGCAGCCTCCGTTTAGCCGCACTAAGTCGGCTCGCACCCGCAGGTCCTGTGAACGATTCCTCAGGCCATTGCCGAGGGATGCCGGATTCCCCGGTCAGCCATCGCTTCCCAGCCACTTCATCGGAGCTAGGTGACTGACCCGTCGGGCCCCACTCATCCGGCAATTCCCGAAATCAGAATCGCTCAAGACCTGCCAGGAGCCCAGCGCACCGCAGATATCCGGTCTTTCACGGGGCCCGCTAGGGGACCATTTACATTGCTTCTACAACCCAGGTCTTGGGGCCCGGCGACCCCGAGAAACCAGGGTCCAGCCAGCCCTGGGAGGCCCCTCCCCGGCCCTGCAGCCAGCATCCCCGAGTAGGACCAGGGTCAGGTCCATCCCCATGAACTGGGCCGAAGGCCGATCCACGCCAGGGCCAGCGGTCGGAGAGACGGAACCAGCGCAGGGATCACATACGCGTCGGAGGGGCCTTGATGCTCCAGGAGGTGGAGGCCTGGGCGGGGACGTCACTGGTGGCCGCCTACGAGGGCCAGGCGCGATGAGCGCACTTCTCCCTCGGAACGCAGCACCAGGCAGGCCCTCGCAGAACGCCGACAGGGCCCCCGGCCAGCTCATGAGGTAGCCGCACAGCTTGTGGGGTGAGAGTGCGCGCGACCTCGTCCACCACCTCGCCGAAGCGGCTCAGCGCCAGACGCCAGGGTCTGCTCGGCGGTCCTCCAGCACGACGACCGCACCCCCAGCCGATGTCCCTCCGGCCTCGGCCCTGCGCAGGATCTGGCAGGATCCGGGCGTGCGCGTACTGCAGGTACGGGCCCGGTGTCCCCGGTGGTCTGCACCATGCGTTCGGCGTCGAAGACGTAGTCCTTGTGGATCGCACCCGACAGGTCGGCGTATTTGATGGCGGCCAGTGCGATCTCGGGTGAGGCCTCCTGCTCCGCCAGGTCCAGCAGGCTCATCAGTGAGCACCGTCCCGCCGTCGCGGGTCTTGAACGGGACGCGAATCGGGACCGAGCACCATGCCGTAGCCGACGTGCTGCGCCTCGACGTCCTCGGGCAGGTAGCCGGCCTTCCGGGCGGCCTCGAAGAGTTCCTGGAAAGTGCTGCGACTGGCGCACATCGGTGACGTAGATGATCCGGTCGGCCCTCAGCTCGCGGACACGGTGACGGATGGCCGCCATGTCGGTGGTGTCGTAGCCGTAGCCGCCGTCCGATTTGCGGATGATCAGCGGCGCGTCGAAGCCCTCCACCCAGAGCACCAGCGCCCCGTCGTCGACGACGGCGATGCCGCGGGTCGGCCAGGTCCGCGGCCACCTCCGGCAGGGGCGTCGTTGTAGGTCGACTCGCCCGCCAGGTCGGCGTCGGTCAGCAGCACCCCGAGGCGTTGATAGGCGGCGTTGAAACCGGCCAGGGAGACCGCGATCAGCTGCCGCCAGATCGCCAGGGTCTCCTGGTCGCCGCCCTGCAGCTTCACGACGCGCGCGCGGGCGCGGGTGGCGAAACCGGGGTCGTCGTCGAAGTGTCCTTGAGTCCTTGTAGAGCTGCTCCGCGCCTGCGAGGTCGAGGGCGGTGACGTCGGTGCCGATCTCGATGATGTGCTCGACCAGCATCCCGAACTGGGTGCCCCAGTCGCCGATGTGGTTCTGCGGGATCACCTCATGCCCCAGGGCGGTGAGGATGCGGTTGAAGCAGTCGCCGATGATGGTGGTGCGCAGGTGCCCGACGTGCATCTGCTTGGCGACGTTCGGGGCCGAGTAGTCGATGACGACCCGCTGCGGGTGCGACGTGCGGCTCAACCCGTGGTGGGGGTCCTCCAGCACGGCGGTGGCGGCCTGCGCCAGCACGTCGGCGCGGATCCGGAAGTTGATGAACCCCGGCCCGGCGATCTCCAGGGGCTCGCACAGGTCGGAGACGTCGAGCTGCTCGACGATGTCCGCCGCGACCTCCGCGGGGGCCGTTTCTGCTCCTTGGCGAGGCGCAGCGCCACGTTGGACTGGAAGTGCCCGAACTGGGGTTTCGTGGCCGGCCGCATCTCCGGATCCACCCCGTGACGGCGCGCAGACGGGCATCGAGTAGGGCAGGCAGCGATTGCATGGGGGACATTCTCTCACCCCGCTTCGCAGTGATCGGTCACGATGCCTTCCGCAAGGGTGTTCAATTGGGGTTCATGACCAGCGCTCCCTGCTCATCACACTGAACGACGGCAAACGTCCATCCCCCAGCTCGGCCTGGGCGTCTGGCAGATGACCGACGACGAGGCCACCGCCGCCGTCAGCGACGCCCTGGAGACCGGGTATCGGCACGTCGACACCGCCGCCATATACCGCAACGAGACCGGGGGTGGGACGCGCGATCGCCGCGTCCGCGCTGCCGCGCGACGAGATCTTCGTCACCACGAAGCTGTGGAACAAGGCGCAGGGCCGCGACCTGGCCCGTCTGGCCTGGAACACAGCCTCGAGAAACTCGGCCTCGACCACGTGGACCTGTACCTGATCCACTGGCCCTGCCCCGCGCGGGACACGTACGTGGAGACCTGGGAACAGCTCATCGACTTCCGCTCCGAGGGCCTGTGCACGCTCCATCGGGGTGTGCAACTTCCGCCCGAGCATCTCGACACCATCGTCGACGAGACCGGCATCACCCCGTCGTCGACCAGATCGAGCTGCACCCCACCTTCCAGCCCGACGACCTGATCAACCACTCGCTCGGACCTGCGGGTCGCCGTGAGAGCTGGTCGCCGCTGGGACAGGCCGCCGACCTGGAGCATCCCGTCATCACCGGCATCGCCGAGCGGCTCGGCGCCACCCCGGCGCAGGTCATCATCCGCTGGCACCTGGACCGCGGTTTCGTCGTGATCCCCGAAAGTCGAAGAACCCCTGGCGCGGATCGCACATCGAACTTCGCGGCCCTCGACGTGACACGGTTGTCGTCTGAGTGACCGGGCCGCCATCGACGCCCTGAACGCCAGCAACCGGCTCGCGGCCCCTGATCCCGCCACCTTCCAGACGTGACGGCCTGACGCGCCACCCGTCCGGCGCCGGAGGCAGTTCACGCGACCCTTCCGCGCATGCGGATTGCAGTGATCGGTTGCGGCTATCTCGGGGCGGTGCGCGGCCCGTGGCGGCTAAGATCGGCCACGACGTGACGGGCCTCGACGCGACCAGGACAGGCGTCAGCGCCTGGCGCGGGCGAGGCCCGTTCCACGAGCCCGGGATTTCCCGAGATCCTGGCGCGAGGGGTCGCCTCCGGCCGGCTCAGTTTCACCACCGACCCGGAGCGGATCGCCGACCGCCGACCTGGTCTTCATCGGGCGTCGGCACCCGCAGCTGCCGGGCGGCTGGGCGCCGACCTCAGCCAGGTCGACGCCGCCGTCGACACCATCATCGAGCACGTCGTCCCCCGGCCCGGGGCTCCCGGTGCTGGTGGCGGGAAAGTCGACGGTTCCGGTCGGCACCGCGCAGCGGCTCGCCGAACGCCTGGAGGCCAGCGGCAAGAATATGCTGCTGGCCTGGAACCCGGAGTTCCTGCGCGAGGGCCACGCCGTCGCCGACACCCTCCACCCCGATCGCATCGTCTACGGCCTCCCCGAGGACCGCTGCCACCGGGAGAACGCGCCAGCCCATCCTCGACGCCTGCTACGCGCCCATGCTGTCCGAGGACATCTCCCTGGTGGTGGCGAACCTTCCCACCGCTGAACTGGTGAAGGTTGCCGCCAACGCCTTCCTGGCGACGAAAATCTCCTTCATCAACGCCATGGCGGAGCTGTGCGACGCGACCGGCGGTGACGTCACCCGACTGGCGGAGGCCATCGGCCACGACGACCGGATCGGAGGCAAGTTCCTCCAGGCAGGCATCGGTTTCGGTGGCGGTTGCCTGCCGAAGGATCTGCGGGCCTTCATGGCGCGGGCCGGGGAGCTGGGCATCGACCAGGCCCTCACCTTCCTGCGCGAGGTGGACGCCATCAACCTGCGCCGCCGCGACCACGCCGTCACGCTCACGGAGCAGGCGGTAGCGGGACGGCTGGCGGGCCGGAAGGTGGCGGTGCTGGGGATCACCTTCAAACCCGACACCGACGACCTGCGTGACTCCCCCGCCCTCGACATCACCTCCCGGCTGTGGGCGCGCGGCGCAGACGTGCGGGTCGTGGACCCGGCAGCCGGCGCCGAGCTGCGCCGGCGCCAACCCGAAATGCGGGTCTGCGACACCGTCGAGGAGGCCCTGACAGGGGCAGACGCGGTGCTGCTACTCACCCCCTGGCAGGAATTCTTTCGCTGGATCCCGGTAGAACTGAGAAGAATCGTCTGCCTCACCCTGCCATCATCGACGGGCGGAATGCACTCGACCCCGAAACTGTGGCAGGATTCCGGCTGGAGAGTATTACGGATCGGGGCCGAGGGAGTCCCGATCTGGTAACCGTTCTGAAGGCTTTCGCCGTCCGAACGGCTATATCTGAGGGGTTTCGGTGCGTCCTGGCTTGACATCCTCCTCAAGATCGGGTCAAAGTATGTTTCGTACTCGAAATTCTTTGAAGGAGACACCCACATGACCAAGCGTGAACTGATCCAGGCTATAGCGGCCAAGGCCGGGGCTCACCAACGCACAGGCCGAGGCCGCGCTCGATGCCTTCGGTGCCGTTATCACTGAGCGCTCGTCGCCGACAAGAAGATCCAGCTTCCTGGCGTTTTCACCGCTTCCACCGCAGCGCGCCGAGCGCGAGGCACGCAACCCCGCTACCGGCGAAGCCATGACTATTCCGGCTCGCCGTGTCGCGAAGTTCACCCCCGGCCACGGCTCTCAAGAACGCACTCTGAGCCATCTCCACTCCAAGGGTGAAGCGCCACACACGAGATTGTGTGTGGCGCTAATATCAGTTCTGCGAGCAAAATGGGTGATGATTTACCCGGCTGATTCACAGAGCACTGGCCCGCGACCTGAGGTCGCGGCCAGTTCCCTACTGAGCGTCAGTTCACCGGACATCCACGAACTGGTTCAGTGCGCGGCCGACTCGATCATCGCCTCGCAGACCCGCACCACCTGAGCGCCCTGCTCCAGGGTGACGATAGTCGAGAGGCCTGCCGAGGACCGCGTCGCGGTTCTCGCGCTCAGTGCGCGGCTCCGGCTTCGCGATGGCGAACCGGGTGACGTCGCCCTCGAGACGCCGCGAACTGGGCGATGTCGTCCCAGGTCGTCTGGATCTGGCCGTTGGCGTAGAACGTCAGGTCCGCGGTGAGGGTGTCCGCGATGAACATGCCCTTCTCGCCGGTGACGAGCGTCAGCCGCCCTTTGGTGGGTCAGCCAGTTGACGAGGTGGTTGGACATCAGGTTGCCCGACAGCTGGCAGGTGGCCGAGACCATGTCCTCGTACTCGCGTCCCGCCTTGAACATGGTGCGGGCTGCCACCAGCTCGTAGTCGCGCTGCGTGACCCAGGCGGTCAGGTCGATGTCGTGGACGCCAGGTCATGATCACACCGACGTCCGCGATGCGCGCCGGGGAACGGGCCCTGCCGCCGGGTGCAGATCTGGTACAGGTCGCAGCTCGCCCGCCTCCAGGCGCCGCCGCGCAGCTCCTGCGCGCAGGGTTGTAGCGCTCGATGTGGCCGACGGCCCCGACAAGCCCCTGGGCGGCGAAGGCCTCTGCGAGACGCTGGGCGTCCTCGAAGGTCTTCGCCAGTGGCTTCTCGATGAGCGCATGCACGCCGGCCTCGGCCACCTTGAGGCCGATCTCCTCGTGGTACATCGTCGGCGCCGCGATCACGACGTAGTCGAGGTTCTGCTCCACCAGGGCCTCGATGCCGGGCAGGACGGGAGGCCCCTCGGCGACGCCATGCGGATCGCCCTGGGCGTCGGCGACGGCGACGAGGTCGACCCCGTCGATGGCGCGCAGGTTACGGGCGTGGTGCCGCCCCATCATTCCGAGGCCGATCAGACCGGCACGAAGATTGCTCATCACGCACCTGCCTTGGCGAGGGCGTTGACGGCCGCGACGATGCGCTCCAGGTCCTCCTGCGTAAGCGACGGGTGCACCGGCAGCGACAGGCATTCCTGGGCGGCGCGCTCGGTCTCCGGCAGCTCGACCGACGACTGGAACGGCTTCAGGCGGTGGTTCGGCACGGGGTAGAACATGCCGGAGCCAACCTGGTATTCCTCCTTGAGGGCTTTCGCCAGGCCGTCGCGGTCCTCGGGGACGCGGACGTGTACCGATGGAAGACGTGGACGGCGCCGTCGGGTGGGTGGCGGGGTGACGCCCTCCAGGTTCGCGGACAGGAACGCGGCGTTCTCCTGGCGGGTCCTCGTCCAGCCGTCGACCTTCGTCAGCTGCACACGGCCGATGGCGGCGTGGATGTCGGTCATGCGGTTGTTCAGGCCGACGACCTCGTTGTGGTATTGCTGCAGCATCCCCTGGTTGCGGTACAGACGGACGTTGCGCTCAATGGTGGCGTCGGAACAGGAGACCATGCCGCCCTCACCGGAGGTCATGTTCTTGGTGGGGTACAGCGAGAACATCGCGAACTCGCCGAAGGCCCCGACCGGGGTGCCGTTCAGCGACGCACCATGAGCCTGGGCGGCGTCCTCGAACAGCAGCAGGCCATGCGAGTCGGCGATGGCGCGCAGCTTGTCCATCTTGGCCGGGTGACCATACAGGTGTACCGGCATGATGGCCTTGGTGTGCTCCGTGATGGAGGCCTCGACGGAGGCTGGGTCGAGGGTGAAGTCGTCGGCGGCGATGTCCGCGAACACCGGGGTGGCGCCGGTCAGGGCGACGGAGTTCGCGGTCGCGGCGAACGTGAACGACGGCACGATCACCTCGTCACCGGCACCGATGCCGCAGGACAGCAGGCCGAGATGCAGGCCGGAGGTTCCCGAGTTCACGGCGACGCAGGCGCGGCCGAGCTTGAAGTGGTCGGAGAACTCGGTCTCGAAGGCAGCCACCTCGGGGCCCTGCGCGATCATGCCGGAACGCAGCACACGGTCGACGGCGGCGCGTTCCTCCTCACCGATGATCGGCTTGGCGGGGGGAATGAAGGACTGGGTCATCGGGTTTCCTTTACGAGGTTGAGGGTCTCGCCCACCTGCTCGAACTCGTCGCCGGTGTGCGGGTCACGGAAGGTGTTGGGGCCGGTCTCCTCCAGCGGGAAACCGGAGCGGCCCACCCACTTGATGCGGCGGGCCGGGACACCGGCGACCAGCGCGTAGGCGGAACGTCGACGGGTGACGACGGAACCAGCGGCGACCGTCGCCCACTCGCCGATCGTCACAGGGCGCGACACAGACGGCGCGCGCATCGACCGAGCAGCTGCGCCTCAGGGTCACCCCGACGGACTCCCAGTCGTGGGCGCTCTTGGAGGTGCCGTCGGGGTTCACGGCGCGCGGAAAGGTGTCGTTGGTGAGCACCGCGGCCGGGCCGACGAACACCCCGTCCTCCAGCTGGGCAGGCTCGTAGACGAGAGCGTAGTTCTGGATCTTGCAGTTGTCCCCGACGTGAACCCCACTGCCGATGTGGGCTCCCGCCCCTACAATCACGTTCTCGCCGATCTCGGCTCCCCGCCCTCACCTGGGCGAGATGCCAGATGGAGGACCCGTCGCCGATGTCGACGCCGCCGTCCAGGTCCGCCGACGGAAGGATTCGTGGTTCAGCATATGCGTCCTATCGGTGGCTAACAGATGAATTTGACGCGGACAGTCTAGTGCTGCGCGCCTCTGCACTGGCCTGAGTGCCGCTCAGAAGCCGTCACAACGGCCGCGCCCCTACGGGCCAGCAGGTAGCAACATATGGCTGGTCTGCCCACCAAAGATGGCTACCTACCGGGACGTAGGACCCTACGACGTCCGGTCCTCGTCCGCGGCGGGTGGGGATAGGGTTGCTCACATGCGGAATCTCAATGTGGCGGAGCTGGCGGCCAAGGTCGCTGAGGGGTCCAGGGGTCTGTGGCGAGGCCATCACCCTGGTGGAATCGACGAAACCCGGAGCATCGCGCGCAGGCACACGAGCTCCTGCAGCTGATCAATCCCACACCGGGAAAGCTTTCCGGGTCGGATGTCTCGGGGTGCCGGGCGCGGCAAGTCGACTTTCATCAACGCGATGGGCGTCAAGCTGATCGACGAGTACCAGCACCAGGTCGCAGTGCTGGCCGTCGACCCGTCGTCGACGCGCACCGGCGGCTCCATCCTCGGGGACCGCACCGCATGGGTGACCTCGCCAACCGGTCTGAGGCCTTCGTCCGCTCGTCCCCATCGGCGGGCCACCTGGGCGGCAGTGTCGCCCGCGCGGACGCGGAGTCGATGCTGGTGCTGGAGGCCGCGGGCCACGACGTCGTGATGGTCAGGAGACCGTGGGCGTCGGGACAGTCGAGGTGGCGGTCGCCGGCATGGTCGATACCTTCCTGTTCCTGCATGTCGCCCGTACCGGCGACCAGCTACAGGGCATCAAACGCGGCATCCTGGAGCTGGCCGATGTGATCTCCATCACCAAGGCCGACGGCGACAACGAGGGCGAGGCCGGGTGTCGGCCGGGAGCTCAGCATCGCGATGAAGCTGATCTCCAGCGACGAGACGAAGCGGCGCGCCCCCGTCCTGACGTGCTCCTCATACACCGGCGCAGGCCTGGACGATGTCTGGGCCGCGGTCACCAGCACCGCGCCGACCTGGAGCAGGACGGCGAGCTCGCGGGCCGGCGCAGGGCGCAGCAGCGCGCCTGGCTGTGGAACATGGTGGAGCAGGAGATCATTCAGTCGCTGCGGACCTCCCCAGAGGTCCGTCAGGTCGCCGAGCGCGTCGAGGCCGATCTCGCGGCGGAGCGGGTCAGCGCCGTTGAGGGCGCCACGGACATCCCTCGATGCCTTCGCCCGCACCTTTCACGCCCCCTGCGTCTGCACCCCCGCCTCACACTGAGTCCTGGAGGCACGACAGCCCGGCGGCCTCCCCGGACCCCCGCAAGGGTCCGCGCAGGCGGCCGACTCGCCGATCATCAGTCCGATTCAGGGGCTTTTCAGGGCTTCGGGCAGGCGAGGTCAGGTGACCACGATTGGTGCTTCCTCTGCTGGTTTCGTTGAGAGGAGGGTGAATGGGCGTGTTCGACCGCGCTGAGAAGAGGATCGGCGCTGCCGTTGACAGGGTTTTTCGCCCGCGCCTTCCAGCGGCGACGTGCAGCCTGTCGAGATCGCGGCGGGCATCAGCGGAGCTGGACTCCGAGGCCAAACTGCTGAGCCGTGACAAGCGACTGGTGCCAGCGAATGTGTTCACCGTGTCCCTCTCCCTCGCGACTACAACAGGTTGTTCCCCTACACCAAGACGCTGAACGCGGAGATCATCCCAGGGCTCAGGGGCACGCGGCAGAGCGGTCGCTATGTCTTCAGTGGCCCCATCCAGATCCTCTACATGCTGGAGCAGAGCCTGCCGACGGGTCAGTTCCGGATCGCCAGCCAGGCCATCGCGTCTGCCCCGACCAGCCGCCCGCGCCCAGGCCGCGGGCCTCGCAGCAACTGGTGCTCGAGGTCGGCGGGTGAGCATCCTGGTGCCGCCAGGCCTGGTGATCGGACGCGGCTCCAGCGCGGATCTGCGCGTCAACGATCCCGGGGTGTCGCGCCGCCACGCCATGATCTCGGTCTCCGGCCGCTGGAGAACCGCACCCATACGCATCGAGGATCTCGGGTCCACCAACGGGATCGTCGTCGACGGCTCGCGCGTCCAGACCGCGCAGCTGCGCGACGGCTCCCGCATCGAGATCGGCAACACGAGGATGCTGGTGCATTCGCCTTCGGAGGCGTGAACAATGTCCGGATCCTCACCGCGGCGGCAATCAAGATCGTCTTCCTTGCCCTGCTCTGGCTCTTCATCGGCATAGTCGCCGACGTGATCCGCAAGGACATGTTCGGGCGGAAGGTCTCGGCCTCCGACCTGCCCGCGACCGAGCTGGCGCCCGGTACGCCGCGGCCGGTCGAAACGCCAGCCCACCCGGTTCGCTATCACGCAGGGCGCGCAGCAGGGCCTGTCGGTGCCCCTGGAGCCGACGATCAACCTGGGCCGCACCTCCGACTCCACCATCCTGCTCGACGACGACTACGCGTCGTCGCGTCACGCCCAGCTGGTGCAGCGTGACCCGGAGACCTGGATGGTCACCGACCAGGGCTCCACCAACGGGACCTACGTCAACGGCAAACGCATCACCGAGCCCACGCCGCTGACGGTGAACGACATCCTGCGGATCGGCCGCACCATGATGAGACTGGAGGTGTGATGCAGGCGTTCTCCCTCGACTTCCGCATCCACTCCGAGGTGGGGCGTGTCACGCAGAACAACCAGGATGCAGCCTTTGCCAGCCCCAACCTGCTTCTCGTCGCCGACGGCATGGGCGGGGCGGCGGCGGGTGACCTTGCCTCGGCCGTCGCGGCGAGGGAGGCCAGCGACGGCGACCGCCGTCTCGGCAACGAGCACCTCGTGGAGCACATGGCGGGCATCATGCAGCGCGCCAACGACAAGCTGTCCGACCTGATCGAGAACGACCCGGAGCTGGACGGGATGGGAACCACCTTCTCGGGTGCCGCATTCTCGGGCACGATGCTGGGCATCGCACACATCGGCGACTCACGCGGCTATCTGCTGCGCGACGGCGAGCTGAGGACAGCATCCACGACCACTCCTGGGTGCAGTCGCTGATCGACGAGCCGCATCACCCCGGAGCAAGCCGCCACCCACCCGCACCGGTCGCTGATCCTCAAGGTCCTCAATGGGTCCGGGGACACGGAACCGGACTTCTTCGAGCTGGAGCCGAAGGAGGACGACCGGCTGCTGTTCTGCTCCGACGGCCTGTCGGGGCTGATGACCGAGGCAGACCTGAAGAGACTGATGGCCCTCGACGATCTCGACGAGTGCGCTCTCCCGTCTGCGGCGCTGGCGAACGAGCACGGCGGCCACGACAACATCTCCATGGTGCTGGCGCGCGTGGTCGCAGGACGACGCGCTCGACGCGGCCCCGTCGCAGCTGGCCGGGTCTGCCCTGGAGCGCACGATCCCGAGCATCACGCGCGGCGAGGACAAGGGGCAGGGCTACCCCGAGCCGGAGAAGCCACCCGAGGACCCGGACCACGACTCCTGGAACAGGCCCGGTACGCCCCGCAGAGAGCAAGCACCGCTGGCCCACCGCACTGGCGGCGATCCTCGCGGCGTGATCGTCGTGGGAGCTGCCTTCCTGGGGAGTGAGGTGTACAGCTCAACTCGTTATTTCATAGCCGACGCCGACGGGCAGATCGGCATCTACAACGGTCTTCCGGGCGCGTTGCTCGGCTACCGGATGAATCAACTCATCGAGCGCCGCAATACGCCCATATCGGACCTGCCCGTGTTCTATCAGCGGCAGGTCATAAACACGATTGCTGTCACGACCTCAGGCGGCGGCGAGGACGGCAGATGTCCTGGACGGCTGCGCGACGCTGCGCGGCGCGCGCCAGCAGCGGCGCGGCGCGGAGGCGACACCGCCACCCGACAGCCTGCCGACCGTGGCCCCGCCGACGGAGACGACAGCGACTACGGAGACGGCAGCAACTGCCGAGGCCAGCCCGCTGCCGAACTCCACGGAGCAGGCGAACTATCCCGACGATGCTGGCGCCGATGACTCCCACGTCCACCGAAGAAGCAGACCTGAGGCCTGCTGATGTCCGTCGTCCAACAGCCCTCAGCAACGGGCGAATACATCATCTTCCGGCAGCGGCGCGGCGTCGAGCTCGCGCTGACGCTGGCAGCATACGCACTTCGGGCTGGTCGGCTGGGTCGTCTCCTCACCTGAACCTGCGGGGCTCTGCTGCCACCCGAGCTGATCCCGGGGACCATCATCTGGTTCGCGCTGGCCCTGGGCGCCCACGCCATCGTCAGGTGGCGGATCCCCTACGCGGATCCCGTGATCCTTCCCGTGGTGTTCCTGCTGAACGGGCTCGGCCTGGCGATGATCGCCCGCCTCGACCTGGCGAAGAATGCGCACGCGGCCACGAACCAGATCATCTGGACGGGGCTCGGGATCGCGCTTGTTCGCCGCGGTCGTGTTCTGGTGACGTGATCACCGCCGGCTCCAGCGGTTTCCCGTACCTGCTGTTCCTGGGTGGCCTGCTGATGCTGATCCTGCCCCTGGTGCCGCTGGTCGGACGTGAGCTGAACGGCGCCCGGATCTGGATCGGGGTGGGCCCGTTCAGCTTCCAGCCGGCGGAGGTGGCCAAGATCCTCCTGGCGCTGGCTTTCGCCGCTTATTTCTACGAGAAACGCGACCTGCTGGCCCTCGCTGGGAGGCGCTTCATCGGCCTCGAGTTCCCCGGGCCCGTGACCTCGGGCCCATCGCGGTGATGTGGCTGCTGTCGCTGGCGATCATGGTCTTCAGAACGACCTCGGAACCGCGCTGCTGTTCTTCGGCCTGTTCACGTTACGCAGTCTACGTGGCGACGCAGCGGCCAGCCTGGCCGATCCTGGCGGGATCGCATTCGTGCATGCCGGCCTGCTCGCCTGCAACTTCACCAACCACGTGCCGCGCCGCGTCAACTCCTGGCTCAACCCGTTCAGCGACTACGACGGCAACTACCAGATCATCCAGGCGCAGTTCGGCTTCGCCTGGGGTGGGTTGTTCGGCCGCGGCTGGGGGCAGGGATCACCCTGGCTGACGCCGATGAACGAAAGCGACTTTCATCAGCCGCTAGCCTGGCTGAGGAGATCGGGATCGTGGGCCTGATGGCGATCGTGCTGATGTGCGGGTTCATCGTGGCCCGTGGCATGAAGACCGCCCTGACCTGCCCCTGACGGCTTTCGGCAAGCTCCTCGCGGGCGGGCTGGCGTTCACGTTCGCGGTACAGGTGTTCTCGATCATCGGCGGCATCACGCGGCTGCTGCCGCTGACCGGCCTGACCACACCCTTCATGTCGCAGGGTGGTTCCTCTCTGATCGCGAACTGGATGATCATCGGGATCCTGATGGTGATCTCCCACCGGGCACGCATGCCTCAGCGTGCCACGGCCACCCCGCAGGAGCTGCTGACTCCTGCCCAGTCGACGGCGGTGATTGCAAAATGAACGGGCCCCCTGAGGAAAGTCAGCATCTTCATCTCGCTGCTGATGGCGGCTTTGTTGGTGAACATCACCTGGATCGGCGTCGGCCAGTCCGACGCGCTGAACGCGGATGTGCGCAACCGCCGCGTCCGCGACCACGAGTTCACCACCAACCGCGGTGCAATCCTCGTCGGCAACGACGCGATCGCCACGTCGGTGCCGGGGACAGACCAGTTCCCGTGGCAGCGCACCTTCCCGAAGGGTGAGCTGTATTCCTCAGTAACGGGCTGGTATTCGTACTCCTACGGCCGCCAGGAGCTGGAACGGAGCTGGAACTCGGAGCTGTCGGGCACCGCCTCGTCGCAGATGTTTTCCCGGGTCCTGGACCTGCTCACCGGGAAGAAGCCGCAGGGGCGCCAACCTGAACACGACGCTCAACCCGAAGGCACAGGCAGCCGCCGTGAAGGCGCTGGGCAAACAGCAGGGTGCCGCCATCGCGATCGACTACACAACCGGCGAGATCCTGGCGCTGGCCTCGACCCCCACCTACGACCCGAACCTGCTGGCCACCCAGGACACGTCGGCGGAGAAAGCGAACTGGGACTCCCTTCTGAACAATTCGGAGGAGCCACTGAAGAACCGGGCCGTCCGCGAGGTCTTCCCACCCGGGTCGACCTTCAAGCTGGTGACGTCCGCGGCGGCTCCTGGAGTCGGGATACGCGCCGGACACCGTCGTCGCCGCACCGAACCGTACCAGCTGCCGGGCTCCAGCCACTCCGTCGGGAACTCGACGAACTGCGGCGGCACCGAGATCACGCTGGAGCATGCGCTGGCGACGTCCTGCAACACCGCGTTTCGCGAAGCTGGGCGTGGACCTGGAGCAGAGACAAGATGGTGGACATGGCCAGAAATTTCGGCTTCAACACGGAGCCAGGCATCGACCTGCCGGCGTCGACGTCGAGGTTCCCCGGAGCAGCTGGACGCGGCGCAGCTGGGCCAGTCAAGCATCGGGCAGTATGAGGTGGCCGCCTCGCCCCTGCAGATGCTGATGGTCGCCTCCGCCATCGCCAACGACGGGGTGCTGATGAAACCCCACCTGGTCAAGAGCGTCACCGGCAGCGACCTGAAGGTGATCCAGACGGTGCAGCCTGAGCAGATGAGCCGCCCGATCGGCGAGGGGCACCGCTAAAGCAGCTCAGGCAGATGATGGAGAATGTGGTGAGCGACGGCACCGGCTCACCCGCGGACATCAGTGGCTTGACGGTCGGGGGCAAGACCGGTACCGCCCAGTCCGATCCGAACCGTCCGCCCTATGCGATGGTTCGTCGGCTATGCTTCCGAACCGCATGTCGCCGTCGTGGCCTTCGTGCAGAGCACCGCGGTCTCGCGCGACGACATCTCTGGCGGCAAGGTCGCTGCGCCGATTTTCAAAGCCGTGGTGGAGGCCGTCAAATGAGGACGGGCGGAAAAACTGGATCGATGGGCCACAATGGTTCTCGATCAATCGAAAGGACCAGTGCGATGACTGAGCGAGGCACCCTGCTGGGCGGGCGCTACGAGCTCGATCAGATTATCGGGCGTGGCGGCATGGCAGAGGTCTGGCGTGCCCGTGACCTCCGTCTCATCCGCGACGTGGCCATCAAGCGCCTGCGCATCGACCTGGCCAGCGATCCCACGTTCCAGGCCCGGTTCCGCCGCGAGGCCCAGTCCGCGGCGGGCCTGAACCACCCGAACATCGTCGCCGTCTACGACACCGGCGAGGAGCGGGACACCAAGTCCGATGTCATGGTGCCGTACATCGTGATGGAGCTCGTCGAGGGTGTGACGCTGCGCGAGGTGCTGCGCGACGGCCGCAAGATCGTGCCGAACCGGGCGCTGGAGTTCACAGCCGGGGTGCTCGACGCGCTGTCCTACAGCCACCGTGCCGGGATCATCCATCGCGACATCAAACCGGCAAACGTGATGCTCACCCCCGCGGGAACGGTGAAGGTGATGGACTTCGGCATCGCCCGCGCCGTCGCCGACACCTCCGCGACGATGACGCAGACGGCCGCCGTGATCGGCACCGCCCAGTATCTGTCGCCGGAGCAGGCGCGCGGCGAGAAGGTCGACCAGCGTTCGGACCTGTACTCGGTGGGCTGCTTGCTCTACGAGCTGCTGTGCTCGGAGCCGCCGTTCAAGGGGGACTCCCCCGTCTCCGTCGCCTATCAGCACGTCCGGGAGACGCCCGTACCACCCAGCCAGCGTGACCCCGAGGTGACCCCGGCGATGGACGCCATCGCCTTGAAGGCGCTGGCCAAGTCGCCTGCAGACCGCTACCAGGACGCCCGCGAGTTCCGCGAGGACATCCTGCGGGCCCTGAACGGGCAGCCGGTGATGGCAGCCTTCTCCTCCCCCACTGAGATGCCGACCACGGTGATGCCATCCTCCGCGCGGCGCGCCGCCCCGACCACCGCGATGCCAGCGGCGGCCGACAGCCCGGCGGATACCTCCGTGAACGGCGCAGTGGACACCCTGGAGGATGAGGACCAGAAGAAGAAGCGCAAGGGCTCGTGGTCACGCTCTCGGTCCTGGCCGGGCTGCTGGTGATCGCACTCGCCGCCACCGCCTACATGGTCTTCGCCAACCCCGCTCCCGGCGGGTGACGGTGCCGAATGTCGTCGGGTCGGACCAGGCCACCGCGGAGAGCGCCCTGAAAAGAGCAGGGCTTCGCCTCGGAAGGTGGAGAACGTCGAGTCCGACGACGCGAACAAAGGCAGGGTCACGGCAGCGACCGGCCTCCGGCACCGGCCGCGTTCGGCAGCACGGTGACCTTTGAAGGTCGGGCAGGGACCGACTCAGCTGAGATTCCCTCCGATCTGAAGGGCAGGTCCTTCTGACGACGCCAAGTCAGCAGCTCCAGAGCCGGTTTCACGGCAAGATCACCAAAGAGGACATGAAACCGGCAGATGGGGCCGCCGATGCCGTGAAGGGCAGGGTGCAGGAGAGCGATCCGTTCTAGGTCAGAAGGCCGCGCCCGACCACGACATCACCCTGAAAGTCGCGACGGGAACCTCCCCGGTGCCGGATTTGCACCGGCAAGACCCTGGACGAGGCCCAGAGCCCTGGCCACGAATGCGGGTTTCCAGGTGACGCTAAAGAGCTCGGAGGGCGGACCAGCCAGCAGGATGCGGGGAAGGTCTTCAAACAGAGTCCCGACGAGGGAACCGCCCTGGACCGCAAGACAGGGAAGATCACCGTCACCATTGCAAAAGGCAGCCCTACGACCGCCAGGTGCCGAACATGATCGGCATGGATGAGAGCCAGGCACAGCAGGCATTCAAGAGCGCTGGTTTCTCCCGGCCACTGCGGATCAGGCGCAGGTCGAACAGCCCGGACAACAGACCCTACGGCCGGGTGTGAGCGCCCAGAATTTCGATGCAGACACCGAGCTGCCCAGGAACACCGAAGATGTGGAGGTGACCATCCCGACCCAGCCGAGCCCAGAACTCGCAGGGAACCTACCGCAGACACCGAGCCCATCACCGACACCCCTGCCATCCCCGCCGCCGTCGCCGAAGCGCTGACTGGTGGGGAGCACATCCAGGCACCACCCGCGGACATGCTCACGTGAGGCAAACGCTACCGTTCCCGGACATTTTTCGTCAGTCTCGTCGCGCTCTGTACAGAAACGATTGATTCCGGGTAGGGTCCACAAAAGCGCATCGATCCACAACGTAACTAAGGGAGGGTGATGGGTTGTCGCGATACGTTGTCAGCGCTATTTTGGCTGCCGCGATCTTCTTCTCCGGCGTTACCCATGTCTGAAGTTCAGTACCGAAACGTTGCGTTCGCTGTCGCCCTCAAGACGAGCGGTGATCGCCACAGTCCTGGTCATCCTGGGGCTTTCCGGTTGGGCTCCGTGGCTCCGGTTGATCGGTTCCGGGGTCGGGTCAGGTGGTGGTCGCGGTGATTGCCTCTGGCACCGACCGACAGCAGAGGTTCTTGAGGCGTGGCGAGAGGATCGTCTTCTCGCTCGGTGTCGGCCTCGCTGTGTGTCTGCCGTTCATCGGGCACGAGCACTTCTGGTTCCTCGTCAGCCTGGGCGCCTCGGTACGGTCATCTCAGCGGTCTGGGGAGTGGATCTCCCGACCTGCTGACCGCAACGCCTAAGGCCCTTTCTTGCAGGACAGCGCTAGTGGTCGCCAGGGGGCGGAAACCCGCGGCGCGGCTGGCGTGCGTCGGCGTCGCCGCAGGTCGCCAGCCAGTTGGCGAGCATCTGGTAGCCGCCCTCGGTGAGCACCGACTCGGGATGGAACTGCACGGCCTCCATCGGCCATTCACGGTGCCGGATCGCCATGATGACCCCAGACTCGGTGCGGGCCGTCACCTCCAGCTCAGCTGGCATGGTGTCCTCGACAGCGGCCAGTGAGTGGTAGCAGGTGGTGCTGCAGTCGGCGACGGCGGCGGCGAAGACGCCCTGGCCGTCGTGGAAGACCTGGGAGACCTTGCCGTGCAGTAGCTCGGTGGCGCGGCCGACGACGCCGCCGAGGGCCACCACCATCGCTTGGAGTCCGAGGCATACCCCGAACAGCGGCGTGCGCCCTCCGACCTGCCGGATGACGTCGACGCACACGCGGCGCGCTCCAGGGATGCCCGGCCACGTGAGCAGCACCCGTCGAAGGCGTCCTCCCAGCCGGCTTCCGGCGAGACCTCCGGTCGTCGTTGCCAGATCCTACGTGCTGGCCCCGATCTGGGCCAGGTAGGAGACGATGTTGTAGACGAACGAGTCGTAGTTGTCGATGACGAGGATGCGTGCCACGGGCGCAATTCTGTCACGCGGAGGCGGCCGGCACGCTGCCCCACCCCTGTTATGGACCAACCGGCGACACGGGCCTGGTGAAATTTCGCCACCTTGCGCATCGTGCCGGCACACCGCGATGTTGCTGTCCTGCGCCTTATCATTTCCCCATTGCCCGGCGATGCCCCGTCGAGGCAGCCGATCCCGCCCGTATGGAGTCCTCTACTGAAAACGGCTATGCACCCCCAAACACGTAGGTTTTTCCTCTATGGTGAGGTGGAAATGCAGTCCGTGAGGAAAGCTAAGGAGAACGATGAAGTTCAAGTCCAAGGCAGTCGTGTTCATGGCGGCTGCCGCTCTGATTGCCCCGGGACTGGCGGCATGCTCGTCAGGTCCGGGGCAGCAGACCACGTTGACATGGTTCATCAACCCCGATAGCGGTGGGGCGTCGCCGACCGGCGGCGGGCAGGCGCAGCTGGCGGCGAGTGTTCCGCGGCCTCGGGTGGTGAATACTCCATCAGGGTCAGAGCAGCTGCCCAATGAGGGCGTCGGACCAGCGGCGGCAGCTCATCCGCCGTCTCGCAGCTCACGACAGCGGGGTCGACATCATGAGCCTCGACCCGGTCGTCGTCCCCGAGTTCGCTGAGGCCGGCTATCTCGTCGACGTCCCCGACCAGTACCGGCAGGACTTCACCGCGGACCGGGTCCAGGGTGCGCTGGATGCATCGAACTGGAAGGGGAAGCTGGTCGCGGCACCGTTCTGGGCCAACACCCAGCTGCTGTGGTACCGCAAGTCCGTCGCCGAGAAGGCCGGGCTCGACATGAGCGAGTCGTCACCTTCGACCAGGTCATCGCCGCCGCTCGGCACGCGGGCAAGGGACATCGCGGCTGGGGCCAAACGCTACGAGGGCTACACCGTCTTCATCAATGCGCTCGTGGCCAGTGCCGGCGGATCGATCATCGAGAACGAGGGCGCGCGCCGCCGACACCAGCTGGGGCCTCGACACGCCAGCCGGCAAGCGGGCCGCGACGCTGATCTCAGCCTCGCCCGGTCCGGGGTCCGTCGGGCCGGCGCTCGTCGTCGATGAACGAAACCAACGCGCTCAACTATGTTCCAGGACGAGAGCACCTCGGGGTTCATGCTGAACTGGCCTCTACGTCTACGCGGGCCATGAAGGGCAACGACGTCCGTTCATGGACGACATAGCCTGGACGACCCTATCCCGGGTGGACGCGGACAAGCAGTCGGCTCCCCAGTTCGGCGGGATTGAGCTCGGGGTGAACTCGGCCTCCCAGAAGCCGGACCTGGCGTGGAAGGCGATCCAGTGCATCACGACCGAGGACCATCAGAAGGCCTACATGATGGGGACCGGCAACCCTGCGTCCCGGGCTGCAGTCTTCGAGGACGCCGAGATACGTGAGCAGTTCCCGATGGCCGACGCCATCAAGGACTCCCTCAACGCGGCGGTGCAGCGCCCCCGGACCGCCTACTACGGCGACCTCTCGACGGCCATCCAGCGCACCTGGTCGCCGCCTGAGGCCGTGGACCCGGAGCGGACACGCCCGCGAGTCCACCGAGCTGATCATGAAAGTTCTCAAGGGGGAGGCCCTGCTGTGAGCGCCACCACGACCCGTAGCGGCAAGCCACGGCTGTCAGACCGCGCGAAAGAGGAACGCAGGCTCGGCTGGAAGCTGGCCGGACCAGCCTTCGTGATCATGATCCTGGTGACCTTCTACCCGATCCTCCAGGCCGTCTACACCTCACTGTTCCAGTACCGGCTCACCGACCCGGGCAGCAGGCAGTTCGTGTTGTTCGAGAACTACCTGATCGTCCTGCGCGACCCGCTGTGGTGGCAGGCGTTCGGGACCACAGCCCTGATCACCGTGGTCACGGTGGTGGTCGAGCTCGTCCTCGGGTTCCTGATCGCCCTCGGCGATGGCCAAGGTCTCGACGGGCGCGGGCTGCTGCGCACCATCGTGCTGATCCCGTATTCGATCATCACTGTGGTCTCGGCGTTCTCCTGGCTCTACGCCTTCGCCACCGACACCGGATTCGTCGATCCGCTGCTGAACAGCCTGACCTTCGGGATCTTCCCGAAGGACTTCGACTGGTTCGGCGACTTCTGGGCCTCCATGGTGCCGATCTGCGTATCCGAGATCTGGAAGACCACCCCCTTCATGTCGCTGCTGCTGCTGGCGGGCCTGACCCAGATCGACTCGGCGCATGGAGGAGGCCGCGATCGTCGACGGCGCCACCTGGGGCGAGCGGATGCGGCGCGTGGTGCTGCCGAACATGCAGTCGGCGATCATGGTCGCCCTGCTGTTCCGCACCCTCGACGCCTTCCCGCATCTTCGACAACATCTTCATCATGACCGGCGGCAGCCACGACACGGCCTCGCTGTCGCTGGTCGCCCAGCAACCAGACCATCTCGCGCACAGAGGTTGGGCCTCGGCTCCGCGGTCTCGGTGCTGCTGTTCCTGTGCGTGGTCATCATCGCTGTGATCTTCGTCAAGGGCTTCCGTGTCGATCTTGCCCGGGGAAGGAGGTGAGGCGGGCATGACTCGCGAACTCACCACTGGCCAGCAGCTCTGGCAGATCGCCGGCAACCATCGCGATCATCATCTACACGATCGTTCCGCTGCCGTGGATCGTGAACCTGTCGCTCAAACCGGGATCCGAGCGGGCCGACGGCAATTTCTGGCCAGTTCACCCCACCCTGGAGAACTACGAGCTGATCTTCACCGGAGGCGCCCGGGATCTGTTCCTGCCCGCGCTGTTCAACTCCGCGCTGGTCACGGTCATCGCGACGATCATCGCTGTGATCCTGGCTACCTTCTGCGCCTACGCGATCGCCCGGCTCGACTTCCCCGGCAAGCGGCTCATCCTCGGCACGGCGCTCACGGTGTCGTTCTTCCCCGTGATCTCACTGGTCACCCCGCTGTTCGACCTGTGGCGCCAGATCCACCTGTTCGACACCATCCCGGGCCTGGTCCTGCCCTATCTGGTGCCTGACGCTGCCGCTGTCGATCTGGACCCTGTCGGCCTTCTTCCAGCAGATCCCGTGGGAGATGGAGCAGGCCGCGCAGGTGGACGGCGCCAGCAGCTGGGAAGCCTTCCGCAAGGTGATCGTGCCGCTGGCCGCACCTGGGGTGTTCACCACCGCGATCATCGCCTTCTTCACGGCGTGGAACGACTTCGTCTTCGCGATCTCACTGACCAGCGACAAAGCCCGCACCGTTCCCGCGGCGCTGGCGCTTCTTCACCGGCGCCAGCCAGTTCGAAGCAGTCGCCCACCGGCGCGATCTGCGCCCGCGGGCGTCGTGGTGACGAGTGCCCGTGGTCGTTCTCGTCCCTCATCTTCCAGCGCCGCATCGTCTCCGGCCTCACCTCTGGTGCCGTCAAGGGCTGAACCCCGACTAGGAGAGCAAACAGTTATGGCCAACATCACCCTCAAGCACATCGTCAAGGAGTACGGCGACGGTTTCAAAGCCGTCAATGACATCAGCCTGGACATCGCCGACGGCGAGTTCATGATCTTCGTCGGCCCGTCCGGGCTGCGGGTAAGTCGACGACCCTGCGGATGATCGTCGGGGCTGGGAGGACATCATCACTCCGGCGAGCTGCAGATCGACGGGCAGCGGGTCAACGACCTGGCCCCAAGGACCGCAACCTCGCCATGGTCTTTCCAGAACTATGCCCTATACCCGCACCTGACCGTCCGGGAGAACATCGCCTTCCCGCTGCGGCTCAGCCGCAACAAGGTCGACGAGGAGGAGATCCGCCGCCGCGTCGACCAGGCCGCCGACCTGCTGGAGCTCAACGAGCACCTGGAACGCAAACCGGCGAACCTGTCGGGTGGCCAGCGGCAGCGCGTCGCGATGGGCCGCGCGATCGTCCGGGAGGCCGACGCGTTCCTCTTCGACGAGCCGCTCGAGCAACCTCGACGCCAAAGCTGCGCGGCCAGATGCGCACCGAGATCCTCCCGGCTGCAGCGCCGGCTGGGCATCACGACGATCTACGTCACCCACGACCAGACCGAGGCCATGACCCTGGGCGACCGGGTCGCCGTGCTGAAACGCGGGCTGCTGCAGCAGTGCGCCTCGCCGCGGGAGCTGTATGAGGAGCCGGCGAACCTGTTCGTCGCCGGGTTCATCGGGTCACCGCCCATGAACTTCCTCCCCGCCACGGTCCACGAGGATCCCCTGGAGCTCCCGATGGTCACGCATTTGCCCATCCCGGAGAGCCCGTGAGGAGCTGGCCGGGCAAGAAGGTCGTCATCGTCGGCCTGCGGCTGAGCACATCAAGGACGCCGACGTCACCCACCCTACCCGAGGAGCGGTGTCCTTTCAGCTCGGTCGTCGACGTCACCGAGTGGCTCGGCAGCGAGCAGTACGCCTACGTCCCGTTCCAGTCCGACCTCGGTGCAGAGCACCCTGGAGGAGCTGGACCGGGACCTCGACAGAGCGAGGCATGCGCACGCAGTTCGTCGTCAACCTCGACCCCAGGTCCCAGATCCTGGAGGGCGAGGAGGCGATCTCGTACTTCATGCCGGAGTCCATGATGGTCTTCGACCCCGAGATCACGGCCGCAACCTGACCCGGACGAGGAGAACGCCAAGCGCATCGCCGAACGCTCGGAGGCCGCTGAGGCGCGCCCTGGAACGGGCAGACGAGACTGGCGCCCCGCCATGGCGAACGCCCAGCCTGCCAGTTCACCCAGCCCGGCTGGGCGCTTTTCGCTAGAGCGCTATCGCCGTTTCGCTGGCTCTATTCGCATTTGCTGGCGTCACGGCACAGGCAAAGCGGCGTGAATAAGGCCAGCAAACGAAATCGGGACCAGCAAACCGGACTGCTGGAAGGGGCCGCTAGCTGCGCGCTTGGCGGTGGGTCACTCTCAAGGCGCTGGAGGCGAGGCGACAGGGAGACGACTCTTTACGCCGCGCTGTATCCCAGGCCGTAGGCGTCGGCGTACTGCCGGTAGACGATCAACGCCAGGAGGACTCCAGGGCGGTGCTCATCCGGTCGCCGGGGCCGATGGCCCTCTATGACGCCAGGGCGGAGCGTGAATGCCGTGCGGGATCACGGGTTGCCGACGCAGTCACGGAGGGTGGAGATGATCCGCTGCCCCTGGATGCTGACTGCACTCGCATCCGCGCCCTTCCAGGAGGGCGTTCGACGGCCTGGATGTCCTGCTAGTGCACCAGGGCGTCGTCGTCGACTCCCGCGGGTTTCACGTCGGCGGGGGCGTCGGTGAGCGTCACGCGCAGGCCGGGACCGGCGACGGGCGGGTCGTCGAGGCCACCTGTTCCGCCGCTGTCCTCTGCTGCTGCTCCCGGTTCCGGGACGCGCCCTGCTGATAGTCCGAGGGCGACCAGCTCGGGACCGGACCTTTGCTGACGTCGCGCGGCTCCGGTTGCTCGTTGCGCTGCGCCTGCGTTGCGCAGTCAAGCCAGCGCGGCGGGTGTTTACGGTCGGGCGCGGGTCAGTGCCCCGGGCGGCGAGGGCTGACAGAGGCGGTGGCTTATCGTCCCGGCCGGGATGCAGATCACCCCTGTGCCGACCCGGCCCCGCAGACTCCGGGCTGCCTTCACCGCGACGCCTGATGCGCCTCAGAGACCCGGAGCAGTCGACCATGTTTTCATGGGCCAACCCTACGCGGCCCGCGGCACCGATGTGTTCACGCGATGTGACTCCACGCATGGCACGAGGAAGTTGAAAGGAGGGCGCGGTGCCCGAGTCCAAGGGTGCGCACAGGAAGCCAAGGCAAGAACGCGCAAAGGAGAGCAGGCCGAGGAGCTGGCGAAGGCTCGCAGAGGAGGCGTGAGGGCGCAAGCGCATCGCCGCTGGGACAGCGGAGCGCCGGTGGGTGCCGCGGCTCTTTGCGCACGTCAGGCTGCTGGGTGTGATGTGGACGGTGACCTGGGAATCCTGTTTGAGCACCTACATCGGTTTTCATGCGGTCGCTGCGCGAATGGAACATCCTGATCGCCCTCGGGTTGATCATCTCGTCGTTCATGCTGGCGACGTTCTGGAAGTGACCTGATGGGCTGGCGGCACGTCGTCGGATTCGTTTCGACGTCACGCGATCCTGGACCATGACGGCACCATCACGTCGACTCACACGCGGCCATCGCTCCGCGCCTACGCCACCATGGGCTGGGGGTTCGACGTCGACCTGGAAGCTTCCCACGTATCTGGGCATGCCCAGCAGAGACGCCTTGACGAGGCGCGCTGGTCGCGGAGGGACCGCTGGTCGGCTGCGGCGATTCGCATCGAGGAGGTAGGTCGCCGACACCGCGAGTTGCGGCCATGCCGGGTGCCGCGGAGACGCGCTGCGCGTGCTGCCCGCCGGCGCGGTGGCGGATGCGGCGTCCTGCACGCGGCGTCTGCTCGATGCCCGGATGGGCTGCGGCGGGCCTGCCGCTGCCGAGTGGTCGTCACCCGCGACCGGGTGGCCAGCGTAGCAAACCCGCTCCTGACGCTCGCTTCCTGCTGGGCCGCCGAACAGCTCGGCGTGGAGCCGTCCGCGGGCTCTCGTGGTGGAGGATGCGCTCGCCGGGATCGCGCCGCCGGGCCGGCAGCTTCCCCGTCCTCGGGATCCCTCAGCACCCACTCCCCCACGTGTCCTGCGCGCCGACGTTGCGCACGTGAACCTGTCAGGTGACGTGGGGTCACGCGACGAGCATCCGGGCCGTGGTCGCCTATGTAGCGACGGGAATCGCTAAAGCACATAGTCACCCATCAGTTGTTAAGTTCTGAAGATCTTCCACCGCTTTCCCGCTTACTGCTAGATGAGTGACCAGTATGCGACATACGAACGCCTATGGGTGGTGCTGGTGTTCCGGTATTCACCGTCGTCGGGCTGGGTGTGGTGGTGGGGCGGCTATTACGGTCGGGGATATGGTGACCACGTAGACTTCGATCACATTCACCTCCAGCTGGGACGACAACTCGAGCTTGATGGTGCCTGATTTTGCCCCATCCCGGACCGAATACTACAGTCAGTAGCTGGTGGCGGTGACTGTGTATGTGCCGCGCTTGTGCTGGTACCGCCGCTGGAACGGTGATACCTCATCCCGGGTTTTGTTGCTGGTGTGTTATTCCTTTGCCCGCGGTTTCATTAGCCATCACCCATATCCAATCAAACGAGTCACCTCGCCGTCGCGTGACGCCGCCGTCCTACGACCGCAGTCTTAAGCTTAATACGTAACTTCC
>BNJS01000813.1_pt1 | contig 111207 bp, 95 predicted proteins | sample 8540461 | NCBI WGS metagenome assembly BNJS01 (sample SAMD00202454, study PRJDB9452) | human saliva metagenome | isolation source: human saliva | place: Japan | reverse complement strand
CAAGAGAGAGAGAGAGAGAGAAAGAGAAAGGAGAGAGAGAGAGAGAGAGAGAGAGAGAGAGAGAGAGAGAGAGAGAGAGAGAGAGAGAGAGAGAGAGAGAGAGAGAGAGAGAGAGAGAGAGAGAGAGAGATTTGTCTTGTTTCTGGTCAAAGAGGTTGCTTGCTTTGTCTCTTCATTGCAATGCTATTATGGTTTGCTCTAACGTTTTCACTGAAAAACCAAACCATCAAGGTATTAACAGGCAGGTTTTTCCTTGTAAATAATAGAATCCAGAGAATTTTTCAGATACTAAGAGCATTATACTTGCATGAAGTTAATGCTTACAGTTGATATGTCCTTATTTTCTCCTTTGAAAGAGAATCATAGTATTACCTCGTAGAAAAAACATAACTAAAGAAATTAAGTGGATTTCATTATTATCTTTGTATGCTCTTCCTGGAAAGTATAGGTTGTATTAGGTTTGGCAGTATCTGTAATTTTTATATCTAGATACTTAGCTGCATTCCCAGCAGGAGATATATCAGGAATAATTAAGCGGAGGAGAAATGGACAGCTGTTTCACATCTCTTTGAGGAATACTAACTATCAAAATATATTCGAATACGATTTCCGTGAAGTTAGTAGTACCAGAAGGTATAATCTTTGCACTTAGCGGAGTAATATCTTTATCCCCACCTGTTGAGTACCTACGGGCACATTGCCATAAAGAATTACAAGGTATTTTTATAAATTTTATTATTTTCTTTATCATTATTTATTATTTAATATATGTTGTAATAAATAAAAGCTACCTGAAAAGGTAGCGTGGTTCCTGAAATCTGCAAGTTGCCAAGCTTCTTCAAATTCCTCAGCACATCCTGTTAATCGCCCTTCTATATGATGACGCTCACATATGCATAAGCTCCATCTTTAAAATGGCAATACTTGGAGAAGAAGGCGGAAAATGGTAATATATTCACGCATTCTTTCGAAGGTTTCACGCCAGCAAATACAGTTACTAAATAATCTGGTTTTTTATCATTTGCTAAACTTTGAATAACACTTGGACGAGCACATGGAGCCGCACAACCACAAAAACAGAATTAACCACTACAAGGGTTATTCCGCTTCTTTTTATGGCATTATCTACAGCTTCTACAGTTTTTAGCCTTCAAACTCTTCACGAGTAAGCCTCTTCTATCATTGAGCCACGACCCAGATACATAACTTTTCTTTTTAACGACTGTAAAAGATATCGGATAAATAAAAGATTAAGATTATTTATTTAATCTATTTTGATATTTATCATTGTGGATTTTACCAAACAGGTTTTTTTACCATGGATCTTGGTAAGATTATTTGGTTAAATGTTTTTTATCAAACCAATAACCTCTATTAGAACTAAAGGAGATGGATGACCTGAACTCAAAATACAATGTCTTTGAAGCATCTATTAAACTTGCTGCTCTTGGCATAGCCTCCCACAATAAAACACACACAGCGATTACAATTTTTGTGATATTATTTAATTACAGCATCGCAAAAGTCTCCTCGAACCTCTATTCTGGTGGCTACCTAGCTTTCCTCTTTTACCAGCTAAAGTAGCACTACAGCAATAAACCCTTGTTTTGCCCAATCGCCCAAGTTTCCACCGCAGTGGATGGAATCAAATCTGTTTCTATTTCTGCAAAGACACTAATCAATGAAGGAGGATGAGCAATACCATCATTTACTGAAAAACAAAGTCCGTTAGCTTGATCACCTCCAGATAAGGGTCTGCCCTCAAAAGGACAACTGCAGGTTTTCTATTGGGCAAAAACTCAAAGCGTTTGATCTGTCTCTTTTGAAAACAAGTATGGGTTTTGATATTTCTGTTTTACAAAAACTTATTAATTTTTGAAAATGTCTTTCTCAAAACTTCTTCAAATAAGGCTTCAGCTTGATTAATTTGTACTCCATTATTATTAATTTTCTAACGAAGATATCTTTCTGCATCTAAGGCAGCATATAGCTCCACTTTCCCTGCAGCAAATGATAGCTGCTGATAGTTTCTATCTGCACATCTCCAGCTACAAATAATTCTTCAACATTTGTACGAGTAGAACCTGGTACATTTTTGTATATATCCTTCATTATCTAAAAGTAAGATATTGAGTAAAAATACTTGCATTTGGTGGAGGTCCGATGGTTGCGCAAGAATCCAGAGCAGGGAATTCTTTTTACCTCTTTAGCTTTCGCTGAATGATGACTTTCACAGCAGAAACCAATCGGTCCGATCTCCTAAAATCTTGTGTGTCAGTATGTAAAGCACTTCGAATGTTTAAGCGTATGATCACCTGTTGAGTCACAATGAGGGCCTCTGAAATCATTTTACGAACCAACATTGTTACTTTTTACAGATCGAAAGGTAGCAGCGCTTCACAAGCAGTGTCCCCTGCTCCAACAATAGCTACATCTTGATTTGCGAAAACCATCGTCAAACAGCACAAGCAGAAACCCCGCCTCCTGTTTGTCGATAATGCTTTTTCAGACTCTAAGCCCAAGTGTTTTGCGTTGAAGCCCTGTCGAAATAATTACAGAATCTGTATGACTCTTTTATCTTCTACCCATACTTTGAGAGGTTTTGAGGAAAAATCAACTCTGAGAAACAAACCTGTACGTATGTCGGCATCAAAACGGCGAGCTTGTTGCTCTACTGTTGCGATCATTTCTGTTCCTGCAATTCCTTCTGGATAGCCAGGGAAGTTTTCTACCATTAGTTGTTGTAAGCTGGCCACCTGGTTGCTCTCCCGATATAATACAGGATTAAGGTTAGCTCTTGAAGCACAAATTGCGGTTGCATATCCTGCTGGACCTGGAGCCTACTATAAGACATTTTGTATCCTTTTCTATTGACATAATATACTATTTTTAGATTGCAAGCAAGAAATTTATTCATATAATGCAACTATAAATAATGATTTTAAATAACACAAAAATTATAGCTACTTTTTGTTATTATTTCTTGGAAATTATTATAGTGAGAGCTATTATCCATCCTCGGTATATAATTCCGCCATTTTTCCACACAAAGTTGAATATCACCGGAATTCCTTCAGCATCGAAAACGTAAGAATCCTTTCCTGTTCTCAGGTGTTCCACTCCCAAAGTTTTGGCGTGTAAGCGCTGGTCTTGGTAATAACTCAGCAATTTTCTGCCATGTTGTTTATATTTTGATTGAAGTAACTTTACAAAATTTTACCTCCACCATAACGTTCGTCATTAAACAAAGGATGCCCTAGATGTGTAAATGTGCTCTAATTTGGTGGGTCTCTGGCCTCAGTTTCTAACCTACAAGAAACCAGCAACATAATCAAATCTTTCTAAACCCCTGATGAATGTGTAATGGCTTATTTACCCAGCTACCATCAGGCAAACACCGCCATTTGTGTAATCTATTCTTTGGATGCCTACCTATATTGTCATTATTGTAGCCTTCTATTCTGACTAAGATTTTCCCAAACCTTGAAGTGCAATAGCTCTCTCTCAATGTGTTGAAAGAAAATTGTTTTTGGATAATTCAGTCATTGCGTGTTCTGTTTTGCTGCTCACCAACTTAAAGCCACTTGGCATCCTTATCTATCCGATGAACCGCCAGGTCGCCCCACTGCTATCATTAGGCAATTGGGAAAATGATCGTAACAACCCAGTAATGGGCATGCCACTATACTCTCGTGTCCTGGATGCACAACAAGTCCAGCAGGCTTTATTTACTCATAATGAACATCGTCTTCATAAACACATCTAATGAGTATGTTTTCTGGAGTTAGCAAATATCTCGTGTGGTGGGTGAGAAACACTACCTTAACTCTGCATCATTTGCTTTTACCTCTGGTTAGACTACTACTATGACCATTTACAAATATATTTCCTTGTTTTGCAGCTTGTTGTATTTTGTTTCGTGTGGCGTTCTCAGCAAAATCTCAATCAGCTTATCCATCTTCAAGGTTCTTGACCTTTTCCTGCCTAAAGTTATAATGTTCGTACAATTCATCACCCTGTTCAAAAGGTACTTCTTCTATATCATCTCATATTTTATATTACTAAAATTTTAACCTATACTCGCTATACTGGAACATCTTCTTTATTTTATATAGAGTCAATGTATAAGTAAGTTAGAACTAACTAATGTTTTGGTTATCGGCATCAAAACGAAAGAAAAATAAATAACAGCATTGTAGGCTCGTGCCCAGAACTCCATGGCTACGGTAATGGTATTCCCATAGTAGGCATTATCCCATTACCTTACCTATATTTACGAAAGAAATGGACAAAGAATATAGAGGCGACGCAATAACCATAACTCGTAAAATTCTACTTTTGCCTCTCTCACCCACCAAACTCGTATGCAGAGAACCATAAAAGTAGAAGTTCACAAAGAGTGGTTCCAGTAAAGCCAGACTACACCCAGCGTAGTGAATATATAATCTGTATGCTGTCTCAGGCTACGAACTCCCCTTTAGTACGAGTTCCTTCCACCTTTCCCGTAATGCCTCCGAAGCTTTGTTGCAGATTCAGATTGGATGCTATCCTATCGCCCGCCACTTAGTACGTCGTAGCTCATGCATGGTTATGACTCGCTATCCAAACAGAAGCCAAAGACTAAAGCCCTATCTCTATGGTGTTGCTTAAAAACTTTATAAAAACGTAGTTCTCATGACACCCGCCACTACCAAACAACATGACCATCCAATACCGCCATATTTTTAAAGGGTACATCCGCTTGGTTTCCTCTTTTACTAAGTAGCCATAAATTAGTACAAAAGAATAAAAATAAAACAATAGTAGAACCTACTCCGAGTTTTAACGTTGTAATAAAAGGCTTATGAATAAAATAATTGAGTACATAGGAGGCATCCTTCTATTATGAGCAAATATAAAAGAGCCATAAACGAGGGTACTCCTGGGTCTGGCTTGAAGAATTATCAAAACCGCCAAGGCATAACTATAATAACCAATATCCTTATTAAATCTGCAACTTCGATATCCATCTGGCGCGCTGTTGTTTAGTGACAAAGTAGTAGTTACGGCAAACCCCTGCGCTGAAGAAGTTATTAAACCCATCTCTGTACCTGCTTTTGTTCATTGATTGTTTTCCCAAAGGCAAAAGTCCGCGCAGAAAATAATTGATACGGCAGAAAATATCGAAAATTGCAAAATCGGTCCGGCAACAGCACAAATAAGGTTTGTTCCTTGCTAAAAATAATTGGCCAGCGGTTGAGAAAAATCTATTGCCGCGTTTCAGGATTGCAATGTCGCGCGAAATACAACCACCCACGACGAAGCAGCAAAACACGGTTAATCTAAATTTTTAATATACATTCTGTTTTACAACTTATTTTTTTTAATAATTTACATATCATACTCTTCGTTTTATGCCTATTTTTTTAATTTTTCTTTATCTTTAGGTATTTTCAATAATTAAAGAAGTAATATGGACCGAACAGCATGCCCCAAAAAGAACGCTTCAAAGTCAGCTACTACTATTTTAGGTCGCACAGGATAAAGCCATGTTAGAGTCACCGTTAGTTTCATCGGTAATCACCAATCTGAGTACCGCAGTTCCGCCAAGCTATATTGATACTGTCTATATTTTAGTTCCTCTGCAGTCCACCGGGCAAGATTCATTCTCCGGAACAGGAGCACACAGCCAGAGTTGTATATTCCGTAGCAGTTACCACTACCTTACCGCGAGTACAATAGTTTTGATGAAGGTTAGCCGCCGCTATAACATTAGCGAATGTGCAAACTAATACTTCCTGCCGGCCCAGCATAGAACCCATCTATTTTCCATATTGTCTGTTATAAAACTTTAAATGGCATAGTTTTTCTCCGCTGGAAATTACCGAATCCAAAACTCTTCAAGTGGTTATTCCAAGCGTTCATCCAAGTGCAGGAGTAGATATTTTCACACCTACGATATTCGTGAGCAAAATAAGAATATACGAAGTAGTACTAGTGAAGCATATCTGTGGGAACTATGAGCACACTTATCACCCTAGAACCATAGTGATAACCCTGCACAAGAAACCAAAGATTGAGACACACTAATTCTTCTAGTCCAATAAGCCCCTGTAAGCCTTTGTGCGAACCTGGAGGATATTCTGCGCAGCCCCATCAGCAGCCAATTGTCTACAAAACATGGCTCAGAATGCCTCCTACAAGCAAATTAGGTCATACGATGGAGAAGAACCAAGTTAATATTTCCCCGTTTTGGTCCATTGCTATTAACACTACCTCACGAGCATCAGCTCCATAGGCTTGCAACTCTTCATCTATTGTCAATTGAAGTGACCGACCAGCAATGGCAAAGTGTCATAAGCTCCATTTTATAAGAACCTATATCACCCATTATATTTATCTTTCTGCAACAACGGACCTCTCCTCTCAAAAATCTTTACATTGTTTCTCAAACACCCTGTCTCTCCAATAATTTACACCTGATAAATAATAAGGATTATTCTTCAATCCCAATCATACTACCTCACTGATAACCCCAAAACATTTCCAGCACACAATGAGTCTCGTACATTACGAAGTGAACGTTTTTGGACGTAAAACCCTTGATAGGTTTTCTCAATTTTTCTTGCAATGGGCGCATATTCTTTTTGAGAGTTGATTAACAAAAACAGAAGGTTTTCGCATAGAATTTTGCCTTTATCAAGAATTTTCAAAACGTTTTTTCACCTAATAAATTACAACCCAAAGTATCCAAAGACTTAACCTCACGTGGAACAACCATAACATCATAAGCTAATTGATTAGAAACCAACAGCTACTATTTCTATCATAAATATAACTCTTTGGATAATCATAATTTCTGTCAAAGCTAAACTTTATTTATACTACGGATAGACTGGTCTTTAGATAATATTTGTAAATAAAAAAGTCTTCCTAAAAGAGATATTGTTCCTCAATATAATTATAGTGTAAAAATAATTTCACAATATTAAGAATGGCAAAATTTAACTTCACTTTTCTGCAAAGTGATGTTAAAAAATACCAATAGAAATAAAAATACTGATACGTGCAATATAGTTCCATATTTCGTAGTTTGTTACGCCATGTTAACCTTGATAAGCCTTTTTCTGATAATCATTACTTTGTATATTATCCCTTTCAACAATAAATGCGGATATTCCTGTATTAGCGCTTCTGGCTATACTTTTTCAGTTTCACATTGCAATCGAGTATACTCAACAACTGTTTATGCCCTTGCGTATTTCCCCACCACATCATTAGTTAATATTCCTAAAAATTGAGTTCCATTTTAACATATTTAGTTACATACTCTCCATAAATCATTCGCTAACAACAACAGGAGCTACTTTCTGATTTTCATTATTTTTGAAAGACTAGGTTCTGCTAATGTTAAAACACATTGTGCCTCCTAAATTAATCATAATATCTCCTAAAATAGGTTTTAGAACACTTGAAAGGCATATTTTCAACCCCTACAACCAACTTCGATTTATGATGAAGAGTATCATCATTATATTTACTAAAAAAATGCAGAGCAGCAATAATTTAAATCAAAATCTCTGTTCTGATATATAATTACATTGGAAATTTATAGCTTTTATCCGTATGTTGATGAGTAAAGATGCTCTGCATATACAAACACTAGATATTGTTCAGTAAAATTACATAATTTCTCTTATTTCATCTTTAATTTATCCAAAGGAAATGTTTCGCAAAACTGTTTCAGGAAAGCACATAAATTGAGTATTCTTTGTAACTTTATCTTTTGTTAAATCTATTATAAGATTTATAATTTGTTGATTTTTAATGAATATTTTCATTATATGGATCTATATTAGCTGTAAAACAACTACTCGTGAGCCCTTCCTCTTGATAAGTATAATAGATAACATAAGAAACATTATCGGTACAAGAACTAGACTCGGAATTTAAAATTTTTAAGGAAATTTCTTTTTATTTTTATCTCTATAATGATAAAATACTAAAAACATCAAAATATTAATCTATCCATCCAAAAGTACTCAAAATTCCTGTATATTCGTACCACTGTAACGATGAATTTTTTTCAGAAAAAATACATTTCAAATTAAGCCAAGGCCAAGAAAACTTAATTTTATGGAATCAAAGAAATCCATAGTGTTATTAAAATATAGATGATATTTTAGCAGTTGTACGCTTTGCTACAATATGATAAAGCATAAAAGTAATAGTCATTAACAAACTATTTACAAAATTCGGGTAATATCGCCTACTATTGTTGATTTTACATCCAAGTTGTAAAACCATTCCAAATCAAAAAAAAAAGAGATAAGAAAGAGTAAAATCGTTTTAGTATTTCAATTGGAGCATTCAATCAATAACAAAGGAATAAAAGCAAAAATATACTTATAGTGAAACCATAAGTTGGCCACGAACAGCTAATAAACACTTGATAAAATTATAAAAGATGCCTCTATTTTTTTAGGAAAATAATTCTTTTTATAAGATATTAATTTAATGATTTACAATATATTAATAAAGCACTAACAGGGCACAATATACAAATTTTATAATAAATGTTTAGGAATAAAAAAACCTTCCAGCAGAGTTTTTTAATAAATATAATAATTACAAATGAATATCTGCCAATATAGTAACAGGATTTTCACAAGCTTTAAGTGTTTGCAAGAATTGAGCCCTGTTGCTCCATCAATTGTTCTATGTCACAACAAAGTAACTCCATAGTATGTCCTAAACTATTATTCGCTACTGGTTTTAACAATAGCTCCAACAGACAAATATAGAGTTAGTTGATTAATTATTGAAGTAAATTTTTCTACTCCAAATATACCCAAATTGGAAATTGTAAATGTATTTCCTTCCATTTCCAGGATAATTTTTTATTACGAGCTTTTCCTGCCAAATCTTTTACTTGTGCTCCAATTTGTAAGACTTAAACCATCTGCAAATTTAAGAACAGGCACAACCAACCATCTTCAATAGCCACTGCTGCTAATTCCATGAATATGATGATTGCGAAAACCGCACATCATTTTCCAAGAAGTATTACTGTGATGTTGCATTACAGCACGCTTCCTTAACTACCATCATTGAAAGAAATTTCTTTGACCGGCAAATTATTGATTTGGCACGAGAAGTCATAGCATTTTCCACATCTATCTCAATAGCTAAATAATAGTGGAGGAGTAAATTTAGACTTGATAATCGTTAGCTATTGTTTTACTCTATTTGCGAATTTTTAACTTCCCTTCTACAGACCAACCCTGAAGGAACAAATGGCAACAGGTAGTCGTCATTTGACGGAGCTGCCACCTGAGCAACTGCTGATGGAGTAAAGCCTCCAACATCCTTACGGGTTATACGTCCATTCTCCTGTTCCTTTTATTTGAGAAAGATTAATCTTTTTCTTGTGCTATTTTTAGCCAAAAGGAGGAGCTAAAACTCTTCCATTTGCTTCTGTTACTATAGATTCAGAAATAGCTGCAGCTTGTTTAGGTGCCCCTCTGCTTTTATTTTTCTTCTTTAGAAGCTGAAACAGAAGCTCCATTTTTAAGTGCTGAAGAATAGTATTTACACTGTTCCTGCAGGTCCCATATAGCTAAAGAGAATCTATTGAGCAGACTCTCCTCATTTATGCAATATACAATAATGTACCAGAATAGAATGATTCAAATTTCCATTGTTGCTTTTATCGGTTTTTATTTCGCTAAAATATCACCTTCTTTTTACAGCATCACCCTACTGCCAAGAAGCTACAGTTCCTTCTGTCATTGTATCACCAAACGAGGTGCATTGTAACACTCTCAACCCATAGGTACTGATACAGAAGTTGCTTTCAGGTTTTAGAAGCCACCTCAGGTGCAGTTTCTGCTTTTAGCTTCACTTGGTGTGCCTCCTGATAATAACCAGAAATATCTTCACCTTTGTTTACCTATTATAGCTAAAAGTGATCAACAGGAGAAGTTTCTCCTTCTTTTTAAACCAATATATAATAATGCACCTGAATGGAATGATTCAAACTCCATTGTTGCTTTATCGGTTTCTATTTCTGCTAAAATATCACCTCTTTTTACAGTATCACCCTACTTTTTGAGCCATCTAGCAACGACTCCTTCTTCCATTGTGTCGCTTAAACGCGGCATATTTATTATTTCGCCATTTTATTTTTATAATTTATGAGGTAAAAAGGATAATTTTCTTGTCTGTATACTACATCATACATTATATCTTTTTGAGGGAATGAGATCTTCAGCAAATTTTCAAGCACTCTGCAATCCAAGTCTTTCACTCTTTCATCTATAGCTCATTTCTGCATCTGTCGTATATTTTTAGCTTGATTACATCAAGTACTTGAGTAATAGGATCTATTTTTTGCATTCTCTCTACTTCTTTAGTACGATAGTGCTGAGCATCTCGACAATAGAGTGACCACGATAACGATATGTGCACGAATATCCAAGAGAGCAGGACCATCTCTCTTCTTGCTCTTTCAACAGCTTCAAATACTTTTTCTGCCACTGAAACAGTGATCTCATACCATCTCACTGGCTCGCAGCATTTCACATCCCAAAACCTAATTTCCATATATCAGGGTGGTTTGCAGTTCTTTTTCTACAGAAGCACCCATTGCATACAATGGCTATTTTCACAAATGAAAACTACAGGCAACTTCCAATTCACAGCTAAACTGAATGTTTCGTGTAGAGAACCTTTGTCTTGTAGCTCCATCTCCCATAAAATGTAAGAGCTACAGCCCTGTTTCATTATACTTGTCAGCAAAAGCAAGCTCTGCTCCTAATGGATTTGCGGCCCACCAACAATACCGTGCCCCTCCATAAAACGAGATGTTCTTTGAAAAATATGCATAGAACCACCCAATCCGTGTGAAGTTCCTGTATCTTTCCGTATAGTTCTTGCCATTATTCGGCGAGGATCAACACCAGTGCAATAGGATGCACATGGTTTCGGTAAGCTGTAATCATTCTATCTTTTGTAGGATCAATAGCAGCTGCATACAACCAGCTACAATAGCTTCTTGTCCATTATATATGCAAGAAACCACGTACTTTTTGCTGAGACACTGCAGCAAGTTTGTCTTCAAACCTTTCTCCAAAAAGAGCATGTCCTTTCATACCATTTTAGTAAACTTTTCTGTCAATCATTATACAATGAATTAATTTTTATACATTAAATAAAATTATATAGGCTTAATAGTTTGTTTTATAATCTTTTTATCATACAACTATTTTATTTTTCCTTATTTTTAATAAAATACTCAAGCTCAAATATTTGGCGCAAATATACAAAAATACTTATTTATAATTCCAAAAATATCTATTTTAAATCCACTTTTTCATTTATTTAGAGATTTTATATATAATTTTATTTATATTAAAAATATCATTATTATCGACTATTAGAAAAATCTTTTTGGACAACAAAGATAATATTTCGTTACTATTGAAAGAGCTCCAACTATTTGGTCTGACGCTTCAGCGACATCTACTATCCGTCTATTTTTGTATAAACCAATATATTTTGATAATCTTTTATTGTAAGCTATATTGGATATCTCACCTGTAAAACAAAATAATCTATAAGATTTTCTAACTTTATACTCTTCTTTAACTTTTTCGTCTTAATACAGAAATTGTCTTTTTATCTATAGGATTTTTATAAATTTTTAATCTAAAATACTCTATTTAATATCGCTTTACTTTAAAACGAGATAAACAAACAAAAATCTTTATTATTTTGCCATTCTTTTAATGCTGAAATAATATCAGAATCATCTAATTGAGAGAAGATTTCTAGAGCTTTATCATCAAATTCTTTAATAGAAATACGATTCTTTACAAAAGCTAAAGCAGAAGACATAGGTAACTGCCCCCTTTCTATTAGCTCTTTGCTCGTTTTAATATTCTGATAAGTAAAAACTCTGCACCAATACTTGTCTTATGCAAATAAACCTGCTAATACATTGATGTGTCTTGTAACTAAAAATCTTTCACGGAATAAATATCTTTTTCATCAACAATGAGTTTATCATCTTTATCATTTAACATTTCTATAATTCGTTCAGAATTTATATTACCTTCTGAGGCTCCTGTATAGAAACTATCTCTTTTAGATAATCCAATCTATCCATATCTAACTGACTGGATATTAGCTGATTCATAAATTTTCTACGGTATTCTTTTAAATATTTTTATTGCAATATTTAGCTCCTTCAAAGATTTGATTAAGCTTTTTCCATAAATAATAGAGATATTTCCTCGTGAGAAATATTTTCACTATACTATGTTCCATTGCGTGAGAGAAAAGGTCCGTGCCCTATATCGTGCAATAGGATACTTATATAACCCTTCTTCTTCCTTTGTTATTTGTATTCCTTTATTACGCAAAGACAAAACAGCTTTTTGCATTAGGTGAACACAACCCAATGCGTGATGAAAACGCGTATGCCTTGCTCCTGGATACACTAAAAAGCGACAATCCCATTTGAGATATTCTCCATAATCTTGAAAAATAAGGATGTTCTCATCAATTCAAATATAAATTTGTTGGGATATTTATAAAACCATAGATAGGATCATTTATTATTTTTAATTTATTTTGACTTTTTCATTAATTTTTCTACTATTTTTCTCAAATTTTCACTTATTAATTTAATATTATTTTATACTTGAAAATTATTTTCTTATTTGCGAAAAGAAATTTTGTAATAATAGGAACATTCATTTTCTAGTACTCCTGAAATTATTTCTGTTTTAGGGATGTAATTTTCCTCCAAAATTTTGAAACTCTCTTGTTTATCGTAAGCTCCAAAAACTATTTTCCTATTTGGCTCCAATATAAAGCTCCTGCGCACATAGCACAAGGCCTCTAAAGTAATATACATTGTACATTCTTTTTAGATACTTCCTCCTAAATAACTAGGAAGCAGATGTAATAGCCTGTATCTCTGCGTGTGCTGTTACATCTTTTAACTGTTCCGTTAGGGTTATGCGCCTTGCTATTATCATATTATTAGTTACAACTATAGCTCTAATAGGTATTTCTCCTTTATCAAAGGCTTTTTCTGCTTCTTTTTATAGCAATTTTCATAAAGTAAGTATCATCAAACATAAAATATTAATTGTTTTTATATTAATAATTCTATTTTGAACTACGAACAAACTTTCCAAATATTTCAATAACTGAGGTCTATCTTCAAAAGTTAATTTTGCTATTTGTAAAAATCTTTACCCATTTATCTAGAGAATCGAATGCTTTATTTTTTTATCTTTTTGTTGATTGTTGGCTTTCCCTTTATACTTCAAATAGTCTTCATAAGCAGTTTTTACCTGATTAATTTTAATCAATTGTTCTTCAATCTCTTCAGGAAATACTTTCACCTGTTTCAATTTATTTTTAACTTCACTATGAGATAAAGTACCATAAAAACACCTTAATATCTTCTGTATATTCTGATTTTGTTCTAACAGAAGTTCATTTCATTCTAAGATTTCTAAGAATATTTCTCATCATTTTTGAAAATAATCTTAGCCTCTCCTATGAGAGCTATACATTTGTGTTACTTCTGCATATATTTTCTGACAATTTACAGAAGATGTAGTTTCCTCCGTTTTTCTTTTTGTATATTAACAGAATACAAACTCATTTGCTTTTGTCTAACAAAGTCCTTCTGTTGGACATTTTTCAATTCCGCAGCCATATTCAGCTAATTTTAGCTAAATCTTCATTTTTCTTGAAGTTTTCGAACATTACACTATAACTTTTGTAACATTTCAAAATTTGAAAGATATCTTTTGCCATACTCTGTAAATTTTTATTTTATTATTTTACTTTTTATACTATTACATTTTTACTTTTACCTATTATATTTTTAATCAATAAAATACATTTTTACTCCTTCATCAAATTTACACAACAAATTTATATTTTTACTATTACAAAACTATTTTTATAGATACATTTACCATTTATACAGTTACACTTTTGTATTTTTAATAATATATAACTATATTTTAATTGTTTTGAACTTATTTACTATTTTTATGAAGGCAAAAATACAATGTATTTTCACTAATAATTGATTATATTTTTATAAAAATAAAAATATTATGAGTTTTATAAGAATAAAGATGGATTATTCATATTAAAATTGTATTTTTGCCCCTATTATTCAAACTAATGAAAAAGAACAAATTATTGATATACAAGGAGCCAGAGTCCATAATTTAAAAAATATAGATGTAAAAATACCTCGTAATCAATTAGTTGTAGTTACAGGGCTTTCGGGTAGTGGAAAATCTTCTTGGTTTTTGACACGATTTATGCTCGAAGGTCAGCGTAGATATATTGAAACTTTTTCAGCTTATGCTCGACAATTCTAGAGGATTGAGTGACCTGATGTAGATAAAATAGATGGACTTTCACCTGTTATAGTGATAGAACAGAAAACAACATCAAAATCACTCGTTCAATCGGTAGGAACAATCACAGAAATATATGATTTTTGCGTTTGCTTTTTGCTCGTGCTTCTGATGCATATAGTTATGAAACGGGAGAAAAATGGTGAGCTATAATGATGAGCAAAATACAAGAACTTATTCTTAAAGAATATAAAGATAAGAATATCAATATTTTATCTCCTGTTATTCATTCAAGAAAAGGACATTATAGAGAACTATTTGAACAAATAGGAAAGCAAGGTTTTGTAAAAGTTCGTACAGATGGAGAAATTCGGGATATTGAGTACGGAATGAAACTTGATAGATACAAAACACACGATATTGAAATTGTGATAGATAGAATAAAAATTTCTACTGATGAAAATACGAAAAACGCTTAAGTGAAAGCATACAAACAGCAATGCATTATGGAGATGGAATTTTGATGATCTTAGAACAAAAATGCAAAAACAAGCTAGGTATTTTAGTCGAAATTTAATGTGTCCTAGTACAGGAATTTCATATCCTCTACTAGAGCCAAATATGTTTTCTTTCAATTCTCCAAAAGGAATGTGTCCGCATTGTAAAGGTTTGGGTGTGATAGAAGAAGTAAATCTTGATAAACTTATTCCTGATAAAACACTCTCAATTCGTAAAAGGTGCTATTGCTCCTATTGGAGAAGAAAAGTAAAACCTGATTTTCAAGCAATTAGAAATTATTTTACAGAAATTTGGACATAAAAATGACAGACCCTATTTCTGAAATTTCTGATGAGGCTTTTACAGCTTATTCTGTATGGAGGGAAAGAAAAATTTTCTCAAAAATCTGAAACTCTTGGTATTACCCGTGATTTTTCTATTGATTTTGAAGGAATTGTTAATTTTATCCAAAACCAATACAATGAGTCTGAAAGTTCTTCTGTACAACGCTGGGCTAAAGATTTTATGGATGAAAAGAATGTCCTGAATGTAATGGTAGCCGATTAAGAAAGGAAGCGCTTTTATTTTAAAATTGCAGATATAGCTGAGCTATCTTTGATGGATATTTCAGACCTTACTGATTGGTTTAAAGATTTATCTAAAAATTATCTGATAAACAAAGAAAAATATCAGAAGAAATCTTAAAAAGAAATCTTATCTCGACTTGGATTTTTACTTGATGTTGGCTTAGATTATTTGTCTTTTGAATAGAGGTTCCAAAATCACTTTCATGGAGAAGCTCAACGCATTCGATTGGCTACTCAAATAGGATCTAAAACTAACAAACGTTTTATATACCTTAGATGAGCCAAGTATTGGACTGCACCAACGTGATAATGAACGACTTATAAATTCTCTAAAAAGCACTAAGAGATATAGGAAATTTGTTTTGGTTGTTGAACACGATGCTGATATGATTTTAAATGCTGATTATGTAATTGATATTGGGCCAAAAGCTGGAAAGAATGGAGGTAATATTATTTTCAAAGGAACTCCAAAAAGAAATGATGAAGACAGAAACTCATACAGCTCAATACATTAGCAATAAAAAGGGAATAGAAAATTCCTAAACGAAGAGAAGGGCAACGGAAAAATTTTTAGAACTAAAAGGTTGTACAGGAAATAATTTAAAAATATAGATGTAACTTTCCTTTAGGGTTACTGATTGAGTTACAGGCGTTTCAGGAAGCGGAAAATCTACTTTAATAAATGAAACTCTTTATCCTATTTTTGAATGCTCATTTTTATAATGCGCTAAAAAACCAATGCCTTATAAAAAGTATTTCAGGATTAGAAAACATTGATAAAGTAATAGATATAGACCAATCGCCCATCAGGGAGAATACCTGCTCTAACCCAGCTACTTATACGGGTGTTTTCGAGTGAAATTCGAGACCTTTTACCAAAACACCAGAAGCTATGATAAGAGGCTATAAACCTGGTCGTTTTAGTTTTTAATGTAAAAGGAGGACGATGCGAAACTTGTGAAGGAGGTGGTATGAGAAAATTATTGAAATGAATTTTCTTCCTGATGTTTTTGTTGAATGCGAAACCTGTCACGGAAAGCGTTTCAACAGAGAAACTTTAGAAATTCGTTACAAAGGAAAAATCAATTTCAGATGTTTTGAAATGACTATTGATGAGGCTGTTAGCTTTTTGAGGCTATTCCTAAAAATTTATAAAAACTAAAAACAATACAAGATGTAGGATTGGGCTACATTACCCTTGGACAACCTTCTACTACTCTATCAGGGGGAAGCTCAAAGAATTAAGCTCATGACGGAACTCTCTAAAAGAGATACAGGAAATACTTTTTATATCCTTGATGAGCCTACAACAGGTTTACATTTTGAAGATATAAATATCTTAATGAATGTGTTAAATAAATTAACAGATAAAGGTAATACTGTACTTATCATTGAACATAATCTTGATGTTATAAAAAGCTGTTGATTATATAATTGATATAGGTTACGAAGGAGGAAAAAGGCGGAGGACAAGTAATAGGATACGGAACACCAGAAGAAATTTGTAAAAATAAAAGTAGCTATACAGCAAAATTTTTAGCTAAAGAACTCAATAAAAATATATATGACAGAAGGAAATTTTACAGACTATGTAAAGGTTTTTGTTACTTCCGGTAATGGAGGCAAAGGCTCTGTACATCTACATAAAGAAAAATTCATTGCCAAAGGAGGTCCTGATGGTGGCGATGGAGGACGAGGAGGACACATTATTATTCGTGGAAATAAAAAATCTTTGGACTCTTATTCATTTTAAATTTCAAAAACACTTCCGAGCTGGGCACGGTGGAGATGGAGGAAGAAGCCGTAGTACTGGAGCTGACGGGCAAGATGTTTTACCTAGATGTACCTCTAGGAACTATCGTTAAAGATGTTATTACTAATGAAGTGCTTTTTGAAATAACTTTTGATAAAGAAGAAGTTATTGTTCTAAAAGGAGGAAAAGGAGGTTTAGGAAATTGGCATTTCAGATCAGCTACCAACCAAACTCCTCGATATGCGCAACCTGGTATTCCTGGCGAAGAAAAAGAAATTCTATTAGAACTTAGTGATATAGCAGATGTGGGACTTGTTGGCTTTCCTAATGCTGAGAAATCTACCCTTTATCAGCAATTACCTCTGCCAAGCCCAAAATTGGAGATTATCCTTTTACTACTCTAAAACCTAATTTAGGAATAGTACAATATCGTGATTTTCAATCTTTTGTAATAGCTGACATTCCTGGAATTATTGAAGGAGCTTCTGAAGGAAAAAGGGTTAGGACATTATTTTTAAGACATATTGAGAGAAATTCTATTCTTTATTCTTAATACCCTGCCGATAGTAAAATATAATTGATGAGTATCATATTTTTATTAAATGAATTAAAAATACAATCCTCAATTACTTGACAAAGAGAGAATTATAGCTATATCTAAAACTGATATGCTTGACGATGAATTACAAAACGCTATTGAAAAAGAAATACAAACGCCTCATTTAGATATTCCTATTTATTTATCTCTTCTGTTGCTCAAAAAGGACTTGTAGAACTTAAAGATAAATTATGGCACTTTGATTACAAAAAGTTCAGTGTAATTACTGAACTTTTTATTTTATTTTACTTTATATAACTCAAAATGTTAATTAACATTATTTTTCGGTATCAAATATTGTTTATTTCTAGTTTATTTTAGAAATTTGTAGCATCAAATATGAAAAATCTTTTTCTTCACTGCTTTTTATCCTTTCTTTCAAAGGATTTTGTTATAAAAATATAGATAGCCTGAGTATTCAAGAATCTGTATTAAGTGCTAAAATGCTTTTTGAAAATAAAATAAAACTATTTATAATGAAATTGGTGCTGAAGCATATGGCTTAAACTATAATGCCTTTCGTTATGCTTATATTGGTTATAAAAATCTTAAAGCTCAAAATAAAATTAATGAAAAAGAAATTATTTCTATTATAGATTTCACTAAAAATTGTAACGAAAAAGATTTTATACCATTGATTTACTCCAAAACGAAGTTCTTTTTACTTATGTAGCTCACGGCAAAAAGTGGAGATAAAACCTGTTCTTCTTTTCTGATATTGACAAATCTAACAAAAGTAGCTTAGGTTTTTATATTACAGGAACAACATATAATGGCAGTAATGGTTTCAGTCTCAGACTACACGGATGAAAGAGAGGCTATAATAGTAATATTTGTAAACAGAGGGGTGTTATCCATACAGCTAATTATGCAGATAGAAGATTACATCATGGACAGATTATGCGTAAAGCTCCCCTGTTTTACCAGAATATATATATAAAGAGGTCATTGAGGTTATCAAAGATAAAACAATGATTTTTGCATTATACAGATAAAAATACCTTTCTTCTTCTAAATATTTAAATCTATCAAAAAGTATTAAAATAGCTGAATTTTAGTTTTTATCGTTCTAATTGTTCTGAGTTGTTCATTATCAAATGAATAAAGGGTCACTACCGATAATGAGTTTATTTTATCATCAACCCAAGTTGTAAGATAAATAATACTCTATCTATATATTTTGTGTTTTAGCCGAATTCGATTTTGATCCTGTGTTCATTGCTTCATAAACTTTTCATAATTCCAATCTCTCCTTGATCAGTGGGTAATTGATTAGCGAACTCATCTGGATTTTTGGACTCTATACATCCGTGGCTAAAAGTTCTTTTCTTCTCGAGAAAATAGTTTTTTGGAAGGAGTATCGTCAAAATAAATACTCATATCATTTGTTAATATAAACTTAACTAAACCTAATTAGTTTCTTTCTGAAGGTGCTTCTACAAAGTAAAAACACACGTTTCTTTACATTATCATTATCAGTCCAATCTATATCAGTAGGGGTCCTGTTCTTTACCCATTTTCATAGAGTTTATATCCCTATTTGCATATTTTTAGAATTATTTTCTTTTACCATCTGAGGAATCATCTCACACGAATGATACTTTGTGGAACTGTCCAAGTAGGACGAAAATTCTACATACTTCAGAGTATCGGTGAAAAATAGGTGCTAGGTTCCCCTGTTCCTACCACAACTTTAGTTTGAGCAAAGAATCTTTATTAAAAATCTAAGACTAAACTCCAGGAATATTCTGTAATATAATTTTCATCAAACCAGTTGCTCACCGCATTCTTTCCATATTGAGAATAAGCAACTCGTTTTTCTTCCGAAGTCTGTTTAGTATCACATAGTTTTCGTACTCGGAATATCATCGGCTGTAAGTCCGTTTTCTTTCTGAAATTCAAATTACTCTATCAAAAGAGAATCTACTACATTTGGTTTTGAAGTAGATGAAGCGTCAAAGCCTTTTAATTTAAGATCTAATTTAATAATAGTATTATCTTGGTAACCAACTTGAAAATTTTTAATATCTGGTATTGAAAAACTTCTCTATACTATCTATTGTTTCAGATTGTAATTTCTGTATTTTCAAATGACAATTGTTTATATAAAGGCATTTTGTGGCTGCATTGCGCTTATCAATTCTGGTGAGATTTTCATCATCTGTTAATTTTTAACAAAATTTCTATTATTTTGCTTTTTGAAAAGAGCGTTTCCAAATACGTTTTATTATCTCCCACCGCTGCTATACGCCTCATTTATAAAGATGAGATAAAAGCAAAGAAAAGATGCAGTAATATTTCTATCTAAACTTTCTAATAGTTGTGATTTATTTCCTTGTTTTTATATATTTTTCGCCACTTCTTCAGTTAGATAGCTTTTCTGGTAAGTTTCTGCATTAAGACCATAAAAATTTATACTATCCAATGCTTTTAAACTAAGAAAAACAAATCTGAAGGACGTGAATCACTAAAGCCAACGTGTTTTTATATTCGTATTTTTCTTATAAAAACTTACACTTGTTGAGTTATACACTAGCGAATCTTTTATAACTAACTGAGAAATAGTTGTTTGTGTTGTATCTGACAATGAAATTGCTTTTGCCGGTTTCAAATATTTCTCGTTCTTTATATCATTTATTATTTCCTTAGCATCTTTATTTTGCAGCTAAAAACAATAAATAAAAATAAAATAATAATTTATTCATTATCTTCAAATTTTGAGGGCACAAACATACAAAAATATTTTTAAATAATCTTATTTTTATGATAAAATTAAAAGAAAATACTATATAAAATTCATATAAAATATATGTTATATTCATTTTATAAAAATATTTATATTTTCTTATTATTTCTACTAAATATAACTAATGAATTAAAAATACAAAACTAAAAACTCATTTTTGAATATTTATTTATACATAATTATATATTTTTATATTTTAATTCATATTACAGAAGTCTTATTTCAATGAAATATAATGAATATAGAGATACGGAAATCTTATTTCGTGTATATAAATTAAAACACACCCTACAGCTAAGTCTATATTTCAATGAAATATAATAAACGTAGAGATACGGAAATCTTATTTCTTGTACATAAATTAAAATACACCCTACGGAAAGTCTTATTTCAACGAAATAAAACAAACGTAAGGATACATATATTTGAAAGTTAATAAAATTAACTTTTATAAAAATAAAATTATTTATATGATACGGAAAAATATTCTAGTTTTTATATTTTTACATTTCTCAGGAATGATACATAATACTTTATAAAATAAAAAGCTATTCAGAATAAATTGAATAGCCATTTTTATTTACCTTCCATCTCGGCTTTCTAACTGAGCATTTTGTTGATGATATATACCGCCTTCCAATTTGCTTTTCGGATAGCAGAGAAGGGCTCAAGTGTTTCTTCAATATCTTGTATCATGTATGTGAAGCAGTAGGAATCATTCTTAATAAAATCATACCTTTTCGGAATCACAGGATAAAAACCACAATAGATAAGAATATACGGTAGTTTTTCATCGCAAGTCATTAACCATAGCTCATAGCCTCAGGAATGCTTCCTTGGGAATACTGGCGTTACTGCAAGTATGCATCTCCAATATTAAAAGCCTCTTGCTTGTAAGTCCATTTTGTAAAGCATTTACATTATCCCATAGTTTTTGTTTAAGTTCTGGCATTGTTTGTAACATTTCCAAACGTTTCAAAGCACCTTTTACAAAAATCATAGGTAGAGATTTTTGGCAAACATTTGTGAACGTAAATTATATTTTAGGTATTCAATAATTTCTTTATCACCTGCAACAAAATGCCCTATACCTGCTATAGACTTAGCAAAAGTAGAGTAAAACATCTATTTTATCTTGTATGCCTTGTTTTTCACCTGTTCCCTGCCCCTGTTTTTCCGAGTGTACCAAATCTGTGGGCATCATCTACTAAAAATACGGAAACCATATTTTTCTTTGTAAAGATAAAATTTCTTTCTCAGTTTACCTTTTGTTGTCCTCTCATGTCCGAAAACTCTAGTAATTACCAAAATACCGCCACCTGTTGTTTCTGCTACTTCTTTAGCTCTCTATATTTTTAACAAAGCTATCTACATCATTAGGTGTTGGTAAGAAATCTCCGAAATGAGCTCTAACACCGTCAATAATACAAGCGTGAGAATCAACATCATAAACAATAACATCATTTTTAGAAACAAGCGCATCAATGATAGAAACCATACCTTGATACCCAAAGTTTAATAAATAAGCAGCTTCTTTTTGAACGAATTCTAGCCAAACGATTTTCCAATTCTTCGTGAGAGTAGTATGTCCGCTCATCATACGAGCCTCCATAGGGGTAAGCTGCTCCATATTCTTTAGCAGCATCAGCATCTACTTTACGAACTTCAGGATGATTAGCCAATCCTAAATAATCGTTAATACCCAATTAAGGATTTCTTTACCTTGAAACTTCATTCGAGGACCCTAATTCGCCTTCAAGTTTAGGGAATACATAATAACCCTCTGCGTGAGAAGCCCAACGCCCAATGTTTCCTTTTATTTGTTTTTATGTGTTCAAATAAATCTTTTCATTTTCTTCAATTTATAAATTAGATTGCAAAATTATATATTTTTAGATAAGTACCTATTTTTTTCTGATAGTTTATGATTTTTATAGAAAGAATTATTTTATTTAATATCCAATTTGTGATTAATAATTCTATCCATATAATCTTGAATAAATGCTTTTAGGTCTTTTTATCCCTTTTTGTATTTCAGAATTATCTTCTTTGCTTTGATATTATTTTTGAGAGCTTCGTCTTCTTTTTATAAATACCATTAAGCTCACCCTTTTCATCAAGGATATAGATACAATTACCTTGCATTAATCGATAATTATGTCCATCGGTTATATAAGCTTTTTGGAGTTTCTTGATTTGCGAAAAGACTACGCCCCCACGAACGGAAAAGGCTTATTATACCCCAACAATCTACCAATGAAGGGTAAATATCAATTTGTTGAGCAATTTCAGAAGATTTTCCTATACCAACCAAATTAGGGTTTGATTAAAAATAAAATTGCTGCCCCATTGCTGTAATAGGTTGTTTGTATAAATCGTAATACGTTTGGTTCGGATGGTCATTTACAAAAACAAAAATAGTATCTTCATACCAAGGCTCTAGCACTTTCAAAGAATTTTTGTAAAGAATAATCTGTATATCCAATACATTGATGAATTTCTAGTTACCTTTATCAAATTTCTTTCCTTCATATTTTTAGAACTTGAAAAAGGATGATGAGAAGAAACCGTAAAAATAGTAGCCATAAAAGGTTCTTTTTCTTACTTAGTTCTTTATTCATATATTGGAAGAAAGGCTCGTCCCAGATTCCCAAACACCATCATAGTCTTCATCATTATTATATTCTGTTTTTTCCATAATAATGATTAAACCCTAAAATATTTTGAAAAACCTAAAAACCCATAGAACCATTAGGTGCAGAATGAAAAACGAAGTATCATACCCCATTTCTTTAGCTATAGAAATTAATGATTGTGTAGGTTGTTTTGGCATAAGGGAGATGAAGTATAAGCTACCTTCACCGTTGGGATACCTGCTAATACAGAAGACATTCCGTGAATGGACTGCCAACCATTACAATACGCATTATCAACATATATAAGAATGTTTAGAAAGAGTATCCAAAAATGGAGTATATGATTTATAATTAGGAATATTTCTGTTTGTATTTAAACAACCCCAATATTCTCTACCAAAAACTTTCCAATATAAAAACAACGATATTAGGTTTTTTTATCAACTTGTCTATGATATTGTTTTATAGGTTTTAAACTTTGTTCAATATACTGATTATCAACAAAATGAAATTTCTTTGAAACCTTTATTCTTCCTGATGGTACGAATAAGAGAAAAAGGAGTATTCAAAATAACATCTGACTGCCCTGCATATTGGTATATCTACTTGCATCAACAATATTTATAGGGCGAGAAGAGTGTGCCAAACTTCCTCCACGCACACCTGCCAAAGTAAATACTGCTACAACAGCAAAAATAAAACAGAAAATATGTAATAAGGTACAACAGAAATTTGTTTTTTTCCTTTACTTTTACTTTTTATAAAGAAATATCCAAAGAAAAACTATTCCTAAAAAGTAATATTGCATACCAACACATTCCCTAAAAATGTAAAAAGTAAAGTCATTTTATTCTGTTCATTCTCTATTACTGCAAATGATGCCGTTGTAAGACGAGTTTTACTAAAAGGATAATAAAGAATATCTATAAAATTTGTAGCATAAGCTATTATATTGAAAATAAAAATAGATATAAAATAATACCTTTTGGTAGATAGGCGTCGTATTTATCCTAAAAGGAAGAATACTCAATAATATAAAAAGTAAATTAACATATAAAATCGCTACTGTATCAAACTGTATTCCATAGAATGACAACTTTAAAAACAGACTGAAACTAGCTGGCTCTCCTAAAAATGATATGTTAAAAAGCAAAAATATCCTCGTACAATAGTATAAAACAAATAAACTAAAAAATACGATATAGAAAAACTAAATATTCGTTTGTACGTATATTTTTCATCATAAATTTACATTTAAAAATATAAAAACTTATTTTAGTTTTATTTCTATAACAAACTATTGAAATATTCTGTAACATTATGATAAATACGCTCCTGAATATTAGAAATATCTGCTTATAAACTCTTTTCCTAATAAATGCTCATAAAGCTCTATATATCTATCAGAAACTGAAGCTATATATTCTGGTGTCATTTCAGGAATTTGTTGTCCTGCTTTTTACCTTGAAAATCCTTTTGATATGAGCCATTGACGCACAAATTCTTTTTGAAAGTTGTTTTTGCTCCTCCCTTTTTCTTGTCTTTCTGCATAACCATCTGCATAAAAATACCGAGAAGAATCTGGAGTATGCACTTCATCTATAAGAATAATTTCTCCATCTTTTGTTTTTCCGAATTCATATTTTGTATCAACTAAAATAAGCCCTTTCTTTTGCTATTTGGGTTCCTCTTTCGAAAAGTGCATATGTATATTTTTCAAAATAGCATAATCTTCCTTACTAACAATATTTCTTTTTAAGGATTTCTTCTTTAGAAATGTCTTCATCGTCGCACCATTATCAGCCTTAGATGTAGGTGTTAGTGATAGGATTAGGTAAAGGGTCATTCTCTCTTAACCCTTCTGGAAGAGGTACGCCACAAAGCCTCTTTTACCTGCTTTTATATTCTCGTGCTGCGTGTCCCTGCCAAATACCCTCTAATAACCATCTCTACCTTTAAAAAGGCTCACAACGAATTCTACAGATACATTGGGGTCAGGAGTAGCTATTAACCAATTAGGAACAATATCTTGTGTTTTTGTAGAAACTCACTTGCTATTTGGTTTAATATCTGCCCTTTATAAGGGTATTCCTTTTGGCAAAACGACATCAAATGCTGAAAGCCTATCAGTAGCTATCATCCTAATAATTCATTTTCATAGTAAACATCTCTACTTTTCCTTTATAAACAGAATTTTGATTAGGAAAAGAAAAATCAGAAGAAATAATTGTATTCATTTTCTATTATTTTTAAGAGGCAAAGATACTGATTTTTACTGATAAATAATTAAGAAATAAAAAGTATTTTTTTGTTAAAAATCAAAAATATATTATTATTTAGAATTAATCTCATACCTTTGCCTCATTAAAATAATCCTTCTATGAGATTTTATATTTTTTTATTATAATATTTTTATTCTTCAATTAGTTACTCGTCAAAAATATCATAAAAGGGAAAAGTAATAGATGAGGATAAAAGACCTGTTTTTGGAGTAAATGTTTTTATCCAAGGAACAATTGATGGTACCAGCACAGATGAAAAATGGTATTTTTCTTTTAAAAACAAAATACAGCGGAAATGTTCTCTTATTATTCAAACATATTACAATGAATGATGTGGAACTACCTATTCATATCCCTCTGAAAACAAAATGAGCAATTGTAAAATGTACGAAAAAGAAGCTGAATTAGAAGAAGTTATCCTCACGGGAGGAAGTTTTGTTTAAGTGATAAAAACAAGCTCACCGTATTGAACACTATGGATGTCGAAACCACTGGTGGGCACAGATGGAGATATAACAGGTGCTTTGCTAACTCTACCAGGAGCTCAACGTTGGAGAAAGCGACAACTATTCGTTCGAGGCGGAAGTGGAATGAAACTAAAATAACTATTGATGGGCTGGACATTCCTAATCCTTATTTTTCTAGTATTCCTGATGTTGCTCAACGAAATCGATTTTCGCCTCATTTATTCAAAGGAATTATCTTTAACACAGGTGGCTATTCTTCTCAATATGGAGGAGCATTATCTTCTGTCCTTTCATTAGAAACCAAAGACCTCCCAAAATAAATCTTCTACGGTAATAGCACTTATTCCTCATGGAGGGCAAGTAGGTTATGATTTTTAAATAAAAAGAAACTTTTTCAATCGGGTTTGATGTCGGTTATCTGAATTTTAAACCATATTATCAACTTTTTCTCAAAATATTGAGACTGGATAAAAGCTCCTGAAAGTGTGATGTTTACAGGAAATTTAAGACAAATTTTCAAAAATAATGGAATATTAAAATGGTATGGATACGAAATATATTACAACAATCTGTACAACAAATTAATACTGAACAGGGCTGAAATATCCTTATATTACAGTAATGCCATTTCATTACTTATAATCAAGATATTAATGAGAAATGGAATTACTATTTAGGTTATGGATTTAATTATAATAAAGATAATATTCAATACTATTTATCTGATAATGAAACTATTAGTTATCAAAATCACCTTTGTTTCTACTTTTTGAAAAAAATCAATTTATGGCTAAAACTAAATGTTGAACAGAAGGATTTTTATCTTTTATTGATAAAAAATAAAATATCTCAAATAAAAATCCTCTTTATCTGATTATGAAATGGTTTTTGGATTACAACAGATTTTCATTTTGCACAAAAATATAATTTACAAACAGGAATCTGTTCAGAATATGATTATTTCTAAAACAATCCAATTTATTACCCAGAGTTTCATTAGCTTATAAAACAGGAAAAATATCATCAACTTAATCTTTCTGCTGGAGAATATTCTCAAAAACCAAATTATCAATATCTTCTATTCAAAAATAATTTAAATTATTTAAAAATCAGAACATTATATAGCAAATTTCCAATATTCTAATGATAAAAGAATTTTCCGTTTGGAAACATATTATAAAAATTATCATCAGCTTTTTATCTGAAATGGACTTGGGGTTTCTGAAAATATATTCAATCCACAAACTCCTATTTCAAATTTAGGATATGGATACGCAAAAAGGAATTGATATTTTTGATGAGATTCTAAGAGTGTAAAAGGGTTTGATTATTGGGTTTCTTTATACTTTTTATAGACTCAAAAGGAAAATATTTAGCTTTTCCTCGAAGCAACTCCTACTTTTATATCGCCTCACACAGGGCATTTTGTAATGAACATATTTCTTTTGAAAAATAGGGACTATTTGTAGGTGGTTCTTACCTGTTGCTAGTGGAAGGCCTTATTTCAATCCAAACTCTGATTTTCTATCAGAGAAAACACCTTGTATCAAAACACAAATTTCAATATGGCTTTATTACGAAAATGGAAGTGAACTTTTAATACATTTGTTTTTGCTATTAACAATATCGCTGGTAGTAAACAAATTTTTAATTATAAATATCTTCCGACGGGAAATATAGTACAGAAGTAACTCTTACCTATACACGCTCTTTTATGTTAGGTTGGTTTATTAGTATAGGACAAGATAGATCTCAAGAAATATTAGAACAACTTCCTTAAATATAAGGATCATAAAATATAAAATAAAAAGCACTAAATATATTTAGTGCTAGCGGAGAAAGAGGGATTCGAACCCCGGAGGTGTTACCCTCAACGGTTTTCAAGACCGCCGCATTCGACCGCTCTGCCATTTCTCCGAATACTTATTCAGTACTTGATTATTTCTGGGCAAAGTTACGACTTTTTAACTTGCAAGAAAAATTGTAATATTTTTTTATCTTAAACCCTGAAAATTAATGCTTTATAAAATATAAATTATAAATTATTCATCATCTTCTTCTTCGTCCCTCATCATCATAATAATCATCTTCGTCCTCATCGTCATCGTCTTCATCATCATAATCTCTTTTCATTATATTCATTTTCCTTCTTCCTCTCTTCCCTTCTTGTTCTTCAACTATTTCAATAGGAATTCCTCCTTTTTACCTCTTGAAGAGTTATCATCAGGTATTTCGAGAGAATCATTTTCATCATAAAAATCATCTTCATCTTCATCATACCTTTCCATTGTGGTAGCCAATCTTGTACTAACTTTTACTAAATAAATAGTGTCTCTCAGTGAACTTCAAGAGCTTCTATGGTTTCATTCTTGATGTTTTTTTGAATTTGATAACATCTTTATCTTCATATCCTTCTGGATATTTATCTACCAATAAAGATAGTATCTCCTTAGTTAATTTTTATAATCAACTATTACGCGTTTCATTTTTAAAAAGTATTAAATTTCGAGGCGCAAAAGTAATGCAAAAATAAACTCATGAAATATTTTTAACATAAAATATAAGTTAAAAAGTTATTTTTATTTAATACTTATCTATAATAATACCCTTTATTTTAATTATAAATTAACTTTTAAAACATCATTTTTAATTTAAAATAACAAAAATAATAAGATGTTTTATTTCTTAAGATTATTTAATTTTAATAACATTTGTTGTTTTACATTTTTGTATCTTTGTAATATAGTTTAATTAATAAATTTATTGTTATGAAAAATCATCTTCTTTTTAATACTTTTGAGTAAGAAACAACTATTTTACACTACCTTGTTATTTTTTTGATAATATATTATTGTTTTGGTTTTAGTATTTTCTATTATATATGTTTCATTATATTTAGTGAATTCATACCTAAAAAATAGAAAAAAATTAATTTTAGAAAAAGGTATGTATCTTTAAAGATAACAGTTCAGTGTAATTACTGAACTTTTTATTTTTACCGTAATATTATTCTTAACATTTTAATAATTTTAACTTTTTATTTATTTGTATAGTTAAAAATATGTATTACTTTTTACCGCTTGAAATTTTTCTTATTAGAATAAAAACAGAAAATGAATATAAAACTCTGAATAACACAAAACATCAACTATTTAAAATAATAATAATTAACACTAAAAAAAGTAATAATTTAGCATTATTAAATACATATTCATTTAACAATTAAATTTTTATAAAAGATGCAACAAAAAGTAGTTTTGATACGAAAGTATTAGGACATCCGTTAGGATTATTTATTTTGTTTTTCACTGAAATGTGGGAACGATTTTCATTCTACGGAATGCGTATTCTATTAATTCAATTTCTTATAGCGGAAGTTATTTTAGGCAGTCCAAAGTCTGGTTAGGGGTTGGAGTCCTGAACAAGCAACGGCTTTTATACGGCACTTATGTAATGCTTTTTGTATCTTACACCTATCATAGGAGGTATGGTTGCAAGACATATAGGAACTCGTAAAACTATTATTTTTAGGTGCTATAATTTTACCTTAGGGCAAGCGTGTATGGCTTTTGAAATTCCTGTTATGTTTTTATCTTGGTTTAACGGGGTTAGTTTTTAGGAACAGGTTTCTTTTTAAACCCTAATATGCCATCTATACTGGGAGAAATGTATAAAAAGTTTTCCTGAGAAAAAGATGGAGCTTTATACCATATTCTATATGGGGGTGAATTGTGGTGCTTTTTGGTACAATGCTTTGTGGATACTTGGCAGAAACAGAGGGCTGGTATTTAGGTTTTGGTTTAGCCGCTTTATTTATGGCTCTTGGTACACTTCAATTTGTTTTTGCCCAGCCAATGATGGAAATTTAGGTTTATTGAAGATAAAAAGAATCTTGAAGAAAAAGACACTGACACTGATAAAAAGAAATCCTTTTTACTATCATAGACTATATATTAATAGGAATAGTTTCTGTTTTAGGATTACTATATGCTTTTAACGACCCTTTATCCAAACAAAATATTATAGACTTATTTTCGTGGGCAAATACTTCTAATATGCGGGGGCAAAATTTAATTATAATTATTACTCTTGTTCTATTCATCTCATTTACTTGTTTCTCGTATTTTTACGTTATGACAAAAATAGTAAGAAATAGAATGTTTGGCGTAGTGGCTTTTGGCTATATTTTCTTTGATATTCTTTTATGAGTTTTGAACAAGGTGCTTCTTCTTTAATCCTTGTAGCTCGAGAATATGTAGATAGAAGATTAGACGGAAATAGTTTATTGACTTTCAATATTGTAAATGCTGCATTAACATTAATTCCATTAATAATTATTTCTTATGTTTTTAATAAAAATTAGCCCTTAAAACTTGGAAGCAAATTGCCTTATCCAATATAATGCTTTTCTTATGTTTTTTTCTTATTTGGGAGTTGTTATTTGATGTTATATACAGAGTTTACTAAAGCAGCTTCTGAAATAACAGTATCTTGGTTCTCTATTCTCAATTCATTTTTGTAATTACCTTAGCTTCTGTTGTTTCAAAAATTTGGGACTCAAAATATAACCCTTCAGCAGCATTTAAATATGGATTTGGGCTTCTATTGGTTTCTTTTTGGTTTCTAATAATGTGGTTAGGAGCTACAACGGGAGAGGAAGGCAAAAATAAGTATGATTTTCTTAGTAATGACTTACTTATTTCTTACTTTGGGTGAGCTTTTCATTTCCCAGTTGGCTTTATCACACGTTTCTAAGCTAGTTCCACATAGAATGTTAGCTTTGATGTATGGTATTTGGTATTTGGCTATTGCAATTGCACAAAAAGTAGCTGCTACTTTGGGAGGGCAGGTAGAAAAATAGCAGAAAACTATTCATTAGGGCATTTTTCCTACTATTCACCATCATTCCTGCAACTGCTGGTTTACTTGTAATGTTATTAAATCCGCTAATTAAAAATTAATGCAAGGTGTAAAATAATTTCTTTTTAACTTTTATTTGAAAGAGTAATTCTATTAATATTCAATATATTAAAAATAATAGAATTACTCTTTTTATTTTTATTTAAAAGAAAAATATAAAAATAAAATTTTACCTAAAAATATATATTTATCCAAAATAAATGTTTATTTTTGCTTTTTAAATAAATTTTTAAAACTAAATTAAATGGATTATTTTAGGACCAGTTAGAACTGAACTCGATTCATATATTTTCGTGAAGTGGCAGGGCAGTTTGAGAAACCTGCATTGCTGTTCAGTGGAGGCAAGGACTCTATTGTTTTTGGTACATTTGGCTTTGAAGGCTTTTTCGTCCGTGCAAATTTCCATTTCCACTAGTGCATATTGATACAGGGCATAATTTCCCTGAAGCACTAGAATTTCGTGATAATTTAGTAAAGAAATTAGGTGAAAAACTTATTGTTAGAAAAGTAGAAGATACGATAAAAAAGAAAAGGACTTACTGAGCCAAAAAGGAAAAATTTTACAGCCGAAATGCATTGCAGAGTTATACACTTTTTGGACACGATAGAAGAATTTGAGTTTGATGCTTTGTATCGGTGGAGCGCGCCGTGATGAGGAAAAAGCCAGAGCAAAGGGAAAGAATTTTTCTCTGTTCGAGATGATTTTGGAGGCTGGGACCCAAAAACTTCAGCGCCCAGAATTATGGTATACCTATAACGGAAAAATCCACAAAGGAGAAAAATGCGTGTTTTCCCTATCAGCAACTGGACAGAGCTGGATGTTTGGAACTACATTCGCCGAGAAAAATAGAACTTCCTTCGGTTTATTTCTCTCACGAAAGAGAAGTGATTGACCACCGAAGGACAACTGATAGCAGCTTCTCCATACATCCAAATTGATGAAAATGATGATTTTGAAGAAGAAAGTCCGCTATCGTACCGTGGGAGATATGACTTGTACTGCGGCAGTGGAGTCTCGAGGTTTACATTATAGATGATATTATCAACGAAATCACAGCAACTCGTACCAGCGAGAGAGGAGAAACGCGTATCGATGATAAAATATCAGAAGCGGCAATGGAGGACAGAAAAGAAAAACGGATATTTTTAATACTGACTTTTTAACTCTAAAATTTTAAAAATGAAAGAACAATTACAAACATTAGGGGGAATTTCAGTATTGAAAAACAACGGGATTTCAAATATTCCACTGGGGAATTTTTCACGTCTAATAAGCTCTATCAGAATAGCCCTCAAAAATGGTTAACAGAGCTGTAAATAAAGCAGGGATAGCCAACATACTTGAGCTGTAGGTAACCAAAATATCCAAGGAGAAGAACAACAAAAACTTGATGTAATGGCTAATGAAATCTTTATTCAGTGCTCTTTTCAACGTGAAGTAGTTTGTGGCATAGCCTCTGAAGAAAATGATGATTTTATTGAAATAAAAAGGGGTGAAAATTCTAACCTTAATAAATATGTTGTACTTTATTGACCCTCTTGATGGCTCTTCTAATATAGATGTAAATGTATCTGTTGGTACTATTTTCCATCTATAGACGTATAACTCCAGAAGGAACTCCGGTTCAATTAGAAGATTTTTACAAAAAGGAATAAACCAAGTTGCTGCAGGATATATAGTCTATGGCGCCTCTACTATGTTAGTATATACAACAGGAAATGGCGTAAACGGCTTCACTCTTGACCCTTCTATTGGAACATATTATCTTTCGCATCCAAATATGAAATTTCCTGAAAATGGAAAAATTTATTCCATAAATGAAGGAAATTATAAAAAAATTTCCACAAGGAATAAAAAGATTATATCAAATATTGCCAACAAGAAGAAGAGGATAGACCTTATACTTCTCGTTATATAGGGTCTCTTGTTGCTGATTTTCATAGAAATATGATAAAAGGAGGTGTATATATGTACCCTTCTACTTCTCAGTCTCCTAATGGAAAATTACGCCTTTGTATGAATGTAACCCAATAGCTTTTTAACGGAACAAGCCAGGGAAGGCTTCTAACGGAACTGAAAGAATTTTTAGAAATAGAGCCAAAGCAACTACATCAACGAGTTCCATTTTTGTGGAAGTATAAATATGGTTAATAAAAATAGAAGAATTTTTAAGAAAATAATATTTTTATATTCTAAAATTAATAAAATATCATAACATAATGAAAAGATTTTTGGTCTTATTGTTTTTGTGCAATTTTACTACTTTTTGCTCAAAAACAATTGGCAACAACACATTGATTATCAAATGGATATCCAAATGGATGTAAAAATAATCAATACACAGGTATTCAAAAAGCTACCTATTATAATAACTCACCAGATACTCTTAAAGTGTTATTTATCATTTGTATCTTAATGCTTTTCAGCCTGATAGTCAGATGAATGCTCTTTTGAAAACTATTCCTGACCCTGATTCGCGCAAATGGTAATCAAACACTGGCACCAAAGAAAATCCTACTTCTACCAAAGTAAAATAGATAATTTTACGGAAAAACAAATAGGCTACATCAAAGTAAAAATCTTTATTACAAAATGGTAAAGAATTGAAAACTAATGAAATAGGGACAATTTTTGAAAGTTTTTCTTAATGAACCTATTTTACCTCATTCTTCTGCTGTTTTTGAGATGAAATATGATGCTCAAATTCCTCCTATGGTTCGTCGTTTAGGTACTAATAGCCCTGATGGAGTGGCTCTTTCAATGTCTCAATGGTATCCAAAAATTGCTCAGTATGATACAAAAGGTTGGCACCCAAGCCAATATCTTATCCGAGAATTTATATGTTTGGGCTAATTTTTGATGTAATAACAATAGACAAAAACTATATCATCGTTGAACTGGTATTCTGACAAAATCCTCAAGAAATAGGTTTTGGTTATAACGGAACAAAAGAGGTAAAAACTAAAGCTAAAAATAGAACTTGTATTTTAGAGCTGAAAATGTCATTGACTTTACTTGGGCTGCAGACCCAGATTATGAAAACATGACATCGTAACTGCTAAAAGATGGTAAATTACTTCATTTTTTCTATAAGAAATATGATGAAAGTTGGAAAAATTTCAACCTGAAAATGGTTGAAAGTTTTCTAATTTTATAATGAAAAATAGGAAAATACCCTGTGGGATAGTTATTCTTTCATTCAAGGAGGAGATGGAGGCATGGAGTATGCTATGTGTACTCTTATAAAAAGGTGGAGATAAATACGATAGTTTCTAGGAACAGCCATACACGAACTTGGCCACACTTGGTTCCAGCATATTTTTGCAATAAATGAACAAGCTTACCCTTTGGTTTGATGAAGGATTTACCAATTATATCGAAAAATTGGGCTATATCTGAAGTTATAGAAAAAGACAATAAAGACAACTTTTGTGAAATAGAATATGCTCAATACATAGCATTAGCTAATAAAAGAAAGACAAGAAGTACCTACTACTCGTGTGGATTTTTATAGCTTCAAAACCTTGCTTACTCTATTACTTCTATTGTAAAGGAGCTGTTTTTGCTTCTCAGTTAAAAATATATTATAGGAAAAGATAAATTTGAAAAACTTTAAAAGAATTTTATAAAAAACTTTGCTCTAAAACACCCTACTCCTGATGAGTTTTTATTCGTTGTAGTTGAAAAAGTTTCCGGATTGGAACTCAAAATGGATTCTTAATGAATTTATGCAAACTACTCACACTGTTGACTATGCATAGAAAAAGTAGAACCAAAAAGGAAATCAAACTCAAGTTACCATTAAAACGAATAGGCAGGACTCCTATGCCTTTAGATTTGGTTGTTATTCCACAAACTGTAAAAACCTTTTTCTTTCTATATACCAAGTGATTTAATGTTTGGTGAAAAAGAAAAATCCGTTTAAAAATATGGAGCGTTTTTCATTAAAAACCTTAGATGGGCTTATCCTACTTATACTTTTACAATAGATCTTCCTATTTCGATATTAAAAAGTATAAGTATTGATCTCAAGGATTTTACAGCTGATGAATTATCAAAAATAATTATTATCCAGAATATAATGCAAAATAATACATTCCTAAAACAGAGAAAACTTTGTAGTTATTCGGATATTCAAAAACTCAGAGGAAAAATCTATTAAAAATTTCCCTCTGAAATTTCTTTTTATTCCTTTAGAAACTACACAAATACTCATCAGTGTTCCTAAAAGAAATATTCGAAAATCTATACTCCGAAATAAAAATAAAACGCTTAATAAGAGAATCTTACAGACTACAAAAAGTATTTTCTTTACAGAAAAAGAAACTTTTGCCATAGCTTTTATTTATATAGTAAAGATATTTGTTCCTTCTCTCAAATATTTGAAAGTATGAAACAAATCAGAAGGAAGAATGGAAAAACTCTTGAAAATAAAGAGATTAAGGAATAAATTTATAAAATAGTTCGTAAACTTCCCAAGATTTTGGGCTCTTTGAAAGTGGGTATATGCCAGAGATAATATTTTATTATTTGCTCTAATAATTTATTTCTCTGTATTTTATTCATTTTCAATAAACAAGAATCTTCTAATGAATGTGTTAAAAATATTTTAAAACAATACTATCTTCATTAAAAAGAAAATGTCCATTATTTTCTTTCAACAAAAACTCCCTCTTCTAAATCAAAAAGGATTTTTCTATCTTAGAAATATTAGGAAAAATCCCTATAAAAATATGTTAAATCTACTAAAAATTTTTAAATGAAAATTTGCAAATGTTCTGTTTTATCATACCATTGAAGACTTTTCTTCTATAAATAAAAATAAATTTTCATTTGCAAATTCTCATTTAGAACCATATAACTAATCTCTGATAGAGAACTGTATTATATTTAGATGCAAATTTTTATAATAATAATAGATTTTTGCTTCTTTTTATATACCAAATTTTCCATTATTTTTCTGTTGCAATAATTTTCAAGTTGTGTAAGAGGCTCAAAAATAAGCTGGTTTCAGTCCATTTTTATGTTTTAAAACACCTTTTAAGTAAGTACGAACGAACCCCTTCTTGAGTATAACAACGTACTATAAGACTCCGTATCTTGAAACTTTATTGACGAAAGGACAAGAGCTCTAGTGGTAATCATATTTTTCAATTACAAAGATACAAATTTTAATTTATCTTAAAAATCTTTTACTATCAAATTCCTTAATTTTTAATAAATCTTCTATTTTTGCACTCATAATTAATTTTTGAAAATGAAAAACAAAAACATTTTAGGCCTTATCATTACTTCATTGATTTTTGTATAGTCATAATACTTTCTATTATTTTTCTATAATGATAAACCTACGTATTTACAAGGTCAAGTAGAAGCTAAACAAATCAATGTTGCGCCAAAAGTACCTGGTAGAGTGAAAGTTATATACAAAAAGAAGGTGATGTTGTACAAAAAGGAGAACTTTTTAGAGCTTGAAAGTACAGAGATTGATGCTAAATTATTCGAAGCACAAGTTGCCTGTTCTGCTGCAGAAGCTCAAAGCAATAAAGCAGAAAAAGGGGCTCGTTATGAGCAAATACAAGGGGCTTATAACATTTGGCAACAGGCTAATGTGCTGCAGAACCTCGCTGAGAAAACCTATCAGAGAGTAAATAACTTTATACAATGAAAAAGTTTTTGCCTGCTTAAAAGAGAGATGAGGCTTATCACCCAAATGGTTGCTCTACAAAACAAGCTGGCTGCCAACCAATATGAAATGGCTAAAAACGGTACTCGTATAGAAGATAAACCGCTGCTCAGGCATTAGCTGCTCAGCCACAAGGGTTGTGCAGAAGTAGAGGCTTTATAAAGAAGGCGCAAAGGTCTGCCCTAATACTGCTGAGATATAAACTATTATCCCCAATGAAGGAGAGATTGACATGCTGATATCCTGTTATGACGCTTATAGATACTGATGAAGAGTGGGTAATATTCAATATACGTGAGGATAAAATGAATAAATTCAATATTGAGCTAAATTCAAAGCTATTGTTCCTGCATTAGGAAATAAAGAAATTGAATTGAAGTAAAACACATTGCTGTACAAGCAGATTTTGCTACTTGACTGCCACTAAAAAGTAAAGGAGACTTCGATAAAAAGACTTTTTGCCATCAAAGCATATCCTATTGAGAAGAATAAAAACCTTAGACCCGGAATGTCTGTTTTAATCCCTCGAAAAATAAAAACTTTGTTATCGATATAAAAAGCATATATTAGATATTCATTTGAATATTTAATATATGCTTTTTATTACATCAATAAACTTACTTTTTATTTTTAATATACAACATACTTTTTATAACACTTTGTATTAATAACAACTCATACACACTGATATAAACTACTATTTTACGAATTAAAAACTACATACATAATTGTTATTTATACTTTTCAGCAGTATAATATATATACACACTGATACATCATATTATTTTTACTTGATTTTCAACAACATACATTGTATTTTTATTCATTATTTTATCAATACAAACAACATATATTACATTTTTATATATTTTTACCCTATTTACATATAAAAATATATTTCATACAACAATTAACTCATTTTGAACTAATTCAAGCTCAGATATAGCAACTAAGGTAGTAAATAACCCATAATTAATCAACGCTTTTTCCTTTTTCTATTTTTATCTATACTTCCTACAGATTTACTATCTTTTATTCTTACCCTATCCCCTACTTTCAAAGCTCTTTTGTAATTGTATTTTTTCTGTTTTCTCGTTATTTCTTTTTATTCTTTTTCTCGGTTTTCTTTTGTTCTCTGATTATTTTTATTTCTTTACTTACTCCTGCTCTATTGTTTTTCTTTAATTTCCTCCTTTTTTTCTTTTTGTTCTCTTTGTTTTTGCTTTTCTTTACTATTTTCTGTTTCTACTATTTTGAGAAATTCTGCTATTAGAGGTCTCTTTGCTTTGTTTCGAAATATTTTTTCTGAAATATCATTGATTTTATTTCAAGATATATCATTTTTGATTATTATCATATAATTCTTGATAGTTTGTAAGCTTTGCTTGTATTTTATCATTCAATATTTCTAACTTTTTAGCTTCTTCTCAGCTTTTACTCTCTTCTTTTAATGAATTAGTAGTTTTTCCATTAAAGAACGCTCTTTTTGTAGGCGTGCGATAGTTGAATCAAACCTTACTTTCTGTTTTTCTATTTTTCTTAGCTCTATTGATTAAACTAAAAAGGTATTCCATTCTTTTTGAGCGACTTCGAATGTAAAAAGAGCTACCTGCTTCACCAATAATGAGCTTATAGATAGGTTCTAAGGTCTTGTCGTTGAACAACATATTTGCATTGACTGCATACGGAAGCTCATTGGCTAATATTTTTAAGATTTGCATAGTGGGTAGTAATCACTCCGAAAAGCCTTTCTATGGTAAAACTCTTCCAAAAATACCTCTGCAAGTGCTCCTCCAAGTTCTGGGTCACCCCGTACCGAATTCATCTATCAAAAATAGAGTTTTATCATTACATTTACGAAGGAAATAATTCATATTTTTCAATCGATAACTATACGTACTCAAAATGATTTTCAATAGATTGATTATCTCCTATATCTGTAAGTATTCTTTCGAATATACAGAGCTTTGAAAGCCTATGAACGGGAATTAGTATACCACTTTGTAGCATTAATTGTAAAAGACCAATCGTTTTTAGGGTAATACTCTTCCTCCCGCATTTAGTCCTGAAATTACGATAATTCTTTTGTTCATCTGTTAGAGAATATCTTGAGGAAATGTAGGTTTTTGGCTCTTTTTATTATTCAAATAGAGTAAAGGATGGTATGCTTGTCGTAATTCTACAATCTTCACTTATTTCAGGTAAAAGTGCATTCATTTGTCTCTGAGAGGAGAGCTTTTTGCTGAAATAATATCTATTTCAACCAAATATTTTTGATATTCTTGGAGTAATTGTCCGTATGGTCTTATAAAACTCTAGTAATTTACGAAGAATTTTCTTTATTTCTTCTTTTTCTCATAGATAAGATGAGAAAGTTCTCGTGAATATTGTTCTGTTTCTTGTGGTTCAATATAAACAATACTTCCTGCTTTTAGAACTTCCTAATACAGAACCTTTACACGTCTTCTCATGCATTGCTTTTACTGCTAATACACGTCTATTTTTCTATTACTGATTCACGAATATCATCTAAATAATCTTGAGTTGTATTCTGTTAAAGCTCTAACAAAGCTTTGATTAATTTTTGTCTTTAATAATTCCCATTTCTGAGCGTATTTGTGCTAATTTTTCAGATGCTTCGTTCTTTATTTCTCCAAATTTATCAATAATTTTATTTATTGCACACATATTTGTTCTTCTAATGGAATATTTTTGTATTAATAAAGACAAAATTTGATAGTAATCATTAAATTTTTGGAAGAATAAAATATGAGAATTAACTATTTCTGAAAATATTTTTGATTTTTCTAAAAGAATTTATCTCTAATACACTATTTTCTATTGCTAAAAACGTATTTCATTAGTTATTTCATCAAAATTATGAGCTGGAATATAGTTTTCTGATTCTCTATTGAGGATAAATATTCATTAGTTTGAGATAAATAAGTAATAATTTTATCTCTATCTGTAAAAAGGTTTTATTTGTAAAATTTTGTCTTTTCCCTAAATCAGTAATTGCTAATTGACTTAAATTAACTAATAAAGTGTTAAATTCTAAATCTTCTATGGTTTTATGATGAATTTGTTGCATAAGAATTAGGTGGCAAAATAATACTGAAAAATGAGTAAAAATAATTACTTTGCATCGTTTAAATTATTTTCTTTTTAGATATGCAATTAGAAATATAAACCTATTGAGGATTATTTTGTTAAGAAAAATATCTACCATAAAAACCATTGGTGGGCAAATTATAAAACATACTTTACATGAAGGAATGCCAGAGCTAAATAATATACAAATAGCTCTTATTTCGATTGTTGATGCGGATTCTATTATGGAAAATTCTCACGAGAATATTTCTATAATTTATTTTTGGTAATTGGAAATTTACAATAGCAGACTTAGGAAATATCCCAGAGGGAAAAACTGATGAAGATACTTTTTGTTGTTAAAGGCATCGTTTTTCAATTACTTAAAGGAATTACACCTATTATTATTGGAGGAAAACAAGAAGTTACATATAGTATTTATCGATGCTTTTTGACCGTTTTAGAGCAATGGTTAATTTAGTTACAGTTGATGCTCTTTTTAGATTTTGGGTAATGAAAAAGAAATCATTAATACTGAAAGCTATATGAGCCGAATATTAATGGAAACACCTAATAATCTGAATAATTATACAAAATATTGGTTATCAAACCTATTATAATGCTCAAGAATCATTAGATTTATTACAAAAATGTACTTTGAAGGTTACCGATTGGGGAGAAGTAACGCATTATATGGAAATGGTTGAGCCTTATTTGCGCAATGCAGATATTATTAGCATGGATTTAACTTGTGTGCAAGCCTCTGATTTAGATAGACTAAAGGATTTGTAAATGGTTTTACCAATAGAGAAATTTGATAGCCATTAGCCGATATGCGGGACTAAGCATGCAAACTTCTGTTTTTGAGTTTTTAATATCCCGAAAACTATTCGAGCAAAACAACTCACAGAGGCAAATTCTTTGGGTATTTCTTTAGAAGGTTATAATTTCCGTATAAAAGAATTTCCTACTACTGAAAAATATTAATTTTACAAAATATATTGTTCTTATAGAGGAATTTATAATCGAATTTTATAAAAGTAATCATACCGGACGTTGGTGGATTTTACCAAGTGAACAAGCCAAAAGGAATAGGAATGCTCTTTGTACTGAAAAAGATTATCAAAAAGCCTGTGAAGGTATCATTCTCTCGAGCGTTGGTGGAATCTTCATCAGCGAAGTTTCTTCTAATCTGATAAAAACTTCAACTATAATACAAAAATTTATAGTTGAAGTCTAAACTATTTTTCCTATTGTAGATTCTCTTGCTAAAACCACTAAGAGGTCATCTCTTCCCTAATTTTCATATTAGGATCTGGAGTAATATTCATTTTTCCATCAGAATGTTTTTATGGCAAGAATATAATTTTCATATTTATGACGTAAATTAAGCTCTGATAAAGACTTATTAACATAGCTATCTCGGAATTTTTACTTCATAAATAAAATAATCTTCTGAAAAATTTGAAATATTCTACGATAGTTGGTCTAAGTACTGAAAAGCTATCTCCCATAGATTCCTCTGGGAAAACCACTTGTGTAGCTCCTATTTTTCTAAAACTCGTCCTTGAGTATGATTAACCGCCTTACAAATAATATTTTTAAAACCTAATTCTTAAATGTAAGGTAATCAAAATACTTTGCCTGAATATTATCTCCTACACTAACAAAAAGCCGTGTCAAAATCATCTTTAACTACATTTTTAAAAGCTAATTCATCAGTAGCATCAAGAATTACTGCTTCATCTATAAATCCTTCATTCAAAAGCCTGTTGTATTAAATCAGGAGAAGAATCTATGAGCCAATACCGTTGATTTGTTTTTAAAGAGAGTTTTAGCTACAGATTTCCCAAACTCTCCCAATCCAATTACTAAAAATTTCTCATTAGCCTATTTGTATATTTTTTCTTGGATATTTATAATTTCCTTTACGCCGATCTCTTGATAACGCCAATATAATTGTAAGAGGCCCCTACTCTACCCAAAAACATTGTAAACATTAAAATAATTTTTGATCCAATACTCAAATAAGGTGTTATTCCCATTGATAATCCAACTGTACCAAAAGCAGACATCAGTTCAAATGCTACTTTAGGAAAATCTTTTATCAGAATCAAAAATTAGCCATTACTATTATCATTATAAGTATATAAATGATACCCATTAAAGTAAGTGCTGAAGCTCTATTAAATGTTTTCCAAGAAATCCTTTCGTTTTGAAAAATTCAATATATTCACGATTGAATAAAGCTGTTTTTATTCCTAAAAATACTATCCCAATCTGTTGTTGTTTTTATACCACTACCTGTCGAACCTGGCGATGCTCCTATAAACATAAAAACTGTACAAAATAAAACAGTTGCCCTGTAATATTTCCAAAAGGAATAGTATTAAAAACCTGCCGAACGTAAAGATGTTGAATGAAAAACTAAGTAATAATTTCTCACTCTTATCCGAAAAAGTATTTGTATTATTATACTCTAAAACCATAAATAAAAATACTCCCAGAGCTAATAATATAAGAGTAATAATTATAGAAAGCCTAGAATTTACCCCTACTTTTCTACGTTTTCCTCGTAAATACTCCCAACATTCAATAAGTGTATTAAAAGCCTATACCTCCTAAAAATTATTAAAAATGCAATTATTAAATTTATAAATAAATTATCCTTATATATTTCTAAACTATTGGGAAATAAAAGAAGTACCTGCATTACAAAAAGCAGATATTGAATGAAAGATAGCATAGCCGTAACAAATTTATATTCTCTATAAAAATGTAAAAAGAAAAATGCTCCTATTGCTTCAATAGAAATAACAACAAGAACAACTTTTTATATGTGAATAAATATCAAATTTTGCATCATGGTTCAACCCCTCTGCTACTACTTTTTGTATAAAAATCCTATGATATTAATCAACAATATTGCTGAAGAAAATGTTAGCACACCTAAACCTCCTAATTGTATAAGCATCAATAAAATAACTTTTCCACTTGGAGTAAAAGTTGTTGTCACATCTTTCAAAGAAAGCCCCTGTTACTGTTACAGCAGAAGTAGCTGTAAATAATGCCTCAAAAAGAAACTTCACAATTTTCATTATATGAAAAAAAGGTAACATTAACAATATTGCCCCTATAAATATTAAAGAAATAAATGACAATATAATTAAGGCATAAGGAGATATTTTTTTATCATTTTGTATAGGAAACAAAACTATTTTAATAAAATCTTTAAGATTTTTATCTTCTATTTATACAGCCTAACTACAGTCAGGCTTTTTGAGCGGGAGACGAGGTTCGAACTCGCGACATTCAGCTTGGAAGGCTGACGCTCTACCAACTGAGCTACTCCCTGCACATAACTATTTTAAATTTATTCATATGGTCGAGCGGGAGACGAGGTTCGAACTCGCGACATTCAGCTTGGAAGGCTGACGCTCTACCAACTGAGCTACTCCCGCATTTGCAGTGCAAAGGTACAACTTTTTATAACTGACAAATATTTACCCGCTTTTTATTATTTTTCATAAAAATGAAACTCATTGATTTTTCTTCTCTTTATGTTTCATTTTTCTTTATTTTTTTATTTTTGAAGTTTATTTTATTTGTCAGTTTTATCGTAATATTGTACTTTCTTAATTGACGATAAAAAATATGTTTGCAATATGTAATTTAAGTATTGTCCCTGTTCGGTCAGAACCCCTCGCATAAAAGCGAACAGATCACACAAATGCTTTATGGAGAGACTTGTATCATAACAAAAACAGATAATGGCTGGTGCTATATACGAATAGATTTTGATAATTATGAAGGTTGGATTAATGAAAAACAAATACAACTTATTGATGAAATTACTTATTACGAAATAAAAACAAACTTACCCAGATACGCTTCTGATCTTTTTGATTACGTACAACTATCTGAAAAAGAATATGATATACAAACTATTACTCTTGGTGCTACAGTAAGCAATGCCTCTGCCTTTAGGACATATTTTTAAGGGTGAAATACAACAAGGGGTTTCCCGAAAAATTTGATAAAAATAGCCTTCAATACATTAATGCTCCTTACCTTTGGGGAGGAAAAAAACTCCATTAGGAATAGATTGCTCAGGATTTACACAAATGGTCTATAAATTAAGTGGAGTAGCTATACCCGAGAGATGCTTCTGAACAAGCAAAAGTAGGAACTCTTATACAAAAATCTTAATGATGCAGAAATAGGAGACCTTGCTTTCTTTAACAATGATGCTGGACGAATAACTCACACAGGAATTATTTTTGGATAATGGTTATATTATTCACGCTCACGGAAAAAGTTAGAGTAGATAAAATCAATGAAAATGGAATATTCAATCTTGATAGTGAGGAATATACTCATAAATTACGAATGATTAGGCGTTTTCTTTACGAAGAGAAAAAGGATTATTTTTATTAATATTTTTTTAAGATAATGAATATTCGACTTATTGCTATAGGAAAGACAGATAATAAAAACTTAATTTCTCTTATTGAAGATTATCAAAACCGACTCCGCTTTTTTTATACTAATTTCTCAATTGATATTATTCCTGATATAAAAAAACGCTAAAAAAATATCAGCCAAGACCAACAAAAACAGAAAGAAGGAGAGCTCATTTTTGAAAAATTAGAACCTAATGAAGGATTAATTTTATTAGACGAACGAGGAAAAAGAATTTACTTCTGTTAATTTTTCTGATTTTATACATGAACACAGGAATAAAAACAATTTTTCTTTTGTTATAGGAGGGGCTTATGGCTTTTTCTGAAAGTATATATAAAAAGAGCTAATGATTTAATTTCTTTATCTAAACTTACTTTTTCTCATCAAATGGTTCGTTTATTTTTATAGAACAATTATATCGAGCTTTCACTATTTTAAATAATGAGCCCTATCATCATCAATAAAAAAATAAAAATGCAACTGATTAATGATTATCAAGATGAATTTTTATCTTTTTTTAAAAGAAAATATTCAAAAGAACCTAAAAATCTTTATGAACCAATAGATTATATTCTAAATATCGGAGGAAAACGCCTACGTCCTATTCTTACTATGCTTAGTGCTGATATTTTTGGACAAGACTATCGTAAAGCTCTTTATGCCGCTCTTGCTGTGGAAATTTTTCATAATTTTTCATTAGTACACGATGACATTATGGACCAAGCTCCTTTACGACGTGGTATGCCTTCCGTTCATACAAAATGGAATATAAACACAGGAATTCTTTCAGGAGATGCTATGCTGATCCTTGCTTATCAATATTTTGAGCGTTATAATCCTATTATTTTCCAACAACTTGCTGAAATTTTTAGTAAAACGGCTCTTGAAGTTTGTGAAGGACAACAATATGATGTAGATTTTGAGAAAAAAGAACAAGTTTCTATTGATGAATATATTAAAATGATTACTTATAAAACTGCTGTTTTAGTAGGTGCAGCCTTAAAAAAATGGGAGCTATCATCGCAAAAAACATCAGATGAAAAATAAACAAAAAATATATGATTTTGGGTTGCTTTTAGGAATTGCTTATCAATTACAAGATGATTATTTAGATACTTTTGGTGATAAATCTTTTGGGGAAAAATAGGTGGTGATATTCTTCAAAATAAAAACAATTCTTTTATCTTAAAGCCTTAGAAAATAGTTCTGATTCTCAAAAAGAATTAATTACCTTATATACAAAAGCCTTATACAAATGAAAAAGAAAAATTAATCGTGTAACTGAATTATTCATTGCAACTAAAAAGTAATTTTATTTCTTCGTTCAGAAGTAAAAGCCTATACTTTAAAAAGCCTTTGAAATTTTGGATACATTAGAAATTTCTGATGAAAAGAAAAATATTTTAAAAAGAATTTGGAAACAATTTAATGAATAGAAGTATTTAATAGAAAAACATACTCTATTGAAGTTTCTTTACAAAAATAAAATTGTAGATAAATATAACTAAATTTGCAATAATAAAAATTATAAATAATTATGTCTGATATTCAACAACTTACCAACCTTACAACACAAGGTACGTAGAGATATTTTACGAATGGTTCATAAAGTAAATTCTGGGCATCCTGGTGGCTCATTGGGACTGTGCAGAGTTTCTCGTTTGTTTATATAATGAAGTTATGGACATCAAGCTCCCTTTCAGTATGGACGGAAAAAAATGAAGATTTATTTTTCCTTTTCAAATGGGCATATTTCTCCTGTTTTTATAGTGTATTGGCTCGTCGTGGTTTTTCCCTGTAAATGAACTTAATACTTTCCGTTTGCTTGATTCCAGACTACAAGGTCACCCTACTCCTCACGAAGGTTTAGAAGGTATCCGTATTGCTTCGGGTTCTCTTGGACAAGGGCTTTCTGTTGCTATAGGGGCTGCTCTTTCTAAAAAATTAAATAATGATAAACATTTAATTTATACGCTTCACGGAGATGGAGAACTACAAGAAGGACAAATATAGGGAAGCTGCTATGTATGCAGGCGGAAAAGGAGTTGATAACCTTATTGCTACAATAGATTATAATCAAAAACAAATAGATGGTCCAACTGATAAAGTTTTTACCTTTGGGAAATCTGAAATTGAAATTTGAAGCTTTTGGATGGCAGTTATTGATATAGAGAAAGGAAACGATATTTCTTCTATTATTAAAGGGTTAGCAGAAGCTAAATCTCTTACAGGAAAAGGAAAACCAGTATGCATTTTACTTCATACAGAAATGGGAAATGGCGTAGATTTTATGATGGGTACTCACGCTTGGCACGGCAAGGCTCCTAATGATGAGCAATTAGAAAAAAGCATTAGCACAAAAATCCTGAAACTTTAGGAGATTATTAATAATAGATAAAAGAGTTTTTAATTCTTTATCTTTTTATAAAAAATTAGTAGATTATTTTAATTTAAAATTTACTTTTTCTTCTTCCAAAATATGAAAAATAAAAACAAAAATAAATGTAATCAAAGTAGATACAATTATTTTATGAAAAAGCATATGCAAATTGTTGGAAATTAAATATCTCAAGCATATAAAATAATACTTGATATATAAAAACAAAAAGCAAAATATACAAAACACGTACTCCTATTGGCACTTTGCAATAAATTTATTGGTTGATTTTCAAAGTTTTGTCCATACGAATAAATAAAGGTCTTATAAATACAATACTAAGCGTTGCACAAGCAAAAACCCTCCTGTATCCGAAAAAGCAATCAATAATAAACCCTGATAAAGTAGCTAATAACAATAATAGCCCATTATTTTTGCTGAACAGGGTAAATCATAAAAACATAAATACAACATTGGGTCTGCATAACCTGAGAAAAATTAATCTTATTAAGCACAACTACCTGAGTTATAATTAATAATAGTAATTGAAATATATAATAAAAGATTATTCATTAATTTGTTGTTTTTACTTGCTCTTCCAATTCTCTAATAGGTTCTTGGTCTTTATTCTTGATAACATAAACATATTGAAGGTTCATCATATCTGTAAATAATTTTAACATTTATTAAGAGAGAATTATCGTGAGGATTAATATAAAAATCTTTTAACTCGACCCATAGGAATATCTTTCGGAAATATATTAGAATGCCCTGCTGTAACAATAGTATCTCCTACAGCAACAGAGTTTATATTGGGCAAATCTGTAAATTGAACAATATTAGGTTCTTTACCATCCCAATAAAGGGTTCCGTAATATCCTGATTTTTAGAGTTACACTTACTTTTTGATAATGTATTTAAAACAGACTGGAACAGAAGCAAAGCCATTTGTTGTTTTATCAATAATACCTACAATACCCTGAGAGGAAATAACTCCCATATCTTGTGAAATAGAATCTTTCGTTCCTTTATTTATTAAAAAGATAATTTTTGATAAATTATAACTATTTTTAATTATTTCAGCTCGAAAGACTTTATATCTATTAGGAGAAAATGTAACATTTGTATCTCCACTCAAACTATTAATTTTTATCTGATTTTTGCAAGTCTGTTAATTTTTGTCTAAGATTTGCATTTTCTTCTACTAATAAATCATTCTGATGTTTTAAAATTAAAATAAATACCAATACCATTGGTTTACATAATAAATATTAGAAGAAAAAATATTAGAAGAACGTAAAAAAATTTTGAGTTTTGATACGAGTTTGCATTGATTATAAAAGGCAAAAGATATTATAAAAAGTATCAAAAAAGATAAAAATCTTTCTGTCGTTTAAAAATAATATAATTAACCTCATTTTATCGCATTAAAATTGTTTTGAATTTATCAATATTTTTAAGAGTAATTCCTGTTCCTCTAACTACAGCTCTAAGAGGGTCTTCGCTCACATAAACAGGCAAATCTGTTCTCATTGAAATTCTCTTATCCAACTCCACGAAGCATAGAACCTCCTCCTGCCATATAAATACCCTGTGTTATAAATGTCGGCAGCAAGTTCTGGTGGGGTTTTGAGAAAGGGTTTTCCATTATAGCATCTTCTATACGAAGAATGGATTTATCAAGAGCTTTAGCCATTTCTCTATAAAGTAATTTGTACTTGCTTAGGCTTACCAGTTAGAAGGTCACGCCCTTGTACTAACATATCATCTGTGGAACATCTAAATCTTCTATTGCTGCCCTCGATAGTAATTTTAATATTTTCAGCTGTTGTTTCCCCTACATAAAGGTTATGTGTTGAGTACGCATATAATAAATAATATCATTAGTGAAAAACATCACCTGCTATCTTTACAGATTTGTCACATACAATACCTCCCATTGCTATAACAGCTATTTCGGCAGTTCCTCCTCCCTATGTCAATTATCATATTTCCTTTTAGGGCTGCATAATATCCAAAACCTATCCCGATAGCAGCTGCCATTGGCTCATATATCAAGAAAATTTCTTTCCCATTTACACGTTCACAAGATTCTCTAACAGCACGCATTTCCACCTCTGTAATTCCAGATGGGATACAAACAACAATTTTTAATGAAGGAGAAAAAGAAACGTTTCTTTAAAGGTGGAATACTTTTAATAAAAGCATTTATCATTTGCTCAGAAGCGTCAAAATCAGCAATTACACCATCTTTTTAAAAGGTCTTATTGTCTTGATTCGCTCGTAAGTTTTACCCTGCATTAATTGCGCTTCTTTTCCTACCGCTATAATTTTATTATTAGTAAGGTCTCTCGCTACGATAGAGGACTATCTACCACCACCTTATCTTTATGAATAACTAGTGTATTTGCCAGTACCTAAGTCTATGGCTATTTCTTCTGTTAAGAAATCAAAAATCCCATTGTATTTTTATTATTTTTTATTAAAAAAATAGAATCGTTAAAGATGTTATTTTATATTTTTAAGATTATTTTTCTCAGAAAAAATAGAAAAATATTTTTCTGCCAAAAGATATAAAAATATTTTCACATATATAGAATTCTATAAAAATATTTTTCAGCACATAACTCGCTAAAAATCAATATTTAATATTTTTATATTTTAGGAGTTAAGATTTTTTTCTTGTAAAATTTTAGAAATATTGGGTTTGAAATATTGAGCACCTTTCATCACTTTTTCCATCTTCTCGATAAATAGGCTTCCCATCTTCTCCAAGTTTACTCATATTACTTCTATGAATTTCTTCAAATATTTCTTCAATTTTGTATTGTAAGCCGTGTTCAAGAATTGTTCCACAAAAGCACATAAAAGCATATCTCCTAAAGAATCTGCTATTTCTAGTTAAATCTCCTTTTTGTGCAGCTTCCAAATATTCTTCATTTTCTTCTTTCATCAAATTAAACCTAAGATTTATTATTTCTTTAGGTAAATTCCCCTTAGGAGAGGATTGTACATTTAATCCAAAAAGCATTATGAAATTCTTGAACTGCTTTTTAATTTTTTCTTTCATTTTTAACTATATTTTTATTTTTATAAAAAGTTAAAAATTAACTATATTGTCATACTAAAAATCTTCGTAGTAGGCATATTTCGTTGCAATCGTAAATCAAAAAGCCATACAAATATTACGAATAAACGGTTTTCCTTTATCTGTTACTTCAATAGAAAAATTATTAATTTTAATTAATTCATCTTTTCTAATTCTGATAATTTCTGTTTAATATCTTCTATTTCAGGAAATTGTAAATCTTGTTTTTCCCAAGAAGTATAGAAATGACACATCAAATTCAATATATGTCTACGAATAACTAAATCTTCATCATTCAATATATGCCCTCGATAAACAGGAATTTTATTTTCAGCTAAAATCAACTCATATTCTTTTAATTGTTTTTCACATTTTTGGGCAAAGCCATACCAACTATCACTAATAGCAGATATGCCTATACTTATCATCAATTGAGTTTTTGATGCTGTATAACCCATAAAAATTTCTATGTAACTTCTAACTTCAAATGCTTTTATACATTTTATCTGAAGGAAGAGCAAAATGGTCCATACCTATTTCTATATAACCATTTGCTAAAAGTTGCTTCTTCCTATTTCATATAAATGTCGTTTTTGGTCTGCTGTAGGAAGGTCATTTTCATCAAACCCTCGTTGTCCAGTACCTTTTAACTCAAGGCACGTGAGCATAACTATAGAAAGAAATTCTATCTGGACGTAAAAATTCGTTTTCTCTATACTATACAAAACATCTTCTTCTGTTTGGAAAGGTAATCCGAAAAATAATATCGTGACTAACAGATTCATAACCAATTTCTCTTGCCCAATTAGTAACCTTTTTCTACATTTTCAAAGGTTGTATACGATGAATGGCTTTTTGCACTTTGGGTGAATAATCTTGAACTCCATAACTTACTCGGGAAAAAACCATTATCTGCAAGTGTTTTAAGATGCTCATAGGTTGTATTATTGGGGTGTCCTTCAAAACTGAATTCGAAAATTTGGAGCTTTCAGAGCTCTTTCAAAAAAATTTTTCTAATAAATAATTCAAATTCTCAGGACTAGTAGGAGTTCCTCCTCCTAAATGAATCTCTTTAATAAAAAGGCTTTTTCTGGCAACAAATCCATATACAAATTCCACTCTTTCAAACACATTATCTATATAAGGAGTTTCCATTTCATGTCGTTTTGTAATGTGTTTATGACATCCACAGAAAGTACATAAACTCTCACAAAAAGGCAAGTGAATATAAACACTTACCCTTCTGAAAGATTACTTTCAGAAAAAGATTTTTGCACAGAAGCTATCCATTTTTCATAAGAAAAAGTGTCGTTTTCCCAATATGGAACCGTTGGATAACTTGTATATCTTGGACCTGCTACATTATATTTTTGGAATAAAGAAATCATTTTTGTAATTAGCTTGCAAAAATACAAATATCATTTATATTATCACACTTTTTATGACATTTTTATCTTAAAAAGTTATTTATTATCAAAAACAAAATCACTTATTAACTGATAACATTATTTTCATCCTCAATTATATATAATTTTTATTTCTATTTATTATAAAAAAGTTGTTAATAAATATATATATAATAAACTACTGATTTTTCAGTGAAATAAAAATAGTATTTCAGAATTAACAAATAAAAACTTGTACTTAAATCCCTACTTTTGCACAAATCATTTTATAAAAATTTTTATGTTCGATATTATGGGAATGATGGGCAAACTCAAAGAAGCCCAAAGTAAAATAGAGGAAACTAAAAAGCGCTTAGATTCAGTTTTTATTGATGAACAAAAGCCAAGATGGTAGCATAAAAGTATCTGTTACAGCCAATCGAAAAATAAAAATCTATTGAAATAGATGAGCGTCTTTTACAAGATAAAGAAGAACTTGAAGACTATTTATTACTGACACTAAACAGAGCTTTTAGAACGAGCTTCTGTAATTAATGAACAAGAATTAGCAGGAAGTATAAAAGATGGTATGCCTAATATTCCTGGGCTTTTTAACTAATTAATAATATTTTTTTACCCTATAAAAAAATAATTGTAGTATGAGCAAAATCATTGCAGTAGCAAACCAAAAAGGAGGAGTAGGAAAAACTACCTCTTCTATTAATTTAGCAGCAGCATTAGGTGTTTTAGAGAAAAAGTCCTTTTGATTGATGCTGACCCTCAAGCAAATGCAACTTCGGGTTTAGGAATTGATGTGGAAAGTATTGAACATGGTACTTATGAACTTTTAGAGCATACTATTTCAGCCAAAGAAGCTATTCTAAAACAGAATCTCCAAATTTAGAAATTATAGCCGCACATATAGACCTTTGTAGCTATTGAAATAGAATTGGTAGATAAACCAAAAACGTGAATATATGCTAAAAAGAAGCTTTAGCTCCGATTAAAGCTTTATATGATTATATTATTATTGATTGTGCGCCTTCTCTTGGATTATTGACTCTCAATGCCTTAACTGCAGCAGACTCTGTTATTATCCCTATACAATGTGAGTATTTTGCATTAGAAGGACTCGGTAAATTACTCAATACTATAAAAGCGTTCAAAAATACATAACCCAGCTTTTAGATATAGAAGGTTTATTATTAACAATGTATGATGCTCGGTTAAGACTTTCTAACCAAGTGGTTGAAGAAGTTCAAAAACATTTTACAGAAATGGTTTTTGACACTATCATTCAAAAGAAATATTCGCCTTTAGTGAAGCACCTAGTTTCAGTGAAACTATTATTAAATATGATGCTGCAAGTAAAGGTGCTGCTAATTATATTAGCCTGCAGAAGAAATTATCAAAAAGAATAGTTAAGAAATGGCAAAACATTTAATAAAGGACAACGTTTAGGACGGGGATTACAAGCCATTCTTCCTACTAATGATGTACGTACAGCTACGGACGAAAAATGCTGAACAAGTTATTGGAAATATTCTATTATTAGATTTGGATAGTATTGATACTAACCCAAATCAGCCTCAGAACTATTTTTCAATGAAGGTCCCTTACAAGAACTAGCTACATCTATTAAAGAATATGGTGTTATTCAGCCTATCACAGTTAGAAAAATTTGGTCCTGATAAATACGAACTTATTTCAGGTGAGCGTCGTTTACGAGCTTCAAAAGTGCTGGGATAGAAAAAATACCTGCTTTTATTCATGTGCAAATGATGAAGAGTCCTGATTATGGCTCTCATCGAGAAATATTCAACGAGCAAGATTTAGATCCTATTGAAGTAGCGCTTTCTTATAACAGAATGATTGAAGAACTCAATTTGACACAAGAACAAATAGAGTGAAAAAGTAGGAAAAACGTTCTACAATTACTAATTATCTACGGTTATTGAAAGCTTGACCCTATTATCCAATCTGGAATACGAGATGGTTTTTATCTCTATGGGGCACGGAAGAGCTATTATTAATATTGATGAAACAAAAGAACAAATTGATATTTATAATAAAAATCATAGCACAAGACCTATCCGTTCGAGATACTGAAGCGTTAGTACAACAAATAAAACAACCTGAAAAAGTAGCTATTATAAAACAAAATAAAAACCATCAAATTCCTGATTTTTGTTAAAAATAGTGTAGAAGAAATAAGACAACGTTTTGGAGCTAATATTACAGTTAAGTATACGAAAGGAAAAAGGTAAATTAGAAATTCCGTTTAAATCTGAAGAAGATTTTTAAAACGAATACAAAAATATTGCAAGGTGAATAATAAATACTTCTTTATAATCATATGGAGTCTGTTTTGGGGGAAATATTTTTGCTCAATCAGACTCTTTGTCTATTCAATCTATATTTCTACACAAAAGATAGTATAAATATTTACAATTCTATTGATAATCAAACATTACTTGGAATACTGACCCTCTTTTTCTCCTGCAAAGGCTGCTTTTTATTCAGCTATTATTCCTGGGTTAGGGACAAGTTTATAACAGAGTTATTGGAAAGTACCTATTGTTTATGGAGCTATCGGAACAGGAGTCTATTTTTATATCAGAAATAGTAATGAATATAATAGATATCGAGATGCTTATAAACGTAGAATTGATGGGTATAGAGATGATGAATTTTTATGGAGACCCAAATAATGAAAGACCTCGTTATAGTGATGATGCACTTCGTAGAGCTCAAAAATTTTTATCGTAGAAACAAAGAAATGTCTTTATTAATTACAATTGGGCTATATGTTTAAATATTATTGAAGCAAATGTAGATGCTCATTTGAAGCAATTCAATGTTGATGAGCACTTATCTATACATCCTTACATTCAAAATGAATCAGTGGGACAATAGGCCTCAATTTGGTATTTCTCTCAAATATTAATATGTAAAAAGAGTTGTTGAAAAACAACTCTTTTTCTTTATAATATAGCCTTTTTATTCTATAGAGAAATTAAAAATTCTTCCATTTTTCTCTCTTTTCTGTGCTAATGCTGGGTCAATTAATATACGACCACTATGCTCATCTGTGGTTATTTTACGAGAAGCTATTTCCATTTGCATTTGAGGTGGAATCACAAAAAAATGACCCTCCTGAAGCTCCTCTTTCAATAGAACAACAGCTAAACGATTAGCCACACTATTACGAATACGTTGATAAGCACTCAATAATCGAGGTTCTATTTCAGACGAAATTTCTAAAGATTTTCTTAAAAGAGTTTCTTCATCTTTTTAGTTTCTTCTAAAAATGGAATCCAACTCATCTTTCTTATGTTGAAGATGTTTTTACGAACTTCTAATTGTTCTTTTATCTGAGCAATAGAATGTTTTTATGCTCTATTTCAGCTTTGTGTTCTTTAAGATGTTTTTCTGCTAACTGAATTTCAAGTTCTTGGAACTCTATTTCTTTTCGAAATTGAATTGAATTCTCTATTGTTACGAACATTTTTCTGTTGTTCATTATATATATTAGAGCTTTACTTTCCTCTATTGTATAACAACTATATTCGCATTTATTTTTCAAGTTCTACGCCTATTTTTCTAAGCTGACTTTCTAGCCCTGCTACTTCATCTTCAAGTCATTCACTTCTAGCGGTAGTTCTCCTCGTATATTCTTATTTCATCTATCTTACAATCAATGTTGTAAGTCATATAAGGTTCTTAATTTTTCTTCTACGGTTGTTTTCTGTCATACTTATAAGTAGTTGATAGGATTTGTATTTGTTTTTGATAAATAAAATGCAAAGTTAGGGAATTTTTGTAAATCATCTAATAAAAAGATTTTTGTAAATTGCTCACTTTCATAGTCCCCATATCTGCTAGTAAAATTTTTGTTCGGCTTTGAAAAATCGTGATATTTGATATCAGAAGTAATATAAGCATCTGCACCTGCCATAATGGCATTTTCTATAGCAAAAGCTCCACTACGCCAAGTACCGCTACTTTTTATTTTTTATTTAAAATTGAGAATGTCGAATACATTGTGTATTCATTTTTCTTCTAAATATAATTTAAAAAGTCTTGTTCTCCCATTGGCTCACTAAATTCACCAATCATTCCTAAAACCTATATGCTGATTTTTATTCTCTAATAAATAAATTTGATATGCTACCTTCATAAGGATGATTTTTCAAAAAGAGCTTTTCAAGATATTTTTGTAAATGTTTAGGAAAAATTACTCTATTTGAATTTCATTCTCAAAGTGTAATTTATTTTCTCCTATTGAAGGTTGGCTATTTTCATTTCCTTTTAAAACTTCCTAACTCATTGATATTAAAAGCTACAATCAGAATAATTTCCTATATTACCTGCTCCTAGCTTCAAATAATTTTCTCTTAAAAATCTGCATCTTTTGTGAGGAACATAAGTTTCTAACTTACATATAGTTTCTTTTTGAGGAATAAGTATTTGTCTATTAGAAAGTTTTAAAATTTCACATATTTTTAGCATTTACACCATTAAAAGAGTTATCTAATGCTGTATGTATAGCATAAATAGAAATATCATTTTTATAGCCTTAATAACTGCTTTTTCAACATAATTACTCCCTGTTAGCTTTTTCAATCCTGGAAAAATGATAGGATGAAAACTTACAATAAGATTACATTTAGACAGAATTTAGCCTCATCAACTACTTCTTCAAGTGTATCCAATGTTATGAGTACAGAAGAAACTTCTTGTTCTGGACTTCCTACTATAAGTCCCACATTATCAAAGCTTTCAGCATAATTAAGCGGAAAAACGTTCTTCTATCAATAATTTGTTGTATTTTCATTATTAAGATTTTTCAGGTGCAAAAATACATCTTTATAATAAAATTATTTTTATATGAAGAAATAATATTTTATAAATAATAGTATATTTTCAAAAATAAATTCTTCATTTTTCTATTTTAACTAATTGAGATGGAGGTGTATAATCCACTTTTTCTTGTTCTAAAGGAACTATAAAATCTACAGCATTTTTATATTATCATCATTTCTTTAAAATGTGGCGTTGATTCTCCACTAATATTTGCTGAAGTAGAAACAATAGGTTTTCCAAATTTTCGAATTAGTTTTTGACAGAAACTCATCACGATGCGAATAGCTACCGTGTTATTTTTGAGCTATCACATTAAGAGCCACTCTTAGGATTATTATAAATAACTGTTGTTGGTTTGTATTTGTTTCTCTAAAAAGTAAAATTTCTTTTGAAACATCAACATATTTCTGTAACATTTCTACATCTGAAACTAATAGAATAAGACTTTTCTTTCGTCTCTATATTGAAAATGAACTGCTTGATAACAAGTAGCGTCACAACCAATTCAAACGGTATCTGTTGGATACAAAATAGTTCCTTTTTATTTCTCTAAAAACGCTATTGTTTCATAAATGATATTATCAAAAAGTGTCATATATTAATAAAAATTAAGAAAAAGCCAAAGATAATTCCTTTGGCTTTTTGTTTTATGAAAAGCATATCTTTTTATTTTTCAAAAAGGATTTTTCTTCATCTCCTGGTTTAGGTTCAAAATTTTCGTCATCTAACATTTTTGGAAAAAGTTTTTCTGTTCCTTTGTTAAGTTTTTAGGAGTCCAAAGCATTAATATAGACTAATAAATCACCTGCTCCCATAATGGCTTAAACTTGGAACACATTTCTCTTTTAGTCTCAGAATTTTCCCTGATTGTATACCTTCTTCAAGTTTTATACGCACTCTGTCCTGTGGCTGTTTCTATTTCTTTTTGAACAACCCAAAAACAGCTTCTGGGATACTTATATAAAGATCTAAATGAAGATTATCCCTCTCTTTTTAGAGTTTCGATGTTCAACCTCTTCAATAATAACTAACAAATCACCTGGTATACTATTAGCCCAGGAGCCATTCCTTTTCCTACTTACTTTTAGTTGCATTCCTTGCACTACACCAGCAGGTATCTTTTTATAGAAACTGTTTCTTCTATATTTATTAAACCTTGATTATCAGCGCCTTCGGCTTTTTATCAATTACCTGTCCGCTTCCTCCGACTGGGGCAAGTAGAGCTTGATTTCATCACTCCTAATATGGTATTTACCGAACAACACTTCCATTGCCGTGACAAGTACTACAAGTCCTTGTATGTAGAGCCTTCAGCTTTTTACTTTTCTTTGTACTTTTACTTTTTCTCAACGCCTGTAACTAATATTCGCTAATGTAAGTTTTACTCGAATACGCAAATCACTACCTTTCAACTCTGGTAAGAACGAGAATTTCCTCCACCAAAACCGCCAAAACCACTTAAACCATTGAAATGCCCTCCGAAAAATATCTCCAAAGTTACGGAAAATATCTTCCACATCCATATTATAATAACCTGCACTCAGCATCGCCACCTTCAAAAAGCTGCGTGACCATATTGATCATATTGTGCTCTTTTTGCTCATCACTGAGAATTTCATAAGCCTGAGCTGCTTCTTTTTAAATTTTTTCTTCAGCTTGTTTATCTCCTGGATTTCTTTATCAGGGTGAAATTCTACTAGCTTTTTCTTTCGATAGCTATTTCTGCTTGTGTCGTCTGTTTTTGCTTATACCTAATATTTTCGTAAAAATCTTTTTCATTTCAATAAATATTATAGCTAAATTACTGACCTACAACCACTTTTGGATAACGAATTATTTTATCTCCTAATTTGTATCCTTTTCTCTACATAACATCAATAATCTTACCTTTAAATTCTTCTGAGGGAGCAGGAATTTGAGTAATTGCTTCGTGATTTCACTATCAAAAACTATCAGAAGGCAATACTCAACAAGATCTAACCTTTTGATTTCAGAGTATTAAAGAATTTATTATAAATTATTTCTACTCCTCGTAAATGATCGTTATCTCCTGATTTTTGAAATCTCACCAATGCTCTATCAAAATCATCCAAAAATAGGAAGCAATGACTCTATGACATCTTGTCCTGCTGTTTTAAATAATTCTACACGTCTCTTTGGCAGTTCTTTTCTTATAATTTTCAAATTCTGCAAAAAGTCGTAAAAATTTATCTTCTCTTTTAGTAATTCAGCTTCAAAAATCTGGTGTTTCCTCCGCTTTAACCTCATCTATATTCTCTTGATTATCAACAACATTGTTATCCTGAGTAAAATTTTCTTCATTTGTACCTTGTTCTTGGTATGTGCTTGTATCTTCTGTAATCATTTTATATTAATTACAGAACAAAAGCAAAATCATTGCCAAAACTTATTTTATGTCAAAAATGACATTTCTTTTTAAAATATTCATTTTAGGATAAAATAAAAATTTAACTTTAATTTATTTAAAAACGATAAAGATTAATTAATAAAATACAAAATAAAGTTTTTCAAAAATATTTAAAGTTAAAAATATTATGGTAAAATATTTAATATCTTTGCCTCAATTAACCAAAAATAAAAATTATCGGCACTTACCGTTTAGTGACAAAGTACAATGGCACATTCAAGCGGAAAATACGCCTGAAAATATTCCTGAAGACAAGGTGGCTGCTCCAATAGCTTTCTTTTCTGCAATGGAGTTATGAAACCACTTCTTACATCCTGATATTATGGAAATTATAAATTCTTATCTTGAACGGCAATCTCTATAAATTTTAAAGACTTATTACTGATTGATTTGGATGGAATACTAAGTAGTGAAGAACTTAGCTCAAAAAGGTAAGCGCTTTATGAATGCTTATTACAGAGATGAACGAGGCACAATTTATGCAAACATTTTCTTCCTATTTAAAAGATTATGATAATTTTATAAAAATTATTATGGAGATAATTATAATATAGATTATTATAATTATGAATATACCCTGAGAATTATCTAGAAATCAAGAAAATGATTGATAAAAGATATGAACAATATTTTAAGTTTTTCTGATAAAAAGTAATAACAAATGAAGTTTCCACAAACTTATACTTTAAAACAAATCGCAACTATTATTAATCTCATCTTTTGTTGGTGATGAGGATTTTCCTATTTTAGGAATGAATGGAAATTCATATCTGTAGAGGAAGGAGATATTGTATTTGTTGATCACCCAAAATATTACGATAAAGCTCTACAATCTAAAGCTACTATTATACTCATTAACAAACAAGTAGAATGCCCAAAAGGGAAAGCTTTACTCATATCAGATGACCCTTTTTCGTGATTTTTAATAAACTAACTGAATTCTTTAAAACCTTTCAAAAATCTACAAGTTTAATAGCTCCTTCTGCTCAAAATAGGTGAAAATACAATTATACAACCAGAGCTTTATCGAGAATAATGTTAAAATAGGAGATAATTGTATAATCCACTCTAATGTAAGTATTTATGATGATTGTATTATCGGGAATAATGTTAATATCCACGCAGGAACTATTTTAGGAGCAGATGCTTTTTATTATAAAAAGACCAGAAGGTTTTTGATAGGCTAAAATCTGTGGGCGAGTTGTTATTCAAGATAATGTAGATTTGGGTGCTCTATGTACCATTGACCGAGGAGTATCTGGTGATACTACTGTAAAAAGGTTCTAAAATTGACAATCAAGCACATATTGGGCACGATACTGTAATTGGAGAGAAATGCCTTATCGCTTCACAAGTAGGAATTGCTGGTTGTGTTGTTATTGAAGATGAAGTTACTATATGGGGACAGGTAGGAATAACAAGTGGAATTACTATTGGGAAAAAGCAGTTATTTTAGCACAAAGTGGAATTTCAAAATCATTAGATGGAGAACAAACTTACTTTTGGGTACCCTGCCGAAGAAGCCCGTCAAAAATATAAAGAAATGGCTGGTATTAAAAATCTATTAAATAATTATTAATATCCTCTAAAAATATACTGAAGTAATACTTTTACTTTCAGTATATTTTTACTATCTTCAAGAATAAAAATTAATGAAAAAGTACTTATTATTACACCTATTATTGGTCCTCCTGCTGGCGGTCCTGGAGTACAAAGATGGCTTAAATTTGATCAAATATCTAAGAAATTTTGGTATTGAGCCCTATTGTTTATATTCCTGAAAACCCTACTTATCCTATTATTGATAAAAAAATATAGGAGATGATTTGCCAAAAATATAACTATCCTTAAAGATTATAGAACCTTATTCCTGGCATCTTTATTCTCAAAAAGAGAAAACAAAGAAAAATAAGTTCAGGCATTATCCCCTCCAAACAATTAAACTGGGTTGATAAATTATTACTTTGGGTACGAGGCAATATTTTTATACCCGATGCTCGTGTTTTTATGGGTAAAACCTTCCGTAAAATATTTAGAAAAATATATAATTGAAAAACCAAATAGATACTATTATTACTACTGCCCCTCCTCATAGTGTTCATTTAATTGGAAAAAGAAACTTAGATTAAATATTAGATGGATAGCCTGATTTTAGAGACCCTTGGACAAATATTGGATACCATTCTGAACTGAGATTAACTAAAAGTTCTGCAAAAACACTCGATTTGGAGAGCGTTCTACAAAGCGCAGATACTATTATTACATGTCCAAGTACAAAAGAATTTCAGAGTAAAAACGGAACAACCTATCGTATTGATAACTAATGGTTTTGATAATGAATTATCACAAAATATTATTCCTTCTAGTAAATTTTTATTTCACACATTGGCTCATTATTAACAGAGACGAAATCCTAAAACTTTATGGCAAGTTTTTAGAAGATTTAGTAAATGAAAATAAAGAATTTGCCAATGATTTACATCTGTGTTTAGCAGGAAAAGTGAGTGATGAGGTTATTTCTGATTTAAAAATTCATCAATTATATAAATATACAGAATTTAAAGGATATATTTCCATAATGAAGCTATTGAATTACAACATTATTCTCAAATTCTCCTATTATTAGAAATAAATCACGAAAAACACAAGGAATAATACCTGGAAAGTTATTTGAATATATGGCTGCTAACCGACCTATTTTTAGCTATGGCTACAAGAGTGGGACGCAGGCGAAATCATAAAACAAACTAACACAGGCACTGTTGTTCCGTCTGATAATTACCAAAAATTAAGCAAACTATACTAAATTATTATGATTTATTCAAAAAGGAAATCTAACACGCTAATTCTTCGAAATATCTAACTATCACAGAAAGCAATTAACTAAAAACTTGCTGAATTAATATAGCAATATAGAACGAAAAAGATATAGAAATATGTATTCTATATCTTTTTATTATTTAAATTGAGGAAAAACTATATAGCTTTACATTTTTGTTGAAGCCATTGTCTTTGAGACCTCTCAAGAGAGGAAAGTACTTTTTCTACTCTTGAATGATAGTCATTGAGCCATTTTCTCTCTTTTTCTGTTAGTAAAGATACTTCTATACAAATTGTTTCTATTGGGCATAATGTAAGTACCTCAAAAAGAGAAAAATTCTCAAATTCAGAAACTCCATCTTTTTGAACAGCTATCAAATTTTTTCTATTCTTATACCATATTTATCCTCTATATATATTCCAGGTTCGTCAGAGCATACCATACCTTCATAGCAAGGGGATATCTTTCAAGTCTTTTTCGGATATTCTGAGGTCCGCTCGTGGACGTTCAAGAAACTCCCTACACCGTGTCCTGTACCGTGTCCATAATCTTTATGCTCTAACCAAAGTGGCATACGCGCAAAGGCGTCCAATTGTACTCCTCGTGTTCCTTTGATGAATTTTGCCATTGCCAAATTAATCATTCCTTTCAGTACTAACTGTATAATCTTTCTTGAAGTCTTGATTATATTCTCCTAACACTGCTACACGAGTAATATCTGTTGTTCCTCTCTGTATTGCCCTCCTGAATCTATCAGAAGTGTTCCTTTGTTGGTTACCTTCTTAGCTGAGTCTTTTTGCAGAATAATGAACTATAGCACCATTACCTTGATAGCCAACAATCTCCCCAAAACTATTCTCCTAAAAATTATATTGCTCTGCACTTTGGAAGTTTTCCAATTTAGACCCTATAGAAATACTCATCCATTTCCTCTTTTTCCTACTTGATTTTCTAACCAATATAAGAAATTTACCATAGCTACACCGTCTTTTCATCATTGCAGTTCGGAACCTTCCAATTCCGTTTTATTTTTAACTGCTTTTTAGTAACTGAGAAGGTGGTTCTGCTTCTATAAAAGTATTTCTTTATCTTTTAATATATGTAAATAGATTCTTAGCATTAGAAGAGATTAGTATGGTCTTTCAGTTTGATAATTCCGAAAAGAAATCCTCATAAGGATAAAAGCTCTATTCCTGCTTGTTGGGAGTGTTTCTTTTACAGAAGTATCACATTTCTTTCACTTACAAAAAGTTTTGCTACATCTTTTGTTATATATAAATATCCTAAAAATACAGGATTATAAGCTGCATCACTTCCTCGAGATTGGTTATCCAAAGCTACATCATCAAGAGAGGTTACAATAGGCTATCTGCGGCATACTTTTAGCCATTTCAGAACGAATTTTAGCTAATTCTCTCTACAGATTGTCCTGCAAATTCTAATGGATGTATAAATATGAGTTTTCCACATCTTTTGGTCTATTATTCATATTTTTCAAGTAATGGAATATCTACCAATGTTATACTTTGTAGTCTCTTTGAGAGCAGTTCCCAATTAGAATGAGCCGTGCATAGCCCATTTACACCTACTTTTGTACCTCAGGAAGCTCCGATAGTAACCAATCTATATGTGTTGGTGTACCTTCTACTCCATCTTTAAATAAATCTATACCTGTTTCATTTAGTTCAGTAGCTGCTTGTACAAAAATAACGAGAGTCTGTCCAAACGCCCGCCTTATCTAAGGTAAAAACTGCAAAACCTGCAGAACCAGTGAAACCAGAAATCCACGCTCTTTCAAGCCAGAATTCAGGAAGATATTCACTCATATGCGGATCGGCACTATACACTATGAAAGCTCCTAAAATCATTAGCCTTCATTTGTTCTCTTAATAATGAAACTTTTTCTCGTGTTTTTCATTTTATGTTGTTTTTAATTAAAAATACTATATATATACTACAAGAATATAATTTTATTTCGTTCTTATGTTTTTATCAATTTTTCTATATTTTTATCTTTTTAGATTGGTGTATATATACCTCTGTTGCGCCTTGCCCATACTCAGCATAATCAGCATCATAGTATGAAATGTTTAGTGTATCGACCTAAAAGATATTCTAATTCTAATTTTTAATACCCCTCTCCTACTCCGTCGAATAAAATTACTTTCTGAAACGGTTTTCACAGTACCAATTCAAGTTGATATCTTGCTACATTGAGCTGTTTTGTTAATATTTCATAGTTTTGCATTCTCTTGGATTATCTATAGCTGTTTCAATATGCAAATCTATTTCCATTATCTTGATATTTTTATCCTTTTTGGAGTTGAATAATAGTCTTTCTTTTCTCTTTTTCAAATAAAAATCTTCTGATTGAGGGATATTTAAAGTAATTTCTCCTTCCATTTATCTTAACAACCCTATCTTTTATCAAATAAAAATTCCTAATCCATCATCAGTTTTATACTAATTTGATTTTTGGACCATATTTTAACTACTCCTTTTATGAGTTCATCAATTACTTCAACCTTATCTCCCATCTGTATCATCAATTTTTATTTTATTTATAGTTATTTTTATTTTATTTTATAGAAATCAATTATCTTTCCGTTTGGAAGACAATGATAAAGTATAAATTCCCTACAACTAAAAATAGTAGTCCGCCAATGAGTATATATTGCTCTTGGAAGAATCTATATTCTTTTATTGGATTGTAGATATAATAAAAATATGCCAATTATCATACAAAGATATGATATAATATTTGTTTTCTTTAAAATACTCATTATTTTATTAATAAAATTTCTTTTGCTAGCTCAATCATTCTCTTATCACCGGGTATGTTTTTAGGTTCATCAGAAAGTTTTACTGTTTTAACTCTATTCTTTATCAGAGTAAGTATTTCCGTAAGTTTCTATAACGATATTCATTGGTTTTAAGCCTCCATCGTTTGTCAAATTAGTTCCTATACCGAAAAGATATCCCTATTTTACCTCTACAAGCCATTGTTATAGATTCTATCTTCTCTGGTGTAAGTCCATCTGAGAAAATTATATATTTAGACAACGGATTGATTCCATATAATGTTCAATTGTTTTATTATTAGCAAAATCTATCGGGTCTCCACTATCGTGCCTTACACCATCGAATAATTTACTGAATTTTTATCAAATTGTTTGAAAAACACATCATTCGTATAAGTATCTGACAAGGCTACACCCAAATCCTCTATAAACATCAACCCAAGACTCCAATGACATTGCATTTGCCATCTTGAAGCCATATTCTGCAGCGTGGAACATAAACCACCCGTGTGCGTGAGTCCCGATTGCCTTTCACTTGATATTTCATAGCGAAATGAACATACTAGAACCTGAAAATTATAGTTTTTGAGACTTCGTGAGCGCTCCATTACCACATCTTGAGTGTGATATGAATGTCTGCGTCTTGTTTCCGAACTCTGCAAAAAGCTACATCAAGGTTCTCGAATAACTTTTATCTTCTCAATAGTTCTATTCTGTATCTCCTCGATCACTACAACCTACTGCCCTAGTTAATTTATAGTATAATTCGCTTTATCATAGCCAAGAGCGGGAACTTCCCTAGAGAATAGTTCTGTACCAATATCCTTCCACTTTAACCGAAAGTTCTTTACCGTTTTCGCTCTATTTGCACCTCAGAAGGGTCATAACGATAACCTTCAAAAATCTATATACGCTGCATTGAGGTACGGGACAAGAAGATTTCAGGAATTGTTTTTCTTCTTTTGACAACTTCAATGTAGCCATTTGATTTACTGCTTTCTGCATTACTTTTGCAAAAACGATCAGGAAATTCGTATCTCTATTGATGAACTCATATCGCCCCTTGATAGATGGGAATAATTTTACAACAGCGCATTGCATTGTAAATTTATAAAAATCATTATCTAAATAGAATTAAATATTCTATAATTATGCTCCAACATAGTTTATATTCTTTTAAATTAGTATGTATATTTTTTCTTATATTTTTGAAAATCTACGAGAAACTCATTATACTCTATTGATTTTCAATATTATATTAATATGTTTGCAAAAATAATATATATTATACAACCAAACATTATATATATTTTTATTCAATAAATACAATATTTTAGTATTTTTATCTATTTTTATTTTCATAAAAATATTATAAAATAATATTTCATATATCAAATACAATTTATTTTCATAAAACAGAACTATTATATATATAAATATTTTTATAAAATATATTGTGATGTATATTATAACATTTTTATATTTTTGATTTTATCTTCTTTAGTACTACACGATATATGAAATTACAAAACTTTAAAATAGTACTATTTTGATATGAATTACACCATAAAACATCATCATACTACTATAGTGAATATTTCAGAATTTCATTCCATAAAAACACTCACCTTTTTGCCACAAAAACTCAATAAAACTCAAAAATAGTACTACGTTGATGACTTTTGAAAGAAAATCATTTATAATAAAAATAGTACTCCACTAATTGTTTTTCACTTCATAAATACACAAATAGTATTTTTATATATTATTTTACTTATAAAAATATATTTATTATAAAAACGATGAAGAGTTATGATACATACTATGTCATAACTCTTTATTATTTTTCAATCAAATTTATATGCGTTATTTTATCAAGAAAAGGTCTGCAATAGTTATAGCTGCGCCATAGCTTTCCACTATGGGGACAGCTCTTGGAACCACACAAGGGTCGTGGCGTCCTTTTCCTATAACTTCTACTTCCTTTCCTCTCTATCTATACTTTTTGAGGTTGCATTATAGTTGCAACAGGCTTAATGCTACCTGAAATAGATATCCATCCTGTTAGATATTCTCCTGTACTCCACCAGAGTTTAGCTTTGGGTTGTCCCTCCTGCAGTGAAAATATCATTATCTTCGCTTCCTTTCTTCTGTATTGAAGAGAAACCGCCACCATAGACCAAAACCTTTTACAGCATTGATGGACAGCATAGCCTCCCTAACTCTGCGTGTAGCTTATCGAAGACAGGTTCTCCCTTCGCAAACATTTTAGATACAGGTAATATACACGCCTATTGTATCTCCTTGCTCCGAATTTTGCTTTTATATATTCCTCCATCTGTATCTGCCAAATCAGCATCTGGGCAACGCACAGAGGTTGTTTTCTATTTGAGAGAAATCTAATTCTTCATAATTTTCATTCTTTAATGATAAATTACCTACAGCAGATACATATGCAGTTGTATTTGTGAAAGAAACTGTTTAGCTATCGCTCCAGCCACTACTCGGCACGCAGTTTCTCTGGCTGAACTCCTTCCTCCACCTCTATAATCTCGGAAATCCATATTTTTGTCATAAGTATAGTCCCGCGTGATTGGGTCTATACGCATTTTGTATATGATTATAGTCTTCTGAATACTGATTGTTATTCTCTATAATAAAACCAATGGGAGTACCTGTTGTTTTTCCTCCGAAATATACCTGATAGGAAGCGAACTTTATCTGTTTCTTTTCGTTGGAGTAACTATGGAAGACGCCCAGTTTTCGCCCTGTCCAATTCGGTTTGTATTTTTATCAAAATCTAATACTAAAACCAGCTGGACAGCCTTCAACAATACCGCCAATAGCCTCTCCGTGAGATTCTCCGAAGGTCATAACACGAAATAATTTCCCGATTGAGTTCTGCCATATCTTTTTATTATTTTTGATTTTATTTTATTATAATTATTCTTCTAATTTTTAATTTCTACTTCATAAAGTTGTGAAAATATTGCTTCGAGTTGGTCTGCTTCATTTTTCTAACGTTAATATATACTCTGCAATCCATTTCTAATTTTTGATTTACTACATTAGCATTCTTTCTTTTTGATTATCTTCATCACTTTATTCATATTTTTATATTCGAAACGGATTTCAAAAGATACATCTATAGTTCTTTCTTCTATTTTAGCTTCTTCGAGAGTCATTTGTGCAGTAGTTTTATATGCATTGATAAGCCCTGAAACGCCTAATTTTATTCCGCCAAAATAACGCACAACAATGATAAGTATATTTGTTAAATCATAAGACTGAATTTGTCCATATATAGGCAAACCAGCCGTCCCAGAGGTTCTCCGTCATCATTAGCTCTGTATCTTTTCTTTTCTTTTCCTCAATTGCCAAGCATAACACCAGTGTCTTGCAGAAAAAGTGTTCTTTTGATATTTTTCTAAGTGATTTTATCCTTCTTCACTATTTACATGGAAAAAGCATATCCTATAAACTTACTACTTTTATCTTTGAAGATAATTCTCGGATATGTTTTGGGTCAATGTAATGATAAGTATCCGTTATTTTTGTCATATTTTTGGTATGATAGTAGTATATCGTTATCAGATATATTGAATTTTATTGGGAGAATAATCTAATTTAGGAGAGCTTTTATCCCATTTTTCCATATTTTATTCCCTATAAACACTCTTTTGCTTCATCCCACAAGCCTTCATCAATAAATGCAAGAGTAAATGTACCACCTTCCACTATAAGACTCTGTATTTGGTTTTTGACATAGATAGTTACATACTTGTTGAGGAATAGATTGCTCTGTATTGAGTTTATAAAAAGTTACATTAGAGTATTTTTGAGCATTTTCAAAAGTGAAAATAACTGATTTTTCCCATCTTTATAAACAGAATAATCTTTTGAAATCTTCAAATGAGGGTCTATAATTAGTCTTAGGATTATTTCCTACCCAATGACGAGTATTTAAGGAAGGATTGTCTTGTAAAAATAGTATTTGCACCTACTAGAATGGCTTGTTCTTGGCTTCTCCATTGATGAACGAGCTGTAGAGAGTGATTATTAGTAATCCAAACGGGCTTTTGTCCTCTTTTTGGAGGGGAGCGATAAAATTATCTTGTGTTTGCTCCATTTTTAAGATGATATAAGGTCTCTTTTATCGTGAAAAGTAAAAATCTTTTTATTGATATCTTTGCATTCTTGTTCCAATACTCCTAGAATAACCTCTACACCATTATTTTTAAGTAGTTCGATACTCTCTACCAGCTACTTTAGAATAAGTATCTACTGTCCCAATAACTACTTTCGGGATTCTTTTATTCTAAAAATAAGGTTAGCACAAGGAGAGTTTTTCCAAAATGCGCGCAAGGTTCAAGATTTACATATAATGTACTTTTTCTTTTAATAGAGATTTATCATAAACACTATCAATAGCATTGACTTTCTCGTGTGGTTCTCCTTGTTGAGAGTGCCAACCTCACAATTATTTTGTCAGTATGTACAATAGCTACTTCCTACAAGAGGATTAGGATAAGTAGCAACCAATAGCATTACTTGCTAACTCGCAAAGCAACGCTCCAGATGTATTTGTTGTAGTCATAGAGGGCAAAATTACATATGGATTTTTGTGGTTACTACCTCTCATATTTGCCCATCGTACTTCCTTATAAGAAATGTTATTAGTGTCTTTTTATTGTTTTGGGTTGTGTACTTTTAGCTTCTTATATTTTCAGCCCAAGAGTTAAAATATGGGCAATTATCTAGTATCAATGTGAGATAATTTGTCAAATGACCAGGATTCGTTCTTTCTGGGAAAAGCTCAAAGCCAAGGATATACACTTTCAGACTTCTAGAAAATTTACGTCAAACTAAAAGGTGTTCCTCAAAGACTAAATTAGTAAACTCAACCAACGTATTTTTAATCGCTACCTTCAAACACAGTTGTTAGCAAAACTACTATTGTAGAAAAACAAGAAGGTATTGATACCTTTGTGGCATTACAGATAATAAAATATAGATATAAAAAGAGTAAAGTATTTGGTTTTGATTTCTTCCAGAATCCTAAAATTTCATTTGCTCTAATGTTAATATGCCAACACCTAGAAAATTATATTGTGGGTACTGGAGATGAATTAATTATAGATGTATAACAGGGTGCTGCAAGGAATAGCTACTCTCAGATTGATTAATCAAGGAAATATCAATCTTAATGAGCATTGGTAAAATACGTGTTGGAGGACTAAGAATTTCAATGAAGTAAAGACAAAAGATGACTCTGCTTTTAGAGACAAACTCCATTCTGGAATATCTGGTCTTCAGAAGGAAGTTTATAATAAGGTATATACTATAAGTGTTTCTGATCGGAAATGTTCGTACAGTAAAAGTTATATTATGGGAGAAGTACAAGCACCTCGAACCCCATTCTCTTAACGCGCTCTATCTAACACTAACGAGATGCTTTATGTGCTCGTGGAGGTCCAACAGAAACGGGGTCTTCTCGAGATATTCAACTCATTCGAAATGGAAAGAAAATAACTACTTTTGATGTTTACACTTTCCTATTGAAAGGGTTCTCAGAAGGAATTTAAACCTTAATGACCGGAGATATTATCATTGTTCCTCCTTATAAAAATCAAGTAAGTAAAAGGAAATATAAAGAAGGGCTGCTCATGAAATAAAGACAACGAAAATTTAGCCACTCTTATTGATGGAGGTTTTAAAGCCAATGCTATAGATAATTTAGTAATTGAAAGAATTGTGGGTGCAAAACGAGTAGAAGAAGTTTCTTATAGTCAAAGCAAATACATTTATACGAAATCTGCGATAAAACTAACTATTCAAAATTATCAGATATTTATCATGCTAAAACAAGTATAGGAGGAGCTGTATATCAACCTGGTAACACTATGCTTATACTGAAGGAATGTCTGCTTTAGACCTTATAAACAGAGCTGCTGGTGTTTTAGATCCACGCTCATTTAGAAAGAGGAGTTATTATTCCACGTACTACAAATCGAGTTGATAAACAAACTTTAAATTCTCTCGTAAAGAAAGATGCTAGATAAGGAAAAATCAATTTACCTCACACATAAACCAATGATAGTTTGTTTATTTTCAGTAATGATATATATATACAATTTGTTCGTATTGAAGGAGCTGTAAAAATCCTACAAGTATTCCTTTTTATGGAAGGACTAAAAAGCTGAAGACTCCATTGTGTGTAGGCTGGAGGATTTATAGAAGGAGCTGATGCTAGTACAATTCATCTTTCACGACAGGTAAATGGATGAGAAATTTTAAAACAATTTAGTGCAGTTCAACACATATCTTTGTCTCCTGGTCCGAAAAGTATCGCAAGGCGTAACTTTGCAACTCAATGAGTATTATCACAGTCAGATACCAAAAGGTTATTCTGCTCAACGATTAATCAAAATAGAAGGAGAAATTAGTTTTCCAGGGCATTATAGTGTTTTAACAAAAGATGAAAGAATTTCTGATTTTATTGAACGTGCTGAGTGGTGTGCTCCTTATGCTTCCTCTAAGGCGCTACACTAATCCGTAAAATGAAAGATTTGTCTGATAAAGATACGAAATCAAAACAACTTCAAGAGCTTAATAATGCTACCGATATGAAAATAAAAATAGATAGGAAATGATGATGAATATAGAGTAGGTATTAATCTTGAAAAATTATGAAAAATAAATACATAGCTTATCAAAATTTAATACTAAAAATGAAGATACTCTATCATCCTTCTGAAAACACACAGTAGGAGGTTAGGGTTAGGATTGGTTTTAGCTCCTCTCTTGTTCAATATGAAAAGGAAAAACACACTCTAAATCATATGTTAATAATGCAGGAGGGTTTGCAAATAATGCCCGAGAGCTGCTATGTAATGTATGCTAATGGAAGTGTAGAAGGCACACGTAATTTCTTACTTTTCAAAAGTTATCCTAAAATAGAACCAGGCTCAATTATCGTCATTCCTGAGAAAGCCTCGAAAGAAAATCTCTCTCTCTCATGCAACAGAAACAATAAGTACTCACTTAACAGCATTAACTAGCACAATGATGTTAATTTCTACAATACTTTTACATAACTTGATGAAAAGGTAATAGAATAAACTATTACCTTTTTATTTTTACAGTATTTATTTCTCTATACTCATTTCTCGTAAAATATTCAAAGAAATAAGGTGTGTTTCTATTCGCTGGTAATTAAAACACCATAATGTTCATTAGGGTGAGATGAATAGCATCACTATCTAAACCAAAGCCCATTAAAAATTCGATGATTTGAACCTAATTCCTCTTCAAACAAAGCCACAATTGGAATACTTCCTCCTGAGCGTTTTGCATAGGAGACTTTCCAAAGTAGTTTCCTTGTCTTTCAGTAGCTCTCGATAGCCATATTATAATCTGGCCAGGAGTTACGTAAGCTTTACTCACCGTGAGTGTGGAGAAACTTTGACTTTAACCCTCTGGTGCTATGCTTTCAAAATGTTTTGTAAACAATTCTGTTCATTTCTTCCCAATTTTGATTAGGCACTAATTGCATTGACACTTTTTGCAAAAAGCCTTACTTGGTATTACTGTTTTAGCTCCTTTCTCGTGTAGCTGCCCTAGATTTCCATTTACATCAGTGTTGAATGGCAAAGCTGTCTAATAGACTCGTGCATTAGCAATATATCCTTCTTCTCTCCATAAATATCATCTATATCCAATGCTTTTCTGTTCTTCCAATGAGAAAGGCGCTGCCATTTCCTCACGCTCCTTGTTTTGATAATTCTTCTACTTTACCATAAAACATGGAACAGGTAATACAATTATTCTCAATCGTGAAGAAGCTATCATTTTTGCTAAAATATTTATAGGATCTGCAACTGCAGCCTCATATAAACCTGAATGTAAATCTCTGTAGTGTCCTGTAACCTCTACTCTACATGGCTGTAACTTCTTAAGCTCCAGTAGTTATAGAAGGACCATCTTTAGCTATCATTCCTGTATCAGAAATCAGGATAATATCATTCTTTAACCGTGATCTCAGTGATTATTTTTCACAAACCAACCATAGACTACCAGGAACCTAGCTCTTCCTCTCCTTCAATCATCAAACTTAACATTACAAGGCAATTTTCATTGGTAACCATATATTTCAAGAGCTTTTACATGCATATAAACTGCCCTTTATCATCTGCGGAACCACGAGCGAAAATAGCATCTCTGGATGAATTTCTGTAATTATGGGTTCAAAAGGCTTGAGACTCCCACAATTCCAGAGGGTCTGGTGGTTGAACATCATAATGTCCATAAACACACACAGTGAGGCAAATTAGGATCGTGTATCTCCATAAACCTTGGGTTTCCTGGTGTTTCACAAATTTCTCACTTTAGGACACCCTGCACTTTCAAGAGCCTCCTTTACAGCTTTCGCAGTGTTCCAATATATCAGCTTTATAAGCTGAATCTGCACTCTATGATAGGAATCTTTAACAGACTCATCAATTCATCAACCAATCTATGTGGTTTCAATAAATTCTTTTATTGTTGCCATAATTTTATAATTTATTTCTAAAAATTATTCTATGTGCGATTTACGAATTTTTAAATGATGATATATAAAAGACCATCTCTTTGAGAAATGGTTTATAAACTAGAAAATCTTTATTAAAATTTATTTACTTTTTCAACAATTGCTTTGAATGCTTCTGGATGATCTCATAGCTACGTCAAAACTTTTAGCTGATTCAATTCTATTTGACTTGCTTTTAATGCACCTATAAACTCTCGAATAAAGACAATCCAAACTGAGCGAATCGCATTAATGACGGTACAGAACAATCCATAAAGCACGGAAAGTTCTTTTCTTATTACGACGTCTCCTGTAAGCATATACCATTGCTCCAACAGCGTTTTGGCAACTGTCCAAACATTTTCATCCCAGCTCAAAAGAAACCTCGGCTTGCTTCGTATATCTCACGAGCTCCCATGAGCTACTGCATTTACTGATCTTAAGCATACTATGTAGTGAGGCGACTGTTCTTTAAAGCCATACTCCAAGGTTATACAATATTTACTTCTAACAAATTATAATTATTTCAGCTCTAATTGTAACACTTGCTTCATCATTTTGTAAGGAACTAATGTCGCGTCATGTTAAAAGACTAATTTTACGCTTTTTAGTTTTTCTTTGTCACGTCGTGACTTTAAAAGCGTGTTTTCTTTTTAATTTTGCTAGAACCTTAAGTTGCTGTAAAACGCTTCTTTGCATTGGACTTAGTTTTAAATTTTGGCATCCTAACTATAGATTTCTGTTATTTTTACTCCTTAATATTTAGTAGAATATTTTATCTCACAGGAGCAATAAACATAGTCATTCGTTGTTTTCCTGCTAGTTTTTGGCATTTGCTCTACTTTTCCAAACTCTTCCAAATCTGCATTTGCTAAACGAAGTAAAAGTTCTTGACCTTGATCTTTATAAACGATCGAGCGTCCTTTAAAGAAGATACATAAGCCTTTACTTTTGCGCCTTCTTTTAGAATTTTCTCCGTGCTTTTTCTTTAGAATTGATAGTCGTGATCATCAGCCTGAGGGCCAAAGCGTATTTCTTTTATTTTCTCACCTTAGTAGCTTTTGCTTTTCCCAGCACACAGCTCGTTTTCTGTTCGTAGAGATATATATAATCTACGAGTTTTACACATACAGGGAGGTTGTGGCATTTGGAGATGTTCTGCAAGATCCAACTCCATTTCTTCCTGCCAACCATAGGGCTTCACATGTAGGATACACACACCTGTTTTCTATGTTTTTCCCTACCAAACGCACTTCCGGTATACACGAATACTCTATTTCACCCGATGTAAAGTTTTTCTTACCGGCTTACGTGTTGTTTTTGATACTTTGTTATTAATGGCTTTTCCCTAAATTTTAGCGTTAAACTTTGTTGAGAAAGGTCGTATTATATTTTATTAATTTCTTGTTGTAAAAAGTTAAGGAATTCTTGAAACCTTTGGTATTGTACCAGAGGTTTCTCCTCCATGCTTTCTGATAGAAAGTGCTTCATTTCTCCTTCTTCCTCTCCAACAATTATCTGTATAAGGAAGTTTTGAGTTTCAGCTTCTCGTATCTTCTTACCAATAGTTTCCATTTCTATTATCTATTGTAGTTCGAATGTCTGCTCTTGTAAAAAGTTTGCGCTACTTGTTGCTATTTGCATATTTTCTCACTTATAGGAAAGAATTTATTGCTTGTGTCTATGGTACGAGCTCAAAGAGGTAATTTTCCTCGCATGCTCCAATAAATAGCTACAAACGTTCCATACTTCCAAAAGGAGCCTCTGAATCATTACTGCGATGCTGACTCATTATCAGCACCTTTGCATACCAGAGATCCGCTTAACGCTCTGGCAGTATCGTAACTTGTGGTATAGTCTCGCTAATCTGCCAACTGCTTCCCAGCATCTTTTACCATAAACTCAAATTTGGGACCATAGAAAGCTGCTTCTCCTGTTTCTCATTTACATAAGTAAGATTTTCTCTTTTGTGCTGCATTTATAATTGCATTTTCAGCTTTTGGCCCAATTCCTCATACAAAATCTGTATCTAGGCAAATTCTAGGATCTCTCTGAGGATGCTTGAGCTGTGATTTTCAAAACCAAGAGAACCAGGCACACAGTGCAAATCTATTACATTTTAAACTCAGCGTCTAATTTGCTCAGGGAGTACAGGATAGTGATGCATCATCTTGCGTCGTCAAAACGAAACACTTTGAGTAAGACCGTGTAATTCTCCACTTTTGTTCATATCTACAACAGTGCAAAACTCACCCGCAAAACGTTTTGGTAAATCTTTACCAAGCACCGGGATGAGGGTGCTCCATATCTCACAAATGAGTCGCGTGGATAATCTGGTTTTAATAAGTACTCTTCCCCCTCAGTGTAGCGCTATTGCTATTGAGCATCTTACCATATTTACTCCCAATGTCCTGCAAGTGACATATGATGACGTCACTCTGCGAGGAGTAACCACTTGCTCTGTAACCTGCCTGTTTTTGCTGCTGCAAATGCCTGTATCAAACGTCCACTCTGAAAGTGCCTGCTCCTCTTTAGCAACCACAAAGGCAGGCCTGAGCACTACTGCTAGCTGAAAGTAACAATCTAACTCTTTACCTAATTTACGATGATCTCCGTTTTGGCTGCTTTCCAAAAGAGTTAAATGTTCTGGTTAAATCTTTCTGTTTAGGAAAAGAAATTCCATAGACACGTGTCAGCTGAGGAGTTGTCGTACCTCGCCAATAAGTCACCTGCTACACTTAATATTTTTCATTTCAGTCCTGCAAATCCCATTAGGCAGCGCCCACCACGACAGATCTGTAAATGTACTATGATCTGATCAGAACACAGTTATCGAACTCATTCTAACGCCTCTATAAGTTCTGTTTTATATCTCATTTTTCCTTTATACAAGAGTAAAAGCTTCTGATCTGCAATAACAGAACGCATGCACAGGGTCATGTTTTCCACCCAGGCAATTTCTAACATTTGCTTCTCTATCAGGATAAATCTACATCCGAAATAGAATTTCCAGCTAAAATCTACCTCATACAAAACCCATTTACAACAGCAGGACCAAATGTACAGATTTTCATGTTAGGACAATTCTTCTAGTGCTTGTGCTAAATATATGCTGATGGATGCCAAAAGTTTTGCCTCAGGACTTATCCCAAAGAGCGAAACTGTAATTTACCATCACGGACAAAGGCGCGATCGGTCTCCTGGTGGTAGTCCCGTTAAAATTAGCGAAATAACATTTCCAGCTAGTCCTTCACTACTGCCTCTCTACCACTGTTTAGGAGTGATACGCTCGACTCTGTACTGACCCATCTGGTAGTGTAATTTTTATCTATTGAATTATAACAAACTTTTAAAATACAAACAGAGAGAGCAACTCATTTTAAATAAAGTTGCTACACTTTTATTTTTATTTAAAGAAAGAATGTGCAGTAGCATCTGTTCTTTCCAGTTCCTTCACTTTCTTAGAAATGGAGCTGGGCCATTTATCCAATAGAAAGAAAAGCATCAAAACAAAACGAGCGCAACGCACAATGTTTGCAGACCACCAACATAATTCTGGTTTTCTAAGAAAGTTATAGGAATAAACTAAAGATGTTCTCAAAACGTTGTATTCCTTTAAACTGGTGCATTGTCTTTATGGGGTAAAAGATACAATAACTCTATATATAGAAAAATTTCTTCCCTATTAGAAAGATCTCAGTCACTTTAGAACCAAAATACTTTGATTCCCATCATAACATTCTGCTATTAAATAGTAACTTCCACTAGAAATAGAATGTCTAATCTTTTGCTTTTCCAATCAGATACTGCACTATCTGAATTTGATGCGGGTATGCGCCTTCTTTTTCCTTCTTGTTGTAAAATATTTACTTTGTCCAAACAAAGCGAAATGATCACTTATCTTTATGATTATAAACATTTTAGAGCTATCAAATAACTCAGCTTTGCCTCTTTACACGGCACTATCTGGTACATCAATAGAGCATCTATACTGTCTGTAGGTGCCATAATGCAACCAATCTTTTGTTCCTACAGAATCTTCTACAGATTTTTGTTGTATTTTATTTTTAAAATGTATCTATTTGATCAAAACTGCGATCTAAAAGAAGCAATTCAGGTTCTTTTTGCCAAACTAGCCAAAAGCTACCCGCTGTTGTTGTCCTCCCACTTAAATATAAGGTTTTTATGGATGCAAAAATCTTGCATTTTCATATCCATTTGAAGCAAATCTTCTACGTACATGCTCTCCATTCTCAAATCTAAATTAGAAACATATTTTTCCTACATTTTCAGCATATCAGAAATATAGGGCATCAAACCAAAATCTTGAGCCAAATGCTTCATGAGAAACCAGGAACTAAATTAAAAGAGGCCCTTTGACCTCTTCATTGTTCCACAAAGTGTTTCTCTGAAGTAAATCATGGCCTATAAATACACTTCAAAAGAGTAGATTTCTCCTGGAATCCACTTGCTGCCTCATTACGCTAGAAATTTCACCTTCTTTTATAGATAAAGAATAAAACTATCGCTATAGCTAAAAGAGAAGTACCCTCAAGCTCTGACAATATTCAATATGTCCAATAGAGCTATGACGATGCCGCAGGACATACATCTTTACTTTTGAGATAACGCTTTTCAGCTCCTAAACGAGGTGCGAAATTTACCTATTCTACTTTATAATCAGGTGCCTAGAAATGTACGCTTGGATAGCTAAATTTGCTTGATGTATTTTTCATTTCATTATTAGCATCTAGCGAAACATTACCATTATACGCTTGTATACGATTCGGTTTTCTCTTCTAATCGGGATACATTCTCACTCCATAATTCCTGCTATGAGTGCTTTGATTTATTTTCATGTGCCTCAAAAAGCAACTATCTGAAAACAACCCAGAATATAAATATCTACCGGCAAATACTCAATTTTCTGTATGCAAAAGATCTAATTTTGTAATTTCAAAATAAAAGAATGCCAAATTTTTATTTTACTCGAAAGATAAGTTTTGAGACCCAAAACTTATTAAATAACTATTTACAGCAAACTCTGCATTAGCTTCTTTCTCTCCTATTTTACACTTTATTAATATGGGTAAAACGGATATTTTCATCTACTTCTAAAAACTGTTTTGCTAAGCCAGCCATAACTGTTTTATAAAGCTACTGATATGCAACGACTCTATGAGAACGCCAGCAAGCGCCATTCCCATATATATATTCTCCCAATTTATATTCAGGGTCGTTGCGAAAGTTCTCATTTCTCAATGTTCTGGTGACTAAATTCATTATAATATTTAGATTTGTGGTTTTGCATCAGTCACTTTATCTAAAATCTACTCATTTTCTGAGATAGACTTACTCGTGTGTGTATGCTGTAAGGGCGTTTTAGCATCATCCAATTCATTACTAAATACCTTCTTTCAAACCATAACATATTTTGATGTCTTCCTGGGTAACATTGAAGGTTTTCCTAAAACCTAAATTTGGGTAAAGGAGAATCATCAAGACGGGCAATGCGTATACTCAGTTTTGTAAATCTGGTAAAGAATTTCAATTGCCTGCTCACAAACCAATTCAATCTTGTTGTTCTTTCCAATTTGTGAATACTGTTTGCGGTATTCCTGTTACATCACTACACGTTCTTTCAGCTCTGGATTTTCTTCGAAATACTTTTATTGATTGCCAAAGCCACCGTACTGCATGCGCGGGCTCGTCAATGAAGTCCACCAACCATATTCAAGCATGTTTTGCATATATCCTTTAAAACGAGGTAAAAGATAAAAATAGCAGCCACTGACTCAAATAAAAGAAACGGCATTTCTGTGGTGTACTGTAAAAGCACAAAATCCTCTCAAGAGTCTTTTCTTTATGCCTTCGCTATATGCTGAGAATGCTTTCTTTCTCTTTAAAGATAGGCACTTCTAAAGATTCTGAAACCTCGCTAGTATAACCTAAAACCTCTAAAAAGGCAGAGGCCAGCTCTAGACAGACGAGTCGCATTCCAGCAGCTAGCTCCCAACTCCATTAAGACTCAGGGTTTTGGAAAGAGATCAGGTCTCCCAAAAGTTTTCACAGAAATCTCCACCTGCGCACCTAATAAGCACGCTTTTACAGCTACTTTTTCTTCACTTGTTAGATGAGATTTACGTCGCATCAGCTGCAACAACAAACTTCAGCAGATGCACCCAAAAGGTTCTATCATCCATATCCCTAAACTGCATAACCTCAGGATATTCAAAATGGTTTATAATTTTCTCTTTTATCAAAATTCCCATAATATTTAATTTTGTGAATTTTGAATGCTAAATTCATACCAACATACTCCACAATCAGCACTGACTTTTATGTCACACTTTTTGCTAATCTATTTGAGAAATACAAAACTGGGTGATGCTCCATGATATGAAGAATCACTACTAATTTGATTCTTTGTTTTAAATCCCACTAAAAGCACGACACTATATATCAATGCATTTCGCATCTTGTATCATCTATTAATTAATATTACTTCGTTATATACAAAATCAGCATAATGTATATCTTTAGTGAAAATGAATTCTGCTGATTCAGTAAAAGTTCTAGCCTATGCTTACACGCAGGCACGTTCGAGTAGTGATGCAATCCATGTATGCACTAGCATCAAAGTGAAGAAATCCTGCCCTACAAAGAAGATTTTTGTTAAATAGTATGGAAAATGCCCAGGCAAGGTTTGTACCTAACCTTGATGAGTTTATGGATTGAGCTATATGAACGAGCAAAAGAATGGATTCTCTTGCAAAACTTATAAGTTTCTACTCAAATTCTGGAGACCTTTTTGGATTTAATAAAATTCATTTGACAAATAAGGTAGTCACTTAATCATACAAAATGAATTTTTGCAAGAAAGCATTGGCAAATAATTGCCTGTGCAATTGTGCGCACATAATAGAATATGTGAAATTTATATTTATAATGCAAAATTTTAAGAAAGCGATGTCTCAGACTTATATAACAAAACCTAACGAATTTAATATTGATAAAGCCTTTATTGCAGTGATTTATATTCTGAAATATAATTGCTCCCGATGAAAAACTATTTGAATTCATATCTGAGTATGAAGCCCTTACTTGGATAGACGACATCCCTTTGCTAACACACTGACATTGCTCAAGCTAAAAGGAACTCCATATAAACAATCCTCACAGAATGATTATCACCTCCTTCCCTGCACCAAAGATGAAGATGATAAAGAATTTGCAGATGACCTACACAGAAAAAGTGTTTTGAATGATGAAAATATCACGAATATGTTGTACGAAAGAAAAACACCAAAAATGGGATTCGGACCGAATTGCACTATTGGATATCATTATGATAAAATGGCTATTACAGAATAAAGTTTCAAAGCATTCCTATAAAAGTAACTCTTAATGAATATTTGGAAATAGCAAAAAGAATATTCTACACCAGAAAATGATGTTTTTATTAATGGTATTTTGGATATTCTTTCTATAGATTTTGCAGCTCAAATTGTGCCTAACACATAGGAAGAAGGATTTGTATTAATTATAATTTTTGATTAACAACGACTTTTTCGCTTCAGTTTTAGGTTTAGCATTGACCTCTTGTAATAATTCAACCCAACGCTGTTGGAGAAAAGTGATCAAGAAAACTTAAACCAAGCTGAAGAATTAGCCCAGAAGCAAATCGTTTTCCCTGTAATTGAGTTGATGAATAGAGACACGATTTTGGATAGAAACCAGGCACCGCCGTAGAAACTGTATGCTTTGGGATACAGGTGGTGCTCACACTTACTATTACCAACGCGTCTAGTGGTTGTGGTCTGTACTGTACCCGGAAAAACCTGAAAACTAACTGCGCCATGAGAAAAGGTGAAAGTCAAGTGAGTTTTAATAGTTGGACAGTGATTTTAGTGACAAACTGTGACTCAGTGCAAATGCTGGAAAGTGGAACACATTTAATAACAATCAAAGCATTAGTTCATTTAGATGGTAAAACCCTCTATTTTATGAATTTTATTTTGCCAAGCAGCAGCTAATAACATTTTCTTAATTCTAATAATGTTTTGAGGGCTTTTCTTCTAATGAGTGCAGCTCACAAATGCGACGCTAAAAGCAGAGATTTTAAGTGAAGGGCTTTAAAAGGATGATAGCAATTATGGACGTGACGGGATTTAAGAATTTTAGAAATCAATGATAACGTTCAATGGTATTGAAACATTATCAGGAAAATTAAAATTTGAGCGTTCAGCCGTTTCTCGATTATTCTACTTAGACTAACTGGCACGAAATAATAAAACCGGCTTACACATGTCAGAAAGTTTTGTACACTAAACGCTCAAATAGCGAGATACATACCAATTATTAGCAGCAAAGGAGAAATGCTACCTTTAATGGAAGCCTCACACTGATTCAGGAGAAGGTTTTTATAAAGGAGCTGCGGCTAAAACTCCGTTTAGGCGGGCAGGGATGTAGGCTGTCTGGTGACGATGTTACAGAAAGTTGGGATGCTTCAATTCCACACCCTCCTACCTCTATAGATAATATTGTAGAAGAAGCCGTTCAGTGCTCTAAAACTACTCAGGTTGCCACACGGTGGCGAGCCTCTGGGAATGGACATGGACCCTTTAACTAACTGCTGAAGCCCAGGAATGCGTACTCACATAGAAACTTCTGGAGCTTATCCACGCCACAGGAGATTGGGATTGAGCTTTGTCTTTCCTAAAAACTGAGCTCCCTACATGCCATTGTTCATGAGCTCCACGAATTGGGTAAAATGAGTAATTCATAATAATAATGATTTTCCATTTTTGCAGAAGAAATGGCGACTCTCACAAATAAGAACTGTGTTTATGCTACCTACAGCCCGAATGGAGCTGAAGAGATAAAGATGATTCCTAAAATTGGTAGAATATGTAATGCGAAAATCCCTCAATGGAAAATATCTCTTCAAACTCACAAATATATGAGATATTCCTTAATTTTGAGAGAAAGGTAGTTGTTCTCCATTCCCATTCATCGGGTTCTTTATTACTGTTGAGATACGAGCAGTCAAATTCTCCTAGTCCAAAACTTTAAACTTTATCATTGCTAACTAACCAGCTCCTTCACGAAAGATCTCTAACGTGGTATATCAGTTTTAATTTATGAACTCTTTGTACGGGTCTCACGTGCTTTCTCTCTTTATGCCGTTGCTGTAGGGTCATGTCTCAAGATAATGAGGGTTGATATTAAAAAGGTGCTCGACTCTAATGTATTAAACTTGAGTGCAGATAAATAATAGGCATCATAAACTGCTGTTTGCATTGTTTTTCCCTGCTATATTACTTCCTGCACTTGTCTCCCAGACCAGTTCCATTATTACTTTTTGAAGAGAAACATCCAATGCTTCCAACTCCTGCGGTTTAGTAACTACTACATCTATCTCCTCCCAGTAAAAGTAGCTTGCTGTGCTACTCAACTGACTGCAAAAGTATGTAATCCTACTATCCCAACGAGAGGAAAACCTTTTGAAACAATTCAATGCAGAGTTCACGTGAGACATCCACTCAGGGACGAGCAAATGGGTCACAATAAAATCTCATCTATACCTTTAAAAGACTTTACTCATCTTCCAAATAAGACAAATCTGTCTCCTCCATATTGTTGAAGTACCTGGCTGATAGAATACTCATATTTTAGTGATTATTTCTTCTCATTTGCGTTTCTTCTGTGAGCATAAAATTTTTCTCAAATATCTGGTTTTTATAATGGGTATTAGTGTCATATAGCTTTTGTTTTCAAAACCTTTAGAATATATTTTGTTTATAAATAATTTATAATTTACAAATGGAACAAAAGAAGATCGAAATAGACTTAATTGCGTATTTTAAAAATTTGGGATAACACTAATTTTATATATATAGTAGTCATTCTAATTGTGTATTTTGTAGCTTGCTCTCCAAAAGAATATACTGCACAATCTGTTGTTTTTGCCTCAAAGTAACTCTGCCGCTGCCGAAATTTGGGTGGATTAAAGCACTTTAGCTGCTGGTGTGTATCGGTAATCAGCAACATGTGGGAATATTTTACAATTATATCCAAATATGTCTCAAAGTATTTCCATTTCAAAAGCATGTTACACCTATCAATATAATAGGACGAGATGGACCTGTATACTCAGATTATTAATACAAATATCCTAAAACCAATCTTTATCTACTATATACACGATCGCTTTCCTGGATTGATTATAGGTTCTTTGATCTGAAGAAAAGGAAAACTTTTTCAGTAAAAGGACTCTTTCGTGTTTATTCTAAAGATGAAAATTATTTGGTTTACTAAAATTAATTAGTATAACCCTACTCTGAAAAAGAGGTTATATTGCTCTCTCTTTTTCTATGGATGGGCTTCTGCTGCTCAAATGTTAAAAAAAATACAGAAAATTATTTACAAATGCTGTAACTAGTTAAAATACAAAAGCGGCTTGGTTGTCAGATATAAATGGGGCTGAAAAAAGATTTTAAAAAGCGATTTCAACAGCTAACTTTTTCAGATAGCAATCGTGGGTTGTTCTTCTCTCCCATAAACTCGTTTCCTATTTCTAGCTGGTTTCTTAACAACACTCAGAATTAGCGAAACAACGAAAATCAAAAGTAAAATTAAGAAAAGATCACCATTATATTTAACTGAATACATTGATTTCTTTAGGAACTCAAGCTAAAACAGAATCATTATTTGCGGTATCAGGTTTCTTGAGATTGTTATGGAATTTGGACTCATTTGCTAAAATTTGTTTCAATATTAAAAAGATACAATGTAATAATTTAAACGATGTAACTTTCTCATAAAAACACTTTAATTTCTAATTTTATTAGATAAAGTGTTTTTTATATGCTGTAATGTTGTTTGTTTATGAAATCTTTGTTCTTTTCTTTCAAATAAATTTTTATATAACCTGTGGTTCTTGTCTGCTAGATAATGACAATTTCTTTAAAAACTCCAGCAAAACTAAATTTTATGCCATACCAATCTGGAGACAGAATTATCTTCACACCAAATCTATTAGAAAAGCTCCATATTTGAAAACTCAATTTTGAGTGATATAGCCATCGCTAGAAATGTGAGAAATTTGCGGAGCAAGAACTCAGTGTCAGGTACAATACTAGAAATTAACAAAATATGGGGTTGAAAAAATTTTAGAATTGAAAATTTTCTGAAAATTTTAGTTTTGACTAACTTTCTTTTACGAAAATATTAAAACTCAATAAGTTTCTTCGACCTTCGTATTCAACTGGAACTATTTACAATATCAGTATTTAAACACCTAGCCAGCAAGAAGGATTCTTTAGTAATAGAAATTGAATATTTAAACAACTCTCTAAGAATTAGGACGAAAACTAACTGATTCTGAAGTTTTTAGGATTTTCTGATATTCGAACACTGTCGTCGCAGGAAATTTTTTAATAATTTATTAGTGATAGTAGAAAAACTTTGTCATTATTCATTAATTAAAAAACATCAAAACACAAATAACATTGTTGACATAAAGATAATGTTGCTTTCTTAGAAGGTCCTGAATTGGTTCAATTTCCTTCAAAAATCCAGATAAACCTGATTTTTATACAAAACAACTTTCATTCTGTTCTTTCTCTAAAAGCTAAGAGCCTAATTTTTCTACAATGGAATAACACCAACATTTACAACCGTACAGTGGGCAGACCGATTGGCAGGTGGAAAGAGATTTTACCTTTAACTGTACAACCGTATATATGACTACCTATTCTCAATTGAAAACAATGAAATTAGGAGAAAAACAATTCCCCTGAGCGTAACTGGCTATACAAACACTAGATGTTTTGATAAAAGCCTCTAGTAGAATCTGACTTTGGAAATAAATTTGGACAACCTCTTATTTGTGGTTCTGTTTTTTGCGCAGACATCAGAAAATAGAAAAAATTCTTGGCTATGATAGTAATTATGCTTGCAGAGGTGGATATGGGAAAAATGTGCAAAAGAAATTCAGCTACAGAAGATAAATTGTTGTTTAGGAGGAAAAATTATCGAATAAAGATGAAGTGCCGTTTATTTCTGCTGATACTGGTGCTTTGGTTCAGAATTGAACTGTGCCATTCAACGTTCAACCTGCAATGCAAAACATCATAGCTAATACCATTCGAGCTTTTGGCGAAAGTGATAACAACCCTATCATTTCTATTCACATACGGGCTGGTGGGCATTTGAACTGTAGACTTGCGAAGAAACAGGCGGACATATTCATATGGATAAACTTCCTGCGGAGACTTCCTACCCTATGCAAAAAGTGTTAGAATGAATCTCAAGAGCGTATCAGTTATCAAAGCAAAAGACATTGATTTTCTTCAAAATATAGCAGATAGAGGGCAACTCTCAATGTATATTGTTGGAGGTTACTCTGACCGAAATTTGTTTTCAATAGAAAAAACAGGAGAAAACCAATTGATTTTGAACTTTCTGATATGTTTTGGAAGTTCTCCTAAAACTATCATAAAAGATAAAACTACTTCCGTTATTTTGAAGAACTTTCTTATGATATAGACTATCCCTTCATGTTTGGAACAACTCCTTCAACGAAGCTGTGGCTTGTAAGATTGGCTCACTAACAAAGTTGATAGATGTGTAAGCGGAAAAGTTGTAAACAACAATGTGGGAGGGTACAACTTCCTTTGAATAATGTGAAGTTGTAACAACGATTTACGGAAAAAGATGGTTTTACTTCTCTGTTGGGCACTCTCCTATTGTTTGTATAGACCCATTGCTGGAAGTAAAATACGTGTGGAAGCACTTACGAATATTGTTTTGCTCTCTGAAAAATGGCTTGGGCTGGTGTTTTCCTCTAATAGAATTGGATGTGGAGCTTGTAACAACGCAGTGAAGATACTTACGTTTATATAAAACTGTGAAAGTTGCTCAAATTTCTTTGCAATGATTGGGTGTGTCAACGAGGAAAGATTCTCTTTCTGCTAGGCAAAATATCTAACCAAGAGGTTATTGCTCCTCAGCACTGTAATCATTTTTCAGCTGCTGGACATTGTTTCTGATATCAAGAATGTTATAGAACCTGCTGGCTAAAATGAGGAAAAGATATTTTATTATTTTTAATCCTATAAAAAGATAAATTTAGACTTGGAGGAACTTCTTTCGGTCAAATTCTTTAATAAATAGAAATAAAGTAGCTACTATAACTGATAGTCAATACTTTAAAAAGCTTTTGATACAATACAAAATGCTATTAAAACAACTAATTGTGGCAGGACACGATGTGAGAGTGGCGGACTTATTACTTCTCTTTAAATTTAACGCTAAAGAAATATTAGGGCGCAGTTAAGATTTTCTTCACTTAATGAAAAAGATAGTGCAAAGTACTTTTAATAATCTTCTATGTACACAAGCTGAAAATGATATAGAATTTGAACAGTTTTCTCAGAAATAATATTCATTTTCTATAAAATAGGAAATATTACAAACGGAAAAGAACTTATTATAAAAATAACAGTAATTTCCAATTTGAAATGAAATATCAAGATATTTGGTATAAAACCTCTTTCTTGTTTGATTCTTATCAGTCTAAAAATGGATAGCTCAAAAGATATAATATTATAATCAACCTTTAAAATTCAATTTTCTAAACATTTACAGGAAAACTTCGGTTTCTCCCTGAAAAAAGACCAAAAGCAGCAATTATTCGTGAAAAATGTTCTGAACGAGGAAATGGCTCGCTATGTATTAGCGGGGTTTGACGTGAAAGATGTATGTATGACCGACCTTATTTCAGGTGAAAACTCTGCAGAAGATATTTCCAATTTAACTGGAGCTGCCGGGGAGGCTTTTCTAACTCTGATGTTTTAAGTACAAAAGGCTGAATGGTGTTTATATATAATGAAAAAGCTAAAACAGCTAATAATAATTTCTTCAAAGAAGATACTCTTAATTAGGTTTAATAGCATAGCTATTTGCCAGAATTAAGTGTGCACCAGAACATTCTGGGCTTGGAAAAAATGCATCACAACACTTCATAAATATGAGAGTGGCTACTTCTGTAACAATTCAGAAAATAATTCAGTTATGATGTCTTCATTGAAGAACTGCTTTGAGTGTTTGGTGTACAGTGAAGAAAATTCCATCTTCCTGAAAAGCTACCATATTGTGGGGAAATATGGTTATGATGACTGTCCTGCCAATCCTAACGATTCAGTTATAATGTGGCTATGCTTTGTGATGCAACAGGTGAACATTTGGTAACTATGCCTCACCCAAACGTTCTATTTTCCAATGGAATTGGGCTTTTTATCCTGAAAGAAAAGATAGGGTTTCTCCGTGTTGGCTTTGTTAATGCTCGAAAATGGATGAACAATTTAATAATTAAAACTTTATTCTTAAACTGCATTTGAAAAAACCACTTAACATTTTTTTGTTGTGAGTTTTATTTTCATAATATTCAAAATATAAAATATTCTTTCTATGGTTATTTAATTTGTATCTTTGTCCAAAGGAAAGAATTGCTCAACCACTTATAAATAAAACGATGAGAGAAAATATCATTAGTAGCGATAATCAGTATCACAATTTAGGTCGCTGAAATCTACACGCTGACGATATCGCTCTTGTTAGCTACAGTGAAGACAATTTTCGTAGAAACATACCATCGTCGAGCATTTGAGAAATAACCCATAGGTAGAATACAATACCTTCATCAGACTTCATGACTAAAAACAGTTTAGATGAAAACGCGCTACGACCACTGTTGTAGAACCTCTAAAAATATCATCACTCATAAACGCTAAAGATTATGTCAGAATTTCACGCGTTATGGTAGTTGATATGTAATCGAATTCTATAGTTTCAAATACCTGAAATTATGTTTCAAGGTTTAAGTAGCCTAAGCAAAGCATCTCGAGGCGATTTTACTGTTTGTCATAGCAGAGTATACGAACACAATGGGTCATTAGAGACGCCATTGGCTATGAGTGAACCTGATAGTGGATTCAGTTTATCTGCCAATATCAGTACATATAGGCTACCCAAGTATTAGATGGAGTTTTTAAAAATGGCAAGCTAAAGTATTCTCACCAATGAGGCTGGTGTCAACTGCATTAATAGAAGCTTCAAGGAATTAGTTAATCCTTCCAGATATTATTAGAGATATGAGGTTTGTATTATATCTTACCTTTACATCATTTAATTATTTGGAAGCTGCCAATAATGACATAAAGATACTGAGAACAAAAATGCCAACCATTATGAAACAAGTCTATCAAAATACAACAGGAGAAAATGAAAATCTTTTGATAAAATTTGGTTAAAAAGCCACAATTGATTATATTTGGACATATTGTTATATTGTTCTTTGTGGCTTATATAGTATAAGTGTTTTTTCAGATACAAAAATTAATATCCAAACAGATAAAAAGTAATTAATTATGTTTGATTCTTTGTTGTCAATCAGGATATAGCTTTGCTGTTTTACCATATGTGCAACAGTATTGATTATATATCCATTGCAAAGTTTAGTTTTAAAGAGTTTACTATTGGTCGATTTGAAAAATGGTTTAGGTAATGCATTAAGTACGTTGTTAGCTTTCGCACCAATCCATAAAACTTACGCTATACATTTTTCTATTAGCTAGTATCTCTCAATGAATTAATCAATAGAATAATTTCAATGACAAACTGCTATTAATATTATTAAACCTTAACTTAAAACAAATCTAAATAAATATTAGGATTAAAAAAAAATAATTATTTTTGCACCGTTTTAGTTATATAAAATTGTGCTTTTATGAAAACACAAATGTAGGTAGATGTCACAACTACAATGATGATGGCACTTACCCACCACCTCGACCACTACTCTGGTTTTACAGTTTCTTACGTGTGTAGAACAGCAAGAATTTTAGTGGAAGGGGCGTGTACTAGATGCTCAGGAAATCCACTTCTTGGTGTAAATGTTGTTGTAAAGGAACTCAACGAGGTACTGCATAAGATGCGGATGCTATGCTGTCACGTAGATGAGCCAATGATGTTCTCATATTTAAGTCTTTGGAAACTTTCGACTCTCAGAAGTAAGCTGTACAAGGGCGCACTTTGCTCAATGTACGTCTAGAGGTAGCTCAGGAAGAGACTTTACTGAGGTGGCCGTCTCTCCTGAGGGTCAACGACAAATCGAGGATTTCGCGGGTACAGTGAATATAGTCTCTTCTGCTCGATTAAAGAACTTGCTTTACCTGCCATGGAGATGCTGTACGCTTTATGCCTGGCGTTAATTATGTGAATTGAGGGTGGACAGGGCTTTGCGCCCTGGGATGAGTCTCAGAGGTTGACCCTGCTCGTAATAGAACTGCTTTGGTGGTTGTGATGGGAAAATTCCTATTGGGCAAAGTTATTCCGATATGCAGGGCTATTATATGATGCCCGTACCTGTCATTGAAAGTATAAAGTTATCAAAGAGCTTCTCCTGCTCTTTATGGAAGTGTAGTATGGGCGGAGTGGTTAATATCATTACCAAGAGCTATTAAGCCTTATACAGGTATTAATCTTCAATGGAGACCATAACTCACTGAATATGGGACTGAAACAGCAGGAAATACCAATGAAGGGGCTATGAACTACTATCAGAGCTCCATCGTCGTCAGGAGATGGTTTTAGAAATCGCGTAGCTACTATGCATGAATGACTTTTACAGGAAATATTTGCTACTACAGGTGGAATTGAAAAGAACGATGGCGATTCTTTGTTAATGGATTTACTGAATATTCTGATACTCTAGGACTTAGTCCAGCACAATGGGATGCCGACTGGAACAATCTGTCAAAGTCACACGATTTCTTCGAGGCTCGACGCTTTAGTACAGCTATTTCTTACAAACACCTTTTGGTGAGAATAACTCTCTTACTACTTCTATTTATGGAAGTTACCTCCAAGCGTGATTGGTGGCGATCGTAATCTCGATACTTTCGATGCTAAGCGCGTAAGTTTATCTGCTGCGAGATATTTCCTTCAGTGGGGCTCTTCTCGATTACGAACATTACTAATGCGCCTGTTTGTCAAAGAAAATAAGCTTTTGGCTGGTATCCGCCTTCATGCTGATATTCACTCATGTATCCATAGGGTGATAAAATGGGCGTGAGGAAGGAAAACCACCAATTCAGCCAATACTGCCCGCGCTGTGGCGGAAGGGTTATGCGTTTGATGATTTCATATCGCCGATCAGTTCAATATCAACCCTAGCTTACGCTATACCTGTAAAGTTATGACAGAGGTGCTTCGTAATCAGTGGGATAACACCAAGCGAGATAGCTTTTTATTTACTCATTAGGTCTCTTCTATAAGTTTTCTGAAAAGTATCGTGCATACTTTAGTTATCAAAGGATATAAAAGTGCCACAGATTCATGACTTTTGTGACCAGTGGCGATTTGGATGCGGGATCCAACGACTGAACTGGGTTTGCATTGCCTGTACTGACGTTAGTTTCCGAGCTAGAATTAGCTGCTGCTGATAGCTTTGGATTTTGGCCATACAAAATCGCTCAGTGGAAAGGAGGGTTTGCTAAATAGTGGTGATGAGCCTTGCAGAGGATGGGAGATGAGTGGAAGTATACCCTATTGAGGACTTAAACTTCCTATGGAAGTGGTGCTATCACAAAGCAACTATAGAATACAGCATACATATAGGAAATATCATGCCTTACGCTCCTAATTATACTGCTACCAGCTAGGTGCTAAATATAATTTGCTTTTGGGTGAGGCACTTGCCCTCTAATGGTTATACCACTGGGATTTTCTGAGCTCTCAGTGCTCTGATAAAGAAAATGCAGAAATAGGCTCCACTGATGGAAATGGAGCTACTTTCGGCCCTGTCCAACGCAGCTCTAACTGCCTAACTAATAATCTCAAAAGAAATGGAATGCTCGTCTATCACTCAACGCTGCTGAAACACTGTGACCGTAGACACTACTCAAAGTCATGCAGGCTTTGGGAGTGTGCCTGCGGCTACTGTCAGGTCTGATTGGCACAGGGTGGGATGTCGGTTTCTTATAATTTTTCTTTTGGTAATGTTTACGGGAAACTTCTGAGAAATACGCCTCTAGATAATTTGGAAATCCATACAGGTACATATCATTGCCTAAAAGGAAATTGAGACTTTTCTATAGTGAATAAAAGCCTGCAGATATGTGGAAATATGCCATTTATGATATAATCACGAGTATACTCACAGCTGTAAACCTAGCATGAGCTCTTGGTAGACAGTATTGATACTATACCCTGAGCTATCACATTCAATTTGGTTCTACGCTGGGTTTTCGCTTTTTGAATTATATGAGTTACTAGTTCTCATAATATTCATTTGGTAAAGGAGGATGAATTTATAAATATTAAATGAGGAATGAAAGACATCCTAATAACTATTGAATTACAATTTTGGACTATGTATATATTAGTTGTGCCCAAGATTTTGCAAAACTTCGGTGTTCATTATTCATTGTATGGTTCTAAGAGGTTGTCCATATACACTTTATCAATGCAATGTATGAATACTGAAAACGGAAGGAATGAGCTAATACTTACTACTGAGGGAAGGAGAAATTCACCAAAATTTTGTATAGTACAATCCATTATTATAAACGAATGGCATGGCACCTGCCAAAATCTTACTGCTCAGGTGATGCTGGTTTCTTGTCACTTACATATTGTTGGTGGTATCTTTCGAAACTCTTATGACGAAAAACTCCATAAGCTATAGACCAAAAGGGTGGAATCAGTGAGGTGAGCTGCCTAACCTTCATCAACAATTCTCTATTATAAATTTTATTAAAAATAGTGGTCAAAATGAGATCACAAGAGGCCAGGTAGCAATATCCTTCTGAAAACTTTTGTTACAAAATTTTAGGAGAAGGTCTGTTGTGCTAACCGAAGAATATTTATAGTTATCTCCTCTATCAGTTCAGATAACTCTCTTTCTTTTCTCGAACAAAAGAAACTATATTACAGGTCATTGCTAGATTATTTCTATGGCAAGAGACAAGGTAGTAGTTTGAATAGGAAAGGTCACTAATAATTTTCGTCATTTCGATCCTAATTCATCGAAAAATGATTCATCATTTTAAGAAAACTATTATGCGTTGGTTGGCTTTGGAACGTTGTAAACCTTTATAAAGGAATTCTGGACGAAATAATTTCTATTACACAGGGTAGTACATGCAGCTGGATCATCATAGAGATATGAGCAAGTAATTTATGGAAAGATTTCGTTCTGAGTCTGTCGGTTATTATCTACCGCTTTACTGGCATTATACGGTAATCTGCGCGATGCCTACCTGCATCTCTGCTCCCACATCTCGCCGAGCGATTGAGAGATGCACCTGCGAAGAATGGAATAGTACGAGGACCGCCATGGTATTAAAATTTGATAGGTAGGGAGATAAAGGATCTCAGTGGCTGGAGTAGAATGAATAGGGGTATGAAGTTTAGAGCACGTTATTCATAGAATAACTCGTTTTTGTAGACAGCCTGACATCACCCGCTTTGCGCAGTGCCACATCACGCATAAAAGGTTTCTAACTCTCTGTTCGGAATGGTAGTGAGACCTTTTCCTTTATAACCACACCAAATCATATTATTATGCTAATGCCTATTTATCACATCTCCGATAACATTACCATTATAAAACTAAATAATGATAAAAAGTCATCTATGTACAATAAAGTCTGCAGGTGATTGATGCTCAATGACTGTAGCTATACTGGTGCAACTTGTACTCAGCTGGTCAACGCTCATCCACGACCAGCAAAAGATCTCATCTTGTGCTGGGTTTCCATTGCCCTGCCTTTTCGACGCTTGTCACGTCTAGCCCAGCTGCTAAGGCTATCGCCATGGCAGGAACAACTCGCATTCACCAGAGGTTGGTCAGCCGCTCGGTCCTCCTCGTACTTCGAGTCCAGCTCCACGCAAATTCTCACCTCCACAGTAGATAGAGACCAGGCTGTCGCACGACGTTACAGAACCCAGCTCGACGTGCCACTTTGATGGGCGAAACAGCCCACGCCCTGGGACAGCCTTCTCCAGCCGAGATAGCGACAGGCTGCGTGTCGAGTAAGCGACGTCGATGCCAGGCCTCCCAGGAGTCGGCACCATTATCCCCGTACCTTTGTCGCTGAGCGGTGAGCGCCGCATGCGGAACCCTGCTGGATCCACTATGCTCTGCTGTCGTGCCAGATCGACGCGTAGTCTGCTCGATCCGCTCCCTTATGCCATTGCTCCGCACGGTTTGCGCGCCAGCGTGCAGAGACTGCCGGCTCCGTTACTCTTTTGAGAGCGTCACTGAATCAGACTACCTCCACGAGTTGTCCTCGCTTGCTGGGGTTGGGCCTCAGATTCAGCAGTGCGTGATTTCACCGCCGCGACTCGCCGGCACCCAGGGCACTAATCAAGTCTCCCACCTACCATACACATCCTCGGGTCAAGGTCAGCGCGAATGATGGCCAGGTGCATAGGGTCTGGTCATCGCCGCGGTAATCGCGCATCTTCACCGATACCACAGACTGCGACACGCGCTCACCTTCGGGCAGACCAGTGTCACATCATTGCACCATTCGTGCAGGTCAGGGCTTCGACAGACCGGGCGCTGTCGCCGGAGACATGCCGTGAACACGGCGCACGCCCGTTTGCTGCTTCAATTTCAGGCGTCAACACGCTACGCTCTCCTCTTTCACGCCCAGCACCCGGCAGGTGTCGGACCTATCGTCATCGCACCGATTTTGCAGAAGTCCTGTGTTTTTGATAAACGGTCGACTTGGACCTTTTCACTGCGGCCTATTACTAATAATGACGTGCTTTACTCCCAGAGTTACAGGTCTATTTTACTCGTTCTATAGCCATGAATCTCGCAGGCGCCTATACGATTCTCTTCCCGATCACCTCAGCGTCGGTTTACGGTACCAGGTTTCGTCTGCGCTTTTCTTTGAAGCTGCTCTTACATTATCACGCTGACCATGGTCGCCGTGACACTATCAATACCTTACGGTATTTTCAACGAACTATTTCGTCTGTTCGCAGTAGCAGCTATAACTCTTTCATCGCTTTTGTTGTATGAGAATACACCAGAAAGTAATAATCTAGTTTGTCCATCCGCTTCTCCACATTCGGATTGACGCGTTGAGCGACTAACTCTTCAGCTCACTAGCATGAAAACCTGATCTCGGCGAGCAGGTTTCTCACCTGCTTTATCGTTGCCGCGCACCACATTTCTTTCTCTATGTTCTCTAGCTTCTACCTCTGTTCAGTCTGCTTACGCGAATATGAGAATGCTCTACCACGATTGTTAATCCCCTCAAGCTTCGGTATGTGCTTGCGTCGCGAATTATTATCCATGCCAGGCCGCTCGACTCAGCGAGCTTCGTACGCACTCTTCAAATGTATGGCTGCTTCGAGCCGACATCCTAGCTGTCGATGCAATTCAACCGCGTTTTCAGCAACGCATATATTGCGGGACCTGGCTGATGGTCTGGGTTCTTTCCTCTCGGGCTTGGACCTCGCACTCAGCCCTCACTGCTGATGATCGTTAATTGGCGAGTTCGCGGTTTGTCCGGAATTGATGGCGGGTAGAAACCCCCGCATCCAATCGGTAGCTCTACCTCTGTCGCTATGTCAACGCTGCACCTGAAATGCATTTCCGATTACGAGGCTGTTCGGGTTTTGAGTTGGCCTTTCACCCCTACCCTCGGGTCGTCGCAGTCTTTTTCAGCGACAACCGGTTCGGTCCTCCACACGCGCTGTGTGTGCAGCGCTTCAACCTGCAAGGTAGATCCTCGGTTTCGTCTGCTCTGCGACTGACACGCCCTATTTCGAACTCGCTTTCGACCGAATTTCGTGCGTAAGCCTTATCATGCCCAGTAGCGGTAGCTCTGCAAGGCTCATTATGCAAAAAGGCACGCCGTCACGGCAACGCGCCGCTCCGACCGCTTAGCGGCGTATGGTTTCAGTTCTTTTCCCATCGCTCTGTCAGGTTCTTTCACCTTTCCCTCACGCGTACTGGTTGCCTGTCGGTCTCTCAGGAGTGTTGTAGCCCATACGGATGGTCCCGGTGGATTCAGACACGAGTTTCACGTGCTCGCCTACTGCTCGGGATGCGCTATCATTTGTTTAATCTTGCCTATACAGGGCTTTCACCTTCTGTAGCTTGTCTTTTCCCGAATAATTCTAATTCAATAAACAACAAATATTAGCAGATCCTACTAACCCCATGGTGCGAAACAATTACTGGTTTGGAGCTTTCAATTTCGCTCGCTTCCTGCTCTCGGAATCGCTTTTGGCTCTCTTCCTCGCCTGTAGCGTCTTCAGTTCATGCAGGTTCGCTCCTGCTCACGGTGTAGTATGTCTTCCAGCCTGATGATGCGTTCAATGGATATTTAGCTGAGATCTCCATCGTAATGCTGCCAGATTACGACTCGCGAAAAGCTCTCGTCCTTCTTCACCTCTGAGGCCTGCGCATCGCACCTTGCCACCCTGTATTGTACTCGTGACTACGTGGCCCATCTATACATTATAGTAAATCACCTATTTTCTACCTTCTATCTACTGATTATCTTGTCCAATATGTCAACGAACTTTTGTTAGCCGGAGACATAAGGGTTCGAACCCTTGACTACCGTGCAAGAGGCAGGTGCTCCTAACCAGCTGCAGGCTGAATTCCCCGCATCAGCTTCCGTTTCCTCTATCGCTGTATTTTGTAGTCCCAGGCAGACTCGAACTGCCGCCTCTACAGTATCAGTGTGACAGCCTCTGACCAGCTGAGCTGCGGCTGCTTTTGACTTCTTTTGATTGAAACAAACACAGATTTAGAATTGTTTCGAGCCAGTCCTCAGTCTTTTTCTCTAGAAAGGAGGTGTTTTCAGCACGCGCGCGCCGGTGCGGCTGCTTGACCCTGACTGTAGCCCCCAGTCACTAGTTTTTACTCGAGCGGCTCGCGCATTGCGCAACCGACTGGACCAGCTTAACCCATGGCTTGACGGGCGGTGTGTACAGGCCCGGAACGTATTCACCGGATCATGGCTGATGATCCGATTACCTAGCGATTCCAGCTTCACGAGCTCAGTTGCGAAACCACGATCCGAATTCTATTGACCGTCTTTATGAATTCGCTCCTGCTCACGCAGTGCTGCTCTCTGTGCAACCGGCATTGTAGCACGTGTGCCTGGCCCAGATGGGGCCCGTGATGAGTTTGGCGTCATCTCTTCCTCACGGTTTTGCGCAGCAGTCTGCTAGAGTCCCAGCTACTTGATGGTGGCGCTAACAATGAGAGTTGCGCTCGTTATGGGACTTAACCTGACGCGCATCACGGCGGCGACGGTGACGGCAACCATGCCGGCACCTTGTGCTCACGTCCGGACTAGGATCTGTCTCTCAAATGATGCGTAGTACGATAGCTTATTGGGTTCCTCGCGTATCGTCGAATTACGCCATGCTCACCGCGTGATGCGGGCGTCAATTCGCACGGGTTTCCACGCGTGCGTACTCCCCAGGTGGGATACTTATGCACTTTCGCTTAGCCACTCAGATCGCTCCAAACAGCTCGTATCCATCGTTTGCAGCGTGGACTACCGGGTATCTAATCCCAACCGCTCCCCACGCTGCGTCTCTCAACGTCAATCGCTTTGGTCGTCACACATGCCTTCGCAGTCGGTGTTCTGTGTAATATCTGTGCATTTTCACCGCTTCCTGCATTCCATGCAAACTGCATTCAAGACTACCGTACAAAGCAGTTTGTCGTTAACGACAGCTTTCACCCTTGACGTAAGCTACCTGCAGACCCTGACGATGGTTCCGGATAACGCTCGCATCCTCCGTATTACCGCGCAGCTGCTCTGGCACGGGTTAGCCGGTGCTTGTTCAGCGTACAGTACCGTCATCGCCGACTACGCACGACTTATTCTTCCCTTACAAAGCGGTTTACAGAAACACATAAGTGCCGTAACTTCCTGCCGCAGCATGTGGCGGCTGGTTCGATCTTCCGACCGATTGACGTATTCCTCACTGCTGCCTCCGCGAAAGTCAGGTCCGTGATCTCGGTACCAGTGTGGGATTCTCCTCTCGGGACTGTCGCTAGCAATGCGTGTGTCCGCCACCAACTAGCTAATAGGACGCGCTCATCTTATACCTGCCTCGCTGTGGTATTAATCGGTGCCGATCAATGGTGGCGCACTATGAGGTGATAAACCAGGTTTCTTCGGGCTGTCCTCTGTATCAGGTGGGTCTATGCGCGTTGCGCACCCGTGCGCCGGTTTCTGTGTCGAAAATCGCTTCTCCCTCGACTTGCGTATGATTGGCCTGCCGCTAATTCGCGTTCATCCTGAGCCGCAAGATCGACTCTTCATCGTTAAAATCTTTTAATATCTTATCGATTGAATGAGCTCGGTTTTAAAACAATTTAAATCTTCTTGTGCTGTCTCATTATTCTTAATGAGACATCTTCTTTCTTTTCGCTTTTCTCTGTGCGGTGCAAATTCTAACATAATCTCAAATGTTTTGAAATATATATCTTCATGACTTACTCCCGTTTTCTAGCCAGGTGCAAAATTACTCTTTCGAAACTTCAAATCTTTTAAAAATTTTTCATCTCTTTTCTCATGCCTCATATATATCCTCTCATTTTGCGGTTGCAAAGGTAATACTTTTTATCCTGTGTCAAATGTTTTACAAACTGAAAATGTATGTAACTACTGATTATTAGATAATTAAAAGGATATTCTATTTGTGATGAGGAAAATAAACGTTTTCCAATGATTTTAATACTGCTAGATTTCAAGCTATATACTGCATTACTGGTATAGGATCACTGAATTTCCCTCCATATCGCTCAGCAGTAACAGTGCTGCTTTCTATATCTTTAATTCCCCCATGATTTTACACAAGATGTACTTAGCATCTATAACACAGACTACATCTTGGTGCCTAGGATTCGTTGCGTCTTGAACGATTTGCATAGTCAATCGCTCTTGAACCTGATGAGACACTCGCGAATAATCTACCAGTCTATTTCATTTTGACCAACCCTAATACTGCTTTCCGGTAGAAATACCATAAATACATGGGCTCTTCCTGCAGTTGGTACGATGTTCACAGGTAGAATAGACAACTATGTCTGCGAGCATTTCTCCATAGTGGTAATTATTGTCAAAAGTTGATGAACTAGAGTTTTCTTTTTGGGTCGAGACCTCCCAGTTCTTTTATAAACTTTTGCTACACGACGTGGAGTGCTTTAAGCTGTCGTCGGCAAATCTGGCCCAAGGTGGCATAATATCAGTCATAGATTTTTCTGTTCGAGCGATTTTCTTCATCTGAAAGAGAGCATCTTCACGTGAGTGGAGTTTCCAGACTGATCATTCTCTATAAGTTTTCCTCCCAATGATATCTAGCGCTCCGTTGTTTTGGTGGTTTGCGAGTACAATTTTTCCATATTTCCATATGCAAATACATTTCTAATTTTAATGTTTCTACTTTAAAGTTATTCAAAGGAGCCTTAAAGAAATATAAAACACTGTTCAACAATACCAATAAAATAATTTTATACCCGTAATATTATATGTATCAATTGGTATAAAATCTATCATTTTTGAATGGATTGCTGGTACCGTCGGACAAAATTTATTAGTTTCAATAGTTTTCAATTATGCAATTTTGCATTGGGCTCATATGTCCCCTTTGGATAATACCTCGCTTCAAAACTCCTATTTTCCTTTCATATTTTGAAATGCAGGGGTGTTGGTATGATGGGTGTTTGGGAGCTACCATATTTTTCCATTTTCAGAAAAGTCTTACAAGAGTTGTTATATTTTGCTCCCAAGAGCTCTATGGCAAGGTTATAAACTTCTTGCATTCCTGCATTGTCATCGCATGATGTTCATCTGCCACCAGCAAAGCCATGCTTTCAAATTCGTGTATAAAAACACTCTTTAGAGAAATTCGTTATCTGAAGAAACTAAATTTTACAACATTATAAAACCTCCTCCTCCATAATCTTGAGTGTTACTAAAATATATATTTGTTCATAAAGACTGACACTGTCTGCTACTAACTTAAAAATGAAAGGACAGGATAAATATCTTGGTGTTCCAAAAGTATGATTAGTATTTGGGTTGTATTTTATATCTCTTATAACTTGATCTATGCCACTCTCTTGAGAGGACTTTCTATTGCGTAAAATTAAATTTTTCCTATTCTCTTTAAAGTGAATAGAAACATTTCATCTATTAACTTTTAGCATCAGTATGAAAGCTTTTCCATTTCTTTTGCAGGTATATCCCTCAGCTATAATGTCTACATCAATGGCTTTTTCTGATGGATATTTGTGAATAATTAGAAATATTAGATTTACAAAAGAGGTTCTTTAGTATATTATAACATCGTTTGGATTGATGCCGTTTAACAATTTACAAGTATTCTATTTCTCTTTAAAATCTCAATGAATATACTATTTTAGGAAAAAGGAATCTGGATTAGATTTTCAAAGAGCATATTTTTGTTTTGCTTCTTAAGTATCATTCTGCGAAGGAGTAAAACCCTGGCACATTATATTCTGGATATAAGTCTTTCCTTCATTCGAGTAACCTCCATAATTGGGATCAGTTAATTTTGTCTTATTGAACCTGACAAAAGGTTCTAGAATTAGTAACAATCGCCTCAGCCTCTCTATTATTCCCTATCAGAGAAAATCTATACGTAAAGAAAGAGTTTTTCAAAATAATCATCAAATTTTTGAGCCTGAATATACTCAATACAGATAAATTTAGATGAAATATCCATTAATTTAATTTATTACATTATCAAATATACTATGTTTCAATGACATGATTTATTATTAAATATTTTCAGGAAATATATTAGAGAAATCAAAATAATTGATACAAAATAAAGCTTTAAATTAAGATATTTAACAAAAGATATTTATTATTTTAAAAATTATATATATATTTGACTTTAAAATAGATATTTTTACAATGATTTTATTTTCTATCTTAACTTTAACAGCTGGTACACAAAGCTCAACAATCTTTTGCAGGCTTACATACAAGTTATTTTTGGAGAATTACATCAAGTACTTCAACAACACTCCAAATATGTGGAAGCGCGCGTACGTGGGACATAATTTATTTTCAACTGATATAAATTGTAAAATAACGCTATGGTTTTCATTTTGACCTTGAAAAAGTTTTTGGAATTTTTACTAAATTAGGTAGCTAACAACCCTCTTCTTTCCAGGAAAAATGTTAATGCAGGGGTTAATGCTGATATTTTAGCATCATTTTTGTTCAGTTTGTAAACACTCTGTGGTATTTTTCTCGTGCTCGTATTATTGCAGACATTAATAACATTGATGCTACAATGCTTGAAAATATTCTTAATCAAAAATTTTAACATACACAACCACAATGTTAATATTAACAATCAAGCAGTAGATAGAATGCTTTTTACTGAAATACGACGGGACTTGCGGCGGGTGTTCTTCTAAGATGAAACTCATACCATAAAGCAGATTGCTACAATTAAATATGTAAAAGAACTTCTGCTTTATATGCTGGTTTTAAAAGATTTTAATGGGCGTGCAAGTTTGAACAGCAAAACAATGATTTATTTTAAATATTCAGGAACAGGTAGCCTTGAAGTAGCTAATGAGACTTGGTTACAATAACTTTGAAAGCCTCTGACATTACAAATGGTTCAACTTCAACTATAGGGTTTGACCTGGGTGCTGTTTATGAATATCGTGATGGAGAGTGCCCTGCGCGTGCTGGTTCTCATCCTACATATTTAAAGCGGTGTTTCAATAACTGATATTGGTAGGTTAAATGTGACCTTAAATAAGAATCTTGAATGCTAACGAGATACAAGGGAATAAATCTTAATGACCCTTTTTCAGAGACTAAGCTACTTTACCAAACCCGTGAAGCATTAGAAGGACAAACTATAAAAGTTCTTTACCTACAACTTAATTTAAATTTTTGATTATCTGTATTATAGAAGTTCTGCTAGATGTTTGCAGGACAATTAAATTTGGTGAGATACTTATAATGCTGTATGTCCAGTGATAGTTTAACTCTCGTTTGAAAATAGTATTTTTGGTTTCTGTTTACCTTTTACATATAATGAACTTTTTCTAAAACAAGTCTTGGAGCTGCTGTTCGTATGGGACTTTTCTTTGCTCAGTTAAGTGTTTAGGTATATATGAGTAATAATACTAAGATTTAGTACTTTGGTTTCCGTTTCGGATTATAATTTTAACAATACTAAAAATCAAATCCCAAATAGTCATTTGAGTCTCTCAGCAAAATAGTTCCTCTTAAAATATATATATATTAAGATATTCTATTCTTTATAGTTGGGTGATGCATCCGTACGCCACGTTCACCTGATGGTATTATTTTCAAAGAGAAGCATGTTGGGAAAATTACATAATTATAGATATTAATACTATTATTATGATTAAAAGCGTATAAAACTTATTTTCTTTGTGAAAATTCATTATATTTTTAGAGAGCAAACATACAAAAGATATATTTATTGGGGAGCTATCTGATGTATGCAAAGTTTTTATTGATATGGAACAGCTTTTAAAAGAGTATATTACAGACATATTGGGGTTATCAGATTTTCGTCCAGCACAAAAAGCCTTGTTGTTGAAGCTATTATGAACGTACAAGGATACTGGCTGTATGTTTACCCTAGGCAGCGGAAAATCTATTTGTTTTACCAAGTTCCAGCGTATGCGAAAGATGGAGTTTTGTTTAGTTATTTCTCGCTTTAATTTCTGATGGAAGACCAAGTAAATACCCGCATACTGCTTTTGGCGTCAGCTAGCGCACTTACTGAAGACATGCTTATAATGAATTAGACCGAATCCTGACCAATGGCGTTTATGAGGCGTATAAATTTCTATACATTCGTCCCTGAAAAGATTTACAATGAAATTGGTTCAAGAACGAATTAAAAGCTATGAAAATCAACATAGTAAATGATGAAGCGCATTGTATTTCCCACTGGGGCAAAGATTTTCGACCTCCATATTTAAATTGTAAATGGTTAAGATTGGTTTCCTAAAACTCCTCTTATAGCGCCTACAGCAACAGCTACAGAGCAAGTACAAAGGATATCGTTGAAAATTAAATGTTCCAAAAGCAACTATAATTAAACTTCTCTTCATGAGAAATAATTTAGACATATATGAAATATTTTCTGATGGCAAAAGAATTTTCTTATTCGAATTCTCCAGATAAAGAAAAGTGCTGCATCTATTTATGTACGTAAATGAACAGCTTACTAATGAGTTATCTTCATTTCTTAACCAACAAGGATTCTCTTCAACAAGTTATCACGGAGGTTTAGCTGTTGAAGATAAAAGGTTAAGTTTCTGGAAATTAGATGATGTCAAATAATGGTGGCTACCAATGCTTTTTGGAATGGGAATTGATAAAGCCTGATGTTAGAACCGTTATTCATTGGATTTGCCTCCTTCATTAGAAGTTATTTGACACAAGACACGGGACGAGCAGGGCGAGATGGTAATAAAAGCTTATGCCATTTTACTTTTTAATGAAAATGATTGTAATAAACTGAGAAAATCAACACAAATCAAAGTCTAATTTCAATAGATTACCTAAAAAGATATTTATATTGTGTGGTTTTAGCCAAATGATAGCATATGGAGAAAGGAATTGCGGAGTTACTTGTGCTTTTGATTTAGGAGATGCACCTGCCGACATTTGGGTTTAGAAACAGTTCAGAACTTTACAGAGCTCTTGAAATTTTAGACGAGTAGATGGGTAGTTTCTCTAGAGTCAGGCACTTTCAGAAAAGCAATACTTCGTATTTTGATGAATAATCACTTGAAATTGCAGAGTATGTTCAACAAAATTCTATTATGAAAAGAACTTATTTATCATCTAATTCGAAACATATCCTGGCATTTATACTCAAAATAATATTTCTTTATTGATAGACAACTGCAGAAACTAAAAATAACAACTGGTCATTATTAAATAAGCTAGAAAAATTAAAAATAGAGGTATCAGTGAACTAAAAAGTGAAAATAATGATGCAGAAATAACTTTTTAGTTCAAAGAGATGATGATAGAACAATAAATTTCATCAGCCCACAAATAAAATGGTTTTAATGACCATAAAATAGAAGCACAAGCCAAAGCTGTTCTAAATTTTGTAACACATCGGTGTGTAATCAAGATATTTATTAACTTATTTTTAATGAAAACTCAGAAACAATTGTCGTGTTGTCCCTGTCTGAATGAGAAATAATAAAAATAATCCTCATCTTCAATTCTGTAAAAGGTTTTATCCTAAATATTCTTAGAGATAAACGATATGGATTCTCAAGAAATTTTCTTAATTTCTGAATTCTCATTAAATGAAATTTTAGAGTCTTTGCGAAATTGTTGACGAAAATAAATTAAAATTAACATTTCAAATCAATAGTATTTAGTATGAAAAATTTAAAATTATCTTTTATGGGTACACCCGATTTTGTCTACTGAAACTCTTAAATGATCTAGTTGAAAATCAAGCAAATATTGTTGCTGTACGTTACCACTGCCGATAAGCCCTGCTGGAAGAGGACAAAAATTACAAGAGATGTTTCCGTAATGTGCATTAGACAGATATACCTAATTTTTACAACCTACTAACCCTAAAAATGAAGATTTTGAATGAATTAGCTACAAAGCTGAGTTTACATTGTTGTTGCTTTTAGAATGTTACCTAAAGTTGTTTTGGTCTGTGCCTGCAAAAGGTACACTTTCGATTTGCATGCTTCATTATTACCAGATTGTCCGTGGAGCAGCTCCCATTATTGAGCTCTCATAAACGGAGAGAGACCAAACAGGGGTTACCGCACTATTTCCTTGATGAGACATCGATACGCAATGATTTTACAAAAGCAAAACAACATGAACCCAATGAAACTGCACAAACTCTTCACGATAAATTAATGGTGCGAGGAGCTAAATTAACGTTTTGAATACAGTTAAACTTATTGCTGAAAAATAAAGTTGAAACAACTATTCAACCTTCATCAAGTTCAAAGAAGCGCAAAAGATTCATGAGCTTTTACCTGCTCGAATTGGAATAAAAATATTAATGAATTAGATTCCCTTTTATTCGCGCTTAGCTACCTACTGCTTGGGCTAACTTGTCACATAACAGAAAATCTAGCTGTAAAAATTTTTCTCTGCAACTCCCTTATAGAAAATCGTGCCTGCAAAGCAGGACAAATAATTATTGAAAATAAAGCTATTAAAGTAGCCGTCGAGATGGTTTTTATCCAAATAAATGAACTGAGTACCTTCGAGCGTATGTACTAACGAGAACTTCTGAGATGCGTTTTCTGAAATTCTGATGATTACTTCTTTTAATTCTCTGACTTTTGCTAATAAAAAGTTAAATAAAATATCATTTCACCTTTTATTATTTTTCGTCTTTTGATTGATATATCCTATAATTATTTCTCAAATTTGTCGCGGTTTAATTCAAGAATTTTAAAATTAGCATTGTATGAACAAAAACAGAACTCAGTGATGCGATCGCTGCTGAAGCAGGCTTATCAGTAGACGCTAAAAAGCATTAGAAGCTTTCTTGTGCAAATGTTGACGCTAAAGAAAGGTGGTAAAGTATCTTTAAGTTGGTTTTCGGGTCTTGGTCGGTTTCTACAGAAAAGCTGCTAGAAGGTAGAGAACTCCCTCAAACAGGTAAAACTATTCAAAATCGCTGCTAGTAGCCAAAATTCAAAGCTGGCGCAGAGCTTTCTGATGCTGCAAACTAATTCGATATATAGTTTTAGATACTCAACATCAAAGCATTGGTAATCCCAATGCTTTTTATATATAATTAAGGTAATAAATACGCGAATATAAAATTTATTCTTTCATCTCTCTATATGGAAAAAGCTATCTATTGAAATACAACTGCAAACTCACCGAACTCGGAGTATATCAATTTTGTGATAAAACAGACAAAATCATTTTATGTGAGGAAGCAAAAACGCACGTGTTTCTTCATGTGCTAGCCAAAGATCGCGGCTCTCCACAAAAATACTCGTATCAAAGATGAGCGTATTAAACATATTATCGTTGAGGCAGAAAATGATGTACTCTTTACTAGAAAATAATCTTATATATATCAACCCTAAATATAATATTTTACTTCAAAGATGGAGTTATCCGTGGATATGTAAAAAGGAATGAAAAATTTCAAAGTCTTTCAGACGAGGAATATTGATAAGGATGGTTCCTTTTACTTCCGGTCACATACGATGAAAGATAGTAAACGTGATTAGACCTTATATAAAGAGGCTTTACCCCTTACGAAATTGGCCCATATGAGCTTTCTAAAGAGAATATTGAAGAAGATTTCAAGTTTGCTTAGAATACCATTTGCAAAAACTGCATAAAGGTCCTTGTGCAAGCTCTACAGAAACTGCAGGAGATTATAATCAAAACATACAAAGTTAAAGGAAATTCTGAAAGAGCCTAAAGAAGTTATTCAACGATTCAAAAATGAAATGTCATACATGCTTCTGAACATGAGTGAAGAAGCCCAAGAAATCAAACTAAAACTACAAAGTTTAGAGGGTATCAAAGCAAAAATCAACTATTGTAGTACAAAAATTAGTAATGATAGATGTATTTTCTATTGTTTCCGATGAAGAATCTGGACATAATGACTACTTGCAAGTATATAAAGGCGCCATAACAAGAGCTCATACACCATTGAATTTCAGACAGATAGAAAGTGACAAAGAGGTATTAGAATGGGGGAGTTTTGGAAGCTTGAGAGAGACGATTGGTAATTCTACTTCAAAAGAAATTATAGTACCTTTTCCTATCACAATTGATACAAATTTGCAACTTACAATGCAAAACAAGGATTTCAATTGTCTACCTTTACTGAAGGAGAATGCTCAAACTTATAGACAAGAAACAGTTTCAAAACAAACTAAAATTATAGACAGAAAGGCATACAATCGAATTCTTGTGCAAATGCAGAAAGATTTTACATCTGTATCTTCAAACACTCATTGGGTGCTTTGATAATTCAGAAATCTTCGAGGTACGAATCCTATTTTAGCAACGTGTTGTTTTCAAGATGCTAAGCCAAGTAAGAAAGACTATAGACATTTTAATGTTCAAAACTGTAGAGGACCGCAATGACTTCGCTTCAATGGAAAATTCTTGAAAGATATAAAAGATTATTGGAAGAAGAAACTGTACTACCTCAATTAATCATTATGACGGAGGAAAAGGTCAGTGGGGCAACACTAAGTCTCTTGATATTAGGTATAAGAGGGTAAAAGTATCAATCATAGGAATAGCGAAAAAATTAGAAAATATTCTTTCCATTACTTCTATATATTTGAACAAAAATCTAAACTTTAAGTAAATATAACATCTAGAAATGAAGCTCATAGGTTCGGAATCCTTTTCATAGACAAAAAAGAAGTAATAATGCCATAAATTCAGAATTAGAGGAACATAAAAGGTATTGGAGAACAAACAATACAAACATTGATGATCATTTTAAATCGTGAAAAGAATAAAGAATCTTCATTAGAAGAAATTTTGAAGTCATTAATCAAGTAGAGGCAAAAAAAGTATATAATTACTTTCATAATGATAAAAATAGTAAAAATAATAAACTTGTGAAATAACCTATAAAATACTATAATATTCATTAAATATAATTACATTAATAAAAATTCAATTATTTAAAGTGAAATATACAAATGTTATTTATTAAACACAAAATATTATATCAAAAAAAATAAAATATTATTATAAAAAATGATACAACAGATAAATATAAATGTTTCAATGAAATAACAATATTAATAACGAAATACAAAAATGAAATAAATAAAAAATATAAATGTATAAATAAAAAATGAATATTATTCATATAAATATGAAAATATAATAACAAAAACATCTTTTTAAATATATAAAAATAAATTATACAAGATAATTTATAAAAATAAATGTTAATAATATGAATAAAAAATATAAAAATTCATCATTTTTTTATATTTTGAATAAATTCTGAACTACAATAATCAAACTTATATTTTTATACTATTTACGAAAAAAATATTTTATGAGAAAAATAATATTCTTCCTTACTTTTATTTTTTTAGTATAAGTATATATGCTCAGAAGAAACGAAGTAAAAGGAACTGTTTTCACTGTACGGAATAACCTTCCTTTGGAAAAACACGTTAATGTGCTGAACCTCAACCAAGTAAAAGACAACTACGAATATAAAGAATTTGTATCGTGCAATGAATAATGCTATATTTTTCCTTTGGGATTTAAATGTAGTGGTCCTCAGGATGATAAATATCAGTGGGATAGGCTCGCTGCTCTTGAAAATCATTATAACTCCTTATAAATTAACTGGTTATCTTGCTATTGATGCAAAATATATTCCTGTAAATTCACAATTACAATTGTAAATTTCAGGATTAAATATGGGATATGAGTCCCGTGGAAATTCTTCGCCAAGTATTGTCGGAAAAGTTCTTGGTGCAATTTCTACGATCCTGGGTTTTCTTTATAAAACATTCGGTTTCGAAACTAAGGGTTTAACATTCGAAAAATGAAAGAAAATGATGAAGGCCAATCTTTACTAACAAAAATATGACCGAAAACCATAGTCAAATGTTAAATATTATTGAATATAGAATTAGAAGATGTTCTCAGACATGTAATTATTACCCAATTTATTAAAGAAGCTAATGATTTACAGTTCTTAGAAGCTCTTTCTAATTGTTATGATGAATAAAATTTTACGTAATCTTAAAATAAAATTAATACAAATGAAAAAATTCTTAAAATAACAGGTATTATTTAAGCAAAACTAATGAATTATTTTAATTTTCTCACTTCCTTTTCAAAAAAATACGATAAAGGAAAAAGTAATGATTGCTATAAATGAAAGTGTGAATATAAAATTCATTTTCTGATTTTTCAACAAATATTTTCAACAATTTCCCTAATACAAATATAAATTGAAAGTTAAAAGTATTCGCCGTACTCCTTTGAAGGAGATAAGGTAGCTTATGCTGATAAATTATCTGTTAAGGTTAATTTGAAGATGTTTATTAAAATCAGATAAGAACCTTACAAATTATTAGGATTTTCCATGAAAAATACCATTGTTAATGTGCATATGAATGAAAATGGAAAGAAATTTCGATATCGTTAAATCTACTGATGAAAAGCAGAAAGATAATGCCCCTTCGAATTTTTCATTGGATATTCAAATATTCAGTTGATAATCTTAAATTTACATTCAAAGATGATAGCTCTAAAATGGTTGCTATTTTAGATAGTTTATATCATAAAAGGAAAAATTTCGCTCAACAAGTACTTGATTTAAAACAGATACTAATAAAGTAACACATTTCTAGGTGAAATACTTTCCTTAAAATACTGCTAATAGTCTTCTGCTATTTTAGGGATAGATTTGAATAATCAAAAAATATACATTAAAAAATAATACTGTCATATCAATCAATTAGCGCTAAATTTGATATTTTCATTCCTTTTGGAAGATGGACAGCTCTGACTGACACAAACTCCTTCTACATCTTTCCAAAATTTCTAGACTTGGTTCCTAGAAGCTATGCAAAGTATGGAGGGCAGTACAGAGCTACAGGGAGTTTACCATGGATGGAGGAATTGGAAGAATATTGCAATACAGTTCGAGATTGGATGATTTCGGGTTGTGATTTTCAGGGCATTTTCCATCTGATTTTCCGTCTGTGTCAAAATTTCTGTGGTTTGTGCATATCACAGCGCCAGCACAGGAACTGAGGCTCTGGGAAATTTTTCGGAGAGGATGTGGAAGAGTTTGAGGTCAGGAATGGAGTTGATCCGTCTTCAAGGATTGACAAAGCCATCAGGCGGGCTATTGGTGTGACAGTGATGCAGTGCTGTTGATCAAATATCTGGCATGTCGGTAACGGTGATTTTCATTTCATCCGGCAGGGTGCGTTTCTGGAAATCGAGGCGTTGACGAGGCCTCTTTTCGCTGTGATGACTTATCTCAAGGCAACGGCCGTTGTTATCATCTTAGTGTGGGGCGGGTATCGCTGAACGGTATCAATGAAATTCGAAGACGATATCTTCTGCTTTCATCGATAATTTAACGATATCAATTTCCTTTCGTTTTCGTTCGTATGCATTGACGTGTTTTTCTTATGGAAGGTATCTGATGAACGGGTTCTTCTGATTTGCAATAAACGTCTTCAAGTGGCTTGACGAATGATTGTCGTAATGGCGACAATCGCTCGAGAACGTTGTGCGACGCGGTCTGCTGTTTGATGAGGCGAAGGTGGAAGGCTGGTTGAGCATCCGCTCGTTTGTAACGATCGTGCGCTGTTTTGAAGGGAAGGGAATCAGGGGAAAACCAACTGTTGAAACGGCAATGCCTGTTGACCTGGAGTTTTTCATTTGTCGTGATTCGACACGGATTGGTAAGGCCTGTATTCGTCGTAACGATTGAAGGAAGCTGAACTGGTCGTTAATAACAGGGCTGCGGGGCGGCTGGTGCGTCGTGTTGTTTTGTTGACTAATTTCTCGATCATGTTGATATTTCATCATTTTCTTCATTTTTCAGTTTTCGTCTGGCGAACTGAATGTTTATAAAGAAAACCTGCCGGGATCAGTACGCCAGAACTTCCGACGTACTGGCGAAAGGCCACAGTTCACTGTCATGTTTAATCTGAAATTCTGCTGGCGGTGGCTCCAGGAACCTTTGCGTCATGTTTAAGACCGAATGATTATGGGTTATAACCAGAACTGTTCAGGCGTAAGCGGTAAGCTCTGATTCAGTACCTGAATGTTGTCATCTGGTGACCCTTGCTGTCGATTTAAATCCCAAAAGAAAACCTCGAAGCCATCGTTCACTGCCGCACGCAGATATATCGCTGTTCGTGATTCTTTGCTGGTTGGTCGATGCGATGGCGTTTTCAAGGTATTCTGCGGTAATGATTCGCTGCCTGTTTCTTCGAACATATATATACTAAAAAGCAAAGTGAGTATTGTTTTCTCATAAAACTCTTTTTTTTCAAACAGTTATAATTTGGTCTGCCCAAAAATATCAAAAATGATGAACTGCACTGACCATTGACCCAACATTTATTTTATAGATATCTTGTATAATTATTTTTGCTATTTAAAGATGTTTTTGACCGTATTTTTCATGTTTATATGAATAATGTTCATTTTTTGTTGTACGTTATCATTTTTATTTGTTCGTTTTGTGTTTCAGATGATATTTCGATGATTACGTTATGTTGTCTGTTGCGTTGTTTTTGTAATCAATGTTTTTATTTTTTGGTATGTTTTGACAAATGACGTTGCGCAAAATGATTTTGACAGTGATTATGTTTTAACGACCGCGGTGTTTTATCGGGTTGTTCTGAAGTTCGTATTTTTGCTGTTGTCGTTAGTGATTATGCTGCTCTGCTGGTTGACGAAACTGAAGGCTGTTCGTGAACCTTTGTTCTTTCGCTGATTAAAATGGGCGGCAGTGATCAGCTACTGCTATGTTCTCTGGTCTGATTTATGTGCTGTTTTTCTGTGGTGATTCAGGCCTGTTTCATTCTGGATACTCAGGGATTTCAGATTTTTATCTAAATATTAATGAACTGTCGTTTGGAAGAATGTTCTTCAATCTTTAGCTGTTCTATGATTGCTTGCCTCTTATATCGAGACACAGTGCTGCTCTGCTCAAATCGTGACGGTGAGGAGGCAGTGGTTATGGCTATTTCAATGTCTTTGGCATTTCTGTGTCTGTTCAGCTGCATGATGATCAGGTCACGGCGACCAAAATGTCTATGAACTTTCTTGCTGACAACGTGAGCTGGCACAACGGCAGGTCACTGCTGTGAGGTGTTGGTGTCAAAGCTTGCTCAATATGTTCAGGTGAGCTGTGGTGGGCAAATGTTTGCTGCATTGCATGGTTCGATTTGTTCCGCTCTTGCTGGGTCTGCAGTACAGTTTGTTTTGAACTTTCTTGTCTGGTGACATTCCTGAAAAGATGTGTTGATTGATTTTCTCGCTGTTTTGACGGTGTGGATATGTTGTCGAATATGACAGGAAAGGTACTATATTCTTTTGAGGGTAAATCAGATTCTCGCTCTAAAACTCCCATTCAATTCTTCTGTCACTAATCAGTTTTAACAGATTCAATGTTGTAATCTTTGTTTATAACTGTATATGCTGCAAGGATTAATATATCCGGGTGCTGTCGGCGTGGTACTGTGCCTGGCGTTGATTTTAACGATAATCTCTGAAACTTAACAGTTTTAATTTGGGCCTGAAGCTAAATTGGATCGAAGCATGTGATGACATTCGTTACCAGTCGTTGAGATAACTGGCGCAGGTTTTCTTTCAGGCTCTTTGATATTTGATTATGTTTGAAACTCGCAAGTTTGCTTACGGTTTTTCAAATGTTAACGAGCACGAATTTTTTCAGCCAATGTTTGAGGGCTAATGAGGCTGGCTACGCCAGGTCTGTGTGTTTTACTACGCAAACGGTATGAACCGAAGCTGAAACCATCGCAACAGCCGCGGTGAACTCTCGAAATTTTCGTTCTTCACATATCACAGATATTTCCATGCTGGCAAATATGTTGATTGATATTTATAAGGTATTTTCGTAAACATCATTCGAATTTCAACGACTATTCCA
>BNJS01003804.1_pt1 | contig 111370 bp, 143 predicted proteins | sample 8540461 | NCBI WGS metagenome assembly BNJS01 (sample SAMD00202454, study PRJDB9452) | human saliva metagenome | isolation source: human saliva | place: Japan | reverse complement strand
GCATGGATTTTTCCGCACACACGGTCCCTAAGCGAATGAACATGGCTGATGAGCGCAAAGGCGCCTGGCTGTCCGAAAGCTACGAGCGCCTGAGATCCGAACTCGAAGAGATGACCACAACCGGGACGCGCGGAGATCGCCCGCAAGATCGAGGCCGCACGCCCGAAGGAGACGCGCGAGAACGGCGGATACCAGGCCGCCCGCGAAGACAGTCGAAGATGGAGGGCCCGTATCGCCGAGCGACGCATCTGCTGGAAAATGCGACGGTCTCCGAGCCTCCCACGGCTGCCGAGGTCGCCGCCGGCTCGGTGGTCACGGCGTTGATTTCGAAGAGGAGCGCTTCCTCCTGGGCTCGCGAGTCCGCGGACCTGGTCGGCATCGAGGTCTATCCGGAGAATGCGCCCTGGGCAAGGCGATCCTCGCGAAAGAAGGGTGATGACGTCGTTCGCCACCCGCACGGGCAGGAAGATCAGCGTCGAGATCCTCGACATCGAACCCTTCAAGGATAGCGGGTACCGGCATGTTCATCTGGGAGTCTTCCGGCGATCAGGCCGTGGTCGACCCATCGCAAGCCCTTCCGGGACGCAGCGAGCCGATACTCGCCGACCCCATGCCCCACGCCGTGCTGGGGACGCCGATCCTCGGCGAGCCCGGCGACGGCCAAGAGGTCATCTATCTGGCCTGGGATGCTTCGAGCGGAGAAGGCGGCGTGAGCTGGGCGCCGATGCGACGGCCGTCGGCTGCATGCTCCACCCGCCCCACCCGCGAGGAGGGGGCACCGGGCAGACGGGGCCGCCGAAACGGTCCGCGTCCTCTACTCGCCGGCCGCGCTGCCCACCGGAGCGCCTCCTCCAGGCTTTTCTTCGAATCGCACGACCCAATCGAGTCTCAAACCGCCAGGAGGCGACGTCGGCACCTAGTACCGGTCCGCCGTCTTCCTGACGACGGCCCAGGAGTCTCTGGCACGCGAGATGATCAAGACGTACCGAAGGTCCTGACCGAAGGCGGATACGGCGATATCGTCACCGAGATCGTCCCGGCCCCCGCCGCGGGAGCCTTCTATCCGGCAGAGGACTACCATCAGCAATACTTGGCGAAGAACCCAGGCGGCTACCAATGCCACGCGCGCACCGGCATGGCCTGCCCGCTCCCGCAATCCGGCCCTCCCGGCCCGCCCGCAGACGATTCGCCGTCCCGCGGCCGCGACGACGCCTGATCTTCACCTGCGCCTTATCCGGCCTCTCCAGTTGGCGAGATTGGAGGTGCCGCTGGACGTCGCCTTCTTGACCGGCGACCTGCGCGTGCGCCTAGGGGACGGCACGGGGGGCGCAGCGTCCGGCGCCTGCGGCATCGACAGCGCGCGCATGTCGATGCGTCGGAGCACCTGATCGACGACCGCGACGTCCACCATGGGATCGCGCCTGGCCTCCAGTATTTTCGCCGCGCGCGGCCTCCAACGCCACAGACCGTGCGCCGACGACCATGTCGTGGATGTCGAGGCCCTCCTGATCGCCGTGTCCCGTCAAAGCCGTGCCGCCGATGTGATCCCAGTGGTGGTCCACTGAGCCGCGTTCAGCGCTTGGCCCATGAACGCACCGTGGCGTTCGGGCTCGGGAAGGTCGAGATTCTCGAGTAGACTTCAAGAGCGTGGCATGCGGCGTACTGTGCGCGGCCGGCGAGCTCGGAGACCTCCTCGGCTTCCACACTCCCGTCCTCGGTCAGCCTGAGGGTGCGGATGAGCCAGGGAAGGAGCAGACCGGTGGGGACGAGGGCGACGAGGAGCACGAGTGCCGCCACAACGACGACCAGTCTCCGGCTGACTGGGACCCTGCACCACGTCGGCAGGGGACAGGGCGAGGGCGAGTGTCGCCAGACCTCGCATGCCGCACCAGGCGATGACCAGGCAGTCCCGCCACGATCGCGGCACGGCCCCGCTGTGCCTCCTGATCTCTACGAAGCGCAGGAGAAGTGTGGCGGCGAAGCGGACGAGATACTCACCGCGACGACGGCGGCCGCCACGCCCGTGCAGTCGGCGATCAGCCGCTGCCACCTCGGCGTCGACGATGCTGCAGGATCTCCAAACCCCATCAGGCCGAACGCTGTGCCTGACGTAGCGTCGACCACTTCCCAGAGCACGGGCCGCCGCGAGCCGGTCGCGCACCGCCTCGGATCGATCCGCGGTTGATCTCCAGGGCGGCTGACTCGACTGCGATCACGCCGGAGGCGTGCACTCCTCGGCCACGAGTAGGCGACGAAGGACGATGATGATCGTCACGGCTGCCGGTGCGCCACGTTCCGAATGGTTCTGCTCGCCGCTTGCCAGCCAGCCGCGATGACGTAGCCGATGCGCGACGGCGCAGGACCGCCCGACGAGGAGTTGAGGAAGACGTGGCTGAATCGCCCTCCCCGTCGAGGGATCTGATGGACGTGGAGAGACGACGATGGCGACGGCAGCCGTTGAAGAGACCTTCGGTTCGGCGTCCGCATGATTCCACGCGGAACCTGCGGTCATCGGCTACCGATCTGACCGCGACCGATCGAGGGCGACCATGGCAGCGCGAAGGCGAGGGGGACTTCGATGCCCGGACGAGAAGGAGGACGACCCCGCGGCCGAGACGGTGGTCACCGCGGTCAGGACGAAGGCCACGATGAGCAGGGTACGCCAGCGACGCCGGAACACCGACCAGGAGCACGCCTGGCCACTCCCAGCAGCAGAGGCGGCAGGAAGAGCGGAGGATGATCTCCGGATCGATCGCGAACCGAAGCACGGAAGGACAGGCCCGCACCGCCAGCAGCAGAAGGATGGGATAGGAAGTTGGGTGCGCTCCCCACCACCTACCAGGATCGTCACCGCGAGAGACCCAAAGACCATGACGAGACCGGACACGAACGCATCCCTTCCCAGCGTGTAACATCGATTCCCCGGACGCGACGTTGCGGGACCGACCGTGCGCCGTAGCCCTCCCTCGATTATCCCCCATGAGTGCGCGCTCTTCCCGTTCACGCGTAATGGCGCGTTCGCCTATGGCGTCGCGCCCATGGAGATCCCGCCCCTGCCCAGTGCCGGAAGGTCGAACCTCGTTAGACTGAACGGCGGGCCGCCGACCCGCGACGTCGCCGCGTCCGTCGAAGCGGTGCCACGGCGTAGTCCCCAGCACGCTCGGCATGATTGCGACAGAGAGACACCATGGACGTCACCCTTCCCACCGTCGTAGCAAGCTTCGGCGAGACCCCCGAACTCGTCTTCCCCGAATCCGATGCGCCTCGCGGACTTCACGCGGTCGTGCTGGAAGAAGGGACCGGCCCCGCCGTTCAGGCCGGGCGTGAAATCGAGGTCGACCACTCGGCCAGATCTCTGAACGGCAGGGTCTTCGACCTCGTCCCTCCGACGCGGGCATTCGGTTTCCTTCCCGATCGGGGTCCGAATGGTCCTGGAAGCGATGGGACCAGGCGATCGTCGGCAGAGCGTCGGCTCCGCCTTCGCTATCGATCCCGCCGGAGAAGGGCTACGGCAAGGCCGGAAACCCACGGGCGGCGGGCATCCGCGGAACGGACACCCTGGGGATGCTGTCGTCGACATCCTCGGAGTTCGATGAAAGGTCGGAAGCCGACGATCGAGGATCAGGACGGGAACGGCGCCTCTGGAAGCGGTCCGCCAGCGCGCGGCAGACGAGGCGTGGACGGAACCGTGAAGTTCCGCTCACGCCCCCTGGCGTTCGGTTACCGAACAGGATGCGATGAGCTCGGCGACCGAGCGAGAGCTACGCCGTCATCTCCCGTCCGCACGGAAAAGCCGGGAACTGAGCGCTGGAAGAACGCGCGCCTACCCGTCCCGCTGCAGGGCACCGATCAGCGGTCGCAGCCAAGACGGCGAGAATCCGCAGCGCCTGCCAGTAGATGAAGAGTGACCGTAGGAGATGCCGAAAGCGGTCATCCACGAACTTTTGGGCGCGCTGTTGGCCACAGCGTAGCGCACGAGTTCGGTCGCCGATCAGCATGACCGCCCATGAAGATCAAGAGCGAGGCCGAGGATGATCCGAGCGGGAATGCCGCCGACTTTCATCGAATCGAGTCCGGAACATGCCGTCATGGCGTTGGTCGAGACCAAGATGATGTTCACGATGCCCAGACGAAAGCCGCGATGAGAATCGTCATCAGGACGATCTTGTTTCCTTTGCTGGTCGTGCGGACGGGCCCCGCTCATGCGGCAATCCGACGCCACGGCGACCACGACCAGAGTGCCGATGATCGCCTGGAGGGCGATCCCGGGTAGAGGTCCTCAATCGGCCGTGCCACCATGGCGAAACCCTGCGACCGTCAGCGTGGGCGATCGATGGCCCGGCCCGCACCATCGGGCGGAAGAGCGAAGATGCGCGTGCAGGGTTACAGGGATCGTCAGGGCCACCAGCATCGCGCCACTGCTGGGCGCATGACGCGCCGAACATCGCCGCGATGATCGTGAACGCCAGCAGTGCGGTGGTCTCGACCATCGCATCGTCGTCGGTCATGGTCGCCGAGCGGACGATCCCGGGGTGAAGACCCGCCGCCCGCGCTGAGGGCATAGGCCTGCTGACCGGCGTAACGGTTCACGCCGCCGCTGCTGGCCATTACGGGCAGACCGTAAGCGTCGTACTGCTGTCCGTATTGAGTCTCGCGAAGTGGCCGTTCGGTACTGTCGGCTGAAAGGCGGATGGATTACGGTCCATCACCGGGATTGTTGGCCACGTCTTTCCTCGCAGCGCAAGCATTCGCTTGTCACGCGCGAGGCCCACATTCGCCGGCTCCGACGCCTCCACTCGCCTTTGTGGCTCTGCTCTCAGCGCAGAGGCAGGACTCGAACTGCTCAAGGCGGCGGGAAGCCTCATGCGTGAAGTTACGTCGGAGCATCCTCAGGCGCGACCCTCGATTTCGGCGGAATCGCAGCAGGGCAGCCCGAACCGCCTCTGAACGCCTTACCGGCCAGGAGGAGGCCGCGCCGCTCCTAGTCGCAACATGCGTGAACGCACGCGCAGCGGACGTCGGATCCGTCCAGACAACCTAGCAGGTCAGCAGGGTTTGAGCGGGTATCTGCTGATAAAAGTCGACAATCGGCTAAACGATGACGGCCCTCTAGAAAGTCGCCGTCAACCGTTGTTTACGTCGAGACTCCGTCCGGCGCGTCACCGGATTCCTCTGGTCCGAACGGTGTCAGGGAAGCCGGACGACCGTACGTATGCATCGTTTCGGCTCGGATCTGCCGTCACGCGCGCGCTGCACCATTCGCGGAGTCGAGCATGTGAAAGCCTCCACTCGCCAGCGCAGGTCGGCGCCCTTCTGGACGGGCGCGTTCGTCCCAATCGCACAGCTTCTCCGCCGGCATCTGGCGGTCAGTCGCCGACACCACGGCTTTCCGAGGAGACGCGTCGAAGAAGTGCTCGAGGCTGACGGGCATCGTTTCCGGTGGCGAACAAACGGCTCAAGGGCTTCTCCTGGGCTGCGCAACAGCGCCACAGGATCCGCCAACGCCTTCTCGGAGATCCGAGGGTCCCAGCTCTTCGACGGAGCCCGTCAACGGACTGGATCCCGACGTGGCGTGCGCTGCGGTCCGCGACCTCATGCGCGATCACGGCGCTGAGCGGACCATCCTCCGATCTCCGCATCGCAGAGCGAGATGTCCTCACGGCCGACGACCTCGGTGGTGATCGGACGCGCGCGCCTGCTCGCCCGCGCGACATCGAAACCAGTTCACCGACTCAGCCTCCCACAAGACCGTTCACGTCTCCGGCGACGTCAAGGGCGACGCACGACACCCTGGCCGAAAGCCGGGATGCATGCTGCAAGTCCAGCTGGTTCGGAGGCAATCCGCACGGCGTCGTCTGACATCGCCGCCGGAGATCGAGCGCGTGATCGGCGTGATCCTTCACACAGCCGCCTCGAGCTCCACGAGCTCCGAACCGTCATCTGCATCCCTGGAGGACGTCGCGCTGCCCGGCGGCAGACGGTCGAATACGGCGTGCACGCCCGCCCCGCTGCGAGGCCAATCATGCCAGACCAGGTACGCGGAGGTGCGATGATGCGCACGGACAACGACTACAGCAGCAGCCCGCACTCCCGCGCAGCATTCCTGGCGTCCGCCAGCCGCACGGCTCCAGCGTCCGCCGGCACGGTCCCGCCACTACCTGCCGCGCGCATTGGAGGGCAGGAATTCCTTGTGCGGTGACCCGCGCGCAGTCGACCGCGCTGGCATCAGCAGCACCGCAGATCCGACTCGAGCTGCACGCAAGACAGACCGAGCCTCCGCTCGACACGATCGTCTCGTCGTCCTCGCCGCATTCACCACCCTGCGTCACGGGCGCGGTGGCCGCACGCCACGCGAGGAAGTCTGCGGACGCCCAGACCGTCACGCGCACACGCCCGTTCTGCATGATCTTCGTCGCCGTGGCCTCAGAGTCTAGCGGCAGACCGGCGGGTATCTCGTCGAACACGATGAGGACCACGGCGTTGTCGACTTCGAACCGAGATCGCGCGTTCACGGCCAGCACCACTGCCGTCTGCTTGCCGGTGATCGGGCGGCGACCTCCTCCTCCTCACTGTGGCTGATGGACTTTGGCCGAAACGATCTCCAGTTCGCTGGCCTCCAGATGGGCAAGTCAACGCTTCAGGCACCGTTCTCCTCAGTGGTACGCGACGACGGCCTGGACACGCGCCCGGCGTGGTGCGCCATCGCTGACCACCCGCGGGCTCGACTCATAACGATGGTCTTCTTCTACTGCGGATCTGCGCTGCCTCGCGCTCCTCCCGATCGATTTCTGCAGCGCACCTTCAAAAAGATCATCGAACACTCTGATCACCACGATGGCCTACCCGTTGCGGAACAAGCGGCGCTAACGGCCTCGACCGCGCCTGCGCGCCGGGCCACGCTGATCACGTATCGATCTCGTCAGCGGTCGTGCCGTCCTCACTCGGCCTGTTCCGCTGCAGGGAAGAGGCGGCATCTGTGGCGACGCCGTCCGCAGCATTCTTCATGGGAGTGCGCTGGTATCAGGTGGCGCCCGGAGCCGTCGTAGACGGTCCGCCCTCCGCCCGGCCGCCTGCGGCAGGCGAGCCACAGCGCCCAGCTGCATTTCGCACATACCACCAGGGGAAAGCCGCGGAACCACGACAAGGATGAAGACCGCACTCATGCGGCGTCTCGACCAGTGCACAGGTCTCGATGATAGGCCTGTCGGCGCACTGGGCACGGGCACTCATTCCTCGGTCGCTGGCTCAGCGCAGTCGCGCTCGGCGGCCTTGGCGACGGTCGTCTCCTATGCACGATCGCCGGCCTGCTCGCCCTCGCCGTCGTGTGGGCGCTGGCGAGATGGTCTCGACCTGCCCGGTGCCCGGCGGGCACGCGCCGACCGCGCGTACGTGCCTGGGGCGGCATGGGCGCCCGCATCTTTTGCTGGATGACCATGCCGTCACCATGCTCATCGCGGTCGGCGCGAGGTCACGGCCACCGCCACGTACCTGCGCTTCTGGTTCGGCCTGCGGCTGGGGCTCGGGACCGCGCTGTGCTCGCGCTGTTCATCGTGTCGCTCAATCTGGCGGCCGTGCGCCTCTACGAGCAGCGAATGGCGATACGGTTCCTCCATGGTCAAGGTGACGGCGATCGTCGTCTTCATCGTCATGCCGTCATCGTCTTCTTCGGCCTGCCGGGCAGCATCGCCACCGGCCTGACGGCAGACCTCCTCGCCCACGGCGGCTTTTCCGCGCCCAACGGCGTGACCGGGATCCTGGCGGTACGCGTGCATGGCCGTCTTCTCCTTCGGCGGCGTCGAGACTTTGCGTCTCGGTGAGCGCCGCCGGGTCCGGAGAACGGCGGGCGTCCCCGCAGCCCGGCACGCATGATCTGCCGCGCCCGCTCCTTGTTCTACGGCCTCGCGATGTCTCGTCGTCATCGCGCCCAGCCTGTGGACCGCCACGTTCAGCGGCATCAGCCACCGAGTCTTCGTCAGCAGCTGCGCATCGCCGGCATCTCGCCGGCGCGCGCTATGAACGCGTCCTCATCGTCGCGGGCGCTCGGCCGCCAACGGCTGCCCATACCGTCGAGTCCACATCCACCTGTTGGCCATCGACGGTATGGCCTCGGTTCGCAGCCCGGACGTCCGCTCACGGCTCGCTGCAGAGCGGTGGCGATCGCGCCACCCTCGGCATGCTGATCGACCGCAGTGCTCGCCCTGGTCAGCGAGGATCGCGCTTTCGTATACCTCTTCGGCTGTGCGACGTCAGCGTGCTCGTCGCGTGCTGGGAGGCGTGACGATGTGCGCCCATCTGGCCTTTCAGGAAGAAGCGCGCCGCCGCCGGGCTCGCTGCCGACGGCGCCTGGCGGGAAGCCCTACGTCAGACGGAACGTCATCGCCGCGCGACGCTGGCGATCTCTTCGTCGGGCCTGTGCTGGCTCCTGCCCGCCGTCTGGTACGGCGGGCGTGCCCCTGCCGTCATCGGGCTCCTGGCGGCGCCTCCTACGCGGTGCTGCGCCGCGGACGCTACCGCCAGGCCGATACCGACCTCCTGGCCGAGCAGGACTCGCGCACGCCGGAGCGTCTGACTGCTGAGACCGGGAACCCTGAACCCGCGAAGAAGAGAGCATCGCCCGCTCTCCGGAATTCCACTGAGCTGCGGGCGCTCGGGGCGCTTCCAAAGCCGCTGGGATCGGATCGTCGCACCTCGAGGGCCGCTCCTGCCCGCACGGCGCCGCCGACTTCGCCTCATCGCGCCGACCTTTCTGCCGCCCGCCGGAACCTGCGCGAACAGTCGGTCCCAGAACGACGGCGTCGTCCCCCGCTACAGACTGTGTGCCGAGGCGACGGTCGACTCTCCGTCACAGCCGCGACAGGCGCCAGCCAATGCGGCGCGACGAACTCGGGAAGCTCTCCGGGCGCATCGCCGGAAGCGCCCCGCGCCGACCCGAGACGGATACATGGCTCTCTACGACTCTCTAGGAGGATCGCGGCGACCACGATTCACGCCGCGGCCCACGCCGACGAGCGCCGGCGAACCGCCCGTCCGCTCACGGCGTCGGCGCGCATCCGCGACGCGCGCGGGCCTGTCTCAGCCTTTGGGGCTGAGCGCCTGCAACGGGCTCCGGCGCGAAGACTTCCCCACCGTCGCGGCCGTCTCTCAAAGCCACCAGCAATCCCAAGCGCGAGGTCAAAGCCTCTGACTTCGGGCATGCGTGGAATCGAGCAGACCATGGAACTGCCACCTGCAAGATGACTGCGGTGAGACGCCTCACCTTCACCGCCGCAGAACGGCACCGTCTACGCGATCAACTACGTGGACGCCAACGAGGGCTGCGAGCATCGAAAAGATCTCCACGGGCTCCGGTGGGCGTGCTACGGTCCTTCGCTTCACCGTGCGCGACGCAGAACCTGCGTCGCACGCACTGAAGCCCGCCGTACGACGGAGATCTCGACAGAGAGGCGGATGCTTGAGGGCGGTATCACCAGCAATGTAGCCCGGGCGTCGCGGGCCGCCGATCGTCACCTCTGACCGGCGACGTTCAGCTGCTGGCGCACGCGCTGGAACTCGAACCCTCGTCACCGGCTCGCCACCGAGCGATGACCGAGGGCGCAGACCCAGCGCGACAGCGCGTCGGAGGCGGCCCTTGACGTTCCTGGAGACCGGGCGTAGAGCGCGTCAGCTGCGCGATGACGTGGCGGGGTTCGAGCTCCTCGATGCTCGAGGACCCGAGCAGCTTCCACGGTGCGCACGATCTCGCTGGAACGCAGGATCTCGATGACCTCGGTCCACGCGCACGGCTTCCCGCCGGCGTCAAACCGTAGAGATGGGCCCCGCCCGATCAGCGTGAAGTCAGCAGCGCCGCGCCATCGACGCCAATGATATTCGCGTTCCATGCTGCAGCCGCTCAGTCATGCCGTCGTGTCACGGCCGACTTCTGCGGAGGACCCATCGGCAGGAGGCGGAAGGGAACGGGAGTCTGACCGAGCTGGCGTCACCGTGATTGGAGCGGGAGGACGCCGTCGACGCCCAGATCGACGGCGCTTGGCGTCGTCCATCTCTGCACCCCTTACGATGATCTCGCCCTTCCCACATGGAGCGGATGACGTCCGGGTCCCCGTGGTGATGGTCGGATCCATCGCCGCGTCGAGCAGCTCGCCCACGGCTCCCCCGCGCGCGCTGCGTGGAGTGCAGGAGGCGAACCCGAGCGGGCGAACGTCAGGAGTCGAGACCACCAACGGGGGCGTCAGGATGGCGGTGCGGGCGCACGGTCCCAGGGCGATCTAGGGAGGATGGAGAAACCGTTGCGCTTGTCGCGGAGCCGAGCGCCGGCCACCGGCGTGTCCACCGTGAACATCAGGAGGTCGAGGCCTGCGGCGGCGGCCCGTTCGGACCAGCCTGTAGGAGAGATTTCACGACGCCGCATGACGCAGAGCTGGAACCAGTTGCGCCCGGTGAGCTGCTGACGGCTTCGACCGATCGACGTGCCGGTGCCCAGGGTGGAGAGCGGCGAGGATGCCGGCGGCATTGCCGCGGCTCCGGCGATCTCTCGCCCTCGGTCTGCTGAGATCAGGTGAACCCCGTGAGGCGATGCCGCAGGAGCGGCAGCGGACGGCCCGCCGAGATCTGGCAGGATGTGTCCACGTGCCGGCGCTGGAGGATGTCGGGGTGAAACTCGACGTCCTCGAAAGGCCTTCGGCCGGCATGAGCGAGATCTCTCCGCTGCGCCGTCGGTGTGATCGACGCGGCCTTCGAGTGCGGAAGTCGCGATGGTCACGCGGGTCCCAGGTCGTCAGCGTGGCGTCCAGGGCGGCGGCGCTTGTTCAATTCGGAAAGCTTGAACTCAGAAGGTCGAAGACTTCGCTGGAAACGCTTGGGAAATTGGCGTTTTACCATGGGCTTCCTCATCTGAAGGTGAGGCAATCGGCAGGATCGCGTTATCTATATTTTATGCTTCGGACCCGGGTTTGTCCACCTGGCGCGCGCCGATCGGCGAACCGTCCGGGCGGACTGGCGCGAGAAGAATGCGAATCCATCTCGCGGTGCCCCAGCTCGGACTCCGAACCGACACCGCGCCGATTTCCCAAGTCGGCTGCCTCTGCGCAGCTGAGTGCATGCTCGTACGACCATGTCGGAGGCCAGCAGGCAGCGGCCGCGCGCGTCGCCGATTCTAACGGAACGTCCGGTGGAATCCGCCAGTTTGCTCAGCCACTGCCGCGCGCACTCGGCCGCCGTGCGATGGACGCCGACCCTGGCTCCCCGCACTGGCGAGTCTCCGACGGAGCCTGCGCCTTCGCTCTGGAGACTCCGACCCTGGATCTTCCGGTGCAGCATCCGCCTGAACCCGCTGGTATAGTGAACCTTGTCTGAGCCATGGAGATCGATCGAAGAGCTGACAGAAGAGCTCAAAAGGAGGAATGCGCTGAAAGCTTGCCCGGACCGCTCGCCTGCGCTACCGCAGGCGCTCAAGCGACGCCGCGGCCGGGAATACGTCAACGGATGATCGCGGCGGCCGCCGCGCGCGTGTGGTTTCAGAATTCGCCGTGGCGCGAGGCCTACGAGGCGCTTGGCGACGACGCGGTCGTCGGACCCGTCCGTCCACCTGGCCCCGCCGATCGGAACACTGCGTCCGGACGGGATCCTCACGGTCTTCTTCTTCATGTCGTGGGACTGGAGCTCAAACGGAGTTCACGCCTCAGCGCTCCCCGCGATCTCGCAAGGCGGCGGTGCCGGTGGCATCGCCGCCGCCTGCGGGATGGCGGGTCCCTCGGCGTTCTACGCGCCGGACGCAGGTCGCCGCCGGTTCCGGCGAGTACGGCGGCTGGGCCGTCCCCGTGGCGACGGACATCGCCTTCGCGCTGGCGATCCTCGCGATCTTCGGATCAGCGGCCTAGCAGCGGCGACGCGCACTTCGCAAGGACCTGGCGGTGGCCGATCGATCTGGCGGCATCATCGCTATCGCCGTCTTGCTTCGCCGCAGGCGTCAAGCTTTAGCTTCTGGCTGAAACCACCGCCCTCGCGGCCGCCTTCGGGTTCCTGGCCCGCCAAGAGAATCACCCACTGGTGGACTTCACTTCCGGCCCTGGCCGTCCTCGCCGCCTGGTACTGCATGCACATGTCGGGCGTCCATCGCGACGATCGCCGGGGTCGCCTCGGCGGCATGTGGTCGTGCCGACCGCAGAGGAAGTTCGAGCCCGAGCCGATGACGCAACGTTTCGCGAAAGAGCGCTCAGCTTCGCCAGCAGCAACGGTGCGCCGTCCTGCCGATGCTGCAGTCTTTCGCGGCTCGGCGTGGACATCGTCGACTCGGCGGTTTCAGGGAGATGCTCACCGACCGTCCGGTGGGCATCTACCTCAACCTGCCATGCAGCTGCGCACTCAGCATCTACGGCGTGCGATCGTGACGCGCGCGCTACTCAGCGCGTACGCTTTGGGCGGAGTCGGCAGCTTCTGACCTCTCCCGATCCTGCTGGTACGACCGGCCCGTCCTCTCCTTTGCTCATCGCCCAACCGTCGTTCCCGCGGACAGCCGCACGAGCCGCATTCCAGGGTCGCCGCCATCTTCGGTGCCGCCGTCGCGATCCTAGTGGGCGCGATCGCGCTGCCGTCGTCTGAGCCTTCCGTGGGGGGGGGTGGGGGTGTTGGGGCCGCGGCTCCGCTTACGGCGACATGCGCGGGCGTCACAGCTGACGGCTCACAGCCGAGCTCGGCCGGTCCGGCGGGAGGCCCGCGGGACCGGCGGATCCGCACTGGCTCGCGCATGCGGAGCGCTCGCGATGACGGCACCCCACGGGCCGGACAAAGCGGCTGTGGCGGCAGGCCTGGCTGGCACGGGCGATTGGCCGCGGCGACCTTCCGACACAGACGTTCAACAGCGCGCGGGCGATAAGCCGGGAGGCGAGACGACGGGACGCAGGCGGTGAGGTTTGACCGGTTTTCGCGTCGTCACTCCTCGCTCGCACCAGCTGCTCCGCGCTGGGCTCGAGCGGCCCGTCGCGCCGGCGTCACCGCAGGGTTTCGCGCAGCGCTCGCCTATAGCGCGTGCATCGGACGTCGATGCCCGACGTCAACAAATGCCGCGAAGCACGCCGCCGCCATGGCGCTCTTCGACCCGTCGCGCACTTCGCAGACCAACGCGCCGCGGTGATGACGTCGATCCGCTGGCCGATGATGACCTCAGCGCGTCGCGCTCGGCGTGGCGAGAGAGGCGAGGAACCACTCGTCAGCGTCGAGGCGTCTGCCGGACCTTTCAGGCACTGCGCACCAGCCGTGGATGCGCGCGCCGGATCGTAGGCTTCACGCCGAGCGCGCAGCCGCGGTGACCGTGGTGACGGTTCACGAGCTGCGAGCTGACGAGACCGTTGGCGGCGAGTCGGCGCCGCCGCTCGGCCAGGTCGAGGCGCCGCCCGGACGTCGGCTCGCGGCGACATCCGCGCTCCGGCGGAGGATCGCCGGCATCGCTGACGTTCGCGTACGCACTGCGCCGACGTCCTCGGCAGGTGCCGATATCCTCGCCGTCGGTCGCCTCCCAGACGATCTCGCACCGACCCGCACTATCAGTCGACGGTGCTGAGGACGGGATCCGCCCGCGGCGGGAGAGGCTGACGACGCTGCAGCTCATCCGGCCTCACTTCCCGCTGGCAAACTGCGCAGCGACGCCGATCCTGGCGGCGATCCTGTCGACGAAAGGCGTCGCGGTCGCAGGCGTCGCGGCCGAGGTCGCCGCAGAAGCGAATCGACTTCGACCGCGTGCCGGCGGCACAGCGGCAGCGTCTACTCCCGTGCGGGCGCAGCCCGCGCCAGGGAGGCGCCGGCGATCCTCCACACGTCGTCACCTGCCCGCGCGCGCGCGATCTCCATGCCGCCGGACGACGTCGCCGCACAGTCCCGCCGTCGGCGTCGGCGATCGAGTCGGACTCGAATTCGTCGCAGTCGATTCGCGACCCTCACGCATTCGTCTTTCGTCGCAGCGGCACCGGTCCGGGTCCCAGGAGACGGCCGCGAGGCGCGATGTCCCCACGAGGCACACGCCCGCCCGGCGCCTCATCGCGAAGCCCGCCAGGAGCGTGCAGTGGCATTTGACCCGGCCGGGCATTCCGCCGGCGCGGCCGCCTCGATCTCGGGAACTTGGCCCAGGAGAGCGCTGGCCAGATAGCTGGCGTGCGCGGCGGCGTGCCCGCCGCCAGTTCACGCCGTCCTCGGCGAGGCGGGCGCTGAACTGGGCGCGGCCGATCGCCCGGCCCAGTCGGGACGCACGCCGCGCGCAAGCGGGAGTGGGTGCCGAGTCAGAAGAGGTCGGGAAGGGCGTCCCGTCGGGCAGGCCAGGGCCTGGTGATCGTGACGCGCGGGCGCCGCAGGCTAGCATCGGGCCCCGACCGCCGCCAGTACGCGGCTCGCGGGCGTCCGATCTCAGGTGCGCGGATCGTCTCCGCGTCGCCGTCATGCAGCTGCGGGACGCGCCATTGGCCACCGATGCGCGTGGAGGTCCACGCCGGACAACCGACGGTCCACGCACGCGGCCGGTGCGTTCCTGACGACGCGGCGCCTTTGTCGGAGCCGCCGCCGGCCTTCCTGACCGCCCGGCGACCTTCTTCACCGAGTCCCACATGATCGAGTGCCGGGGTCGCGCTGCTCGCTTGTCGCGGTCCGACCGAGGCGACCTTCCTCCAGCTGCTCTCTGGGCGGTTCCCTGGAGGCGCCAGACGACGTGGAGGGTCTGCGGCAAGACGTAGCCGGAGCGTTCGCGCCTGGGAGCCGGACATGTCAGTCATGCTTCCACAGGTCGAGGTCGCGCTGGAGGTCCTTGTTGCGCCGCGGGACGCCTGCCCAGCCGGGCACGTCGCATCGCGCAGTTCGCGCTGTATCGAGGTGGTTCGGAGAGCGTGTCACGACGATCACCGCGATGACGGCGAAGACTGACGGAGGGACAAGGAGGCGTCAGCGAAATGCTAGCAGCCGCCCGCGGCGCGACGACGACGGCGCGGGCGGGCGGAGAAGCGCCGCCTGGCCGTGCGCGGACGGCGGTTCTCACTTACGGCGCGGGCGCTGGCGCGTTCCGTGGCGTTCGCTCGGGCTGGCGCCTCGGCGCTCCTGCGGGTTGCTTCCGTCGAGACGTGCTGTTCGCGCGCCGAGAGCTTCGTGCCGCGGGCGTCGGCCGGCTCCTGCAGTCGCTGGCGGGCCGGTCGAGCGTGGCGGCGTCTCGCCGGTGCGTCTCGAGCGCGTCCAGGACGGCTGGAACGAGGCTGCCGCGCGGCCTGCGCGCCGCTGCTCGTCAGCTCGCGTGGTCTCGGCGCGGCCTGCTGCACGGCGTGCGCCTGCTCCCTGCCGGGACGGGGGATCCTGGTCGCCTCGAAGGCTTGCGGGGCGTTCATAGCGGTTACCCATTGCTGGCTCGGGAGGCGCTCCGAGGAACACGTGTGCCGACCAGTAACGGTCGGCGCACGGCTCAGACGGCTCCGGGCAGCCGGTCGATCTCGTCGATCGAGCTCAGCCCTTGTAACGCGGAAGGCGCCGCGTGGCGAAAACGGCGTTCTCCCAGCTGGTCCTCGATGCGCAGGAGCTGGTTGTACTTGTTGATCCCGCTCGCCGCGGGCCGGGGGCGCCGGTCTTGATCTGGCCGGCGTTGGTGGCCACCGACAGGTCGGAGATCGTCGTGTCCTCGGTCTCGCCGAGCGGTGGGAGGTCATCGTGGTAACCGTGGCGATGGGCCAGCTCGACGGCCTCGAGGGTCTCGGTGATCGTTCCGATCTGGTTGACCTGACGAGGAGGGCGTTGGCGCGCCGAGGTCGATGCCCCTGGCCAGGCGCTCGGGGTTGGTGACGAAGAAAGTCGTCGCCGACGAGCTGCACTTTGCCGCCGAGGATCGCCGGTCGAGGCTCTTCCACGTCGTCCCATCTCGTCCTCGGAGAGCGGGTCCTCGATGGAGACGAGCGGGGTACTCGGCGACGAGCTTCTGTAGTACTCGACCATGAAGTCGCGTGTCCTTTGGCTCCTCGCCCTCGAAGGTGTACTTGCTGTCGGCGAAGAACTCCGTGGAGGCGACGTCGGGGCGAGCCCACGTCGGCGCCAGGCTTGAAGCCGGCCCTTCTCAGTCGGCCTCCGCAGATGAGGTCGAGGGCGCAGCGTTGGACTCGAGGTTCGGCGCGAAGCCGCCTCGTCGCCGAGGCCGGTGGACGGTCCGCGCTCCTGAGCACGGCCTTGAGGCGGTGGTACACCTCCCAGGCTCGCAGCAGCGACTCCTTGAACGAGTCGGCGCGCGCGAAGGGGCGATCATGAACTCCTGGATGTCGACGTTCGAGTCCGCTAGGGAGCCGCCGTTGAGGATGTTCATCATCGGGACGGGCAGAACGTGGGCGTTCAGGCCGCCGAGGTACTGGTAGAGCGGCAGGCCGGCGGATTTCGCGGCGGCCTGGCGACGGCGATCGGACACGCCGAGGATGGCGTTGGCATGAACTGGCCTTGTTGGACGCGTGCCGTCGAGGGCGATGAGGAGCGTCGATTCCGCGCTGGTCTCGGCGTCGTAGGATTCGACGATCTCGGGGCGGATGTCCTCGTTGACTGACTGCGACCGCGCCCTCACCACCCTTGCCCAGGGTGGCGGGAGGCGTCGCCGTCGCGGCGCTCGACGGCCTCGAAGGGCGCCGGTCGACGCCGGAGGGCACGCCGGCGGGCGCGGGTGCGTCCTCGAGCTCGACCTCGACCTCGACGGTCGGGTTTCCGCGGGAGTCGAGAATTTCGCGCGTAAAGATCAACAATGATGGCCACAGCCACCTCCTTCTGGTTTGTCGAGCGCGGACGGCGGCGGCTACCGCGACTAGCAGCACTGATGGCTCTTCTGCGCTGCAGACCGCGCCATTCAGCAGCAGCCGCCGTTACCCGTGTCGCATTTCCACGTGCCCAGAGGTTGCGTCCGATCCATGACCTGCCGGGATCAGAGGACTAGGGCCGCGCCTGCCGTCCAGCTCGCGGCATCTTCCGGGATCTCCAGGTAGGGCGGAGGTCGTCCTCCACTTGCGGCTGTAGCCAGGCTCGCATCGGTTCCAGTTTGTTGCGGGCGATCCGCGAGTATGGAGCGCCCGTGCGCTCTGTCGAAAGCCTAAATGCGCAGGAGGTGAGGGCGCAGAAATCGTCGGAGGTTCCTGCGGGCGGCTGCACGGCCCACGAAGCGGCACTGCGCGTGGCAGGCGCCGCACATCTTCGACTTGAGCTCTCGGTCAGCACTGCCCGCTGCCCAGTCGAGGACGGAGCGGCATGGGGCCAGAGCGACTCAATCTTGAGTATCTCACGATCTCGGGCCCGCCCGGAAGACCTCGGAGCCAGTTTCGTCGATGGCCGCGCGATCCCGCCGACCCGCTTCTCGTGATCTCCTTGTTGCCGACGAACGGCGGCGGTCCCCGATGCGCCAGGCACCGGCGATCGCAGGGCGGCGATCGCCAGGCGGCGCGCCCGCGTGGTGCTTTCCTGCGCGAGCGGATCATGTCTCTGCCCTCTCGCACGGCACTGACTGTGCGGCTCGGACGCGCAGAAGCCCGGCGCGCGACGACAGTGCTGGCAGCTGACAGCTTCGTGGCACCAGTGTACCAGGCTCCAGTGAGCGACCGAACACACGTAGGTGGACGAGCCTGGCGACCCACTCGAGCAGGTCGTCGCCGGCGAGGTTCGCGCTCTCCCCATGCGGCGGCTTCTCCGAGGCGGCGGCACCATGGCGATGCGGACGGCGGGCTGGCAGTGCGCCCGTAGGAGCCTCTTCAGGCGCGCCTGGTGGGAGTCAGAGGTTGACGGGGGCGAGGCGGACGTTGCGCCCGGCCATCGTCACCTCCGTCAGGCCCCGCCTGCCTGCACAGCTCGCGCAGGCCGCCAGGGCGGAAGAGCCGCTGACCGGACCGGCCCATACCGGTCGACGAGTTCGGTGCGACGGCGCGCGCCTCCTCGTCCCGGCCGCCGCGACTTCGAGCCTCCAGGCGCAGCCGCTCGGAGGACGTAGTCCTCAGGGCAGTGGCGTCGACGGGCAGTTCTGACGCACGTCGGCCTCGGTCCTCCTCGTCGGCCTTCTGCCCGCGCATCTTCGCCACGGCTTCGGAGACCATGCGCACGTACAGGTCGAATCCCACTCCCGTGTGGCCGGGACTGCTCGCCTCGAGCATGTTCCCTGCGCCCCGATCTCAGGTCTCGCACTGGCCACCTGGATGCCCGAGCCCAGCTCGGTGTTGGCCGCGATCGTGCGCAGGCGCTCCAGGGCGGTCTCGGTCATCGCCTTGGCGGGGTCGTAGAGAGCAGGCGTAGGCGTACGGCCGCGGCCCCAGCCTCCCGCGTAGTCTGGTGAGCTGGGACAGCCCAGGCGTTCAGAGTCCTCGACGATGAGCGTGTTGCGTTGGAGATGTCCAGCCGGTCTCGACGATCAGTCGTGCACACGAGCATGTCGATCTCCTGTCCCAGAGGCCTGGATGACCAGTTCGAGCTGGTGTTCGCTCATCTTCCCTGTGGGCGACGCCGACGCGCGCCTCGGGACGAGCTCGGCCAGGCGGGGCCGGACGCGCCCATGTCGCCGACTCGGTTGTGGACGAGAAGACCGCCCGTCGCGCAGTGTTCGCGCCGGATGGCCGCGACGATCTGACTGTCCTCGCGCGCCCCCGTAGGTGAGCACGGGATGGCGCCTCGGGAGGGGTGGCCAGGGTGACATCCGCGCACGCCCGTCACGGCCATCTCCAGGGTCCGCGGGATCGGGTGGCTGACATCGACAGGACGTCGACGTCGGCAGAGCTGCTTGAGGGTTTCCTGTGTCGACGCCGAAGCGCTGCTCCTCGTCGACGACCACGAGCTCCCAGGTCTTTGAACCGACGTTCGGTCAGGAGCCGGTGGGTTCCGATGACGACGTCGACCGTGCCGGCGGTCGGTCCGCGATCGTCTCCTGCGACCTCTTCTCGCCTGGAAGCGCAGAGCTCGGCCAGGCGCACGGGGAACCCGGAGAAGCGCTCCTGGAAGGTCTCGTAGTGCTGGGGACGAGCGAGCAGTGGTGGGGCACGAGGGATCGCTCACTGTTTGCCGTCCTGGACGGCTTTGAAGGCGGCGCGGGGCGATCTCGGTCTTGCTGTAGCCGACGTCCCGGAGACGAGCCGGTCCATGGGGACGGGTTTCTCCATGTCGGCCTTGACCTCGTCGATGGTGTGGAGCTGGTCAGGAGTCCTCGACGTGGTGAAGGAATCCTCCAGTTCGCGCTGCCAGGGCGTGTCGGGTGAGAAGGCGAAGCCCTTCGCGGCCTGGCGGGAGGCGTAGAGGCGGACGAGCTCGGAGGCGATCTGGCGGGTGGCGCCCGGGCCCGCGCCTTGGTCTTGGCCCAGTCGGCGCCTCCCATCTTGTTGAGGGCGGGGCTTCCCGCCGGAGTAGCGCGAGACCTGGTCGAGGGCGTCGGTCGGCACCACAGCTGGTCGGGCGGGGCGCCGCGCCGGGTCGAGGGCGTACTCGATGACGACGTATTCGCGCTGGGTCTCGCGGTTGGCGCCGATGGACCATGGCCATCTTCACAGAAGCGGCCGACGCCGTGCTGCTCGTGACGACGAAGTCCCCGGCTTGAGGGACTGAGCGGGTCCACGGAGGGCTTGCGGCGGGCGAGCCTCATCCTCGCGTCGTCGAGATCCGCCGCGGCCGGTGATGTCGGCGGCGGCGACGAGGGCGAACCTCTGCTCGTCCATGACGAAGCCGGAGGCGGCGGGGCGGCGGTCACAGTGCAGACGGCCGGTTCGAGCGCGGCCGGCAGTGTCGTCGGCGAAGACGGCCGGGACGTCGGCCTCCTCCAGCTGTTCGCGGCATCCTGCGGCCGATTCCCGGCCTTCGACCGCGATCACCTGCCGCCAGGAGGCGGGCTCTCTCGCCGATGCCGGCGATGGCTGCGTCGACTCGACCCGCGAACCTCCGTTCGCCGCCCGGACGGCCCTCGGCGCCTTCGCGCGACCGAGTCCGCGGTCCACCATCCCATGCCGCGGGCGTCCGCGCGGGCGCGGGTGGCGCGAGGCTGGCGAAGGACGCCGTCGACGTCGATAGGGGACCACGCCTCCCGCCGCCGCCGACGACCACGCCGCGGCGAGGAACTCTCGGTCGGCGATGAGCGAGTCCGCGCGCTGGGCGACGCGTTCGGGTTCGACGAGCGCGATCCTGGCGTCCGCCGGGAGGGTGTCGAGGACGGGGACCATGTCCACGAGGGGCGGGGGCGAGGGACTCCATGCCCTCCGGGGTGGAGCCGGCGGCGATCCGGTCGAGCATGTCGACGGCTCCGGGCAGGTCTGCCAGCTGCGCCGCGTGACTCGGACGCGTTCGTCGACCAGGATTTCGCGGCACGGCGGCGCGTAGACCTCGACCGGCTCGAGCGAGGCGCTGGTCGGCCACGGAGAGGTCCGGATCTCCTCGACTCGTCGCCGAACAGCTCGATGCGCGACGGACGCGGGTCGGTGGGCGGGAGAGCGTCGAGGATCCCGCGCACGGCGAGCTCTCCGCGGCGTTCGACCATGTCCACTCGCGAGTGAGGCGGCGCCGGCCAGGTCGCGTTCGAGCGCTTGAGGTCGACGGCGTCGCCGAGACGCGAACTGGCGCGAGATCGCCCAGCCCGGCGGCGATGGCTGCGGAGGGCGCACCGGCATGGCCAGGATCCTGGGGAGGGAATTCGCGGGTGGGCGAGGCGGCGCTGGACGCGCGACGCTGCGCGACGGTGCCGGAGCGCGAGAGCCGCCTCGTGCAGGGTCTCCATGTCGGGGAAGACGTCGACGAGCCCTGCCGGGCAGATAGGGAGCCCAGGGCGGCGGCGGGTCTTTCGGCGCCGCGGCCCGTCGCGGTGACGGCGACGGCGAGCGGCACGCGCTGCTCCCCGCCGGGCCCGAGCAGTGCGTGGCGGAGTCGCCCTCGCCGGCCTCGGCTTCGGCCCCGCCCGAGCACTGGGCCCTGCGGCAGGGCCCAGCCGCGGCTCCGGCGCCGGCCAGGAGCGCGAGGGCCGGGGCACGAGGCCGCGCATGGCGATGTCGCGGTTTCCGGTCTGCAGGCGCTGGGCGAGAGCCGGGTCGGCTCCGACGATGGGAAGGATTGAACGTAGCATTCCGGCCGTCTCCACCTCGTCTATTGTCGTCTGCATGGTCTCGCCGCCGGCCCGCCGCGCCGCCCACCCGCGGTCGGTGTGGAGCGCATCTGCGCGGCGGTCAGGCCGCGGGCGAACATCCACGCCGCGTCGGCGCCTCCTCGATCGCGGCCCTGAGGTCGGCGCGCGCTCCCGCGCGGAACGACAGGACGAAGTCGGCGGGGTCCTGGCGTCCGGGCGGGCGCCCGATGCCGCAGCGCAGCCGGATGTAGTCCCGCGCCGAGCGCCTGGCTGATCGACTTCAGCTCCGTTGTGGCCGCCTCTCCCCGCCGCTGAGCCGGAGGGCGCCGAAGGGAGGCGTCGAGGTCGTCGTGGACCACCCGCGAGCCTCGCAGGGTCGAGAAGTAGGCGAGGAGGGACCTGACCAGTCCGCCGGAGACGTTCGCGTACCCCGGTCGAGACGCCGAGGAGCGCCTTGGCCGACGGCGGCGCCGATGTGCGCAGAGAGCGGCCTGCGCTCTGACAGAAGACAGCCTGCCGCCGGCGCGCTCGGCAGGAGGCCGACGACCATCTGCCCGACGTTGTGCCGCGTGGCGGCGTGCATGACGGCGGGGTTGCCCAGGCCGATGACGGCGTGCACGGCGCCCCTGCCCTGCGCCGCTCTAGCTCAGCGGAGCCGAGCCTCGGCCGCCTCGGCCTCGACCGGGGCCTCCTCGGCAGGTCTGTGGCCTGCGGGGTGGAAACGACCACCACGATGGTCTCAGTCGGCCTCGGACTCCGACTCCCGTGGGGAGAGCGAGGTCGGCGACGGTGACGTGGCTGCCGTCTCGCGGCCTTCGACGTCAGACGACGACCGCCTCGGGGATGCGTGCGGGCGCTTTGACGAGCACCTGCGTGAGTTCGATCGTCGAATGGTTCCCGGGCGCGGATTCTCCGGTCACCCCGATGGGCACTTTCGACTCGACTTTCTCGTCGGAGGCCACGCGGAGCAGGTCGAGGTGCTCGGCGGCCCGCGAGAGAGGGCTGCGCTGGAGTTCTTGACGAGCACCGGCTGGTCCCTGCCGTCCACGACGACCGTGAGGATGGGGTTGGCCTGCCCTTTGGTGGCCAGGAAGATCTCGTGCGCGTCGACCGAGACGTACATCGGGGTCGCGTCATGGCCGTAGATGACGGCGGGGACGCGGCCGTCGCGGGCGCAGTCGGCGCGAGGCGCCCTGCTGTCGAAATGGGACCGCGAGCGCTTCGAGCTGTCTGCCGGTGGTGGGCTCCCTTCGTGTCAGTGCGCGTGCGGCGCCTGCGCATCACGGCCCCTTCCACGGCCCTGCGCACGGAGCGCACCCACCGCGTCGATAACGGAGCGAGGCGCCCGCTGGGCGCGCCTCGCCGAGGCAGTCCGTCTCATCCTAGCGCCAGCGAGCAGGCTGCCTGCTGCGTAGGCGCACCGCCGACCGCGTCCCGCGATGTTCCAGCTGGGCGATCCCGCTGCGAACCCGGCGTCGCTTCCGCACGTGGACCCGCCCGCCGAGGAGCGGCCGAATCTGCCAGTCAGGTCTGGGCCCGCCTGTCACGCTGGCGAGTCGAAGAGACCGGTCAGCCGGAGGTGGAGACCGATGTCGTCCCCGACGAAGCGCCCTCGCCCCAGGAAGAGGAGGGCGCGGTCCAGGCCGCGAGGACGATCCCGGCGGCAGAGCGTCCTGACGGAGGAGTCGAAGGACATGCCGCTGAACAGCCCCGGACCGCGGACGGCGTCGGCAGACAGCCCGAACGGCAGGTAGTTGGCCGTGACTCCTCCGGCGATGAGGGGCGGCGATAGCAAGAGCTCGATTCGACGGGCAGGACGGTGAAGACTCATGGTCAGGGAGGCGACGGGGCTGCGGACGGCGAATCCCACCCCAGGCCGATCAAGCCGAAGAGGACGAGCGAGCCGGGCGCCGCGCAGCCACTATGCCGGCCAGGTCGGCCATGCCGAGCGTTCCGCCGACGTCCTGCGCGGCGGCGGCGAAGGCCAGGATGCCTGCCCGCACTATCACGAGGGGGAGGCAGGCGGCGAGGACCGTGATCGTCAGGGCCGCCGCCTTGACGCCCAGGAGGCGGATGCGGAGGGCTGCACAAGCGCGTTCAGGGCGACGGAGCCGTGCCGGTATCCGTTCGTCACATAGAAGGCGCCCAGCACGACAGCGCCGATCACCGCGGCGGAGAATCCCAGCCCAGAGCCTCCGGCGGGGTCGGCAGTCGCCTCGCACGTTCGTATCCGAGTCTCAGCGCGTCGATGGTCTCAGGAGACATCCGGTCCGCCTGCGTCGCGTTCGGGATCACGTCGTCTCAAGCGAATCAGGGCCTTGAGGATGCCGGGGAGGAAGGACTACCACGGCCCCCAGCGACGGCCTCGGCGAAGACGACCGCGGCGATGGCGGCGGTCGCCCGCGAGGTGCGGATCCGCAGAAGCTCACTTCGTAGCATGCCGCACCTCGTTTCGCGTTCGCATGGCGTCCAGGTCACGATCGATCCGACCCTTCCTGTAGATGTCCTCGAGTTCGTCGCCGGGCCTGCTATCGGGCGGGCGTCCACCACGCGCCTGCGAGATGACGACCACGTCGTCGGCGAAGCGGGCGAGTTCGGCCAGCTGATGGCTCGTCACGAGGACCGTTCCCCCCAGGTCGGCGAAGGAGCGGAGGAAGTTCCGCAGCCACCGGATGCCTTCGGGGTCGAGCCTGTTGGCGGGCTCGTCCAGGACGAGATCTGCGGTCTGCCGAGCAGGAGCCGTCGCGAGTTTCCCGGCGCTGGCGCATGCCCAGCGAGAATCCTGGATCTTCCGGGTGGCAGCGGTGCCGAGCCCGACGTCGGCCAGGACATCTGCCACCCGCTGCGGCGTTCACGCAGGGCCTGATCCTCAGATGCCTGTGGGGCCGTCACGTCGGTGCAGGCCGACGGATCGGAACAGGGTCCCGACCGTGCCCCGCGGTCAGCGCGCCGTACGGCAGGCCGTCGATGCGGACCGAGCTGAATGGCTGCGGCCAGGCCAGCGGAGGATGCGGGCAGGTCGTCTTCCTCGACCCGTTCGGCCCCACGAGGCCGGTCACCCAGCCCGCTTTGACGTCGAAGGTCACGTCGTCGAGCACCGTGCGGCTATCGTAGTGTCGTAACGTGAGAACTCCAGCACGATGATCCCTTTCTTCCAAGTCTTTCTCTCAGGCTATTTCGGAGGCTGATGGGGCTTTCCTCGCTACGGCGGGATTCGGCCCGCAGTTGGCGGTATTCCACGCTTTCGCGCAGAAGTTGGCGGTGGGTGCCTTCCTTGACGACCCTCCGCCGCTGATGAGCAGCACGCGGTCGGCGATCGCGGCCGCGGTTTCGCTGTGGGTGACCATGACGACGGTCCTGCCGCGGCATGGCGTCCGCGCGCATGCCGTCCGCGGGCGTTGAGAAGCGAATATGGCGGCCTCGGTCTGCGGGTCCAGGTGCGACGTCGCCTCGTCGAGGAGCAGGACGTCGAGTCGCCGAGCAGCAGCCGGGCCCAGGCCAGCCGCTGCCGCTGCCCGCCGGACAGGGAGATGCCCCCCTGGCCGAGATCCGTGTCGAGGTCCAGATCGAGGCGTCCGTCCGGGCCGCACAGCCCGACCTGCCTGAGTACGGTTCGCATGCGGTCGTCGCTGACGGCGTGTGTGCCCGGGGCGAGGTTGTCGCGCACCGTGCCGGTCACAGTCATCTCCTGGGGAGACGAGCGCGCGATGGGGAGCGCAGTTCGCTGACGGGCATCGAGGAGACGTTCCCGCCGCCGACGAAGATCTCGCCGCGGTCGGCCTCGTAGAAGCGCTCGATGAGTTCGACGATGGTGGACTTCCCCGCGCCCGAGCGCCCGACGATGGCGACTTTCTCGCCCGGGCGGATGGCGAAGGAGCAGTCTCGCAGCACGGGTTCGCCTTCGAGGTAGCCGAAAGTCGACCCGGAGAACCTCATGGAGACCCCCGTCGCCTCCCCGTGGAGGCGTCCAGCTGAAGTCCTCTTCGTCGAGGCCGTCGACTCCATGATCCGTGTCCAGCGCGCCGAATCCCATCTGCAGCTGGGCGTAGGACTGGCTGAGGGTGGATATGGGGGTTATCAGCATGAACAGGTAGACGAGGAAGGCGAGGAGCTCGCCGACGTCCATCCTGCCGCTGCTCAGCCTCATGGCTCCCAGGATGACGACCACGAGCAGGGCGCCCTGCAGAGCACAGATTGACCAGGGGCTGGATGAGCGAGACGAGGCGCCAGGCGGACCTCCGTCCAGACGTGAACGGACTGGACGCCGACCTTCTCCCGTTCGGAGTCCTCGGCGCCGGAGGCTTTGACGGTGCGGATCCCCGCGAGGAGGCGTTCGACGGACGCCGCGAACGACCCCAGGCTGGTCTGCAGATCCAGGGACATCTTGCGGACCGAGCGCCCCTTGCTCACGACGATCGCCAGGCCGATGAGGAAGGCCACGAGAATGGTGAGGAAAAGTATCGGATCCAAGAGGATCATGAAACCGGATATGCCGACCAGCATGACGATCGCGCCCACGATCGGAATCAGGCCGGCGGAGACCATGTTCTTCACCACGTTGACGTCGACGCTGGCCCTGGAGAGGAGGTCTGCGCTGTTCGCGCGGTCGTGCGCCGCCACCGTCCGGCTCAGGTAGCGGCTGACGAGGCGGTCGCGCATGCCCCGGGCGATGGACTCGGCTCCTCGCTGGACGAGGTAGCCCTGGAGCCCCTGCACCGCGGCCGTCCCGAGGGCGAGGAGGGTCAGCAGCGTGGCGGCGCGCAGCGTGGAACGGCCTGCGGCGATTCCGTTGACGAATCTCTGGAGACCTGCGGCTGGACGACCGAAAGGAGTAGCGACGACGGATAGCACTAGGCCGATCGAGAGAACGATGCGGCATCCCTGGTCATTTCGGCGAAGCGCGAAGCATGCTCAGACTTCGGGCTGCCCGTGTTCTCCGATGCTGCGGCAGAACGTGAAACATGCTTTGGATTCGAACGATTCGCACTTTGAACGACACTTTTCAACCTCCTTTCGGCAGAATATCGACTGCAGTATGACAGTGGGAGCGCGGGTATACGCCCCGCAACATGTGAATATGCTCAACTATATTATAGTTTAAGCGATTATTTATTACCCCAAGCAAGCAAAAACGCTAGCAAGACTAACGGAACAAACAGAAGCACTGACGGTGCTAACGATAGTTCCCGTTTTTCCGCTTTCCTGCAATATAATGCATTATCGTTCTCTTGAAGTTGAAGAATAAAATTCATAATCCATTTCTTTCAATCAAAATAATTTATTTAGCACCAGAAAGCACTACACTGCTTCCACATAATGCTATACTTGTAATACTTCCCAAACGGTTGATCTTATCATCAGAATCGTTTAGAGATTGAAGATCAATGACAAACGACATAAAATGTCCTTTCGTTTAAAATTTTGTCAACAGAACCATATACTGACTGTACTTAAGCAAATGCATTGAGAAGTAATGCTTCTATACTTCTGTTCATTTTTCAATACATGAGCTTCAGCATTCGATTGCAATGAAAGAATAAAACTCATTTCATTCCTAACACAGCCCAATGCTTATAGTACTCGCGCAACCTACAAGACTCCATGTACTAGGCATGCGATCGTCATTTTCAGTGACAGAATTTTGCAGCTCAATCACATAAAGCATTTTATACCCTTTCGTTAATTTTAGTTAAATTCATCAGCACACTATAGTGCTGGCTGTGCTAAAACAAAATGCCCAACTATTTGAGCTGATGAACTTAGTTGCGTTTTCTTTATTTCCATCCATGGACTGGAGTTCGAGGACATACATTGAGTGTTTCCTTTTCAATAATACATAGTATTTTATTTAGCAGAAAGACCAGCTTGACGTGCTGTAACACGACCAGTTGGACGCAGGAACTCCATACCGCGCACATCAGTAGTCTGCGACGTCTCCTCCTGAAGATCAAGAATGTAACCCATGCTATATTCACCTCCCTTCTATAAACCAATGACATTTTACTTAGCAGCACGACCAGCTTGACGTACTGTGACACGACCAGATCAGAGCAGGGAACCCACTACGCACATCAGTAGTCTGCGACGTCTCCCTCCTGAAGATGAACAAGACATGGACGGCCTGCTATACACCACTATAAACCAATAGCAGTGTACTCAGCAGCACGACCAGCCTGACGTACTGCTGCAGACACGACCAGATAGAGCAGGAACCCAGCTACGCTGTACATCGGGTAGTCTGCGACGTCTCCTCCTGAAGATCAAGAATGTAACCCATGCTATATTCACCTCCCTTCTAAAAATTGATTATGTTGCCTTAAGCAAAATGTAATATTTATATTACTATAACACAAAGATAACGATGTAATGTAGCACTAATCATTATTTTCTTCTCTGTTATAGTGACAAGGCCATATCGTATGAGCGGCTGACCCGCTCGATTCCCAGGAACGGGAGGGCCGTGGAACGCCGTCCATCCTCTCCGAACCGAACCCGCTTGTAGCGTTCCAGGGCGGCGTAGACTCCCGCCGATCCCGTCGACCAGTCGGTGGACAGACGCATGATCTGGTCGCCGGGAAAGTGGATTCCCGTCCGGTTGAGCACCGCGTAGGTTCCCAGGAGGTTTGCGTGCCGTTCCATGTCGGCTGAGGTGACCAGGTCGGCGTCGTTCGACCCGCCAGCTGGGTGAGGAAGTAGACGAATCCGGCCCGCCCGTTGAACAGGGTCGACTGGATCGCGAACTCGGGATCCGCGCATCGGACGATGCGGCGGAGGGCCTCCTTGTCACCAGGGCGCTTGCGATACTCTCGGAATCGAAGCATCGCGAGCCCGACGCCCATGGATCCGCTCGCGAGGTACGGCAGTGTGCGCCATCCTTCGTTGAGCTGGATCGAGCCGTCTCCGGCCTCTATGCACAAGGCGAGATCGACGTCCAGCGCCTTCTCCGCGCGGTCGAGGTCCGTCTCTTCACCCGAGTATCTCGGCTGCGCACCCAGTAGACCGCGTGCCCGGCCATTCCCCTCATCAGCCCGCCCTTGTCCGTCGCGGATGTGGGGGTTCCGTCCACGTATCGGACGTATTCGACGGGTTCGTCCAGCCGCCGGGCCATGACGTCCCGTATGGACGCGATCGCCTGTTGGATCTCAGCCGTGGGGCGCCGCTCGGCTTCGTCCATGAGGTGGATGCCGATGCCCGCGAGGCCTCCGTAGAGATCCGAGGTCAGCAGTGCGAAGTCCAGCTTCAGGAGTTGGCTGAGAATCGCGTCGGCGGCATCCTCTCGGCCGAACGTGCGGAGCGTATAGGCGATGCCGGCGAGTCCGTCATAGAATCCGTAACTGGGCTTCGTCAAGCGTTTCGCCGCGTACTCGATCCAGTCGAGCGTCCGCTCCCTCTGCGCGTCCGTGCCCGGGTTCGCCAGCAGATTGCCGCACGCGCCGTATGCGATTCCCACTCCGTTCTCGATGAACTGATGGGAGGGGTCGCCGGGGAAGACGCGATCGGCGCGCGAGAAGTCGGCGCTCTCCCATATGCCCGAGGCGATGCCCGTCAAGACTTCCTCGACGCCTTCCGGGCTCGACATGTCCCAGCGGTTGACCACGGAGCGCGTCGCCTGGACCAGGCAGTTGGCGTCCTCCTCGGCCTCGATTCCGATGTCGCGGAGGATCTCGCGGCAGTATTCGTCGGCAGTTCGAACGCGCGCTGCGCCGCGTCGACGAGCTGGCGGAGCTTCAGCGGGTCGAGCGGGATGAGAGACCGTCAGGGGAAGAACAGCGAGAGCTGGTGCACCTAGGCGTGCAGATCCGCCGGGATCCCTGTGCGTCCGTCGCCGGCCATGTATCCCGGGGCGCCCGTCGGGATGACGTTCACTTCGTCGACGGGGTAGGCCATCTCGAAGTCGATGAACACGGGCCTGCCTTCGTCGGTGACGATGATGTTGTTGGGGTGCAGGTCGCCGAAGACGACGCCTTCGCGATGGAAGGATCGCAGGGCCTCTTCGACTTCCGGCCATGATCCCCGTGAGCCCAGTCGCGGTAGGCGAGCCGATCCTCGCGGGTCTGGTCGGCGCGGATGAGCGGGTTGCGGGCGACCATCGCCTTGTTGAGCGTTGCCCGCACGTAGTCCTCCACGAGGAAGTGATGCCCTGAGACGACGAACTGATCCTGAAGGTTCACGACTTGGTCGAGATCCCCGAACTTCCGCAGGAAATCCGCTTCCTGCTCGAGGCGGCTGACGGCGTCCCTCCCGTCGGGGGTCAGCCCGGCGTGCGGGCGGGCCTCTTTGAGCACCGCCTGGCGTCCGGTCGCCAGGAACGCCCCTGTAGCTGCCGCCGCCGTTGGAGAAATGAAGCGATTCGGTGATTTCGTAAGCGGAATTCGTCGGGGCGCTCCCCGATCCCAGCGCTTCCTTCATGCGGACGACGACCCCGGGCAGCTCGACCCACCGGGCGGCGAGAGGTGGGAAGCCGGTGATCCGGTTCGAGCTCGCCGTCCGGCCCGGCGAATCGCGACGAGTTCGTCGGAACTCGTCGGACGAAAATCCTGCTTGTAGGCTCCGTAACGAACGTAGAGCGGCCCTTCGTTGCATCTCAGATCGCTGAGGATGTAGGGGCCTTCATGCCCGCTGATCTCTCGAGTATGGTCGTAGGATCCGCCCGTATCCTTAGAATCGACCGGCATATCGTGATGAATCCTTCATGCCCCCGCGCGGCGCGTAGCACGTTCGAGCGGAGAGATCCAGCCGACGGGAGGAATTTAAAGTGGATTCTCCTGCTAAAGCAATAGGGCTGAGACCGCCTGGAGAGATTTTCAGGCGTTCTCCTTTCGTAGCCGAGCAGTGTATCTTCCAGCTCCCTGAGTCAGGCGGAGGTCGAGTCCAAGGGCATGACGTGGAGCCATCCGTTGGACTCGACCTGCCTCAATCCGACCAATCTGAAGCGGAGTCGATCCTGTACTTACTGTTCCGTCCCAATGATGCGTCTCTTCGCCCCATGGATCGTTTCATAGAAACTATGGATCCGCATCAACAATACTCAACATATCTCGCTATCCATTTTGCGCTCCAATCTGCTGGTCTTTTCAATTCGCCGCTCGAAGCGGTTGAGTCCATGACAGCAGAGCCGCGAACAGGGCGGTCAACGCCCGACCTAAGTCGGAACACGAGTTACCGCTCCGAACCGCGGAATGCCGCGATTTCTGTGACTTCGACACGGCAGCCATTCGCATGGAACTGTGAACTTAGTCCACCATGGGCATTAGACCTTGGTTGAATGCATTCCAGCGACCGACCTGCAATACTGACGGGGATTTATTCGCGCTACGGGCACACAACATCATCGATATGAGGACGCTAGTTGTGGATCCTCCTCCAAAACCCGATAAGCAGCGAACAGGCCCGATCTTCCCACTCGTGCAAGTCGCCGTTGGCATCCGCCTCCGCGATTCATACCACCAGCCAGCGTCGCCACATCCTCGCGGGCGCTGTACACCAAGCCGCCGGCCGAGGCGGTGGACCGGCAAGCGTTCGTCGCGATCAGCCTGTGCGTCATCGTCGCCCAGACGTTCATCCTCGCTTTCACCGGGAGAGGCATCCGGTGAGCTCGTGCCTCCGCCATGGCGGCGACGATGGTCGTGCTGCTGCGCTCTTGAACAGCCGCACGCCCGCCCACACTCCGCTGTACATCTTCTCTCCGCCATACCCTGAGCAGCATCCACGTCAAAGGGACGGAGGTTCGCGACGTCCCTCACCGCTGCTGCGATCACTTTTGGACATCGTCTGCCAGCGCGCGCTGATGACGGAATCAGGCCTGCTCGGAGATAGTAATCTAACATTAGCGACAGCTAATGTCTCGTTAATGTGATCTTTACTTATGTTATATATATGTTTCACAGGACTCGCCCCAAATTATCGATCGAAGATGTTTCAGTTCCATCGTCGCTTCTCTACATTGTTGCAAGACGAACATAGAAAGGCATACTAAGGAAATCATAGTTCATGAACGTCGCTATTAAATGGTACGGGAACTCCACGACATAACAGCGCATCACCTCACGGAGAATAGTCAGACTGCGCGAGGTCGCCTCGCAGCTTCCACGAGGAAAAGCCCGCACGAGGTCCGCGATTTGCTCCTGCCTCGATATCTTCGCAGGCCGAGAGCCGGAGAGTTTGAGGACCGTCAGAGAATCCTCCGCTTGACGGCGTGGATTCGACATCGCCCCGCAGCCGACGATGTGGACAGCATTCAACGAACCTCATCGATGATTTTCGGAAGAGGATCGTGAAAGCATAGAACTGGAGTGAAAAACTTCGATCACACCTGGGCACGGCTGTTCAGCTGGCATGCTGCCGCGCGAGTCGAGGAATCGCGCTGTCGAATGTGGTGAAACACGGCTCCGAATGCTTCCGTCACGATCTCCTCAGGTCGTCCGGCGGCGCCAGCTCGCCTTCGACACCAAGTGAACAGCCTCCGCAAGCCACCGTGGAGGGCAGGCGGCGGCGTTTCGGGCAGATCGCGCGAAAGCTTTGAGCGCGTCGACCTCTGAGGCACCCTGCGCACCGGCACTGCCGAGGGCGGATGCGCAGGTGGTGCGGGCGCACGTATCTGCCGAAAGGAGCAGGATCAGTGACTATCGGCATTGCATCGCCGACGCCACCAGCCTGTGGTGCGTCAGGGCTGGCCTCTTCCTCCGGGCCGACCCGGACATCGCGGTGGTCGGGGAGGCCTCGACCGGGTGAGGCGAGAGCGCGCACTGGCCTCGAGGGCCGACGTCGTGCTCATGGACGTGCGCATGCCCGAGGCGGCGGGCTCTGGGCGTCGAAGCAGGATCCTCTGCCCGCGCCCGGACGTCCGGATCATCGCCGCTGACGACCTTCGATCTGGACTCACCACTCCTCGAAGCCTCGAGCCGCGAACGTCCGCTTCCTCCTCGCGACAGAAGCCCGACGACCGGCCTGCTTCGCGATCCACACGGTGGCTGCGAGCGGATGTTCGTCGTCTCCGACTCCTCGTCGGACGCCTTGCTGAGCTCTCCCGGCGCAGCGGGCCAGCCCTCGGGCAGAAGGCGGCGGACCACCGCACGCAAAATGCTCACCGATGCGCGAGGCTCGAGAGATGATCAAACGCTGCTCGCCGAGGGGAGGAGCAATCAGGACATCGCCGCGAACTCACCTGGAGACTCCAGCACGGTGAAGGCGCACGTCGGCGAGATCGTCTCAAACTCGGCGTCCACGAAATCGCGTCCGGATGCTTACCGCCTGGGCGTTCAGCCACTGGAATGGGCGCACCGCATAGGGAAACCACGGAGGAAGCTAGCAGCCGCACGAGAGCGTTCCACGCTGCCTGGAAAGGATATGTGAACGCTTCACGGAGAGGAATGGGCCGGACCCGTACGAGTGCGTGCGCAGCGAGACGCTGGAGGCGCTGCGCCTCGAGGAGAGAGTATGCTGCAGCAGGCACCTGCGACGCGGCACGAGGATACGGCCCCGCCGATTGGCGGAGGCCGCGAAGGACGCGACGTCGTTCGTGAGAGCGAGTTCGGTATCCGCAGCGCCAAGGCGACTGCGGTTCGTCCTCGATCCTCGCGCGGAGCGCGCGCATCCCGCATCCTGCGCATCCGGGCCGAGATGGGGCCTCAGGCGAGATCACTTCTCGGCACGCAGGACGCGCAGGCGCTGATCGACTCTCGACGATGTCACTCCGGCCTCCATGTCGGCGTCGGCGTCTGATGCACCTGAGCCCTGCGAGTACGTCGCCCGACCGAGGATCTCAGCCGGCGGGAATCGATATGCGGTCGTCGGCTCCCGCGAGCTCTCGACCGGGCGGGAGATCTGACACGGGCCTGGACGGAGTCCCTCATCGATCGTGTTCAGCCAGGACGGCGACTCCTTCTTCGCCGTCCACCTCGACCTCAAGAACCGCCCCTGCGAGGTCACCCGCCACCGACGCAGCGCTCCGCGGACTCCGTCATGCGTGTCCAGGAGGGACGACGAGCGCTTCCGGGTCCGCGCGTCGCGTTCCTCCTCCGGCGGAGCTCGTCTTCGTCACCGCTGGCGTCGCGCGGGTGGCGAAGATCTTTCACTCGTCGCCGACGATCCGCCGAACCGCGATCGGCACCTCGACGGGATAGCTGACGGCGAATCGGCGACCTGCGCGCACGCTGCGTGCGGGACGGCCACTTCCTGGCTCACCGTCACTCGCGCCTGCGACGGCGCGCTGCTGCTGGCGCTCTGCGGGGAGGACCGGACCTCGCGCCCCAGGGAGGTAGCTGGCCTGTCTCCCTCGCGCACTCGGAGGGACACCGGCTGGCTCGCCTGCCTCGCCTTGAGGCACCACCTTCCTGGTGGGCGTCCGCCATAACAGCCACGCGACGTCGCTGCACCGCCCGATGCCGCCGACCTGGGCTCTCGCGCGCGCGCTTCACCGCGATCGACCCGTGGGGAGATGCGGACATCAACCTCGTCACGCGACGAGGTGGGCGCGGAGGGCCTCTGGCCACGGCACGCTCGTCCAGAAACTCTCCCCGCGCGGGTGAGGATCGACGAGCCGACGGCCAACAGCCACGGGATCGGCCCGCAGCTCGGGAGTCCCCGGTGCCCTACGTCGAGGAGCAGATCCACGCGAAGGCCGAGGACGGGCGGGCGTGCCGATCACCGTCGTGCAGAGCGAACTGGCCCGCCGAGGCGAAAGCGCACTCTCCAGTGGTACGGCGCCTACGAGGCTGAAACGTCAGGCGGCGACATCATCGCCTCCTGCGCCTGGTCGCGCCCGAGTCGTCCTGCGCGTTCGCGCACGTGCGCGGCGGCGGGGAGAAGGATCCAGGTGGCACGAGGCCTTCGCGCGCTAGTGCAGAGCGCAGCCTTCACGGACTTCCTCGCGTGCCGGGACGAGGCTGGTGGCGCGCTGGGCGATCCCGCGCGGATCGTAGCGATGGGGGAAGCGCCGCCCTGCTCGTCTTGCAGCCAGCTCCGAACGCGACCCACGCGGCTTGCGCAGTCGTCGCCGACGTCCCTTCGTCGATCACGACGATGATGGGTACGCGAGTCTGCCGACGATCGCGGCGGAAGGACGACCCTGGAGGACTGACATCGTGCGGTGCATCCGCTCCTATTCGCTCACCACAACGTCCGGCTGGTCGAGATACCCGCCCGTCCTGGGCCACGTGCGGCAGCGACGATGCTGGGTCTCGGCCGGTCGAGACCGCTCAAAGCGATCAACCGCCGCCTGCGCCACGACGCCACGGAGGCGTTCCTGCGGGTCCGCTCTGGCGGCTACCGGAATCTCGACGATTATCGACGGGCTGCGCGGGCAGGCTGCTCCAGGACGCGATGCCGACCGCCCGCGTCCGGCGCCTCCGCGCTCATGAGCGGAAAGCGCGCTGAGCGCCTTTCACGAAGATCCTGGCGCAGATGACGAAGGCACACGGCGGGGCGGCGACGATCATGTGCCAGGCCAGAGGCACGCGATCATCGTCGCCACCCCGAGGGCGTGCTACAGCGAATCCGCGACGCGGCGGGCGGGGCCCTGGGCGGCGCGTGGAAGGCCTCCATCCGGCGGCTCGTGGGCAGCGCGCCGTCGGGCCCGTGCAGCGGAAGGCGGGCCGAGGATCGTCGCATGACGCCCACGGCGACGCCGACGAAGCTTACCTCCACGGGAAGTCCGCGCCCGGCGTTAGCCATGCCGACGAACGCGACGTGGAGCGTGCTGCTCGGATGCCTGCCGACCAGTGGGCATTTGCATCCCGGACGCGCGCCGATCCGCGGCTCGTGCCGGAGGCGGAGAAGAGGCGCTTGTTTCGAGCTCTTTCGGCTTGCAGTGCGAGCCCGCGGCGCTGAGCGCCCGTCAGGAGCAGCAGGGGCGCAGGCGCGCGCGACGGCGTAACGTGACACTCCGCGAGACCCTCGCTGGCGCCGCGGTTGCCCGCGGCCTGCCAGAATCACGATCGAGGGCGCCATCTGCGACCAGTGGACGATGCTCCACACCGCCATGAAGACGATGGCCAGGGCGCGAAGATCAAGCGCCCTTTCTGAGAGGCGATGATCGGGATTCTTGGGATCATGTCGTCCTCCTCGGTTGTCTTGTCGTCTGATTCCCCATCGGCCTCCCACCGGGGCGGGAGGGCCGCTGGCTTTCGAGCAGGGTGTGCCGGCCTTCCGCGGCGCTCGGGCCTGGGCTTGCGCAGGGCGCCGCCGAGGGAGGTCAGCGGAGCATCGCCTCGTCGATCTGCAGTGCAGGCTGATGCGGTACTGGACCTGCGTGCCGCGCTGCCGGGAAGACCACCAGGCTCCGCCTCGCGCAGGACGCGCAGATGGCCGGACAGCGTCGGGCCCGCCACTCCGACGGCCTCGGCTATGTCGCCCACCTTCCCGTAGTCGCGATCCCGCAGGTAGGCGAACTGGCGACGCCCCTCCGGGTGGGGTGGCCGAGCGCGGAGAACACGCTTTCCAGTTCGTTAGTTTTCGCGACATAACGAAATCAATACGGGGGCGAGACGCGATTGTAAAGCGGCCACTCCGGAGGGCAAGGCGCCCGGGTGCGGGCGAGGCGCGACTCTCCAGACCGAACGCAGTCCGGCGCGGGTCCTTGCGGATGTCCAGGCGTCGACAGCCGGCCGCGGACGGTCGGAGGCCTGCTCCGGCCCGGTTCAACGCGACCGGGGGCGAAACCTCGCCATGCCGCAGGCTCAAGCGCGGCGGGACCGTGGGCCGTCCCAGCTCAACGCAGCAGCAGCGTGGCGGCCGCGACGCGCCCGCGCCACGACGAGCCAGCGCATGAGCGGCTCGGGGATGAAAGCGCTGGAGCGCCGGCGCGGCGTGGTCCGCCCGCGAAGGCCCCCGCGCCCACGGCGACCACGCCGCGCCCTTCAGCCGACGTCGCCGCGGGCGGTACAGCCAGGATCGCCGCCGCCAGGTTGGAGACGATAAGACGTCGAGGTCTCGCAGGACGGCCTCGTGGGCTGTCATGGGCGTGCCGAGCGATGCACAGCGACGAAGAGCACTCCGCCCCGCTCCGAAGTAGCCCATGCGATCGTGATGTTAGCGCAGGAAGGTCAGGCAGACCAGCGAGCGCAGGCGCCGCCGCGTCCGCGCGCGCCGACGAAGTGCGAGGCTGGGCGCGACTGGTAGCACGCGGCGCGGAGAGCGCGAGCGGGGACGACCGCCTCGGAAGACGTCCGTCGGCGGCCCGGCGAGAGCGCGCTCCGCGAGCCCTCCGGCCGCCGGACGACATCGCTAGCTGGACTCGTGCAGGTAGATCCTGACCGCGGCCATCCGCCTCCACGCGTTGGCGATCGACCCACCCGCGCCGAGCAACGACCGCTCGACGTGTTGGCCAGCACCGGCGGCACGCCCGCTGCGATGAGCGCAGGATGGCTGATATGAGGCGAGGCCGACGAGGTAGCCGATCATTTCACGCGCCGGCGCCTGCGGCGAAAGCGAGAATGCACATCGCCGCAAGGCTATACCTCCCCGGCGGCTCCCTGGCGGACCGGCGCTCGCCAGGAGGTCGGCGGACCGGCGGCGCCGTCAGGGGCCGGGTCTAGTAGGCCCCGGCAGACAACGGGCTCGTGACCGAGCCGTCCTCGAAGACTAAGTCGTATGGCCCGCGCCAGGACGGGGCGATCGACAGCACGGTCATCCCCGAAAGCGCTTCTCGGGCCGATCGGCCAGCGTGTCGGTGATGACGAGCCTCGCGCAGGCCGGACTCCTGGAAGCGCGCTGAGTCGCCGGATCGGAGAGGCCACGCCGTGGGTGGCGGCCACGATGACGTCCTTCGCCCCGGCTTCGGGCACGACCTCCGCACGGCGCAGATCGTTCCGGCGGTGCCGATGAGGTCGTCGACGACGGTGGCGTGGTCCGCCCGGCCACGTCGCCGACCACCCTGCTTGCCGTCGCCTGGTTCGGGCGGGCTCTGGGTCCCTGATGTCTCTTATGGACGAAGGCGATGCGGCACGCCGCGCCCAGGCGGCGCACCACTGCTCCGGCGACTTTGATGCGTCCGGCGTCGTGGGCGAGACGACGACGGCGTTCGTGGCGTCCACGCGTCCGCGCACTATACTTCGATCGAGGAGTCGGCACATCGCCCAGAGGGTGGTCGGCGGGCCCGTCGAAGAACCCCTGGGATTGCGGAGGCGTGCAGGTCCACGCTCATGATCCGGTCCGCTGGCCGCCCGGAACAGGTCGGCAGGCGCGCTTCGAGATCGGCCTCGCGGCCCTGTGGCGTATTGTCCCGGCGCGCATAAGGACATGCGCGGGCGGCCGTGATGCGCTTGGGCCGAGGGCTCGCTTGGCGGCGTCGACCGCGATGAGCCGCTCCCTCACCCGGCAACTGATGATCGGGTCGGAGCGTTGATTGGAGGATGAAGACGTCGGCGCCGAACCTTGAACGGATTCCTCGAAGCGCACGTAGATCTCGGAGTTGGCGAAGTCGTAGGCGATGATCGGCAGCAGGTCGACTGCTCAGTCTTCAGCGGCCACCGCCTGGGCCCAGAAACCTGGAGCGGGCCCCGTCCGAGATGAGGACGAGGCGCTTGTCGTTCGATACTGAATCCCGTCATGCCTGGTCCTCGCCAGTGCTTGCCCGCCGGGCCTGGTCTGCCGTCCGCCGACGGTGGATAGCGCCCGTCGGCCGGCTCGGCGCGCCGCGGAACCGGCGACGCGCTCGAGCGGACGCGGTGAGGCACGGTGGCAGGGTGCGAGCTCGGCGCCCGCCTGAATCGTCGCCCCTCTGGCCACCACGTGTGGCCGGCGACCGGCGCTCCCTCTCCGACGCTCATGTCCGGTAGACACGCCGCCCACGACTGCGCGCGACGCGACGGCGGGTCAAACGTGCTAGCCCTGTTCCCGGAAGCGACGCGCGGCGGTCCGGTGCAGCGAGGGTGACGGTCATTGTCGATCGACGTCGTGCCGGGTCCACGACGGCCGCGCACGCGCATCCCACTCTTCCAGGAGGCGCCCGGTTCATCTCTGCGCGCAGAGCGGCGAGCTGGACGAGGTCGTTGCATCCCTCGACCAGGACCGAATCCTCGACGAGACGGTCGCGACTCCGGCGGGCCCGGTAGGCGGCGGCCGACGACGTCGGTCAGGTAGAGCTCGTCTGGGCGTTGGCGCGTCGAGGTCCGCGATGGCCCCGCGCAGGGAAGGCCGCGTCGCCGAAGACCGTAAGGTGGACGTGTTGATCTCGCCGATGTCGCTGCCACCCGCCGTGGCGTCCCTCGTGTTCGACGATGCCGCGGATCTCCCCCGCCTCGTCGCGGAGGATGCGCCTGCAGCCGGCGGCGTCCGGGACGGATACCGTCAGCACCGTCACGGCGCTGCCCTCGTGTTCGGCGAGGACCGGCATGCAGCACGTCCGCGGATGAGGAGCGGCGTGTCGCCCGCCGCGACGAGATCGGGCCCCTCAGGTCGGCGGAAGCTCTCCCAGGCGCAGCCACCACGCCGCCCGGCCGGTGCCTTTGACGTCGTCCTGGTCGGCGAGACGACGACATCCGGCCGAAGGCGAGGCGCGTGGGCCGCCACCGCGTCCGTTCGTGCCCGGACGACGACGACGAGGTGCCTCGCGAGGCTCTCGGGCGGCGGCGATGGCAGTGCTCAGGGAGGGGAGCGGCCGCACATCGGCTGGAGGACTTTGGGAATGGATCGTCTTGCATGCGGGTGCCCTGGCCTGCGGCGAACCACGACGGCGGCCCGGACGCGCTGGTGTTCACGGAGCCTTCCGTTGGGTACACCATCACCGTGAGGCCGGCCGCGCACCGCCCGTCTGACCAGTCGACGTCCGGCTCCCTGCCCGCCCCAGGATTCGGAACCCGGACAAAAGGTTCCAAAGACCTCGTGCTGCCATTACACCGCGCGCGGATCGGCCGCGACGATTCGATGGCATCGGCAGGCGCGCGCATAATGACTCGCTCACGATCCGGCACGCCGCCCACCCCGCAACCGGTTCCGCACACCCGGACTCGGAAGGCGGAAATCAACGGCGACGAAAGCCCGGCGGCAACTCGGCGCTCGGGTTCGGAGCCCGGCTCGCCACACCGCCGGACGCGCCGGTGTCGTCGGCCCGAATCCCGCGCGCGGAGGGCCCCGCCTCAGCGCAGCTCGCGGCCAACCCGCGTCTCCCGTCAGGCGACGCTCCCGCCGCCACACCGGGCGCATGGGTGTCGTCCATCGACGTCCGCCCCAAGACTGAAGATTTAAACATTTTCAACGCTGCAATCATGGCGTCATGACCGAAAATCCACCGCCCCGCCGTCGCGATCCGCATGTCCTGGCCCGAGCGGCGCGAGCAGCTCATCAGAGCTCGCTTGCGTCGGCTTTTCGGCGCCCATGCGGCACGACGCCGTCTCCGTCGAGGAAATCGCGGTGCCGCCGACGTGTCCAAACCGGTCGTGCGCCGAGCATTTCGGCGGTAAAGAAGGCCTCTACCGGGTGATCGTCGACCGTGAGGTGACGGAGCTCTCGAGTCCTCTCCTCGCATGTCCTCGGGCTTTCCGCTCCGCGGGAGGTCCTGGAGGGAATCGTCGTCAGCCTCCTGGACCACATCGAGGAGCAGAATCCCGACGACGCTACACCTCGCCCGCAGTCCCCACCGCCGCTCGAGCGAAACGTTCATGCCACGGTGATAGTCGACGTCGCCGCGAGCAGGTGACGAGACCACCTGGCTCCGCCTCGCGGACCAACGCGGCCTGGACGCTTCGACCGCGCCGATCTCGCGGCCAGATCCTGGCCAGCGAGGTCGGGCGGATCAGGACAGCGGTGGTCGGAGGAACCGCGGCGCTGGTTCGAAAGGAGTGGCGCCCGCGGCGCGCGTCACAAACCTCCTGTGGTTCGGCCTGCGGGAACGCATGGAGCGCGGGCCCCGCGTCGCCCGCAGGCACTCGGCGCCGACCGACGGGACGGCGGCGTCGGCAGCCAGATGACGGCGGGCTTCCGCCGCGAACGGCGGGATGTGGCGATCGCTGAGCGCAAACCGCCCGACGCCGCCGACTTCTGCTCGCGAACGGCGGATCCTGGCGCCCGCCCGCGGACCGGGGAAGGACGTTCACCGCTCTCGGGTTCCCCGACGCAACGCTCGCCCGTGGACCGGACCGCGGCAGCGCGATGGCGTCGGGCTGCTGAGGTAGGCGAGCTCTCATGTCTAAATCAGCCGGAGGCCTGCAAAGCCCTGCGTGAATCTGGAGTGCACGTCGGCCGAGGGAGATCTTCGGATTCACGTCGGCTCCAATGGCGCGGGCGACACGACTGGCCATGCGCATCGCGCTCGGCGTGATGACGGCGGACCTCAGGGACCGTGACGTGGTCGGGCCGCCCTGCCCTGATCGTACGGAAGTCCGCCGCGACCGGATGCAGCCCGACGAGCGCGGTTCTATCCGCGCATGGCCGCGGGGCTCAGCTCAGATACTTCGCCCGCTCGGCATGGCGTGCCCAAGGCGGATGCGACGGCGGCCATGGGCGATGGACCGAGCGCCTGGGCGTGGCGGGGCGCCGCGGCGACAACGTCCAGAAGCTCTCCTAGCAACCAGCAGCGCGTCGCTGAGGGCGGCGCTGGTCCACGGATCCGACCTGCTCGTGCTCGACGAGCCGTTCTCCGGCCTGGACCCCGTCGCGGTCGATGTGATGAGCGGCGTCCTCAAGGAGAAGGCCTCCGCGGGAGTGCCGGTCGTCTTCTCGTCCCACCAGCTCGATCTGGTCGAACGGCTGTGCGACAGGGTCGGCATCGTCGCTCAGAGCGTCGTGGCCGAGGGCACCATCGAGGAGCTGAGGGGCTCGGGCGATCCCCAGCTCGCCCTATGGCCGTCACTGGCGCGCGCCGACGCGCTCGCGAGCGGGCGCTGGCAGCCGCGGGCGTCACGGGCCGCGATCTCTCGAAGGCACCTCCGACGCGCCCAGGCGGCGGGGGCTGACGCGCGCCGTCATCGACGTCGCGAAGGGCGCCGACGACCAGGCGATCCTGCGGGCGGCCCTCGCGGCCGGGCCCGTGCGCGAATTCGGCCCGCGCGCCCCCATCTGGGCCCGATCTGGTTCAAGGACGTCGTGGTGGTGGCGCCGCAGGAGGAACTTCGGCCCACGCCAGGCGGGCGCTGTGCCCGGACGCAGGAGGGCGGCCTGATGCTCGGTCCTCATCGTCAGCCGCAGGTCACCGCGCTTTTTGAAGTCGAAGAGCGATGCGCGGCACGGCGATCGTCGCCGCGCTCGTGCGTCATCGGCGGCGGCGCCGCGGGTTCCTCCTCGGGACAAGGGCGTAGACGTGCCGATACGGCGACGGGCCACACCGCCCGCACCAATCCAGCTCGGCTTCCTCGTGGGGATGGTCGCGGTCGCGTTCGATCGCCATCCCCATCTTCGCATGGGCATGGGCGCCTTGAACTCCGGGTCGTGGAGGACGACGAGCCGCGTCGTGGAGATCATCCTGACGACGGCCAAGCGCGCGCACTTTCTCCTGTTCGCCAGCCCCTCGGGATCGGCTCCGGCCATGCTGGTCTTCATCGCGTCGCCATCTGGCGGGCACCGTCGCGGGAGCCGCGGGTCTGGCGTGCTCCCTCCGCCAGGAAACCTGGCCGCCGCGCACCTCTGCAGACCCTTGGACGTTCGCCCCGGCCGTCACTCGTGTAGCGCCGTCGGCACTTTCACCTTCGCTGAGCGGTGCGCTGGCCTCGACGAGCTCTCCCGCCAGGAGACCTCAGCGCTGCCCAGACGCCGGTGATCTTCGGGGCGATGATCCCGCGTGCGTGGCCCTCTACCTCTGTCCCCACGCGCCGGACACGACGGTCACGCACATTCTCTCGTGCCGCCCAGGTTTCTGTCCCCGTCTCATGATGCTCATGCGGATTGGCGCTCGCCGTCGGCGTCTGTGCACGCTCGCATTCGCGGTCCAGATCGCGACGATCACGCTCAAGCTCTCGCTGCTGGCGGGCAGGTCTACGAGCGTTCGATCCTGCACTGCACGGGCGAGCGCCTCAGAAGCTCAGGCAGGCGCTCTGCGGCCGCTGCTGAGACGGAGGGCGTGAAAGCGGTCCGGCCTCGATCTGCGCCGGACCGTCCCGCGAGCCTTCTCGCCGGCTTTCACGCGCAGACGCGTCGGCCTCGAGGCCTCCGCGGTGCCTCGGGCGACGCGAGTCCTCGCGGCCCGGTGGGCCCAGTGTTCGTCGTGAGTGGTCTCCCGTGCGGGCATGGCGGTGCGTCCGTGGATATGAGTCGACGTGATCGCCGTGCTGAACGGCCCCATGCCTGCACCCTCACCATGGGTGTGCTCCGGCGAGAGTGTGCTCGGCGGGCGACTCCCGTGTTCGTCGTGAAGTGGTCTCTCCCGTGCAGGGGCATGGCGGTGCGTCCCGTGCGGATATAGTCGACGTGATCGCCGTGCGGTGCTGCGGCCTCATGCCCGCACCCCTCACCATGGGTGTGCTCGCAAGGGTGTGCTCGGCGTGCAGATCGTCGCCTCATGGTAATTCTTCGGTCGTGCTCTTGAGCGTGTGCGATGGCGTCCGGCCGCTCTGCGAGACGTGATGGTCCGACACCCTGTAGATCATCTCCCTGCCGCGCCGGGTGGCCGCGACCAGCGCCGGCCCCGCGCAGAGCCTTCAGATGCTGAGAACGAGGCTGCGCGCGAGCCCGGCGGCCTCCGCCAGCGCAGAGCTGACCGCTCCTCCTCCACGAGCGAAAGGAGCATGCGGGCCGCGATCGTTGCCGAGGACTACGAAGAGCCGGGCGGTCCAGCTCAGGTCTTCTCATCGATCACCGGTCCATCCTCCCATATGTATATACATGTGCAATACGACTACACGGATGGGCCTGCTGGCGGCGCGGCGGCCTGCTGCGGGCGGCCTACCGCCACCGGAATCCTCTGGGCACGGCGCGAATCCGGCCTCGCGCAGCCGGGCCGCGATCAGGCTGGCGGTGGCGGGGCGCGTCGACGGTCTCGACGGTGAACGTGACGGCGCCGCGCCTGAGCGGCGACGGCGAGCGAGGCCTGCAGGGCGGCGCCCACGGAGGCGTCGCGCATCCGATCGATCGCGCCGGCGGTTGGGTCCCGCGCTCCGGCGGCGGATCTCTCCCTCGGCGGTTTCCGTGAGCCGATCCCCGCCGTCAGGTCGCCGTCGGCTGGGTTCCGCGACTCGTCGATGTCCCCGGCGCCGCTCGCGGGCCATCGAAGCCTCCACGACGTCTTCGGACGGGATGCCGGTCTCGGCCGAGCTATCGGCCGTAGGTGAGGAGGCTCGCCTCCTTGCGGAAGGTAGAGACTGAGTTCCCCGCGGTCGATGACGACGGACGCGCCGGGGCGGCGGGCCCGGACGGATCGCGGCCGGATGCGGCGGCCAGAGCAGGACGGCGCCGTGCGGATATCCGCCGGGTCTGCTGCGTGAGAGGGCGACCGCCGCGGCCGGCGCGTCGGCGGGTCCGGAGCCGGTCGACGGTGGCGCGCTCGGCGAATTGAGCGGCTCCCAGGCCGTCGACGAACCGGCGCAGGACGCGTCCGGCCTCCTCATGCCGCGGAGCAGGCGCTGAGGGAGGCAGAAGCCGCCGGGGACGTTGCCGCAGGCGCCTAGCGTCGCGGGTGAGGATCGCGGGGCGGTCCGAGCCCCTCGGCGAGGCTGCCCTCGGGCCGTCTCGTCGGGGGTTCGCGGCAGTCAGCCCGCGGCGCAACAAGCGGACCACCTGCCCAGCCTGCCAGCGCGGGCGTCCGCCCGGCGCGATCCGGAGCATGGCGTCTGCGGCGCGAGGCGCGCGATGCGGCGGCGCGCGCGGCGAGGCACTGCGATCAAGCAGCGCGCGGCCGCCCACGTCGGTCGTGGTGACCCGGCCGGACCCAGACGAGGTCCCACAATGCGGCGGAGACGCGTCGGCGGGCGGATCCAGCGCGGGCGCGTGCGCACACGCGGCAGATCGGCGCAGATCCTCCCGCCGGCCAGCGCTCGCAGTCGGTCGGGGAAGTAGGCGCCGCCGTCGGCGAGGACCTCCACGATGGCCGCCGCCGCACCGCGCGCGGGAGGTCCGGGAGGTGCCTGCGCCGGGCGGTGCCCGACAACCCGGCAGGCGGGAGGCGGGCGCGCCGTGCGACTCACCACCGCTGCCCTCCTTTCGAGCCGGTCTCCGTCTCCCGATCGGACGGGCTCGGGAGCGTTTCACGCGGCGTGCTCAGCCCGGCGAGGTGGAGGGCGATCAGGCCGTCGCGGTCGCCGAGCCGCCCGTGGCCGGACCACACGACGGCGCCGGTGGAGATCATTCGTCGAGCATCGCGGGGCTGCAGTCGCGCACGCGCGCCGGCAGCGATCTGGGTCTCCCACAGGGACGCCGGCAGCGGCACCCGGCGAGGCTGTCCTGACCGCGCGGAGGGCGTCCACGCAGAAGGGCTCCGCCCGTGCGTCCACGCTGCCGCGCCGGGCTGCGTGCAGCCGGGCTGCTCCCTGTCCGCGGCTGGCCAGGCCTCAGTGGGCCCTGCATGGAGGATCGCCGGCCGGGGCGTGCAGGAGACCGTGGTGCCTCGAGGCAGGAGGCGCGCGTGGGCGCTATGAGCGCCGGCTCGGCTCGCGTCGCGGGCGGCCTCACCGAGCGGGAGCGCACGGCGCAGGCGACGTCGGGGTCGATCCACTGCCCGCGCGCCGCCCGGTTGCCAGCCGGCGGGGTCGAAGGTTCCGGCGAGGAGCCTGCGCTCTGGCGCAGGTCGGCGAGGGCGGCGTCCACGACGGCGACGCCCAACCCGGGTGCGGCGCGAGCCTCGGCGGACGGCATCTGCGCCACCGTGTGGGTGCGCGCACGCCGGTGCGGCGAGGTCCCGCAGAAGGGTGGCGGTCGGCTCCAGGAAGCGCGTGACCCCGTTATCCGGCAGGTCCACGGCGCGGGCGTCGCGCAGCGCGGTGCTCGACCGCGGCCCACCCGGGCGTTCTGGCGACGGTCGCGTGACGATCCGGCGTTCTCCTCATCAGGCGCGGCAGCCACGCCGCAGCGCGTCGCGCGGTTCGGCGTCCGCGCGGGCGAGGACGCAACCTTCGCCGGTCAGCGGGCCGAGCCGGCGCAGCAGGTCGGCTAGTCCTCCTGGCCGCGCACTGCGGTGGCGGCCTGCGGTCAGGCACTGGAGCTCGGCCGAGCAGGTCGGCTGGCCGGGTCCAGGAGCGTCGGCGACCCGTGCGCCTCCGGAGCAGGGCGGGCGAGCAGCCCCGCCGTCCAGGCCAGCAGGGACGTGCGGCGTCGCTCGGCCAAGGGCGCGCCGCTCTCGTAGAGGAACTCGGCCACGTAGCCGAACATGCAGGTCGGCGGCGAAGAGGAGGACCGCGGTGGTAGCCTCGGCGAGGCGGGACCCGCCCGTCTCCGGATGCGCTCCATGAGCGCCGTGAGGCCCTCGACGTCGTAGACGTCAGGAGCATCTCGCGCGCGGTCCTTCGACGAGGACGAGTCCGAGGTGCTCTCCGGCGACCTGAGAGCTGACCGGCGCGCAGCCCTGCTGCCACGCGGGGGACCGCCCGCCGAGTTCGCATTGGGCGGCAGGAGGGCACGCGCCGCGCATTCGCGGAACCGCGAGGAGCGAACCTGAGGCCGATCCGCTCACCGCGTCACCGACCAGCCGCCGCACGTCAGCCGGGTCGAATTCGAACGCGTCCGCTCCGGGGACTCTGCCGTCCGCGTCGGGCACGCGCGCGACGATCCTGTCGTCGCCGGCGACGACGGACGGGTCGACCATCGCCGCCTGATCCGCTCGGCGACTATCGAAGGCCCACGGCTCGTGGACGCGGCGGCCGTGCGATGCAGGATGATCCGCCAGTCGCCCGCTCGTCGCGCACCGTTCGACGACGAGCCGGCGGTCCGTGGGCAGGGCCCGGTCGCCCTGGCGCCGCTGGAGGGCAAGAGCCAGCAGGTTGGAACTGGATCTGCGTCCAGCCCCGATGCGGCCAGGCGCTCGCCGAACTGGCCGTCCGGGTCCTCGTCTGCGACGGCCGCGTCCAGGTCGGCCAGGAACCCTCCGATCGCCGCGCCGAGTTCGACAGGGTGCTTGCGCCGTCCGCGCCAGAACGGGAGGCGCGCGGAGCGTCCCTGGTGCCGGGGAGACGACGACCCGGTCGTCGGTGATCTCCAGGACCGCCACGTCGTGGCGGCAGGGCGACGACGTCTCACCCAGGGACTCGAGACCATCTCCCTCGTCGAGTTCGCCGACGCGGCGCGCGCCCGCGGCTTCCTCCCCTCAGGCAGGATCCGCTGAGGCTCCCCGGTCGGGGATCGTCCCGCCGCTGGTCACGGCCAGGCTGCGCGCGCCGGGCGATCAGCGTCCCTTCTACTGTCACGATGCGCGGGCGGAGTTCGGCGAAGTCGCGGGTGGAGGATACCGCCCCGCGAGCATGTCGAGGGTCGCGTCGAAGGCGCTCCTGGGCAGGCGGCGGAAGGGGCGGCTGCGACGCACGAGCCGGTACCAGGCCTCGGTTTCCAGCGGCTCCATCGCAACGGCGGCCACGGTCTGCTGGGCGAGGACGTCCAGGTTGTCCGGCATCTGCAGCGCTCGATGAGGTTGGCGCGCATGCGGTCGACGACCACCGCGGCGTCCAGCAGGTCCCGGCGTGCGCGGGTAGACGACCCCCGACGGGATGCCGCCGACCGCGTGGCCCGCGCGTCCGACGCGCTGCAGTCCGCTGGCCGCCGACGGGGGCACGCCGACCTGGATCACTTCGTCCACCAGGCCCATGTCGATTCCCAGCTCGAGGCTGGAGGTGGCCACGACGCATCCCAGAGCACCCGATTTCGGTCGCGTCCGTCGAGGCGCGCCGCCCCTGACACCGGACCCGTGGTGGGCGCGGGCGATCCTCCAGGCGTCGGAGGCCCTCCCCTGCGTTCCGCCGGACTGCGAATCGTAGGCTTGGGCGGCCGGGGTGCCAGGGCCGGCAGCCGGACCATCGCCAGCCGGGTCATCCGGGTCGCCGAAGCGCGCGGAGTACAGGCCGTTGAGACGGGCGGTCAGCCCTCCGCACAGTCCGGCGGGAATTGGACGAACACGATCGTGGAACGGTGGGCGAGGATCCGGCCGAGGATGCTCGCCTCGACATGCGGCCAGATCGAGCCCGCGGCGTGGTGCCTGGCCTGCGGCCGGGCTCTGGTCAGGGGCCGTCAGCGCGCCCCGGCCGCCGTCCGACCTGGGGCCGCCTGGCGGCTGCCTCCCCGCCGACGGCGGATCCCCGTCCCGTCCGTCCGCCGCCGCGCCTCGGACGGGGATGAGCGTCATGTCCTCGATTGACCGCGACCGCAAGTCGAGCCGGCGGAGGAGGGCGGGGTTGACGACTGTCACCGGCGACGCGCCGCCGACGAATGCGGCGACCTCATCGACGGTCGGACGGTTTGCCGACAGTCCCACGCGCTGCGCCGGACGGGGCAGCGCGTCCAGGCGCTCCAGGCTGACGGCGAGGTGGGCTCCCCAGCTTCGTCCCGGCCACCGCGTGACTTCGTCGACGATGACCGTGCCGCACGCCCTGCAGGGTCGCAGGCCCGGGATGTGAGCACGAGGAAGAGGGATTCGGGCGTGGTGATCAGGATCTGCGGCGGGCGTCGCAGAAGCCGCGCCCGCTCGCCGGGTGTGTCGCCGGTGCGCATCCCTACGTCGATGCGCGCCTCCGGTCGCTCTGGCTGCGCCGGGCCGCCATCCCCTGCAGCGGGCTCGCGGTTGCGCTGCACGTCGGCTCCCAGCGCCTTGAGCGGCGAGACGTAGAGGACGCGCGTGGGCGGGGCGGAGGCGTCGCGGAGGCGTGCGCCGGCGGCGTCCGGTCCGGCGGCCGACAGGGCCTTACCGGCCCTCTTTCCGCGGGCGCGGCCGTCATCTCCGTCCGGGGCGCGGCCGGCGCCCCCGGCCTGTGCGGCGTCGCGCTCCCGGTACAGGCCGTCGATGGCGTGCATGAACGCCAGAGGTCTTGCCCGGATCCGGTCGGGGGCGATGACCAGCGCGTTGTCACGGAGTCGATCAGCCGCCCACGCCTCGACCTGCACCGGCGTGGGGCTGCGAACGCGGACTCGAACCAGTCGCGCACGGCCGGCGTGAACGCGCCGAGGGCGTCGGATACGGTCACGCCCCTACCCTACAAGCTCCGACAACTCCAACCAGTCTTCGAGGCGGGCTGTCCGCCTTCGAGCTCCCGCAGCGCTCGGTGAGCCTTCGCAAGCCCTCGTAGTCGCTCGGTCGTGGGCGGCCCATCCGCCGGTGGATGTCATCCACCCCTCGCGCTCAATCTGTCTAGGCGCCGCTCGGTCGAGGCGATCTCCCTTCGACCGCACGGCGTTCGGCGCCCGACAGGCGGGCCGGGCCGCCGGACTCCCGCCGCAGAGCCTCGGCGGCCGCGTCGGTCGGAGCGCCGGAGCCAGGCGCTCCGGATCCCCCAGTCGCGTCCCCGGCTCCATCGTCCCCGGCAAGTTGTCCTCCCCACGGCCCGCCGCCGCGGCGTACCGTCGACCCGCTGGAACGTGCCGCAGGCGCCGCCGAGGATCGCGTACCGCCGGTCGGTCACCCGTCTGACGAAGCATCGGTCGGAGACGACGACGAGACTAGCGCGGGCCATGCGTCGAGCAGGTCCTCCGTGGCGGCGAGCACGTCGGTGTCGAGGTCGCTGGAGGGCTCGTCGAGGATGAGGACGTTCGCCCGGCGAGCAGGACGAGGAGGAGCTGAGTCTGCGCTTCGCCCGCTCCGACAGCTCGCCGACGCGCGCCGAGAGGTGAGCGCAGGAGAACTTCAGCCTCCAGGAGCTCGTCCGGGCGTGAGCTCCCTCGCCGTCCACGACGTACGCCGTGCGGTATCGCGCCAGCACGTCGCGCACGCGTTCGTCCCCGATCTCCTCCAGTTGGGCGAACTCGCTGGTCGAGGACGGCCGTGCGGACGGTTTTGCCGCGCCTGACCCGTCCGCTCGTCGGAGCGACCGTCCTGGCGACGAGCCCGAGGAGGGTGGACTTCCCGCCCGTTGGCGCCGAGGATCGCCGTGCGCTCGCCGGGCGCGATCCGCCACGTCACGTCGTGCAGGACTCGCTGCCGCCGTAGTCGACCCCGCGTCCAGGAGGTCGACCACGTCCCTTTCCCAGCCGGGCCACGGCCATGCGCTCCAGGGCGAGGAGCCGCGCGGCGGCGGGACGTCGGCGATGAGCCGGTTGCGGCTTCGACGCGGAAGCGCGGTTTCGCCGTGCGCGCCGGGGCTCCGCGGCGCAACCAGGCGAGCTCCTTGCGCATGAGGTTCTCGGCGTTTGGCGCGCGCGGCCTGCGATCCGGTCGCGCCTGGAGCCGTTGGAGCACGTAGGCGGCGTACCTCCTCGAAGGCTCGACGGTCCGATCGTGCACTCCCACATCGAGGTGGCCACCGTCGAGGAACCAGCGGTCGGGTGACCATCAGCAGCCCGCCGGCGCCGGCCGGCCATCGGCCGCCCAGGTGTCAGGCCCAGCGCGATGCCCTGGGACGTCCAGATGGTTGGGGGCCTGCCCGAGCATGAGAACGTCCCAGTCGCCCACGAGCAGCGCCGCGAGCGCGACGCGCCTGCGCTGCCCCTCCCGGAGAGCGCGGACAGGCCGACCCTGCCAGTCGAGGTCGGGGACGAGGCCGCGATGACGTCGCGGGTCCTCCTGTCGCCGGCCCGTCGTGTTCCCCGCCGTTCGCCCGCGATCCGCGCGGGCCGACGGTGAGGGAGTCGTCGAGGGGCGTCCGCCTGGTCGAGGACGCCCACGCGCAGTCCGCTCCTGCGGGTGACTCGCCTGAGGTCGGGGTCGATCCGCCCGAGCATTCCTGAGCAGGGAGGATTTGCCGTCGCCGTGCGTCCGACGATCCTGATGCGGTCGCCTTCGCCCACGCCGAGCGTCAGCGAATCGAAGACGACTTTGGTCGGGTATTCGAGGCCGAGCCCCTCGGCGCCGGAGCAGGTGGGGCCATCAGCCGGTCGGCTACGATGCGCGCTCCCCGGCGCGGGGGCCGTTGGGTCTGCACGACGCCCAAGTGCGGCAACCGGCGGGCGGCAGCCTCCGCCAGCGCGTCGGCCTCGGCGTCTGGCGAGGACGGCGATGGTCGGCCCGGACCCGCGAGGATCCTCGCCACACCCACGTGCCCGATCCTCTGAAGAGCTCCGGCCAGGTCGGGCCGCAGGTTCAGAGCGGGGAACTCCAGGTCGTTGACCAGTGGGGCGCGATGTCCGCCAGGTCGGCGCTTTCCAGCCCCGGCGCAGGGCTTCGGTCGAGGCCGGTCTGTCGGGAAGCGGAGCGGCGCCTCGGCGAGCAGCGCGCGCTGCTCGCGCCTGCCCTGCCCGCGACGAGCACACCTTTGGCCCCGTCCAGGACCGTCGCCAGGTCGACCCCACGCCCGGCACTGATGTCCTCGGCCAGCTTGTCGTATTCCCGGAAGACCTCCGGCGTGGACAGCCCCACGGGTTGGTCACGAACACCACGAACGCGCCTCGCCGAGTGCAGCTCGGTCAGCTCCTCGCCGCGTCCGCGTCCGCGCGCCACTCCGCCGTGCAGGGCGAAAGGCACGTCGGATCCCACGTCGGCGGCCAGCCGGTACAGGTCGTCGACGCCGAGTCCGAGCCCCCAGAGCTCGTTGAGCGCGAGGAGCGTTCCGGCGGCGTCGGCCGATCCTCCCGCCATCCCCCGCAACGGGGATCGCCTTGCACGGCGAGGGCTGCCCGAGTCGGGCCGGCCCGGTGGCGGCGCGAAGCGCTTCGGCCGCCCGCAGGACGAGGTTCCCCGGGCCGGTAGTCAGCGTGTCCGCGCCGATTCCCTCTATCGTCAGGAGAGTCCTCCGCTTCGCGTGCGACGATCTCGTCGGAGAGTCGAGGGCTTCGAAGACCGTTTCAGAGGGTGGTATCCGTCGGGGCGGGTGGCTCGACTCTCAAAAGCCAGATTGACTTTGGCGGGGAGCGATGACTCGACTTCACGCACGCCGTTAGTTTACCGGCATGCCGTCGTCCTGTGAGGTTGCGAGCTTCATCGCTTCGCGCGCGCGGCCGGCGGCGATGGCGGCGAAGTCCTCGATCCGCAGCCTCTCGCCGCGCAGGGCCGGGTCGATCCCGGCTGATCGGAGGGCGCTTCGGCCCGCCGGCGATCCCGCCCAGGCGGCGAGGGCCGACCGCAGCGTCTTGCGCCGCTGAGCGAAGGCCGCGTCGACGACGGCGAAGACCCTCGCTCGCGGGAGACGCGAGCTTGGAGCGGATGCCGGATGAAGGAGACGAGCGCGCTGTCCACGTTGGGGACAGGCCAGAACACGGACCGTCCGATCTTCGCGCCGCGCCTGGCGTCCGAGTACCACGCGACCTTGGCGGAGGGGGCCCCGTACGTCGGCGAGATCCCGGAGCGGCGGCGAGTCTGCCCGCCACTTCGGCCTGGACCATGACGGTGGCGGTCTCGGCGCACGGCAGGGCGTCGAACAGGGTCAGAAGGAGGGGCACCGCGAGGTTGTAGGCAGGTTCGCCACCAGCTTGGCGGGCAGGAACGGGCCCGTGGGGCCGAGCGACTCGAAGGCCGGTGGGACTGCCAGGTCCTGCGCCCGGCGATCCGTCATGGCGTCCATTGCGGCCACGGCGGCCCGTCCGGCGGCTTCGGGCATGCGCGCCCGGACGGTCGGCAGGAGGGCGGCCGCCAGGCGCGGGTCGACTCGACGGCGGAGACGAAGGCTCCGGCCTCCAAGAGGGCCAGCGTCGAGGATCCGAGGTCGGGGCCGATCTCACCACGGCGTCGCCTGGCCGCACGCCGTGTCGCGGACGATACGGCGGACGGTTCCCCGGATCGTGGACGAAGTCTCTGCCTCGGGCTTGCTGAGCCGCACGCCGAGGGCGCGGGCGATGTCGCGGATGCGGCCGGGGTCAGAGCCCTGCGGCCGCGTCCGCTGCCGTCAGCGGCGGCCTCGTTAGCAGTACCAGCCCGTGGCCTGCGAAATCGCCCCAGGCGGCGCAGGGAGTCACCGTAGCGTCCCTGGATGTAGCCCAGACCCAGCGGATCTGCGTGGCGGGGTTCGTGCGCCAGTCGGCTCCAGCCGAGGCCATCTTTCGACCCGGGCAGCGACTGCGGGATCCCGGTAGGCGCCGGAGGACTTGTTCACGGCCGAGGGGTTCCACTCGACCTTTTGTTCCACAGGGAGACCAGGTGGGGCTGTGCGTTCCATCCGTAGGAGGAGAGCATCGAACGCGCGGATCTGCTGCGGATTCCCGGACGGGCCTGAGGTCGACGGGCCGAGGGAGCCGGCGTGGAAGGCGCAGGGCTGGCGTCGCCCCCGTTCCCGAGGTAGTGCCGGGGTGCTCACGCGGCCGGCTTTGGCTGGGGCCTCGCGCGTGCCCACGCGCACGACCTCCCTTTGACGGGCTGCTTCTTCTGCGCTCAGCATTGCGGCGTCCGGACCTCTTGCCGCCCACGTAGGCGACCGCACACGTTCGACGCGACGCCGTCCTCGCCTTTGCCTGACGACGCGCTGCCCGCGAGCGTGGCCGTCCTGTACCGGAGGTCTGATGGGGATCCCGACGTCCTCGCTCACGGTCTTGAGCTCGACGCGGGTCACCTTGACCTCGGAGCCGTTCTCCACGCGCGAGGCCATCTCCTGAGAGACCTTGTCGTTCGCGTTGACGACGATCCCGGCGTCCTTGAGGGCCTGGTGGAGCGTCGGCTTGTCGGTGGTGATCGGCGGTTCTGGCCGTCGACGTTCACCGTGAACGTCACGCGCGCGATGGCGTGGGCGGACTTGACTTGACCGCGTCGGTGCCCGGCGTGAGGGTGTGCGCCCGGCCGTCCCCGGACGCACCAGCATGGCGGACGCGACGGCGCCCGACGCCGGAAGCCGCCGCGACGACGGCGGCCACCGCCGCGCGGGAACGGCGGAACAGGGCGAAGCGCCCGCGCTTGGAGGCGACGACGTCCTCGGGGACGTCCCCGCGGTCGTCGACCGCATCGCCCATGTACACCGGGATGGCGTCCGATGTGTCGTCGGTGGTGAGAAGAGGATAAGGCGCCTCGTCCGCCAGGGTGCCCACGTGCCCGAAAGCGCCGTGGCCGCCCACTCCGCGCTCCGCCATGCGCGCGGCTCGGCGCGAGCCGGGCGCCGGCGACTTCGCGAGGTCGAATTGGAATTCGATCGCCTCGCCCTGGGTGCGGTAGTCGACCCACTGCGTTGCTCTCCTGTGTTCGCCGCGGGGCGTTCGCCCACGCGCCTCGAGTTCGAAACCTGAATGATGTAACCAAATCGTTATCTGGTCCGCCACCGTTCGTCGTCGAATCTCACACCCTTCCGTCCCCGGCATGAGGTATGCGCACGACTGCGCGGGTAGCAGGAGGGCAGCGCGGACGGGTGGGGATCGATGCCCGTCTTTCCGCCGTTCGCCCGCCGCGGAGGCTCCGAGGCGCGGCGGAGCGGCGGCCGCGGGGAAGCGGTGCGAGAGGGAGTCCGGGCTCACAGAAAGGAGTTCGATCACAGGCCGCCCGCCCACCGTGGCATCCCGCACGGATATGCTGCGTCACATGAGTAATCACTACCCGCCGCAAGGCATGCCTCAGAGTCAGCCTTGCGGGCAGCCTCAATTCGCCCAGCAGCCTCCCGCCGGGTTCCCGCCTCCGGGCCCCGGAGTCCCTCTCAGGCCTCACGCCCGGGCCTGGCGAACAACAAGCGGTTCCTCGTCGCCGGCCTCTCGGGCGGGGGTCATCCTCAGTCTGCTCCGTCCTCTTCCCGCCCTACCTGACGGCATCGGGCGGACGGAAGAAGACGGCCACCCTCTCCGACGTGGCAGACGGATTCAAAGACCCGAGCTTGGTACTGGTCCTCATCGCCACGATCGCCGCGGCCGCTGCCCTCGTCCCCCTGTTCCTGGACTATCGCAGGGTGCCGCCCGCCCTCCTCTTCGTGTCGGGCGGCGTCTCCTTGGTCTCGGCGGGAATCGACGCCATCTTCTGGTTCCGCCACCGGTAGAAGTCAACGACGTCAACGACGTCGCCAAGAAGTACAGCGGATACGGCAGGCTCGAGCCCAGCGCGATCAGCTTCGGCATAGGGTTCTGGTTCCTGCTGGTGGCCATAATCCTCTTCATCGCCGCGCGGGCGTCCTCGCGATCATCTTCGCCGCGACGGCCCTGAAACCGCGCAATTCCTTCCCTCCGAACTTCGGCGCGCCCATGGACGGAGGGCCGGCCACGGCCATACCCCCGACCCGGCTACGGGCCGTCCGCGCCCGGCTCCCGGAGCGCAACCCGGCTACGGCTACCCCGGCCGGGCTGGCACCGGGCCAACGCCGCCGTCCGCGCCTCGGCTCCCGAGCGCAACCCGGCTACGGGCTGGGCCAACCCGCACAGCTCGTCCGCACCTTCGGCACCCGCCCCGGGGCGCAACCCGGCTACGGCCACCCCGGCCAGGCACGGGCGCAGGCCCCGCCACGCCGGGCCAGCTTCCGCCACCGGCTGCGTCAGTCCGATCACGCCGAACAACCCGGACCAGTATCCGAGGCAATAGCGCAATCGCATATCCGGAGGGCCGCTGGGCAGCTTCGGGAGGATCTGCGCAGATCCGTCCCATCGTCCCACGCCGTCCGGGTTCGACTCTGCAAGGGAGGGCCGTTGCACGCTCTCCCTCGCATACGCCACCTTCCGGCCTCCCGCAATCTGGCGTCCGCAGACCCGAAAGCGCGGAATCGGAGCCTTCGGAGCCCAGGGCTATCCGTGAGCGCTTCGCCCAGGCGCATGCCGCGCTCCGACTTCGATATCCCTGGAGGCTCGCCATGCCAGATACGACGCGCACCCTGCGCGATCCTCCGCCCCGAGGCCGGAACCGTCCGTCGCGACGCCTCAAGGCCGGCACGCCCAAGCCGCCGGTGCTCGACAGCCCCCGACGCGACGAGCTCCTCGTGTGGAGCGGCGTCGGGATCGTCTGCGCAGTCCTCGCGCTGTTCCTCCCCCACACCTGCGGATTGTTCCTCCGAGCACGGCGGAACCGCTCTACCGCAGCGCCTCGGGACCTCTGGGAGCGACAATGCACCCCAGGCGCTCCCTGACGCTCTTCTTCATCCTCCTGACGGCCTTCTGCCTCAGGCTGCTCTGCAACCACCGCTCGCGGATGCCCGCCGTCGCCGTCGGTGGAATCCCCCTGTTCGCGGGAATCGTCTTCGCTCTGTTCGCTCTGAAGGAGGCGCTCGACGCCAACGCCGTCCGCGGCGCTCTGGGGAGGGCGGTTACAGCGTTTCCGTCGAGCTCAGCACAGGCTTCTGGTGCTATGTCGTCTCAGCCGGATGCCTCATCGTATGCGGCGCCCGCGGGTCGCGTCCGTGATGGGCGGACCGGCCCCTCCGTGGGGAGCGCCAGGCGGACCCCCGAGGGCGCGCTCTCCCGGCGGGCCAGGCGATATGTCCTGCTGTGACCTGGTTCGGGATCGCCTGCGGCTTGATCGCGGCCGCGACCCCGTACTCCGCTTACGCTCCACTCGGCAGGGGCATGTCCCTGGAGACGATCTCCAAGGGCAGCGTCGCGTTGATCGCCCTGCTCGCCATGAGCGGGCTGAGCCAGACGGTTAAGCTCGGCACCAGGGAGGCTAGGAGAGCGGGCGTTGTTCGCCTCGGGGCGTCTCTGCTGTCGGGCATCACGCCCTGGAGCTGTGGAGTGTCACTGGCGTTCGCGGTCATGGGGCCGAGGAGGCCGACCCTCCCTCTCAGCCTTCCCGCGCCGAGGCCGGCTTGGCTTCTCTAGCCTGCTCCTTCTCCCTCATCCTCGGCGGGGCGACCGGGACGCGCCGTGACCGAGATGGAGCCGACCGCTGCCCAGGGCCTCAGCGCCGACTCTTCGCGCGCAACGACGCGCACGACGCGAAAGACGATATAGCCGCCCTGCGCGCCCGGATCGCCCGGAAGGAGCGGGAAGCGGCCGCGAGGAGCCGGGCGAAGGCCGAGGGAGTCGTCCGGTGTCCCGAGCGCCCGCCTGCACCCCAACCTCGTACCCTCGATGGGGAGCCGGGCGCCCCGCCGCCTCCTGACCGGCCGGAATCCATGACCTGGAAGAGCGAAGCACGCACGCGCCGGCGGAGGCGCAGCCGCCGAGCGCTCTGCGGGGCGCGCGGCCGCAAACCGATCCGTTCAACCGCTTCGCCCCTCAAGAAAAGCGGAGAAAACACGTAAATTCCTTCCTTTCCCATCATCGACCGTGGTCGCGCCCGCCGTCGACCACACATTCCATTTTTCATACTCCGACCGCTCTGATTCTACGGCCACAGGCAAGCAGGCCCTACGCCATGAGCGATATGCCGCCGAGGAATCAACGCATACCACAGGAGATCCCCCGTCTACCGGCGGAACGGCAATCGCCGCTGATGGAAGGCCAGCAGGGCAGCCGCCATGCGCCAACGGCCGCCGGAGGGGAGAGGGCCGTCCGACGCTCCCGGCAATTGGCACGGAGCCGTCGCTCTCGTCGGGCTGGCGGTGCTGCTCGGGGTGGTGTCGACGCTCCTGCCGTTCGTCAAGCCGCCGGGCACGATTCGCAATGCCGGGGATGAGATCGGAACTCTCGAGCAGATCCGCGAGACGTTCAGGCAGTGGATTCCCGGCGCCTTCGCGATCTCCCTGATCCTCCTGGCCCTGTCCGGGCTGGGCCTCGTCACGCCGTGGCTGCACCGGCGCCTGCGGCCCTATCTCTCCTCGGCGTTCGCGGCCACCGTGATCTTCGCAGCAGTGAACTCGATCCTCACCGCGGTCAGGGTCTTCTCGACCATCCGCGCATCGCGTCCGACGGCGAGAACGTCGGCGAGCTCAAACTCGGCTTCTGGCTGTTCCTCCTGTCCAGCGCCCTGCTGGCCGTCGGCGGCATGTGGGCCACGGCCAGCGCGTACGCGCAGTGGAGGCAGGACCGCTTCGAACGCCCCGCCTATGCCACCGGTCCGACACCCGGATGGCGAAGGGCGATCCTGACGTGCTTCGCCATAGCGGCCACCCTGGGCGTGGCAGCCTGCGCCACCTACGTGGCGAGCAGAACCGGCGAGAAGGGACCAAGGCCTTCTTCCTGCTCCAATCGGGAGCTTCCGTCCTTCATCCGGACGGTGCTCGTCATCGTTCTGCCCGTCCTCGGCCTCCTTCCTCCGGATCAGGCCGGGCGCGCGCCCCGGTCCCTTCTTCGCCTGGGGCAGCGTCGCCCCCTCGCTCACCGGCATCGTCCCTTCGCGACCTGGATGGCCCACCGCGCCTGCTCGGCCTGGACTTACGCCGACACGACGATTACAGCGCGACAGCGCCGTCCGGGCGGCGTGGGTCTGTGCTCTGCGGGTTCCTCCGCGCTGTTCTCGTCCTGGCGGGGCCGTCGCGATGGCTGCAGTCTGCCCCGCCCCGTGTTTCCCTCCGCCTCCCTGATCGCCTTTCCTCCGCCTCCCCGATCGCCGAGTCGGCCCCTCCGGCTCGGGGTAAGGGAATTCAAGGCGCGGCGGTCCTGCGACTCCTCACGGCGGCCATCCTGGCTCTGGGGATCTCGCCCTCGTCCCGCCTTACGTGGGGGATCGCGAGGCGGGAGAGGTCGCTCCCTCCTGACCTCGTCGATATCGGTCGCCATCCTCCCTGACGGGCTCTTCTTCTCGCGACCAGCCTGACCGCGGTGAGCCCACGGCTCGGCAGGGCGCGGCCGGGCCGCTCGTCGCCTTGGCGAGCGTGCCGCTCGCCTACGGAACGGTCATCGCCATCGACTCTTCCGGGACTCTCGAACAGCCGGGGGCGCCGTTCTGCTGTCCAGCTCACCGCCCGACGGGGACCGGGCACATGGTGTTACATCGCTGCTCGCTGCCCTCGTCTTCGCGGGCATCCTCGCGGCCTTCTCGCGGTGCGAACCGCCGCCGACCGGGATCCGCCGACGCGGCGCGCGGCAGAAAGCGGCTCCCGCCGCCCCGGGAACCGGAATCGCCGACCGCCGGCGGCGGGGCATCGCGCGCCGCATCGCCGCTTCTGCCTCCTCGGATGCATCCTGCGGTCGCCTGCCTCGCGGGAGCAGGGAGTCTCTAGTCATCGTCAGCGTATTCGTGCTGGTGACCTTCATCAACCACGATGACGGAGATGGATACAGCACACACCTTTTCGAATCAGACCCTTATTTTCTGTTAATGGTCAGTATATTCTGTTACTTCTCGCTGGTTTACCTGACCCGCGCGATCAGAAAAGGGGAAGAGGACGCCACCCTCCTTGCGGAATTCGCCTTCCTGGCCAGCGGGATCGTCATGATCGGCCGGCTCGCCGACCTGTGGCAGGGGGTCATCAGGATGCGGAGCAACGACGGGGGTCGCCTCGACGCCGGATTCTCCGTCGGTTTCTGGCTTATCGGCGTGGGCGGGCTCCTGTTCCTCGCCGCCGGGATCGCGGGCGTACTGCTGGCCGCCCGGCGGGCGAGGTTTTTCGCCGTCATTGCGTGGCCCTCCCCTCTCTCCGCGCGCAGGCGGATCGCCCTAGGAGCCCTCAGCGGCCTGGGCAGCGCCCTGACGATCGCATCGGCCTTCCCGCTCTTCACCACCAGCCCCCAGTATTCCGGGCTGGAAAGCGCGAGCATACTCACCAGATACGTCGGCATACTCCTGACCTCGCTGGCGCTGGCCGTCCTCTCCTGCGTCTCCCTCGCGCCTCGCCGCCGGCGGGGCTGACGTGGCTTCGTCGGCGAATGCTGGCCGTTCGCAGTCCTGCGTGTTATCCTTCGAGCGTTCGCCGAGGTCGCGTTTGAGCAATGATCATCGTGCGCACTGGCGCTCCGCCGACAGCGCGTTGTCGGGCAGTCGTACGGGTCCCGGCTTGGCTCTTCGTCGGGCCGGATTGCGTTCTCCTCGCGGGCGCGTTCGCGGCCCGCTTCATCCGCGATATCGACGGCCGCGCTTCCTGCCGGAAACCCACGTGCCGCAGGCCCACACGCCGCCGCCATACGGACAGCCCGCCCAGCCGTTGGGCGGCGATCCGTGGAACTATCCGCAGCCAGCGGGGAACCCACGTCCGTTTCCCCGCCCACTCGCAACGGTTTCGGGCCTCCCAGTCGCAGGGCGATCCGGCGTCCCGCCAGGCGCCCTCGCACCCCGACGCGCGACGGCCAACCCGCTCCCGTCCCTCCTCCGCCCCGTCCTCGGGCCGAACCCACTGGCCCGCGCCGAGGGACGATGCCTGCGCCCGGACGCCCCTGGGGACACCAGCCGTTTCGCCCCCGCCGAAGGACCCCGACGGTCAGCTCCTGACCCGTGGAATCGGCGTTTGCCTGACACCGGTGGTCGACGGTGCATTTCAGCTTCACGGCACCTACTCTGGGGTACGAGCAGTCCACCAGCCACGAAACACATCGAGGGCCAAGGTCTCCGGTCGCTCCCCGAGGCGAACGGCGCTCCTGGCCAGCCTGCGGACCTGGAGCCCTCTGGCCACTCCGTTTACGGAACTGGCCGGCTTCCCTACGGGTCCGACCAGTATCCCTATGGATCCGAGCCGCAACCCCACGGGAGCCCCGCCATGGAGGCGAGCCTTACGCCTACGGATCAGGCCAGCCCCTTGGGAGCGGATCTACGTCTACCGAACTGATCAGTCCGCCCACAGCGGCCGGCCCACCACGGCGCCGGCTACGGCCCCACAGCGCCGGCAGCTTGCAGCAGCTGACGTCGGCGCCTCCTCCTCGAAAGCCTCCAGCAAACCCGCGGTCTTCGCGAATCGACCACCGCGGGATACTGCCGCCATCGGGCTCTTCCCTACTTCGCCATGAGAGCATCTCTCTGTGGGCATCAGCGGGAGACCACGGTGGCTCTTCGGCGCCTCTCTCTCCTCTCGTCGCTTTGACCCTCGGCGCCTCGTGTCGTCGCCGCATTTCGGCAAGCGGGCTCGACGGGAGGGGAGCCTCGCAGGTCTGGCGCTGACGGCGGCGGGGGCACAGTGCTGGCCAACTGGATCGTCAACTTCTCCCCGGCGGCCTCGGCGCGGACGTCTCGTGCGAGGTGGGCTTCTGGGGTCATCGGCGCTGCGGCGATTCTCGGGACCGCGCGGGCGCGGCCACGCTGCTCTCACCGTGACGTCGCCCACCGCGGGGCGCCTCCGACCCCACCGCAGCCCCCTACGGGAGGCACCCAGGAGCCTCCCGAGCGTTTCGCCCAGTCGGCCTCCCAGCGAACCGAAAGCCAACCATCGGCTCCGTCGACGTCCAGCGCTGAACGGCCCGTCCCGGCGCAGTCCAGTGGCTCTCGCGCACATGACGTCCGCGTCCATCGCGAATGCGCCATGGGGAATGCTCCAACCGTTCGCCGGTCGATACCCGAGTTCGTGCTTTAGTTTCCCATGAGCAATCAGCACAACTCGCGGGCGCTCCAGTCGGTGGCGGCGGGACCCTAGCAGGGGTTCCGTCGAACTCGAAGGACTACGTAATCCTCGATCCGAAGAAACGTCTACTGTCATCTCACTCACGGCCGCGGGCGTGATCATCGCCTCATCAGCTTCTACACGCCCTGGGTGACGGTCGAAGGCCATACGGGCAATCCATCTCCCTCTCCCTCGCCGACGCGGGAAGGCCCGGCCACGGCCCTACAATCTCTCCATCGTCGCACCGCGGTGGCGATAGCGGGAGGAACCGTCTTCCTTCAGCAAGCACCTTCGTCGGCAGTACCTCCTCCGCGGGGCACGGCGGTGGGCATCGCGCCGTCGTCATCATCCGCAACTTCGTCGTCAACATCGACGTCGGCAGCCTGTCCAAAATCCGTCGGTGAATGCGAACGCGGCCTCGTACTGGCTCTTACGCCCTGCGCGGCATCTTTGATCGCCGCCGGCAATCCTCCTGTACGCTGCTGGCTTCCAGCGCCCGCGGTGCGCTGCGGGCTCCCGACCGGGCGGATCGCCCGCCCCGTCCTACGGCTCCCGGGCTGGCAACCGCCCGCCGGCCAGCCGCCCCCGCACCCGCCAGTCACCCTATCCCGGCCAGCCTGCTCTCCCTCACGGTCCGCAGCGGCCGCCGCGCCGGCTGTCCTGGAGCAGCGGCGCCCTCCGCCTTCTCAGCAGGGTTTTTCAGTCACCCTCCAGTGACCGGACCTGATCAATCGCTCATCGCACCGAGCGGACGGCCGGCTATCGGAGTCCCGCGGTGCGAAGCCGTCACGACCTGTGGCGCAGGCCTTCGCACCGTCGGCTCGTGCGAGGTTCGTCGGCGCGCGGCGGCGCCCGCTGCTTTCCGCTCACGGACACGGAGGAGGAAGAGGCGGACGGGGCGGCGCAAGCCAAGGCCACAGGGCGCCTCGGCACCCGAAAGCCGTGCCTCAGATCCCGTAAACCTCCCGGGTGTTGGCCCTCGAGCTGCCCGCACCAGGAGGCTTGTCCTGTCCCCGCAGCTCTGCCATGAACCGCGCCGTGCAGGCGCTGCGTAGGGCGTTCGGATGGCTCCTCCATGGAGCGGGCGTCAGGTGAGCGTTGCCCTCGACGAGCACGAGATGTCGGGCACGGCGAGGAACGCCTCGCGCAGGAGTCGTTGGCCGGGTAGGTGAGGGGCAGAAACTCGCGTACCAGCCGTTGTCGCGCGCAGACTTCCGCCATCTCGCGGTCGCCTGAGAAGCAGTGGAAGACTGGTCCTGTCGGGCGCGCCGCACTCGTCAGGATGCGAGGCAGTCGGCGTGGGCTTCGCGGTCGTGGATCTGGAGTGGAAGGCCAAGGGCTGGCGTTCGACGTGCATCTGGAACGACTCCTCCTGGGCCGCCCCGGCATCGGCCGTGCGGAAGTAGTCGAGTCCGCTTTCCCCTATCGCCACGACGGCCTCGCTGCGGGCCAGCTCTTCGACCAAGGCCACGGCGTCGGCGAGCGAGTAGTCGCGGTGCCAGGGGTCCAGGCCGTGCGCGAGCCCGTCGGGGCCGGTCTCGGTGACGCCGCAGTGCAGCGGCGCGTCGTTGGGGTGGATCGCTATCGCCGCGGAGAGCGGGGTGCGCCTCGGCCAGAGCCACGGTCGGGGCGAGCGTTGGGACCTCGCAGCCGCACGTGACGGCGTGCCGGACTCCTGCCTGCTCCATGCGGGCCAGATGCCACGGGATGCTGCCCTTGACCGGCCTGCGCGGATCGGGCGCCCGGTTCCGTCATTCGTCCTGTCCTGCGTCTGCGGCCGGGGCGTGCAGGCCTCCCGCGGCCTCCGGTTCCCGGCTCGCGCGGGCCTCCCTCTCGGCGGGGCCGGTTTTCGCCTTCGTCGACAGCCGCCGGGTGGTCTCGGTCGCCCGGCACCGGCAGGTGCTGTGGTCGTCGACGATCGGGTGGGCGAGCGGCGCGGGGACGTCGGGGTAGACGCTCCTCTCCCTAGTCGCGGGTTCCCTACCATCGCTTCGCGGACCGTTCGCAAGCGCCTGCGGTCTTCCGCGTCGGGCGTGGGCGTCGCCTCCTCGCAGCGCACCGGCCCTCCGGCTGGGGCCGGGCGAGGCGCGTCGCGTCATTCCGTCAGCCCAGGCGCTGCAGTTCCTCGTCCACAACGGATTCGTCCAGCTTGGCGAAGACGGGCCGCGGCTTGGCGATCGGCGTGCCGGGGACGACGGCGCTCGATTCCCACGGACGCACGTGCGAGTAGTCGCCGGTGATGATCGGGTACGGGTCGCCTCCGTCGAGGTCGTCGACGTCGACGAGCCGCGGCATGAAGCGATGTCTCCCTGACCGCCGAGTACGCGGTCGATCGCATTCGAGGAGTGCGGCAGGAACACGGACATCATCGTGTTGAGGTCCCACACCGACTGGACGAGGGTGTGCAGGACGGTCGCCAGGCGTTCGCGCTGTTCGGGCGCCTTGAGTTTGAAGGGCTCGGTCCGGGCGACGTAGGCGCTGCCCGCCCACCAGCCGCATGGCCTCGGCCAGGGCGGCGCGCCGCCGGTGGTTGGCGATGGCCGCCGACCGCGCCGAATCAGCGCCGCACCGCGGCGAGGAGCCCTCGTCGACGGGCCCGGAGGCTGGCGCGTGGATCTCGCCGAAGTTCTAGCACGCGTCATGGCCGTGCGGGTTGACGAGGCGTTCCCCAGCCGGCGCGACGAGCTCCGAGTTGTTGCGCCGCACGAACTCGGCCCAGGTGAAGTCGGAGAAATCCGAGTTCTCGGCCCGGCGATCGAGATGGCGAAGCGTAGGGCGTCGGGCTGGCAGCGGAGAGACGCGCCGCACGCAGATGACCACGTCTCGAGGAGGAGAACTTCTTCCCTCCATTGTGGAGGAACTCGCGGCGACCACCTGGCTCGTGGTGCTGAGGGCTCCCAGGCCGCCCCGGCTCTCCGTCGCGCGCGAGCCTCGCCGTTGTGGTGGCGAGCAGTTCGGCCGGCCAGATCTGGGAGTGAACACATGTTGTCCCCTGCCCGCGAAGTAGTAGTGGAGTGCGTCGGGGTCGTCCACCATCGCCGCCAGTCCTCGGCGCTTCCCTCCCGGCGGCGGCGCGGCGGCATCCATTCGACGGAGGCCGAGAGGTAGCTGATGACGGCGTCGAACCACCGTACAGGCGCTTGTTGGGCTGGTCCTCCCAGCCGGGATCGGGATCCCAGAGATGTCGCGGCTCAGGCCCTGCGGGCTGCAGTCTTCGGCGAGGTGTTTGGAGAAGGCGATGACGTTGGGGCGCCATTCGCCGGTCGCCCTCGACGCCGTCGAGCCACACTCCCCAGGGTCCCGGCCAGCGCGGGGATGTCAGGGCAGCGTTTGCACTCGAAGCGCGGCGCGCCCGGAGACCGTGGAGATCGTCGACGAGGTCCTGCGGGTCGAGTTGGTTCCCGCAGGTGTCGCACTGGTCGCCGCGCGCGCCGGGCGAGCCGCACGATCGGGCAGGTCCCTCGATGTAGCGGTCGAGGCAGGGTGTTGCCGGTGACCGGGTCGATAGGACGCTCTGCTGCTGGACGATCATGACCCGTTGTCGCGGCAGACGTCGAACATCTGCTGGACCACGCGCTCGTGGTTGACGGTGGTCCGGGTGAACAGGTCGTGGACAGGCCGAGGTGCACGAAGGCCTCGACGATCATCCGTTGTTCTCGTCGGCGAGCTGCTTTAAGCGTCTTGCCGGCGGCTTCGGCCGCCACGAGGATGGGCGCTGCAAGTTCGTCCGTGCCGGAGACCATGAGCACGTCCTCGCCGCATCCGCAGCACCGGGAGAAGACGTCGGAGGGGACGCCGAATCCGGCGACGCCTGATCGCGCGGGCCGTTGAGCCAAGTCACGCAACTGCTGAGAGAACGTTCGACTAGACACAAAGGGTGCGTCTCCGCGGCGGAGCAGTTCACCCTGGGCGGCGCACGTGCCCGCAGCCACGCCTCGGGCGCGGTGTCGAGGGCACGCGGTCCCGCCCAGGTCGATGCGGGATGGCGAGGCATTCGCCGGTTCCCCCATTCTCAGAGAACCCCTGTTCTTGCGCACAGAGATGCTCATACTGATTGATATCACCATCTCGCATGTAAGGAAAGTGAAATCATGCTCGAATTCGAGATATACTGAAGTGGGATGCCCCAGAGTCTGCGCAGCGGGTGAGGAAACTTGATGGGACGCGAAAGAAATTCGATGTGATCGCTGAGGATTTCACCGCGTCAACACCGAGGACCTTCTAGGAGCCTATGCGGAGTCCGAGGCTAGGGAACGTCGCGCCCTGGTGGATGACGCCTCGGACTTGTTCCGCGCTATGACCCAGGCTGGCAATGACCTTCTCACCGGCGCCAGCGCAGTGGAGGACGTGGCCAGAAAAGCATCGGAAGTGTCCTCACGTGCTGCCCGACAAGAATACAGCATTAGCTATTCAGGAGAAGTGGAGTACCATCAGCAAGATGAAAGCGAAAGAAAAACCATAAAACTTTCAATCGAAATACTAGTCGATTTATACATTAGAAAAAGTAAATAAATTGTGCCCACATTGGAAAATGTTTATGAAAATATAGAGCGTTTGAAAAACACAGCTGATTGGCTTAGTTCAACTAAGCAAGCGATTATTCATTCCAAATCTGATCAGGCACCGAGTGAATGGAACTGAGCAAGCCAATGATTGGTGGACCTCACGTCTCATAAGGAGCAAGAGGATATGATAAACAATCGATTGGGTTGGCAGTCTCGATGGCATACTGTTCAAGGATCGCGATCGAGCGAATCGCAAGAGGCCCTCCTTATGAAGGAGAGTTTGCGTAGGAGATTGCCTCGAAGAGGACATCAGCGATGTTACAAGGCGCAATCGCTTTCGATCCGTCGTCTGAAACGAAGTCAAAAGCAGCTGAACTGGCTAATGAATTGGAAAGGGTGAAGAAAGACGAAAAATGAAACCGTCTTTTGAAGCGATTTTCAGGTCCTTCAGATGGGCATCGCACCACCAAGCTTCTATCTTCACCGTGGGGATCAATTAAAGGCTTCAATCGGCATAGGGGATGTAGACAATGCGGATCATGTGATGGTTTACACCCCGGGAATAACGTCCACAGTCTCTGATAGCATTATCGGAAAAGGCACAGAATGGGGTAAGGAAACCAAAAACGCCGAAAATGTTCTTAGAGAAGCAAATAAACTTATTAATGATGATTTCAATAAAAATCTAAGAAAATTAGATGAATTCGGTAATACGGTACAGAAAAAGTAAAGTGGCCGCTATTGTTACACTCAGATTATGACGCTCCACAATGGGATAATATTCACACGCCTTCCCACTCGGTATTATCGGAAGAGCAAGCGGAAAAGGCGGGAAGCATATGTCCTCTCTTTACGACGGCATACAAGCCGTGCACAGAAAAGATCCGCACTTAGTTGCAACAGGCCATTCCTATGGATCCACTACTATGGGCAACATGGCTGAGTGGTTCAACGGCTCCCGACGAAGCGATCGGCGTCGGATCTCCCGGTTTGGGAACGAACAGCAGTAGTAAGCTCAATATGTTTCCCGGACATGTATACATTGGCAGTGCGCCGGGAGATATAGTCGCAGGCAGTAGCTGGTTTGGGGACGATCCGTCCTTGAATCCATTTTTCAAGCACTTCAATCTAGGTAGGTGGCGTGGACCTGGCAACCACATATACGAAGGCTCCAGTGGGCATTCCGAGTACATGAGCCCCAACAAGACGTCTACCTACAATATCGCCAGCATACTGGTCGGTAAGGGCATGGCTTCCCCCAGATCCTGAAGGGTAACATTCATGCGTTTCGGGTTTTCGCAGCGAATGCGCATCGCCGTGGCACTGGTCCTGGGCACCATCGTGTTCACGGCGTGCGGCAACGACAGTGAAAAGTACTTCGGCGAGCGGGCCACGCCGAACAGCCTCGAGCCGTTCCCATCGCCCAAGCACGCCGTGAGGCGTTGACTCTCTTGGTCTATCTCTACGACGTTCTCACCAAGGAGTTCGGCCTCGGCGAGTGGACCCGCTTCGAAGGCGGAGAGCAAATACGCACTGCAGCCGTTGACTGTCCTGAGGGCTACACCGCCGAGTCCTACTCCCTGGGAGCCGCCGCCCCGCTCGGGAAGGACAAGTGGGAAGCCGCCGTCAAACGCGTCTACGAGATCGTCAAACCCTATGGCTTCGAGCCTCCCCAGAAAGATCCAAACGCTGACGAAGGACGTTCGGTGACGTTCTACAATCCAAACACCGCAGCTGAAATTAGCTTAGCTTCGAAAAGTCTACCGCCTTACAAGTAGGCTCTGGATGTGCGAAGGGGACGCAGCTCTTCGAGAATTGGCCCGAAGGAGCGGAAGTCGTCCCCCAACGCCTCCGCGGCTCAGGGCGCGCCCTCTACACCATAGACCACGAGATTTGGCCAGACCAAGCACCCGACCCCAACACACCACCGGCACTCCCAGCCCTGCCTCAACAACAGACTAAACCATACACGCCACCATCAGCATAAAAACACGCGAAAATAGGAGAAAACATGTCAACCTTTGTCTTTTCGGATTCCATCGCCAGAAAGCTCGACTCCACCAGCCAGAACGCAACTGACCTCCTCAACAGAATGGCGAGCATCGAAAAAGTGCGCTCCTCCAATGACAAGCTCATAGGCGCCGATCTGGGCGCCCCCGCGGAACGCGCAGCCGACGCCCTGGAGGAAATGCGCATGCTCTTCCCAAAGCGGATCGCCATCTACCAGCGCGGGAGTGCTGGGGGCACAGGCGAACTTCTCCTCGACCGAGGAATCTCGCTCCCAGTGGGTGAAGGGAAAGACGGGGCGGTTCGGCGGATGCGCCCGCTTTGACGGCCCCTGTCCTCGGCGGGCTACTCCGCCTGGGATCGACTCTCGGCCCGTGAAAGGAGGGCGCGGCCGGGCCCGCCGGTTTGAGCTCGCCGGCGCCCTCGGCCTGGCGGCGCCCGCCGGCCGGACGCGCGCATGATCTTTCCAAGGTATTCAACCACATTCCACCCGCCAGGCAGGAGAATCACGGAAGAAGACACATCGTGCCTCTGATCATCGTCGACGTTCAGCCCACCTTCTGCGAAGGCGGTGCCCTGGGCGTCGAAGGCGGCAATGCTCGTTGCCGAGCGGATCGCCGATTTCGTCACGGAGAACGCGGACGAGTACGAGCTCCCTCGTCACCACCCAGGACTGGCACGTCAACCCCGGCTCCCACTTCTCGGACACGCCCGACTTCGTGGACACCTGGGCCCGAGCACGGGGTGGCGGGAACGGCCGAGGCCGAACTGCACGAGGCGATCGCCTGCCCCCTGGACGCCTCGGTGAAGAAGGGAGTACTCGGCGGCCTACTCCGGCGCTTCGAGGGAAAGGACGCGGAGGGGCGAACCCTCGAGGAGATCCTGCGCGCCGCCGGGATCCAGGCCATCGACGTGGTGGGCCTGGCGGAATCCCACTGCGTGAAGGAAACCGCCCTCGACGCTCTGCGCCTGGGCTGGCGCACTCGGGTGCTCTCGGACCTCACCGTCCCCGTGAGTCCCGAAACCGGCGAGGACGCGCGCGCGAGATGGACGAGGCGGGAGTCGAGCAGATCCTCACGGCGTCGGCCTTCGGATTCTCACGAGGAGGGCAGGACGCTCCGATCCCCGGCGACTTCGCGGACGAACCGCACGGCGACGGATCCGGCTTCGCTGGGGGCGAACTGGACGACCTCGGCGACCTTGACGACCCAATAACCTGGATGACTTCGACGGCTTAGACGACAACCTGGACGTCCCAAGCGGAGGCGAGGCGGGCGCCGCCGGCCTCTTCGCGGATGTCGACGGTTTGGCCGACCTGGACGCCGACGACCTGCTCGAGGAGCTCGACGTCCTGGAGGAGCTCGACGACCTTGAGGAGGACGTCGACTTCTCCGACGAGGTCGACGAGGCGGACTTCGACTTCTCCGACATCGACTTCGACCCTGGGGCTCCGGGCAGCCGCCGGCCTCCGGCCTAACGGGCCTGGGCAGCCTGAGAGATAGTCCGCCTGAGTAGCCCGGTCCTCTCTGAGTAGCCCAGTCCTCCCTGAGGAGTCTGGGCGTCCGTCCGCCGGCGAGTCGTCAGCCCGGTGGGTCTCGCCTGCCGAGCTCAGCCAAGCGGAGCCGCGTGTCCATCGTCTCGAGCTGATCTCGCCTGCCGGACCCCAGTCGAGCGGGAGCCCGCGACTGCAGGCCGCGCAGGGCCCGCCGGATCATGCGTCCGCGGTCTGGTCGGGTTCCTCGGATCGGTCCGGTTTCTTCACGTGCTCCCAGTTCGAAGAGCGTGCGCCCCACCCGATCGCGTGGCGGCCCGGAGTCTGAGGCCCGCCTGCTGGAAGACCGCGAGGAATTCGTCGTCTGTGCGGATGCCCCCGCCGCCCAGGGAGAATTCGACGAGGTCGGCCTCGTGAGTCGCAGCCGGTGGCGGCGGTCGGGTCGATACACGCCTTCGAGGAGGAGCAGGATGGCCGCCCTCGGCCAGGGTGGAGGCGGCCGAGCCCAGGACCATCGCGAGCGACTCGTCGTCGTTCGGCGAGCTGAGGTTCGTGAAGAAGATCGCGTCCGGTTTCGACGGCTCGCCGGTTGTCAGCATCGAATGCGTGAACACCGCTTTGACGGCCTCCACGGGGTCGTCCACGAAGACGATGCGCGGGTGGGATCCGCTGCGCTGCTTTTCGTCCTGTTCGTACTCCGACACCATGACGACCACCAGCATGTCCTCGTACACCTCGACGAGGGCCGTGGCGTATTCGATCCTCCCGTTCCCCGACGATGACGTGCAGAGTCGCGTTCGAAGACGGGATCGGCCGCCAGGGAGCGTCGTTGTAGGAGGCCTGCTCGGCCTCCTGAGCGACTTTCTCGGCCAAGATCCGGGGTGATGCTTGGCGCCGTCGCTGAAGGGCGCGCTGAACCAGTGTTCGACGTCATCGTCGCTGCGCTTGCCCGCCACGGCGGGGGCCAGGAGAGAGCATGCCGCCGATCTCCTTGACCACATCCGGATTGCTCAGGCCCAGTGCCTCGGCGATCTCGTTCGTCCTCCAGTTCGCGGCCCAACTCCGTCAGGAGTGTAGGCGACCATGCCCGGCGCGGCGTCCGAGGTGCCGGTCGTCTCCGTCCCGTCCGCGGCTCCCGCCTCGACTGCCCCTCCCGGCCTTGCCTTCACGATCCCGATGCTCTCGAGATAGCGCAGGAGCTTGGGGCCCCAGCCCTGTCGATGCCCAGCCGTTCGGCGATCTGGCGGGCGGTTCGCGGGCCGTCCGCGAGCGCGTCGGCCAATCCGATGGTGGCTGCCACGCGCAAGGCGAAGCCTGGGGAAGATGTCGGCCTTGCGGTAGATGGTCTTGAGTCGGCCGTTCGCCGCATCCGGGCATACGCCGGGCTGGCCCAGCGTCCCGGACCGGCCTCGGGTCTGTGCGCCCCTGATCCGATTCCCCTCGATGCGGAGCGTCGCCAGTATCGCGACACTTCGACGCAGTCCTGGCAGTCCGGCGTCGTTACGCAGCCATCTGCGGATCGACGCGAGGGCGGCGGCTTCGCCGGCGACCCAGACGTACGGCGTCCCGTCCCACCATTCGGCGGAGCGGATGGCGTCGAGGAGCAGCGGGGCGGTGCCGGGCGCGGCTCCTCGCCTGCTGAGCCACGTCAGTCTCGACGCCTTCGGGGATGGCGATCCTGGCGGTGCGAGTCCTCCCCGATCTCCACGAAGACCCGTCCGCGAGCGCCCTCCGGCCATTCCTCCAGCCAGCGTCCGATGGCGGGCAGGGCTGTTTCGTCTCCGGCGGCCAGGGTCCACGCGACGCCTTCGGGTGGCTGGCCGAGGCCTTCGGCCCGACGATCTGGATCTCGTCTCCCCGGGCGCACGCGCTGCACCCACGCGGTTCCGGGCCCGCCAACGCGGCGAACGACGTCGACGTCGACCTCCCCGGCTTCGGCATCCCACCGGCGCACAGTGTAGGCCCTGGAGAGGATGTGCGCGCCGTCGCGGGGCCAGCGGACGACGCCTCTGCCCTGGGTGGGCCGGTCGGTCCCGGGCTGATCGGGCCGGTCGAGGACGACCTCGATCGCGTCGTCGAATCCGTCGGAGCGGAATGCCGCCACGGGATTGCCGTTCGGGGCGATGTGCGCGGCGAGCTGGGGCCGCCCATCGTCACTCGTCTCATCCCCGGGGTCACGTCGGCCACGCGCAGGACTTCCAGGGTCCGTGTCGTGATGCCGTGAGGCGTCGATGGAGCGGCGCAGGCGGGCCATTGCGGGTCCTTTCGATTATCTGGATAGCGGGCGGGGCGTCGGCCTGACGCGTCGGGCGCGGGTCGGAGAGCGCTTGGAGAGCCGGGTACGGCGGGGCAGAAGCCGTGCTGGGTTCGAGGGCGCTCGGATCGGCTGTACGGCGCAGGTGGAACCCGAATCGAGTCTTGCAGTGTCGAGCTCGGAACACAATAGAGGCCGCAGATTGAGACGTTGCGCTGCGGATCGGGAGGGCAGACTTCGCCGATTCCGGCCCGAGTGTTCCGGACTTTCTCAGGTTCGCCACAGGCCCGCCCAAGGTCGGGGAGGTTCCATCGGTGGTCGTCAACCGAATGAAGCGGACACGCCGATAGGGTGAGCCCGATGTGTACGTGACCGTGTCCGCCATCTCTCCGCCCGCGGGGGCGGCCGAAGGGGGTGATACGTGCACGACGAACGGACGCACCGCCGTCCGGGCGGCTTCCCTTCATCGCCCGGTTTCCGGTGGCGGGCGGGAGACGACACGTGGATCGTCTCCCGCCCTTCGCGTTGCGGAGCGCCGAGGCGAGCGCCCACGCCTGCGGCGGGCATCGCAGGCATGGGCATCGGCGGCGCGATAGGACGGAAAGATCCGATAGGCTGAGCGTCGAAGAACGGAGTACCTCGATGACGACAACGCCTCCACCGTCCGCTCGCAGGCCGCCGGCGCAGGACGCCGTCACTCCCCGCCCCAGCCGGATCCCGGCCAGATGCGCGCCGGCCCGGCGTGCGGCTGGTCGTCGCCGACATGGACGGGACCTGCTCGACTCAGCGGTCGCATCCCCGAGGGGTTGTGGCCGCTGCTGGATCGGATGCGCGAACGCGGCGTGGTGTTCGTCCCCGCCAGCGGGCGGCAGCACGCCAGGCTGGCGCGGATGTTCGAGCGGGCGATCGACGGGATGCCGATCATCGCCGACAACGGCAGCTACGTCGTCCTCGACGGTCAGGAGCTGCACTCCACCACGCTGGAACGGGACGGCCGTGGATCTCGTCCACAGGGTCCGGGCCGCCGGCCGCAGGCAGCTCGTCCTGACGGTCAGCGGGAAGCGCTTTCAGCGCTACGTCGAATCGCGCCGACGAAGCTTTCCTCGCCGAGTGCCGCAAGTACTATTCGCGTCTGGAGATCCTGCCCGACTTGCTCGACTTCGACGACGAAGTCCTCAAACTCGCCCTCTTCGATCCCGAGAGCGTCACGAGGTTCGCCGAGCCCCTCATCGCCGATCTGGCGGGCAGCCACCACACGGCGACGTCGGGCCGGTACTGGCTGGACATCGCGGCGAAGGGGACGAATAAGGGCGCGGCCCTGCGCAGGCTGCAGGACCGGCTCGCCGTCCCGCCGGAGCAGACGGCCGCCTTCGGCGACTACCTCAACGACATGGAGATGCTCCAAGCGGCCGGACGTTCCTTCGCCGTGGCCGACGCCCACCCGCAGATCCTCGCCGTCGCGCAGTGCCGCATCCCCTCGTGCGGCCAGGACGTGGTCGACGCAATCGGCAGGCTGCTCGCGCGGGGATGATTTTCGCAAGGCCCGCGGCCCGCACATTACGCAAGCCGTCGGGTGCTCAATTATCCGCGCGGCCTCAAGGAAAAGTCCCGACGTTGTGACCTTTAACGAAACACGTTCTGCGCACAAATCCCGCCATTTTTCGCAACGTCTCCGGCAAAGCGCGCACCCGCGCGGATCGCTGCCGATAAGGCCGCCCTCACATCGAAGGGCCGCCGCGGAGTCAGGGCCTGCCTGCCTTCCCTATACCGGCCATCCATTCGGGCATACCGTGGCTGTATGACATTCGGAGCGCGGCTCGCGGCTCCGCCCCAGACCATCATCGAATACGCATCCATCGCACGGAGGTTTCCATCATGACCAACCAAACTCTCGTCTCGACGTGTGCGACCACCGCCTGCGCCTACAACAACGGAGGCTGCACGGCCTTGGCCGTCACCATCGGCGGCACCGGCGCCAGGCCGACCTGCGCCACTTTCGTCAAGCTCGACGCCCGCGGCGGCCTTCCGGTCGCCAATGGCCGCGTCGGCGCGTGCCAGCGCCTGGAGTGCGTGCACAACAAGGATCTGCGTGCACCGCGCCGGCCATCGATGTCGCCGGCGACACGGCCGAGTGCGCCTCGTTCACCGCTCGCTGACGGGAGCGCCGCCCGGCCGCTCGGGCCGTGGGACGGCATCTCGCGAAACGTGGGCCCCTGATTCAGCCCACGTCGTCGATTCCGGCGCGAGTCCGCACTTGCGCGCCGGAGCTCTTCCATCCGGCCGGGGCCGGAAGCCCGCTGCCGGGCGCGGAGCCTCACCCTCCGGCGTCGAACAGCACGGACAGTTCGAGGGCCAGTTGCGCGCCGGACGCCACGGGCCGTTCTGAAGGGGACGTACGCCGTGGTGGCGTCGTCGTGGCTGACCTTCATCAGGGTGAGCCCGGTCCTGTCCACGTCGAGGCACAGAACCGCCGCCGTCATGTGCTCGCATCCCATCCGAACGGCCTGGCGGGACAGCAGCGCCCCCGGGACCGCTCCCCCGAGGACTCTGCCGAAGAGTGAGTCCAGCCTGCACGGCGGATGCCCGTTCAAGATGTCCATCGCGAGCAGTTCGCCGCCAGGCGCCTCGTAGAGGTCGGTCCCGATCTCGGCCTGCCACATCGCCATGCCGTGCTGTTCGCGGACGTCGTCGAACATCACCGGGGTGACGCCGGCGGCGTCGTGCAGGAGGAATTCCCACTGGTGGAGTAGCGGGCGAGCCGGCCTCCGGGCGCGACGGCTACCTCAGGACCCGCTCCGGCAGGCTGCCGGACACCAGAGCTCTCAGCGGTCTCGGCGGCGCCGAGCCATTCGAGCCTTCCGAGCGCGTGCGCGGCCGAGGCGACGATCTGAATCGCCGGATCGGAGGCCTCCTTCTCTATGGACAACCGGGCGTCCATGCCCCTCGCCTCCCCGGGGGCCAGGTGTTCGCTCAGTTCGCCTTCCGCGGTCGCGACGACTATTTCGCCTTCGGAGGTCAGCCCATGGGCGAGCGCGGCGAGCGTCAGCATGGGATCCTCTCGATACGCGACGAGACCCGCCTGCCCCGCGCCGGCCAGCAGACGGTGGACGCAGGAACGGCTGCGCGCCCGCCAGGTCTGGGCCGCGATCGCCTCGCGATTGGGGTAGAGCGATAGATCAGGGTTCACGGTCGATGCCCTCCACGTATGGGTCCAATGCGGTTAGGCATCCTCACTCGAACCGTATTTGTGAAGTCCTCACCGGCGAATCGACTGGCGGCCTCATGCGGTTCGCTCTCCTCATGCCGCACAAGGCGGCCGGCCCTTTGCCACCGCAGCCGCCCTGCTCAGCGCGGCCGCCGCGCGCACCGAAGCCTCGGCATCCCGAACGTCCCTTCTCCGCACGGCGGCCTCGTAGAGGTCTTTGGTTCGCGTGCCGGTCCGTCCGGCCACGCGCAGCGGCGTCTTTGAGGCGGAGTCCGGCGTCGGCAGGGCGAGGACCTCAGCCGCAGCGGCGTCGGCGTCCGCTTCAGCCGCCGCCCGCCCTGCGACGACCACGCGACCTCCCGAGGACTTCGCCGTCGAAGCGTTCGGCGAGCTCTCCCAGGGTGCCTCGCACGACATCCTCGTGGGTTTTCGCGAGCTCCCTGCATACGCAGGCGCGGCGTGCGGAGCCGAGGCCTCGCGCAGCGCCCGCAGGAGAGCGCCAGTCGCCGGGGCGACTCGAAGACCATCGTCCGTCTCCCCGACCAGCTCCCCGATCGCCCGGCGGAGGTCGCCGGGTCTGCGGGGGAGGAATCGCTTCGAGCGAAGCGGTCGCTGGCCGGGCCGGAAGCCACGAGCCGTCAACTGGCCGACGGTCCGGGAACCACCGTCACGGCGATTCCCGCTTCGGCGGCTCCTGGCCGACGAGCCTGTACCCCGGATCCGACACCGAGGGCATTCCCGCGTCCGTGACGACGATCACCTTCCGTCCCGTCGCGGCCAGTTCCAGAAGGTAGCCCGCGCTGATCCTCGTTGACGCTCGTGATGAAGGAGAGGACCCTGCCTCGCGGGCACCAAGCCGGGCGGCGGCCGGCCGGCGCGCGCGCAGAAGGCGACGCGATGTCCTCGGCGGCTATCACGTCGGCCTTCTCGAGTTCCTCCCTCAAGCGCGGCGAGGCGTCGTCGTCGTTGCCGATGGATGGCGGCGAGAACGATCCCGCGGGTGCGCCAATCCCGCACTATGCCAGACTACTGCCCACGGCGTCCGAAGGCAACAACCCGCATTCGAGCACGGTAGACTCGCCCCCGTGGTGGCAACCAGCCAAAACCCAGCGGATCCATTGACCGTTCCCGGAGACGCCAGCGCCAGCAAGCCTCGCGGATACGCCCGAGCGCTCTCTCGCGAATGGCGGTCCGACGCTCGCACAAAACCTCGCCATCACGCGCGGCGGCGAGGACAGACCTTCCCCTCCAGCTGTCCGCGCAGGCCGACGTCTACGAGAGACGCTGCGCGGAAGACTCCGGGCTGCTGCCGAGGGCGATCCGATTGCAGTGCGAGATCCGGCGGCAGCGCGCTGGATCGCCACCGCTATCGCGGCGGTCATCGCGCCTTCGTCCGCCCGCCTGGAACCTCAATCGTCCGCGGGCCATCGTCTTCCGGCGAAACCTGTACCTCGAGGGCGTTCTCACTCCTGACCAGAGGATACGAGGGGCCGATGGACGGGCGGCGACAAGACCAGCGACCTCTTCGTCGAGGGCGACTATTCGGTGCTCACGAGAGCGATCCCGACAGAGTCGTCCACGTTCGGCAAGTGGATCGCGCGGTCGGGCGGCGCCTGTTCCGGAACCGACAGCAGGGTGGAGCTGGCGCTACTCCACAGCCTGTCATCGCGTGCTCACGGTGATCCCTCGTCGCCCGTATAGCCATGCGCATGTTTCCGCTCCCGATCCTGACCGGCTTCGCGGGCGTCGCGATCGCCCTCGACGGGATGCGGGATCCTGTCTGCTGCACGGGATCCTCGACAACGTCCTGCGAGTTTCTTTCGCGCTTTATGGGATTCTGGGCCATTCTCGCGGGACCGAGAACGACACGCCGGGCGACTCGCCCACACGGGTGGCACACGGCCGGTTCGAGGGACGCGAGCACGCGCGGACGGTCACCGCCTCGGAGCTCGGGTTTCGACGGACGCGCCCGCCGACGGTCGACCCGTGGGGGCCCGGCCACTTCGACGCGCCCGTGGCTGGTCCTGGCCGGAGTCCTGCTCGGCCTGACGTGCGCCGTGAAGTGGTCGGGGATCTACGCACTCGCGGTCTTCGGCCTCCTCACGCTGGCTTTGGGGGCCGCATCCCGCAAGATCGCCGGAGTCCCGCTGTGGTTCGGCGGGGCGACCCTTCCGCAACAGCATCCCCGCATTCATCCAGCTGGTGCCCGTCGCGCTCGTCGCCTATCTGGCAGGATGGACCTCCTGGTTCCTCAACCCTCATTCGTGGGGGCGCAACTGGGTCGCCGAGGCCAGGAAGACGGGAGAGGATCTGCCGCTCTCGTGGGCCCCCGACATCGTCAACTCCCAGCCATCCACTATCCTGGGACATGTGGTCGTTCCACCACTCCCTGTCCGGGCACCACCAGTCTTAGGCGTGAGTGGATCTTCAGGGCGTCCGTCAATTTCTGGGAGGAAAGGCGCTCCCCCACTGCGGCGCATCCAAAGTGATTCAGGCCATCGTCCGCATCAGCAACGTCGGTGTCTGGTGGTTGGCGATCGTCGGCCTGGTCATCGTTCTCATCGCCGCGATATTCCGGGCCGATTGGCGGTCCTGGGCCATACTCCGCCGGGTACGCCGGGCTGTGGATGCGCTTAGCTTCTCTACACGAATCGGACGATCTTCCAGTTCTACGCCGTCCCGCCTTCCTCCCCTACACCGTGCTCGCGCTGACGTTCGGCGTGGCGGCAGCATCCCAACTCCTCGGGCCGGCGCGAACGCGTCTGCAGCCGCAGTCGGCCCTCAAGGGCGCGGCCTCCTTCGTCCCCGAGCCGCTGCGGGTCGCCTCCAAGAGCTGGCGCAGCAGGGCTCAGAAGATCTGGCGCGGCAGAAGGGTCCACGAGGGAGCAGCCGGGCGCGCGCGGGAAAACGCGCCGTGCCAGGCCCGGCGGCCGATCACGCTCCCGAGCTCTTGGAGCACCATGGGAGATTTCTGACGACTCCGGGATTCACCAGGCGTTTCCCCAATTTCCATCGTTTCCTCGACAACCTCTTCGACGACGGCCCGAACGGCAGCAGCTCGGCTCCCCAGACCGGCTCACTCCCGAGCCAGGCCCGCGTCGTCACGACCTCACGCGGGCACCGCCGCCTCCCTCTCCGTCGTTCGAGGCGCCGGCCAGCGAATCCTCCGCCGTCCAGGCTGCCGCGGAAGCATCCGAGGAGAAAGAGGAGGCCTTCGAAGGCAGACGCCAGGGATCTGAGGGAAGGGATGTCAGGCGGCGTCTGACGAGGCTTCACCATCCACGCTCCTGAAAAGAGGTCCGCATCCTCCCGCAGAAGAAGAATCGAAGAGTCCGCTCCACTGAAGAAGGCGAAGGCAAGCGGAGGAGGAAGCCGAAGGGCCATTCCAGTCAGCGGGCGACCGGGCCGGGCTTCGTCGCCGAGTGACCCGCCGGTTCCAGCGATTTCAGGTCCCTGCTGCGGTCACCTGCCGGCTCCCGCATCCGGCGACCCGCAAACCTCGATGCCCGAAGGCGCCGCGTGATCCCATCCTGCGGAGTCAGCCTTCCCACAGGCCCCGTGCCGGAAGCTCGCCCGTCGCCACGCCCGGCGGTCTCCAGCTCTCTCCACGCAACGGTTTCCCTCCCCCTGTGCCCTTCTCAAGCCCTCGGCAGCCAGACTGGCGGCGCAGAAGAGGGAGCAGGCGGCTCCGCATGGTGGATGCCGAGGAAACCGCGGCACAGCCGTCGTGGATCGTGCTCAGGTGGTCGGGCGTCATCATCGCCGCCGCCGTTTTCTGGTATCCGCTGTGGACGGGGCGCACCATCACCTACGACTTCTGGCGGCTCCACATGTGGTTCAGGCTGGATCTGGGCTCTACGGCCGCCCTCCGGAGCCTTCCACCGCCTTTCCCGCCCGAGCCCGGCCCCTCACTGCCTCCTCACCCGATTCCACTTACAAGCCGTTCAGGCATTTCACCCAATCTGCGTCCCGTTTCCCTCTGTTCCATAGAGGGATGCAAAGGATCAGTAGTGATCTCCTTCGGAGGACAACGTAAAGACGACAACAATCAGCAGACCGACAGCCTGGCTGGCGGAACAGCCTGTGTGGCGGGCAAATCTCCGCAGGGCACGGCGCTCCCGGAAACGCCGACGGTGCAGTGCACACCTCAGGCGTTCCGGCAACGGAGGAGCTGAGCACCGCCCTTCCCACCCACCGCTGCGGGCACGCTCCCGGACAGCTCCGGCCACGACTGGCCCGGCCGTTCCACCGGGGCACGCCGATGACGGGTGCGGTGGCGGGCACGGAAACAGCCGCGCGGTGGTCCGCCCGCATAGTGGCGGCAACCGGCGCTACCCAAATTGTCGTGCTCAGAGGCCTCCTGGGCGGCGGGATCTCTATGGCAGTCGGCGACGGCCACGGCGGGCATTCCCATTGCAGGCCGGGCCACGGTCACTATGACTTCGGCGACGGCAGAATGCGCAACCTCCGTGAGCAGATGCGGGGAACGGCGGCAGCAGGATACTGAGCGCCGTCGGACCGGTCGGAAGCAACCCTGACGGCGATTCGGGCGGGAAACAGCTCAGGCAAGAACAACAACGGATCGAACAAGAACGGTTCGGAATCAGAACAGCGCTCGAACCAGAACAACTAATTCCGGTCAGGCGGAAACGGCTCCGGGCAGAGCAGCAGCAGGTCCGGGAAACGACGGTCAGTTCAACGCCTCCAATTCGACGGCGAACTGATCCGATCGCGGCCCGGTGCAGAGCTGCCAGCCGCGCTTCGATGAGCAGCGCCTGCGCGAGCGGCGCTCGCCGAGGCGGCGAAAGGATCATAGCCCCGCCTCCGGACGCGCGCCGTCAGGCGAGCGGCGCGTCAACTGCGCGGGCGGAAACCCGCCCGTGACTTTCGATAAATACGCCACCGCATGGCGCGAATGCGATACCGTCGTGGGGTTAGCCAGGCGGGATGCGGTATCGAAAGGGTCTCCGGGCTTTCCCAGGAAAGTTCAGGTTTCCGTTCTGATTGCACGCGTGGAATCTACATATCGACTTCGACATTGAAACGTCCCAGGAGGACAAGGTGACTGATAGCTACAACCCCCGGAACGGGTGGGGGAACAGGCACGAATCCAGGCTCCGGCGATACGCGGAACAGCCCGGAGCCCTCCTCTTCCTTTACTACCCGACCGGCCAGAACTCGGGAGGAAGCGGTCAGAGGAACAGTCCCGACAGGTGGCGGCCGAGCTGGCCGGGCCAGGCAGACGACAGCGAGAGGTCAGGCGCGCGCCCCGGCGGAACGGAGGCGTTAAGTCCCTTCTCCCCGTTCGCCGCCAGGCCGGACAGCACGAGTGCGTACGCCTCAGGCAGCCCCACGGCGTCGTTCATGCCCGCGGAATCGACGGCCCAGGAGGCGGTGGGGCACACCGGTGGGCAGACGCTGACGTCGGGGCGGTCGCAAGGCGTTTCTTTGAATCCACGTTCCCTCGAGGGGCGCACTCCGGTTCGCCTTCGACGCCAACGCCAGCGTCAAACCGGGAAGCAGAGGTCGTGGACCACGCCACGCCCTCGCGGCTGCCACGATGGCGGGCATGCTCACCGGGCTGATCGGCGGCGGCTGGCTGGCAGCGACCAATTCATAGCGCCTCCGTGCAAGAGCAGAAGGAACGCCGAGGCGACGATTCCTCAACGCCCAACGCTCGGACTCGCAGAGGCCCCGGGGCAGAGAACCTGCAGTGCAGCAAGGGCAAACCGGTCCAAATCAACTCAGGCGTCATGCTGATCAACTCGCGCTTCGACAACTTGGCGAAGGCGCCGGAACAGGATGGTCGTCGACAAATCAGGGATGTTGACCAACTACCACGTCGTGCAGCTCGAGCAAAGTCAAGGTCACCGATCTGCTGGTGGAGCCAAGTACACGGCGACGGTCGTCAGGCACAACGCCGCGCGATGTGGCAGATTTCTGAAAATCGACGATCCGCCAAAGCTCCAGAAACCGTCAAGATCTCTTCGAAGCAGATCAAGAAGGACGATTCGGTCACGGCCATCGAAACGGCTCCGGCCGAAATTTACTGACCGCGCTCGACGGCTGGTGACCGAGCACCAACGTGACGATCAACGCCAGGACAGCCTCAACGAGAACGTCGACGAAGCTGACGGGCCTCATCCAGACCGACGCCGACGTCGTCAAACTACTCCGGAGGGCCGCTGATGAACTCTCCAAGGGGCGAGGTGATCCGGCCTGACGATACACCGCTTCGACGGGCGAAGAGCTCGGCCGAAGTCAGCAACCGCGGTTCCATCAAAGACGCGATGGACATCGTCAACAAGGTGAGATCGGGCAGGGCGGCGACGGCGCCGTCATCGGCCACTACAACGCGGCGTTGGGCGTCGATCACGCGAACAGGGCGTCCAACGACCAGGGCATCTCGAAGGGCGTCAGAGTGCGGGAAGTGATCTCGGGTTCCGGCGCCGAGAAGGCCGGGATCGAGGTCGGCGACGTCATCACCCACATCAACGGCGAGAGGTCAGCAAGGCCTCCGATCTCTCGGACAGGTGCAGAATCACAAGATGGGCGGAGGTGACCCTCGCGATCGTCCGTCGGACGGCTCGCAGACGGACGTGAAGGTGAAGCTCGGCGAGTCAGGCGTGAACTGACGGATCGCCGAGGGCGGCCAGGCGCATCGGTCACGACGATACCCGCAGGGGCGGCCGGAAAATCCGGCCGCCCGTTCCATCCCGCCCCATATAGTGTGTGGGGTGCGATGACCGACGGGAAGGGACGAGCGATTATGGCACACAGTCATTCTTTCATCAACGCCAGCCAGAGGCAATGACGGGAACACGGTCGGTACGCGCAGAGCGCTCTTGGATAGCCTCGACACCAGGTACATCGACCTCGTCGACTACAGGATGGGGTTCTTCGGCCAGGATTTCGCCGACGACCAGTTCGAGAGTCTTCAGAAGATGGTGGAATCCGACACGATCGTCCTCAGTTCGCCCGTCTATTCCGGAGACGATGAGCGCGGCTGCGTCTCTCCTCCGAGCGCTGGAGACCCGCCCACAGGACGACGCCCGCGGAGCGGGCGCTTCGCGTTCTTCATTCAAACTACGACTGAAGCGTTGACGGTCGAGTCGGCCGTGGCGTCCGTGGAAAACGTGGTCGCCCCGCTGGGGATGCGCCTGATCGGCACCGCCAGCGCGGCATAGTCGAGCTAGCCCGGCGACCAATGAGGCGCCCAGATCCGCGGATTGAATCATCGCCGAGCATTCGGCCGTATAAATTCTCACCATGACGCCGCCAGCAGCCTCCTCATAATTCGCCGCAGTTTCAAGCGTCGACGGGCGCTCCGTGCCGGCTATGCTCCGGCCGTGGATCCGGCGTCGTCGTGATCGGTGCGGGCATCAGCGATCGCGGCCTGGCAGCTTCGGAAGAAACCGGCGTGCGGGTGACCGTGCTGGAGAGATCGGACCGGATCGGCGGACGATTCCACTCCATTGAGCTCAGCGGCTGCAGAGTGGAGCCGGCGCGAACTTCACTCTCGGCGGCCTACCGGGTCGTTCCTTCCTGGCTGGAGCTGGCCCAGCCGTTCCTCTGCAGGCCGGTCTCTGCGAAATCCGCGATCGCCACGGCGGCGGATCTACAGCTTCCGCACCGACAGGCCGACGTCCGCGGTCGGGTCGAGCCTCCTGCCATCGGAACGTCACTCGGGCAGCTGCGGTCTCCTTCGTTCACAGCGGCGCGTTCTCGGGGGCGCGGCACACTCGACCCGCTCGACTGGCTGGACCTCGACCGGATGACAGCCGAAGACTGGACCAGAGTCGGCCTCGCCCAGCTCGCCGAGCGCAGCATATACCCATTCCAGCTTCGCCAGGACGCTCGCACCGTCTCACAGCGGCGATCGGCGCCATAGCCGCCCGCTTCAGCAACCGGACGTACTCACCATTCCGGAGGAGCTCAGGCTCACCGACGCCCTGGCCTCCAGTTGGACGTGCGGACCAGCACCACCGTCGCGCCGTGGAGAGGACGCCGCTTCGGGGTGGCGGCGCACAGTTCAGGGTCTTCGCGCCGAGGCCGCGATGTGGCCAATCACCCCGGATCTGCCCGCCGTCATGGATACCGCCCGGAGGAAGCGGTGTCTGCGGTAACCTGCACAGCACGGGACACTCATGCTGGGGATGGCGCGGCGTTTGCACGAGACGAACTCGCGCCGGCGCTTACGGCGTTCTCATGCATCCGGACGACGGACCGCTCGCGGCGCTCCGTGGCGAGCCGCGCAGGCGACACGCCGCGGGCGCAGGACGTCGTGACGTGTATTCGCCGGGGACGCCCGCGCCCTGTCCGGCGGGCTGACTCCGGATCGTGGATCGGCCCGCCGAGCCCCTGCTCGTCTGAGACCGCAGCTTTCCGGCGCTTTCGCACCAGCCCGGAGGCCTCGGCCACCGTCATCAGGATTCCCATGCCATACCGACCACGCCGCCAGGGGCAGCTCGCCGCGATCGACGCCTACCGTGAACGCGCGCAGACCGGCATCGTTCTGGCGGGCGACTGCCTGGCGTAGCCGTGGTCCGGCAAAGCGGCAACCGGGCGGTGGGCGGCCGGGCGCGTGCGGCCGTGATCGACCGCCCTGGATCCCTCCCGGTCGATCGGCCCGCGCGCCACCTCCGGCGTAAACGCCGCCCATTTCACCGCCGCGGGTTGCCGACGACCTTCACCCGTGGGGTTGCCGACGATGCCGATTCCGCGGGGATGAATGCCCGTGCGGTCCGCCGGGCGTCTCCCTAACTTCACGCCTACGTTCAAACGTCGTGGCGCCCATCGGCCGGGAAAGGGCGGGAGGTCCGGGATGATCAGGGTATCCGGTCTAACCAGGGGTATGGGAAGTGACGGCCGTCGACGGAAGACTTTCCTTCGCGGTCACGGACGGCGAGGCTCTTCGTACTTCCTGGGGAGACGAACGGCGCGAAGCAGAGACGACGACCATCTCCTGTATGTGATCACCCTTCTGCCCTTCGAGAGGCGACGCATCGCCCTCGACGGTCTGGACGTGCGCACCGACGCGTACCGCATCCGCTCGCCGGATCGGCGTCGTCTTCCAGCAATCGCTTCTCGACCCCCGCCTGAGCGTGGACGAAACCTTACTCGAACTCAAGGCCGACGTCTACGGCATCCCCCGATCGCGCATCGACGAGACTCGCCGAGCTCGTCGAAACCTGCGAATCTCCGCGACCGGCGTTGCGGCGTGCTCTCCGGCGGCCGAGAAGCGCCGCGTGGACATCGCCGGGCGCTGCTCCAACCATCCGTGCAACTCTTCCTGGACAGGCCGACCACGGGCTTGGACCCGCACAGCCGCAGAACGGGTGTGGAACACGATCAGTGGCCTGCGAGACGATCTCCCGGCCTCACCGTCGTCCTGACGACTCACCACACATGCAGGAGACGGAGTCCGCCGGTCGTGTCACCGACATCGATCGCGGCGTCCGATCGCCGATGGAACATCGAGCTTCAGGCTCGCCACTCCTCGGCTGCTCGTCAAACCGCATGCGACGGCCGCCGCTAGCGGGTCGTTTCGGCGATCCGCAGTGCTCATACTTCGGAAGCCAGCCGTATGACGGGGAGGCGCCGATTTCACGCAACGATCGATTCGGCGGCAGGGCTGGACATCCTCATGAGCCTGGGGCGACGCCGTCCGAGGACTTCCAGGTGATCCAGGGATCGATGGACGACGTGTTCCCTGAACCTCACTGTGTAGGCGAAAGGAAGACGCAAGTGAGGGATCGTCCTCTCCCTGGTGGTAGCGGAGATCTGCGGATATACCGCCGCGACGGGGCGGGAGTCCTCCCTCTCCCTCCTGTGGCGGCGTTGATGCTCCTGCTCATCTACGCCCTGTTCCTCGCGCGCGATCGGGTTTGCCGGCAGCCTCGAGGCGAAACTGCCCTCGGCTGCCTCGGAGGACGTGGGCTGCGAAATCGCCTCGATGGGTGTTCGGGGGCATCGTCATGATCTTTACATGCGTGACGACGGGTCTGGGGGCGCTCGGCGCCCTATGTGGATCTGATCGGGCGACCGGACGTTTCAAGGAGTTCCGCGTCTCTGCCCATGCGGCGGCATCGGCTCATTCTCGAGCTACCAGCTCGGCGGTCGTGGTCTCGCTCGTCGCGGCGGCTCGTCGTCTCGGCGGTCAGGGCGGCCGTCGTCAAACTGACCTGCAACGACATCCCCGGCTCGCGAGCTTCTATTGACAGCAGCAAGCTGCGTGGTCCCTGTTCGCCTTCGCCTTCTCACGGCGATCTCGTCGTTCGTCATCACGTTCCATCAGCTCGCGCAGTGAGCTTCACCGCCCTTTCGACCATCGTGGGACGCTTTTGGGGTTCCTCGCGGGCGCAGCCTGCACCGGTGAGCTGCCGCGCTTATCCGGCACGGTCGTGAACGGGATCAACGTCTTGCCCATTCGCCGGCCGTCGTGCTTCTTCGCGAACCACTCGCCGGCGATGCCCTCGACTCAGTTGACCGGCGGTGTCCAGCAGGCCCGCGAAAGCATCGGCGAATACTGCGGCTTCACTCTGGACATCGGCGGCACGAGTGTCTCACGCCCTGGATCCTCGCCGCTTTCGTCGGCCTGACGGTTGTCTTCACGGCGCTCGGCGCCTACCGGATCAGGAAGACGATCAGTGAGACTCGCCCATTCGAGGCGGTGGGCCGTTTCCTGGGTTGCGGTATTCCCCCAGCAGTCATGAAAATGATACTGCAGCATTACTGGAAGCTGAGGGCGGTTCATATAGTGGTTCAGGTAGACTTCTGTGTTGGAGGCAATGACACTGGGATCTATGCCTATGTTCGCAAGCACTATATGGAGGAACCATGGATCAGGCGCCATCCCCACACGCGAACTTCGCCGACTCTTCCGGCCACTGAGAAACCGGCGGCCTCGCGGCAAGCACGGTCTACCGGCGCCGCCTCCGGTCAACGAGGCGGCTGCACCCGCCCTCTCGAGATCGCTGACGACGGACGCAGTTCTACAGGCCGGCCGTCCAGCAGGCGTCGATCCGGCAAGAGGAAGGTCCGCAAGGCCGACGGCAGGCGGAGGGCCTCCCGGCGGGGAACGACACTCCCAATCCCCTCAGTGGAGCAAGGCCACGACACGGACCAGCCGAAGAGTCCAAGCCAGAGGACATGGTCCTCTTGGTCTGTGCGACGGGCGGTCCCGGATCATCACCGGCGTCCCTACTGGGGATCGGATCTTCATCCTTGCCCTCTTAAACATCCTCTCCATCGAGGACGTCCCTTCGACGTCGGCCTTGTACCCGGCGATATTGGTCGCCAGGAGCTCGTCTTCGCACTCACCATATCAGGACTATCACCTATATTGTCCGGCATCTTAGCCGTTATTGCTGACCTACTCATCAACGTAACTCCCGGAAAATCTATTTTACATCGCATCGATAACAACTAGTATCATTCCCATCATCATTATATGGTCTGGTCACCGTCTACTAGGTTGTATTTTTGCAATTTTATACATTTCAATCGAAATATACCTCTCAAAACTGTTTATAATAGATGACAGCGTCGTCATTCAAAATTCAATCATTAATACCGCTTTCCCTACTCTCTTCCTCCTACTAGGGGAGCTCCTTCTGCGACAGAGCCTGGCCAACGATTCACTCGAGGCCCGGCGCCAAGCGGAACTTGCGGAGCAGCGCCGCGCGATCGCCAGGGAGCTTCACGACACAGCCGTCTACTCCACCACGATGCTCGTCCTGCGGGCCGGGCGCAAACTGCAGACGGGCAAGGGGCGGATCTATCGGAGGATCTCGACTTCGTAGCCCGCACGGGGCGCGGCCACATCCATCTGCGGAACATACTCGAAGTCTGCGGGTCTCGGACAAGGTCGAACTGTCGGCTCCCGGGTCGATCGCCGACCGCTTCACCATCATCGATTCGCCGCCTGAAAAGGTGATCGAGGCGCAGATCGCCAAGGTACGCGCCGCCGGGATCGATGTCAATGCGGCCATCGAGGGAGACCTTTCCTCCCTGCCCGAGATCATTTCCGTTACACTTTCCCGTGTGGTGACGGAATCGTGCTCGAACATCGTCAAGCACGCCGCGCATGAGGCTCCGGCGACTATCATGGTCGAAGTCCAAGATGAGAGCGTGGACGCCATCTTCATCAACGCCATTTCGGAGGATTCTCTAGAATCGGAGGTGCCTCGGCGGCGGACGCCGTCGAGCAGAACTCCAGGCAGGCCTCGGTCTGGGCCTCATCGGCCAGAGGGAGCGCGTCGAAGCCCTGGGCGGCACTATCGAGTTTTCCCAGAGGGAAGACACGTGGATCGTCCGCGCGTCGATCTCCGTACACAGATGAAACACTGACTAGAAGGGCATAAGGGTGAATCAGCGTAGGCAGACCCCAAGAGCGGGACGGGGCAAGCCGCAGCATTCCGGCAAGTCCGCGTCCTGGATGGGCGGAACGGATAGCGGCCAGGGCGCCCCTGCGCGCGGCGGGCCGATCAGGATCGCCGTTGTCGATGACGACAACGCCGTTCTCCAGTCCCTGACGGCATACCTCGCCACCGCGCCGGACATCAAGCTCAGTCGGCATGGGCACAACGGGTTTCGAAGCGGTGCGCCTGGCGACCAAGCACCATCCGGACATCCTCATGACCGACGTGAGAATGCCGATCATGGACGGAATCTCCGCCGTGGAGCAGGTAAGGCTCCTGGCCCCCGACGTCAAGGTAGTCCTGTTGACCGTTCACGACGATGACGAGGCCATGCTCGCCGGCCTCCAGGCCGCGCCTCAACTTCCTTTTGAAGAACACATCGCCGGAAGATCTCGTGGGCGGCCTGCGGCAGGTCGCGGCGGGCGGAACCGTCGTCTCACCGGGCCCGACAGGACGCCTCGTGAAAAACTACCTCGTTCCCCTACCGCCCGAACCCTCACCGGACATCCCAGCTCCAAGCGCGAAATGGACGTGCTGGAACTGCTGTGCCAGAGCCTATTCGAACGCCGAGATCGCCCAAGCTCTACGTCCAGGAATCGACGGTGAAGTCCATCTCTCCTCGATCATGTCAAGCTCAGGTCAACAGCCGACTGAAGGTGGTTGTGCGGGCCTACGAGCTGGGCCTCGTCCGCTCTAAACGGCTCGCACTGTGCGCGGGTCCCGGGGCGCACTCGCGGTGCTCAATGAGCCGAGCCCCTCGTCTCAGGCCCGGAGGGTCCTGCGCTGACGCCCCAAGGCGGGTATCCTTGAGTCACGGAGCGCAGCCGACGCTGATCGGCGTCACATTTCAGTGATCGCCGAATTCTCCTACTTTTGGGGAGTTCATTTCAGGATGAGCTTCGCTAATGTATTCATTGTCCAAACAGGAGGTTGCACGGATGAAGAAACTAGGACTTGTCGCTGCGGTTAGCATGGCGGCGAGCGCGGTGGTTCTTCCTAACGCGATGGCGTCTGACGATGTTTCGTCAAACTTTTCGCTTTCCGCCTCATCCGCCAGCGAAGGGTCGGCTCTGAGAGTCGCTCATAGCGATCAGACGGATAAAGAAAGATTTGATTGCTACCTCTTTAAGTATCACGGCTTCGCTCCATGGAAAATATGCGGTGGACGCTTCTACTTCTTCAAATAAACGTTCGTGACGAAGACAACTGAATAGACAGGTAGTGAACCTCTGGTCGGTTCAGACTCATAAAGCGCTCACCTCAGCGCCGGGTGATCCGGAAATGGGACTGCCCTCGGGTGGCTATGGAGTGAAACCGCCAGCAGATGTCTTCGTCCTGCCGAGGCGCATGTTCAATGAGTATACATGCGACACTGGGGCCCCAGGTGATGCGTGACACCCGGGCCCATCACCTCTCTTCCGTGGATGCCGCGGGCATCCCGATGGAGCTTCCCGAGACGCTCCAACCTCCTCAAGATGCCCTCATCCCTTGGCGGCCGCCTCCTGCAGCACGTCGCGCAGCACCAGAGCGTGGTTGTGTTGCGTATCGCGTGCAGCGTAGAGGAGGGTAACGCGCTCCTGGCCCCCGGTTCTGCGCAAAAAGTCCTCAACGGCCTCGGACGCCGACAGTTCCTCGCGATAGCGGGCGGCGAACTCCTCCCGTCTGGCGTCGGGTCCTGGTGAGTACTCAGGAACGCAGCTCAGCGCTGGGGCGAGGTCCCTAGCCCATTCGTCGATCGCAGCCTTGTCGCTTCCGCATGCCGCGAGGCCAGAGCCTATCGACCAAAGGCCCTGTAGCCGTCGTCCGGATCGGGCTGTTCGTACACTCTCTTGACAACGAACTCCATTCCTCCAGAATAGACCTCCGAGATGGGATGGCAGGCGATTTCGACGCCCAGCGGCCGGCTCCAGCCCCGCACTCGGCGAATTCAGCGTCGATGCGGACGATGAGCTCACGATGAGCACTTTCGCCCCTGTCCAAGGGAAAGCCGGACCTTAAACTCGAGGGTAATGACGGCGGTGCCGCCGCTTCTCAATCGACAATCGAATGCGGGTGAGACACCTCATGGAAGAGAGCATCCGTCGGCGAGCTTCCTTCCTACACGCCCGGGGAGGAGAGCTCATCATACGGAACAAGCGAGAATCCCGGTCGGCGTCCAAAGCCGCGCAACGAAGTGGACGCCGCGGAAAGTCGCCCTCTGGATCGTCATCACGGCTCTGGGTGTCCTCGGCTGGACGATGTTGGCCCGTCGTCCGGGGCGAGGAGGTCAACACGATCTGGTTCGTGGTGACCGCACTGTGCACGTACACGATCGCCTACCGGTTCTACGCCCTGTACGTGCAGCGCAGGATCATGCGCCCGGACGACTCCAACGCCACGCCCGCCGAACGGATCAACAACGGCAAGGACTTCGACCCGACCAACCGCGTCGTCCTCTACGGCCACCACTTCGCGGCCATCGCGGGCGCCGGCCCGCTCGTCGGCCCCGTACTCGCCGCCCAGATGGGGTACCTCCCCAGCACGCTGTGGATCATCCTCGGCGTATGCGTGGCCGGGGCGATCCAGGACATGCTCGTCCTCTTCTTCTCCATGCGCCGCGGCGGACGCTCACTCGGGCAGATGGCCACCGACGAGATCAGGAAGATCGGCGGAACGGTGGCCACCGTCATCGTGCTCGTCATGCTCATGATCGTCCTGGCGGTACTGGCCATGGTGTGCGTCAACGCGCTGGCGGCCTCCCCATGGGGCGTCTTCTCCGTGGGATGCACCATCCCGATCGCCATCTTCATGGGCATCTGGCTGCGGTACGTGCAACCGGGCAAGATCACGCAGGTCTCGGTCGTCGGCTGCACCATGCTCATCATCGTGATCATCGCCGGCCGCTGGGTCGCGGAATCCGATTTCGGCAAGGAGTACCTGCACCTGTCCCAGACCACGCTTGTGTGGGCGATGATCGTCTACGGTTTCTTCGCCGCCGTCCTTCCGGTGTGGGTGCTGCTGACGCCGCGGGACTACCTGTCGACCTTCATGAAGATCGGGACGATCGTGGTTCTGGCGCTCAGGATCGTCGTCGTCCGGCCCCTGGTGGAGATGCCCGCCGTCACTGAGTTCGCCTCCAATACGAAGGGGCCCGTCTTCGCCGGCACGCTCTTCCCGTTCCTCTTCATCACCGTCGCCTGCGGGGCCCTCTCGGGCATGCACGCAATGGTCTCCTCGGGAACGACCCCGAAGATGGTGCAGAAGGGTCCCAGGTCACGATGATCGGCTACGAGGGCATGCTCATGGAGATCCTTCGTGGCGATCATGGCGCTGGCGGCCGCGGCCTCCCTCAACCAGGGGATCTATTTCGGCATAGAACACTCCCGAGGCCAGCGTCGACCAGCTAGCGGGCACTTCCGTCACACAGTCCACCAAGGATCGCGAGGTCATCACATCCCAGGCCGTGCGCGAGTCTCGGCGTGACCACCACGAGGGCGAGGAAGATCGAGCCCCGGTGGGAGTCGATGGGACAAGCAGGGGCAGGAGAAACTTTTGAGGGGGCCGGGGCCCTCAAAGCAGGTCGCCGACGACGTCGGCGAGCCGTCGTCGTCTCGCGAACGGGCGGCGCCCCGACCCTCGCCGTCGGCCATTGCGCATCCTCCACCAGGTCGGAGGCCGGATGATGGGCTTCTGGTACCACTTCGCCATCATGTTCGAGGCTCTGTTCATCCTCTCCGCCGTCGACGCGGTCACCCGTGGCGCGCTTCCAGCTCTCCGACGCCCTAGGCAACGTCATGCCGAGAGTTCAAGGACCCCTCGTGGCGGACGGGGGCGCTCCTGTCCACCGGCGTGATCGTCGCCGCTTGGGGATCGTTGCTGCTCATGGGCGTCACCGATCCCCGGGGCGGCATCAAGACCCTCTATCCGCTCTTCGGCATCGCCAACCAGTTGATAGCCGCGGTCGCCCTGCTGGTGGCCACCGTGATGGTGGTCCGCAAAGGGAACACACAGTGCGTGTGGATCCCGTTCATCCCCTGGCCTTCGACGTCGCCGTGACGTTCACGGCCTCGTGGCGAAAGATCTTCTCCACCGACTGAACATCGGGTGCTGGGGAGCAGTGGCGCCGAGGCTCGCGCAAAGCTGCCCACGCTCACCGACCCGGCGAAGATCGACGAACAGAACGCCGTCATCCGCAACGCGTTCATCCAAGGCACGCTCTCGATCGTGTTCCTCGTGGCGGTCGCCTTCGTGATCGTCTGCGCGATCCTGAGGGTCGTCAAGACCTTGCGCACGGGAGAGACCACGACGTCGGAGGATCCGTTCCAAGAGTCGAACTTCTTCGCACCCGAAAGGCTCTTCGCCTCCAAGCTCGACAAGAAGCTGGTCGCAGAGTACGCCGCGGTCGGCGACCCGCGCTGATACCCGAGGCGAAGAAGGCCCGCGGTGTCGGTGAATCCCCGAGCTCCGCGGAATCCTCGGCGCGGTTCGAGCGGCTCGCTGCATTCCGCGCCCTCTGGCGGGACTTCACGGGTGAATCGGCCTACGAGAAGTACGTCGAGCGCCATCGGCGGGAGCACCCCGGCCACGCCCCGATGACCGAGCGCGAGTTCTGGCGCGCCCGTGCGCGCCTCCGCGAGACAATCCGCTACCGGCTGCTGCTAGGCGGCGGGTCTGCGTCTAAGCGGCGGGAGCCTTGGGCATGCCCGTCATGACGCCGCCGTCGAGGGCGGCTCAGCGCCTAGGCTGAGCCGCCCCGATTGGGTTGTCGCCGATCAGCCCCGCCGCCGGTCAACCCCGCCGCCGATCGGGGTGGTTCAGCGACGTCGATGCCTGATTCGCATGCGGGGCGGCTGCTTGCCCGTGCCGCACCCGTATATACTGAACGCCTGGTTTCACGAACCTCACAGCCCGGCTGGTAGTCCGGGCGGTCCGAAGATTCGGGCTCGTTGTCCGCGACGCGGAAACCGGTGAATGCCAGGGTCGGTTTTCTGCGCCCGGGAGGTTTGCCATGGCATCGGCATTCACCGTCTTCTTCGACGGTTCACTGTGGATGGGGTTCTGGAGGTCACCGACGATTCGGGGGCGGTCCGCGCTGCTCGTCATGTCTTCGGGGCCGAGCCCTCCGACGCTGAGCTGTGGGAGTTCATCGCGACCTGCGCGAGATTCGCTTTTTCGACCGTGCTTTCGCGGCCCCTGCGGTCCGGGCGTCGAGCGCCGCCCCGAGCGGCCGCGCGCAATCCCAAAGCGACTCGCGCGGCAGGCTGCGCGCGAGCAGCGCCACTACTGCGGCGTCGACCGCAAGCCAGCGGGCTGGCGCTCGCACGCGAGAAACGAGCCTCCAGGCGGATTGTGCGCCGGCGCGCAGAACAAGGACGCCCGGGCTCGAATCCGGCGCGGGCGCGGATCGCAAGAGGAGGCGAAGCACCGCGGTCGCTGAGCCAGGCCGCCGGGCGTCGATCGAGATCTCCGTAGGAGGCTTGGGGAAGCCGATCGTCATCTACCGCCTCACAGGAACCCTCCCAGCTGGACGGAGGCCCAGGCGGGTCGTGGGATATCGCGCATGGATTCTGAATCCCTCTGCGCGGGCACGGCACTGCGAAGCAGACCGGATCGATGGCGCTCGGGCTTTCGGCCCTCAGGTGGTCTTCGGCGACATCGGCACCAGCCCTTTGTACGTGCTGCGCACCGTCTTCATGCTGGACGGCAGGCGGTCCCGCTCAGCCGAGAGGACATCACCAGCGTCATCTCACCATCGTCTGCGGTGCTCGTCCTCATCGTGCACCATCAAATACGTATGCTTCGTGCTGCGGGCCGACAGCGACGGCGAGGCGGCATCCTCGCCCTGGCGACCCGGGTGCGCCGCAGCCTCACGCCCGGCCGAATCTCCGTAACTCGTGGCGCTTCTCGGCGTCTTCGGAGCGGCTCTGTTCTTCGGCGACTCCGTCATCACCCCGCGATCTCCGTGCTCTCGGCCGTGGAAGGCCTGGAGTCGCCTTCCCGAGCATGGAACCTTCGTCGTCCCCGTCGCCTTGGTGATTCTGACCGTGCTCTTCATCGCACGGCGCAACGGGACCGCGAAAATGGGCAGGGGTCTTCGGCCCGATCATGCTCACGTGGTTCCTCCTGCTCGCCTTCATGGGGCTGCCGCACGTCTGAGGCATCCCGACATCCTCATCGCCCTCTCCCCCACCAGACGATCTCGTTCCAGTCCGGCATCCCAGACCTTCATCGCCCTACGGGGGCCATCGTCCCTGTCGGTGACCGGGGCGGAGGCGCTGTGCGCCGACATCCGCGCATTTCGGGAGGCGGCCGATCCAGGGAGCGTGGCTCGCGTGGTCCTTCCTCCAGTCCTCAACTACCTCGGCCAAGGGGCCCTCCTGATCGAGAAGCCGAATGCCCTGGACAATCCATTCTTCATGCTGGTTCCGGCGAGCCTGACCGTGCCGCTGGTGATCATGGCGACCCTGGCGACCCTCATCGCTTCCCAGGCCGTCATCTCAGGGGGCGTATTCGATTGCGGCGGGCCTCGAATCTCGGATACCTGCCGCACATGAAGGTCCGCCACACCCGGCCACGGTCGGACAGATCTACCCTACCCGCCGTCAACGCTGCTTTCGTCTCGGTGGCGTCGATCGTCCTCATCTTCAGGACTCGGAACGGCTCTCGGCAGCCTGAGCCTGGCGGTCACAACGGACTTCCTCCTGACGACGACGCTGCTGCTCAGTGCTCACCCACGTCGCTGGCGATGGCGGATGGGCGACTGCGTTCGCCGCGACGATTCTCCTGGCCATCGAAGTTCCCTGCTGGCCGCGAACATCACCAAGATCGCGACCGGCGGCTGGCTTCCGCTCTCGATCGCGCACGTTCATGCTGGTCATCATGACGACGTGGCGACGCGGCGAGCCTGGTGACCGAGCGCGCGCCTGGAAAACAGAGGGGCTTTGAAGGACTTCCTGGCGGGATTGAGCGCCTCTCCCGCCCGCCGCATTCGGGGACGGCGATCTACCCGCATTCGATGATGACGACGACTCCCCTGGCGCTGAAGAAGAACACGGCGGTCAACCGTACCCTTCACGACCACGTGGTCATCGTCTCGATCAAGACCTTGCCGACCCTCACGTTCCGCACGCAAGGAGAGGTAGTCCAAGACGAGCTGAGCACGCATCCGCGAGGTCAAACACCTGACCGTCCGCTACGGTTTCGTGGACCGAGCGCGACCACGGCCGAGACGATCCGCTACGGCCAGCGCACGCTCGGCCTGTCCTCCTGGAAGCTCGACAAGGCGTTCTTCATGCTCTCCCACATTCCCATCCTCAGGCAGCCAGCGCTCCATGTGGCGGTGGCGCAAGAAGATCTTCATCGGGCTGTCGCGGGCCTCGGTCTCCCCGTCATGGGTCAACAAACTGCCCAAGGATCGCACCGTCGAGCTCTCTACGCGCGTGCTGCTGTGATGCAATCTGCGCGCGCGGACTGGCCCCATTCCGCGTGTGCTGCCGTGAGGCGCAGTTCGAAGCCGGGCGCGGATTCGCGCCTACGCCCGCGTGTGCTGCCGATGGCGTGACGCCTCCGCAGCGGGCGGGCGATTCAGGAGTGAACTCGGATGATTCGATGTAGCGGGGCGATTCGAGGTGAACCGACGAAGACCGGCGGCGGGCCGCTCAGGAATGCGAGGCCTCGCCCGTCGACGTCACGGTCGTCAGCAGGAAGACGCTGTCCTCCAAGCCCAGCACCGAATGCCTTTCATGGGTGAGCACCCACAGTTCCCCAGCGGAGAACTCTCCTGCTGGCTGTCCCCTATCTCAACGCGCACCTTCCCGAGGAGGACTTGAAGGGACGCGGCGGGCGGGGAGTTGTGGGCTCCGAGGCGGGCTCCGGCCCGGAGGGCGATGACGGTCTGGCGCAGGACGCCGTCGTGGGCGACGCGTTCCGCGCTGCAACCTTCTCCGAAGCTCGCGCCTCCGCCAGGTGGGTTTCGATCAGGGCGTTCAGATCCGGGCATTTTCCCCTCCTTCGTCGGATCTCGATCAGCCCGGCCGACGTCGAGTCGAGGCAGCCGCCCGGCGTCGTTCAACCTAACGGCCGGGGCGTCGGCGGAATAGAAACGTTGTCATGGAACCCTGGCTGCCGTAGTGAGTACAGGCTCCGGCCGCTGTAGCGCGCGGGCTCCGGACTGCCGTAGTGTAGGGAGGTGATCTGACGGCCAACGGAGGTTGAAATGGTCACGATCGAGAATACCGCTCACGTCGCCGCGCGCAGGCCTCTGACGCCCGGCAGCCGGATGCTGCGGTTCATGCACGAAGTCAGCGCTCGCACATGCCTCCTCTATCAGGAGATGAACGCCGCGGTGTACGACGCGATCAGATCCGCAGTACTTCTCGCGGCTGGCGGAACAGAGATCGATCCGAGCTTCACCGCCCATCTCCCTTCACCACCGACTTCGGCCTGAACACCCGCATCGGGGCCCGCGTCTTCATAAACTCGGATGCGTTTCCAGGACCAGGGCGGTGTCACGATCGGCGACGGAGCCCTCATCGGCCACAACGTCGTGCTGGCCACGCTCAATCACGACGAGGACCCCGCCCTGCGCGGCACCCTCCACCCGCTCCGATCGCGATCGGGCTCGTGTGTGGATCGGTTCAGATGCCGACGATCCTGGCCGGCGTGGCCCGTCGGCGAAGGGCGATCGTCGCGGCAGGGGCCGTCGTCACGAAGGACGTGCCGGCCAATGCGATAGTCGGCGGGGTGCCCGCACGCCGCATTCGAGGACGTGCGGAGCTCGGCGTAGCAGTCGCCGGAATCTCCGGCCTTCCCACGCTTGCATAGGGGCAGCGGGTTGTCCTCCTCGAGTCCCTCGGCTCGCGGCCTTCCCCGCGCCCGCGCGAAAACCGTCGCAGAACTCGGCACGGGATCGGAGGGTCTCAGATTTCTCGGATAGTGACGTGGCAAACTTTTCCCATGTCTGGAAGCGACTTGTCGTCCTGGTCGGATTCGTTCGTGGCCCGGCTGTCCGTGGACGTGTCACCGCAGGCCCGCACCCTGTGGCCGGCCCTGGTCATCCTCGCCTTAGCCTTCGCCGTGCCGGCGCTCGGCGATGGGGGCGAACCCTGGTCACGATCGTCCACGAAGCCGGCCATGCGGCGGTGGGGGATCGCCTGCGGACGGCGTTTCCAGGGGTTCGTCGTCCGCCAGGACATGTCCGGCCAGTACGATCACCAGCGGCAGGCCGACGGGCCCTGGCAGGGTTCTAACCTCCTGGGCGGGATACCCGGCGCCCGCCGTGTTCGGTGCGCTGCTCGTCGCAGGCGCTCTGAACTCCTGGTCGGGCCCGATTCTCGGGACGGTCACCTGATGCTCGCCATCCTGCTGGTCATGTCCCGCTCGCTGCTCACGGCCGGGGTCGTCCTCGTCTGACCCGGCCTGGCGCCTGCCGCGTGGTGGTGGGGCGGGCCGTACCGGGCGGGGGTCGTGGCGGGCATCGGGCTCATGTGCTGCTCGGCGCGTGGGAGTCTCACGCGACGTCGCCCGCTGATCACGACCCCGCGCAGGATCATGGAACGCTGGCGCAGCTCACGCGCGTGCCTGCGGGCATGTGGCTGGCAGAGCTGGGTCCTCGTCGATGCCCTCATGACCCTCTGGGTCGTGCGCATGGCGATAGACGTTCTAGCGTGAGGATCCCACAGCGCACGGACGGAAGAGAGCCGACCTGGCGACCGTCGCCGTGCAGAGCATGGTGCGCGAAGGGGAAGGCCAGCAGACGGGTGTAGGGACCGCAGACGAGCGGGGTCCCCGCGGACGGCGCCTCGCCGTCGACTCGGTGGCTATCCCGCCGCCAGCCGGCGGGCTTCGGCCAAGACGTCGTCAAGCATCGATCGTGTGAGTCTGCCGGTGAAGGTGTTCTGCTGGCTGGGGTGGTAGCAGCCTAGAAGGGTGACGTCCCTGCCGTCGTGGCTCGCCACCGTCGCCTCGACGTGGCGAACCGCGGCTTCGGCCGAGCGCCAGCCCGCGGCTTTCACCGCGGAAAGTGTGGCGTTCAGGCGATGCCGCCCAGCGCCAGGAAGACCTTCGGGTTCTTCATGAGTTCGATTTCGCGCGCGACAAGGTAGGCCGAGCACGTCGAACGCTCTTCGGCGAGTCGGTTTGTTGGCGGGAGGGGCGCAGCGGACGGTCGCCCCATGCGGGCTGTCAGCAGCGCCTGTCCGTCGCCCGTCGCCGTGGAGCACTCCGGCGGGCCATGCCCGCCGGTGAAGCGCCGACCACGCCAGTCGCCCGAACGGTCGCCGGTGAACATGCGCCCGGTGCGATTGGCTCCGTTGGCCGCCGGAGCCAGGCCGACGATGAGGATCGGCGCATCCGGTCGCCCGTGCTGGGCGCCGGCCTACCCAGTAGGGCTCGTGGGCGAAGGGGCGCCGTCCCGTCGGGCGACCTCCTCGCCGAGGCCACCAGGCGGGGGCAGGCGCGGCATACGCTGATCACGGCGTCGAGTTCGCAGGCGGTGCGCGCCGCGCGCGGATGAGGCAGGCGACGTCGTCGCGACTTCGGGCGACAGGTGTTCGGACGGTGAGCGGGTCCTCCGGTAGCCACGCCGGCGAGACCGGGGACTCGAAGAGCTGTCCGGTGACGGGATGGGGGTCAGCCATGTCCCAACCGTATCAGCGGCGTCGGAGGACGCGCCGTCGGTGGAGGCGCCGAGCCGAGAGTCCGATGCCGGGCGTAGACGGCGGGAGCGGCGCAGGCGGTATGCTGGGGGCGAGGCAAGGAGACGCAGATGGCCGAACAGGGGCTCGTGGTGGGTGACGACGGGCTGGCTCGCCCTGGCGGGCGGCGTATGACCCGCTTCTGCGCGAGTATTACGACACCGAGTGGGGATGCCGGTGCGCGACGAGAGCGCAGGCTCTACGAACGCATCTGCCTCGAAGCCTTCCAATCGGGGCTGTCGCGGGCGACGATCCTGCGCAAACGCCCGGCCTTCCGCGATGCCTTCGACGGTTTCGATCCGGAGGCGGTCGCCCTCTACGGCGAGGCCGACGTCAGACGCCTCATGTCCAGCGAGGCGATCGTGCGCAACGGGCTGAAGATCCGGGCGGCCATCACCAATGCGGCGGCCACCGTGCGGTTGCGCGAGCAGGGCGGGTTAGCTGCCTTCGTCTGGTCGTTCGGCCCGACTCGACTCCCATGCCGCGCACTCCTGAGAGATCCGACGAAATCGCCGAGTCGGAGGCTTTGGCGGCGGCGCTCAAGCGCGAAGGCTTCGTCTTTCGTCGGGCCGACGACGATGTTCGCGCTCATGTCGGCCGTCGGGTTGGTCGACGTCCATCTGATGAGGGTCCCCATCGCCGCGGCTCGTCGGGGCTGTGGCCCTTGACGCGCCGGCGACCTCGCGCCCCGCCGCTGCCTCACGTGCCTTGGCTATCTCTGCGCCCGTGTTCCCCCGTCGACTTGAGGCGTCCAAGGCCAAGTGACCATGCGCCTCCCTTCTCGTCTTCTGCGCATCGGGGTGACGAGATGGCGGGGATGCGATCGGGCTAAGCCTCGCGCGCACTTTCATCGCATCGGGGTGCTCGGCCAGCGTCCCGGTCGCTTGCACTGGGCGTAAGCGTTCTTCTACGCGGCGAAGTGAGGCTTCCGAGTGGGGCGCGGGAGCGCGGCTCCCGTCGTCTTGGCCGGAGCTTTCGCTTAGAAAAACGAATCGCATCCTGTGCGAAGCCAACGCGAGCTGTATGCTTGGCTGCATGGCGGAAGTCGGAGTCACCGGAGAGCACACGACCGACGGCATACCGCACGGTTCGACGAGCCTCACCCCTTTCCTCGCCATTCCCGGCGCAGGGGAAGCCCTCGAGTTCTACTGTTCGGTGTTCGGCGCACGGATAGTCGGCGTCACCGGAGTTCGACAACGTCTCGTCCGCCGAACTGGACTTCGGCGGCGGGCTCCAACTAGAGCGAGGCAACCCGGATACGGCCTCGCTCCGCCTCCCTCGGAGGCGCCTGCTATTCGATGGGCTTGTACTGCCCCAACGTCGACGACGTCGTCACGGGCGGATCGACGCCGGCGCGGCCCTCCGGGAGGCGAGACACCTTCGCCTCGGGCGACCGCCACGCTTCGATTCTCCGATCGCTTCGGGGTGCGCTGGTCGATCATGTCGCAGGTCGAGGACATCTCCGAGACCGAGCGCGCGCCGGGTGGCCGAGAGTCGGCCGCGGGCCGCGCCACGAGCTGACGCCCTGCGTGGGCTCGCACAGTGGAGGACGCAGTTGCGCATGTCGACACTGCGCATGTGGCGCCGCGTAAAGCCCGGAGCGAAGGCCTTTCTGCCACGAGGAGCTGCGAACGCCCTCGCCATGGCGGCTCGTTCGCGCTCTTCATCCTCAACCGCGCTCTCCGCTGTCCGAGGCGCTCACGCCGCGGATCACCACGGCGACGGTCAGGGGTCAGGATTACGGACGTTCGGCGAGCCAGGCGAAACTGCACGCGTGGCGGTGAGGATCGCCGCGCCCGCAGATGAGGCGACGAACTGCGCGAAATACTGCGTCGCTCCATTGAGGGCGAGTGCGGTCCCCTGGAGTCAGGGGTTGAGGGGTGGCCGCGAGGTCACGAACGCAGGCTGTGCCGCGAGGACGCCGATGCTCCACATCATCTGGCCGAGCACCGTCACGGCCACCGGTCCAGGCGAGAACACGGTGAGCGCAACGCCGGCTGCGGCGATGCCGCAGTCGACGGTCACGCAAAACAGCGTCCCAACGGGAAGAAGACGCCCGCCGACAGAAGGGAGCTGAGGGCCTACCGCCCAGCCAGCATCCTCCCGACATCTGCGCGGATCCAGATCCGTAGCGGTTCTCATAAAAAGCGATGGACGTGTACGTGACGGCGAATCCGGCGTGCCACGAGGCCACGCTCAACAGCGCGAGAGCGGCCTCCGGTGGGTCAGCGCCGTCTTCAGCATTCCGGCGACGCGCCGCCGAGGCGCGGCTTCCGACGTCCTGGCCTCCGGTGGCGTCGAAAATCCGAATCGCCGGGAAAACCACGAGGAAGCCGGGGATGGAGATGAGGAGGAAGGTCCACTGCCAGCCGACGGCGGAGGCCAAGAGAGAGCCGAGCGGGACGCCGACGACGGTCGCCGACAGCAGCATACCCGTGACGATTCCGACGTTCGGGGCCACGGGTCTGTGGCGTCGAGCGGCTGATGATCTCCCCAGACCACGGGGATCGCCATTCGGCGCCGAGTCCCGCAGAGCGCACGGACGAGTCGAGACCCGTCGCCAGGTTCGAGGACGAAGGTCAGGGCCGTGCCCGCCGCGAAGGCGATCAGACCCCGCAGTGCCGACGGGCGACGGCCGCGGTAGTCGAGCAGGGGCGCCGAAGGGGCTGGTTAGCGCATGAGGCGAGGGCATAGGCGGCCACGAGGGCGGAGGCGAAGCGGGCGCCCAGCTCTCAGGATCTCGGGTGCTATCGGCGCCACGATCGTGAGTCGCAGCCCGGAAGGCGATCGACCCGCCCAGAATCACGGCTGAGTCGCGCTCCTCGCGCGCTGCTGCCGGAACCGTCAGCGCCAGTCGGATAGCCGCCGCGGTCCTCGCCGGGCAGATCGCCGGGGGCGGTCCCGTCGGCGTGGACGTCGCTGCCGGCAGGACCGTCCCCTTTACGCGAACTGGTTTCGCTGCTGAGCGTCGGGATCGGACATCGTCGCCACATCCTTTGTTCTATGTTCGTCAAACTTAGAACAAAACTGTAGTGCAATACTAGAGGCATGGCAACGAGCGTCCACCCGACCTCGCCGGAGTCCCCTGACCAGCGTGCTCGCCGCCTAGCCGACCCGTTGCGGCTGGGGATAGTCCGGCTGCTCGCGGACGGAGCCGAGAGGCAATGCGGCGAACTCGACACGCCGGTCTCCAAGTCGACGCTCAGCCACCATATGAAGGTTCTCCGCATGGCCGGGGTCATCCGAGCGCGCTCCGAGGGAACCAGATGCTACGCGCACCTGCGGCGCGAGGAGCTCGACGAGCGGTTCCCCGGTCTCCTCAACGCGATCCTCAACGCCCGGGATCACGGGGCAACGCAGGTCGGGCTCAAATAGCGGCGGCCAGCAGCCGCTCCATGCCCGCCGGCCGCTGCCACGACGAAGACGACGCACGCCAGGCAGATCCCCGCGAGCCGCTCCATGCCCGCCGGCCGCTGCCTTCTGGCGTTGATGCGCACGTGCTCGCCCCGCACCGCTCCGCGTGTGTCCCAGAAGATGCTCACGTCCGTTCTGCGGGCAACCCGCTGGAGTCACGGGCTGCTCGTCTGCCCGCGAGGTTCCTCCGAAGGGCGAATGCGAGTCCACGGGTCTCAGGATTTCGGCATGATCCCGTTGTGCTCACCGCCCTCGAATCCCGGGGCATTGTGTCCAAGAAAAATGCCGCATTACAATCATGCAACGCAGTCGACGAGGCGGAAGGCCAGGTGGGGAAACATGAAAGCGGTAGTCGTCTCCGAAGCGGGCGGACCCGAAGTCTTGAGGTACTGCGACGTCCCGACCCCCGTGGCGCGTCCCGGCTGGTCGCTGATCAAAGTCCGCGGGGCGGGCGTCAACCATTCCGAGATCTTCACGCGCGAAGGAAAGTCGCCGTCGGTGGCGTTTCCCCGCATCCTCGGCATCGAGTGCGTCGGGCAGGTGGAGCAGACGCTCAACCCGGATCTTCACGTGGGCCAAACGGTCGTTTCCATCATGGGCGAGATGGGGCGGGACTTCGACGGCGGCTATGCGCAGTACGCTCTTCTGCCCGACGAGCGGATCCATCCCGTCGCCACATCATTGCCGTGGGAGAGCCTGGCGGCCGTGCCCGAGACGTTCTATACGGCGTTCGGCTCGCTGGAGAGGCTTCGCCTGGGGGACGGCCAGGACGTGCTGGTGCGCGGGGCGACGTCAGGAGTGGGAATCGCTTTCTCGAAACTCGTCAGAGCCCTCTATCCCTCATGCAGCATCACCGGCTCGACGCGCAGCACGGACAGGGGCGAACGTCTTCTGAATGCCGGCTTCGATCGGTACGTCGTCGACGATCGCAACGCGTTGAGAACGAAGGCCTCCTTCGATGCGATCCTCGATTTGATCGGCCCAGCGGCTGCAAGGACACCTTCGCCCACGTCGCTCGGGCGGGACGGTGTGCATCACCGGCCTGCTCGGTCGGTGAACCCTGGAGGTTCGATCCCATCATGGACACGAACGGCGGCTGCTTGGCGGGGTTCTATTCCGGCGACGTCGAGGGAAAAAGCCTGCAAGGCTGGTCGCCATGATCGAGGACCGCCGGATCGACGTGCGGCCGGGCGAGGCATTCCGCTCAGCCAGATGCGGCAAGCCCACGCCTATCTCGCTTCCGCGATTCTTTCGGCAAAGTGGTCGCCATTCCAGAATTCGACGAGTGACGGGGAATCTCAAGCACCGAAAGGAACCCGGGGCGAGGAGGAAGGCCTGGAAAGCAACCCGAATGAGAGCGAGCTGATTCTCGACGATCGTTCAGACGACGCCTTCGCCTTCCTGTTGATTTCCGCGACTTATAATGCCGGTCTCCTCGATGGCGAACCTGTTAGCATGTTGGTTAACACGATATATCCGATGAATGGGCGGAGATCGCCTCCGCCTCTCCGCGGCCTTCCATCCGGAGAGCGCTCCGTCGATATGCATCCACCGTCGATTACGTCCACCGTCAATGAGGAGGGAACCATGGGACCGCAGTGGTTGGCGCGACCGAACGCAACCGTTGGCTCGCGGTGAAACGTGCGCTCTTCTGCGCTATGCCCGTAGCGCCGCCGTACCGAGCGGATTCGGATGGATAGGCGGGGACGGCAGCGTCGACACGTCACCCGTGGAACTGTGGATCACGGGACGCATGACGTTCGCCTTCTCCATCGGCACGCTGCTGGGCATTCCGGGCTGCAGCCGCTACGCCGACCACGGCGTGCGCGCTCGGCAACGCTCTGAAAGACCATGAGCACGGCGGCTGGTGGAGCGCGGTCGGGCACGACGTCGACGAGGGCCGGCCATGCTCCCGATCGATCCGACGTCCCGCAAAGAGTGCTACCAGCACGCCTTCGTGCTCCTGGCGGCTGCGACCGCCACCGCCGCCGGGCGTCAGGCGCGGCCGAGCTCCTCGAGGAGGCGACGGCCGTCCAGGATCGCCACTGGTGGGATCGCGAATACGGACTGCCGGTCGAATCCTACGCCGCCGACTTCACCGACCCCGAGGACTACCGCGGCATCAACGCCGCCATGCACCAGATCGAGGCGCTCCTCGGCGACGGCTGACGTCACCGGCGAGGGCAAATGGCTCGAACGCGCGATCCAGATCCGCCGATTTCGCCGTCGACAGGCAGGCCCGGAACCACGGGTGGCGGCTGCCCGAGCACTACGACACCGACTGGCGGCCCCGTCTCGACTACAACGAGGACCAGCCGGCGCATCCGTTCCGCCCCTACGGGGTGACGCCCGGGCACGGGTTGGAGTGGTCGCGCCTGACGGTCCAGGCTCACGCGGCGTTGAAGGACCGTTCGCTTCCCGCACCGGATTGGATGCTTCAGGCCGCTGAAAGGCTCTTCGCCCAAGCTCGAGCCGACGGCTGGGAGAGAGACGGCGCCCCCGGTTTCGTCTACACCACGGATTTCGAAGGGACGCCGATCGTCCACGAGCGCATGCACTGGAGTGGTCTGCGAAGGCATCTCCGCGGCAGCCGCCATCCACCAGGCGCTGTTGGACGCTGGGCGCAGCCGAGACGACGTCCAGAGCTACGAGGACCTCTACCGTTCGTGGCTCGACTACGCCGAACAGTATGTGATCGAAACGCCGGGTGTGTGGACGCACGAGCTCGACGCCTCCAACGCGCCGTCGACGAGGACGTGGGCCGGGCATCCGGACGTCTACCACGCGCTGCAGGCCACCCTCATGAGCAGGCTTCCCGTCGGGCCGTCCATGTGCAGAAAGCCCTGGCAGAGGGTTGCTGGACTCCTGACAGGCGCGCTCCCGCAGAACCCGGGCGGGCTAGAGACGCCAAACCCGTTGAGCCGGGCGGGAGCCACGCCAAACCCGGGTCAGAAGGACGCCAAAGTCGTTGAGCCCACGCACCGACAGGGCCCCGATCGGGGTGCCTGTATCGAGGGCGGGCCAGAAGCGGATGCCGTGGTTTTAGAATCGCAGTTCGGCGAGAACCGCAGTCAGATCGGCATCGACGCCGACGTCGGGAAGGAGAACGACATGTCCGAATGGGACGAACGCTACCTGCACGCCCGCATGAGTCGGGACTCGCTGCTCTTTCCCCGGCCCCGCCGACGGTGTTCGAAGCCCTCGACCACGTAACGCCAGCGAGTCCCCGCCCGTCGGCGATCGACGTGAGGGGCCGGGGAGGAACCGTCACAGCTTCGAGCTAGCTCGCCGGGGTTTCTCGGTCACCGCCTTGGAAGGCAGTCAGGTCGCCGTCGGCAAGGCGGAAGGCCCGCCTCGTTGCGGCGGATGCGGACTCGAGCCGCCGCGAGGCTGCCACCGCAGGCGGCGGCGGTTCGGCAGAGGGGCCGGATCGAATGGGTCGCCGGAGATGTGCGCCGATGGGAGCCGAGCTCGCCGGTGGATCTCGTGCTCGTCGCCTTCCTGCACCAGGCCGAGTTCACGGTGACCGGCCTTATGCCCCGCCTGTCCTACGTGGGTCGCGCAGGAGGCTGGCTCCTTCTGGTCGGCCATTCGCGAGCCCAGGCCGATCGGGACGTCTCCGGGCCGAGGACCCTGCGCGGTTAGTGGGGACCCCACCGACGTGGCCGAGTCCATGCGCCGCTCCGGGCGGCGTCGTCGAAGCGCGCGATGTGGAGCATCCCGCGGAAGCGACGAGAGCGGGCAGTCCGGGGAACTGGGCGGTCGACACAGTGTGCCTGGCACGCAGGCCGCAGGCGGGATCGTCTTGCACGCGGGCTCTCGGGGTACAGAGCTCTAGACTCCAGCAGATACGGGCTCGGCGGTGTCATTCGGCCCGAGGTTCGCCCCGCCACGAGTCCCCCGCCGAGCAGCAGAAGAACCAGCGCCGCGGCGATGAGCGGCATCGCGGCGGGGCCGGTGTGAAGCCAATCCCGCGTCCGCGGCCTCCCGTGGCAGCCGCCGACCTCACGGTCTGAGCAGTCGGAGGCTTCGCGGCGCCGGTCGCCGTCAGGGGCGGCGATTCAGTGGACGGTTTGACGGGGTCCGCAGACGTGGACGGAGCCGATGGCGTCGCCGACGGCTGGCCGGCTCCAGCGCAGGCCACGGTGACGGTTAAGCCTTGCCCGGCGCCCGACCTCGGCGAAGTCTGTGGCCACCGTGACGGGCGGTGTGACGTTCTTGCCGGGGTTGGCAGCGCATTTTGCCGTCGACTTTGACCTTGGCCGTGGCGCGTACGCCGTCGGCGGTGACGACTAGCCTTCTCGTTGTTGGCGTTCGCGTCGATCAGGCTGTTGTCACGGCCGCCGCTGGACGTCGATCCACGCTGGCGTTGACGTTCTTCGTCGCGACGGCCCCTCGGAAGGAGCCGCGCGCAGAGATGTCGATGGTCTGGCCGTCCGCGACGGGCATCGAGGAAAGGGTGACGCCGATAGAGGGACTTCGCGCGCGCGCGGCTTGAGACCTGGATGAGATCCCAGATAGGCGTTGAATCTCTCACGGTCGGGTTGTCCGGTGATGGCGGGGCTCCGCGCCGTGTCAGAGCAGTCGAAGAGTCCCTCCGGCCAGCGAAGGTGACCGAGCCGACCGTGTACTTGCGCTGCGCATCGGGCGGCTTTCGTCGACCATCACCACGACGTGATGCGCTGGCCGTAGGGCCCAGCCGGATCGTAGGTGTATGCGGCGTTGCTCAGCCCAGCTTGAGCACTGGGCCGGGAGTTCTGCGTGTTGAGCTGCGTCTTCCACTGCTGTTCGAGGCGCAACTTCTTGAAGTCGGCGCCCGTGATGGTCGCACGTAGCAGCTGGTTCGGAGAAAGGGCTGGACGGCGAGGCTGGCAGTGGTGATGTCGCCGTTGGCGAGCAGGGTGAGGTCGGCTCGCGGGCCGCCGGCGTTGATGGCGCCGATGATCGCGAGCGCAGTCCTGCGCGTGATCACGGTGGTGGCTCGAAGGGAGTCAGCGGTGAGGTCGCCGAGCGAGATTCGACGCGGTTGGACCCTGGGTCGAGGGGCTCGCCGGCGGAGGAAGACACCAGGCCGCGGACGTATGGCCCATGGCCACAACCTTGTCGCCGACGCAGCCTTGGGTCACTGCACCGCCCTGTCGACGATCCGTTTGATCGATTGCTTCTCGCCGCACGCGTACCACCTCGGAAGGCAGGGATGAGCTTGGCCTCCGGGCGGACCACCCTCGTATGCATGCGCCGTGATCTGCAGGTCAGCGAGGTTGGCGTCGGTGTGGGAGCCGGAGGGCTATCGCGGGAGAGCTTGTTTAGCCCTGGAAGCGCCGTCGACCATCGAGAACTTGGCATGACGTGGGTGTCGCCGCCCGCGGTGCCGTCGACGTATGCGCCGTACTTCGGGTAGTTTGTTCTTCCATACGTCGTCCGAGCGTGGCGATTACGACGTCAGCCCTGGCCAGAAACGCGTCCTCGCCAGCGTCCATTGACGATCTTGGAGTAGCATCGTCGTTGAAGGTCGATGTTCGCACTCGTGGTGCGAAGGGCTCAACTAGCAGGGCACGTCGCCGGCGGTATGGCGATAGAAGAGCGACGGACGCCCGAGGCCGACGTCGAACCACGCTTTGTCGCCGAGTGCTTGCGGCATGCCGGTCGCGTTGTAGCGGTGAGGGACCGACCAACTTCGATAGCAGCCGCCAGTTCCGTCGATGCGGTGTTTGAAGACGTCGAGGAGCCGAGGTCGAGCTCGTGGTTGCCGATGGTCGGAAACCGAGGCAGTTCAGCGAGCTCGTTGAGCGCGGCGATCGTCCGGATTGTCCTGCAGGGGCCGGACGTGAACAGGGGAGGCTCCGATAGTTTGTCCGCCGAGCAGGGTATTGAAGGAGGCGTCTCCGCTAGCCGCGCGCGCACCCTGTCCAGCGCGATATTGCGGCGGGATGCGAGATTCGGTGACGGTCCGTTCTTGCCTCGCCTTCTCGATGTGTCCGTGGACGTCGGTGAGTTGACGCACAGAGTCGGTCACGGTTCCGCTCGCGGCGGGTGCGCCTGACGCGTCGGGCCGGAATTCAGACTTACCGCGGGTTTGGACGCCCGGACTGACACCGGCCGGAACCCGTGCCAGCTGACTGACAGGTTGGCAAGCGGTTGGCAGCTTCGCAGCGGAGGCGGCAATCGGCGGCGCGGTCCAGAAGGGACAAACGCGGCCAAACCGCCGAACGGCGAGGCGCAATCGGATACTGATCATCGGCGTCTCCTCGCTGCAAAGTTCACTGTGCTTTCATTTTGACCACCCAGGCACCTGTCACACCGAGTTCGACCTCGCAACCTTTGTCAAACTTTGCAACCGGTACGCCGACCGACCCACACTGATTCCACGCCGCCCAGCCCGCGATTCACAAGGCAATTGCAGCGCGGCCGCGTGGAGAAAGGGGCAGACGGACGCGGCGCCGACAACCATTCCCTGTCAGACGGTTCGCGACGGCGGCGACGACGTCGGCGATTTGCGGCGACGGCGACGCCAGAAGCAGCGCGTCGCCCGCCCATTGGGAACAATCCACACAACGGCGGACACGGCCAAACCGGTGGGATAGCGCGTCCGGCGTACATGGCGGCATGGGGCGCGCTCGCTGACGCCGCCCGCGCCGCCACGTACACTCGCGCTGCCAGCCCCGCTGCGCAGGCCAGCGTCCGCACTCACCGTGTCGCCGACCGCGCCGCCGCCGCGCCAACCGACCAGGTCCCACCATATTGCCCGCGCCCTTTCCAGCGCCTCCGGGCGAATCAGCGCGAGGGCACTTCCGAATACGGCCGACCCCAACGCGATCAACGAATTTGCGGCGCAACCGCGCGACGCCGAGTCGCCCCTTTCTTCACATTCATTCTACGCTCGATCATTTCAAAACTGAATTAATTACGATGTTACCATCTTGACGTGGACGACGTCGCGGCGACGATCCTCAGGCGGCGTGCGCCACGCACCTGGGCGATGACCGGATCCCAGATAACACAGACCTTTTTCCCGGCGGTGTGGAACGGCTGGGGCCTGACCCTAAACAGGGTCGGCCTGCTCTCGCGGCGGTGGACGCGGGCCTCGCTTCATCCCAACGCGACATCGCAGCGCGCGCTCAGCGTCGCCCCAGCCTCGTCCCCGTGTCCCTCGATCGATCAGCTCGCGGACCTCGGCGCCATCGACCGCGAACGGGACGCCGCCGACAGGAAGTGCGGGTTATCACTCTCACTCCGAAAAGGCCGAGAGCTGTTGGCGGAAAGCGCCGCTGACGAGTGGGAGAACTCGACGCCGAATTGCGCGCGCCGCTCTCCTGCCGGGCGCGAAGCGCTCGACAGTACTGAAAGAACTGCGTCTGCCCGAGTGAGGCCTAGCGCCCCGCAGACGGGTTCCGCTCCGCGGTGTCAATCAGCGATCAGCCTCAGGCTGCAACCGCCGCCGCAAGACGCAGAGAAGCCTCGCCCGTGAGCGGGGCCCGACAACAAGGGCCTCGTCGGCGGGGCTGCAACTCGCTGTCTCCGCACGTCTCGACCACCTCGCCGTCTCGCATTCGGGGGCGCTCAGGCGACGTCGTTGTGAAGAACAGTCCGCGAACAGATGCGACCCATCGCCCAGAGCCACTCCGAACGGCATCGGCCTCCTGCATCGGGAAGCGTTCAACCACCGTGCGCTCCTCTACGGCGATCCGGAGACCCGATTCATCTGTTCTCGGGACCCGATTGATGGCCTTCTCCATGGCGAACGGGAGGCCGTCAAGCGTCACGGCCGAAGAACAAAGTGCCGCCCCAAAGAGCCGTTCAGCTCAGGGCGCACCCGTCACAAAGCCGACTCGCGCGGTCTTTCAGCGCGGCGTGAGCGCGGCGCGTGGAGCTCACGCCAGTGCACATCGGCCTGCGGGAAACGCCGGGAATGCGCGATTCCGCCGCAGCCGCGATCGGTTTGAGCAACGACATCTCGCCGAACCGGTAATCCGAGCCTCGCACGAGCCGAGCGGCCAAGTCCGGGCGCATCTTCCACAGGAGAATGCGCCCTTTTAAAGCGTGCAGCGGATTGGAACGATCGCGATGGGTCGGCGTGCTCGATGAGCGGTATGGCGTGCTCGATGTTTTGGAGCGTTGACCTGCTCTCGCGGTCCAACAGGATCGGACCGGCGTATCCGAGTTTTCGCGCGTACCGCTCCATGAGGGTCCGCCTCGGGAACGGCGCCCGCCACCGGGCCGCCGCACAGGACCAGCACGCTCCCGACCGAGGACGCCAGGCGGTTCTCGCGGCCTTTTCCGACTGCGGAATCGCGTCGCGCAGCGGAATTCCACCCAGCGGCAGATCTCGCTCGGGCCGCGAACCCACATGGGGATTTTCGATCGCCGATCGCAAGACTCGAGCGTACGGATCCCTCGCGCGGACCGATAGCGGTTGATGCAATTCGCGCGGACACCGCGATTGCCGAATCCCAGCACGACGACGGCGATCCACCGCTCCCATCGCCGACGCCGCCCTTCACGGCGCCCAAATACCGCTTGCTCGCCCGCAGTGGACGAGCTCGCCACGCCAGCTAGCAACGCGGGAACAGCGACAATCGCAACGCGGCGCAACACATTTCCACTCTGGCAGCCAGTCCATTTCCACTCTAGCGGGCAGTCCGCGGCCGTTCGCTTTCCGACCTCCATCCGATTTTTCCCCCACGCTCAGCATTTTTCCCGATTTCTCAGCTGCATCTCTCTCACATGGCCGTCCATCGCGTCATCGCCGCCTTCAACCACGTTCGTCGTATCGCGGCGTCGTACCGTGCCGTGGGCATCACCACCTCGCCGCGGTATTCGGGCTGTCCCCACCCGGCAGTCCGCCAGCTGACAGTATGCGAATCCGCCAGTTGGCGGTATGTGAAGCGCGCTCTGCCGCTGAAAGGCTGTAAGCATGGAAATTCACGACCACGCAGAGCCGCCCGCTTCCAGCCAAAAGGGCGCAGCGCCTCGGGAACGCACGCCCACAACGAGACCTGGAGAATGATCACCCGCAGCGGCGTCTCAGAGCCGGGAAAACGACACCCCGACGTCGCCCGTCAAGCACCCCTACGTTTGCGCAAACGGCGAGGCTCCAGCTATCTCCGTCCGGCAACTCACCCGCATATACGACGTGCCGGGCCGCAAGGATGCGCGGGTGGTCGCGCTGGACCACGTGGACGCCGATTTCCCGAGGGCGGTTTCACCGCCGTGGTCGGCGCATCGGGGTCGAGGCAAGTCCACGCTGCTGCACTGCATGGCGGGCCTCGAGCGAACCCACAGCGGGTACGGTGACCACGCTCGGCACCGTCACTTCCGGTATGAAACCGGCCAAACGCGCGATTCCGCGCCAAGCACAGGTTTCGTCTTCCAGGAATACAACCTCATCGCCTCGCTGACCGCCGCGGAAAACGTCTCGATGCCTGGCTAGACTCGCCGGGAACCCGCTGTCGAAGAGGCATTCGCGCGGCCTCGAGGCGATCGACCTGCGCGCACCGCGCGCGACCTCAAGCCCCACCAGCTTTCCGGCGGGAACGCCAGCGTGTGGCCATCGCCCGCGTGATGGCCAGCCACCCGCGGATCGTTTTCGCCGACGAACCCCGCGGCGCGCTCGACCTCGACTCGACCGGCGTCGTCCTGGATTGGCTTCGTCAGCTCGCCTCGCGGGGAACCACCGTGGTCATGGTCACGCACGACGTCGAAGCCGCAGCCCTGGCGGACTCCGTCGCGGTCATGAGCGGCGGCCGCCTGGCGACGTGGTCGAGCTGCCGCGACGCCCAGCGGATCGCCGACCTCGTCCACGCCGCCCGTGCGCGCTGAAGGGAGAAGGGAAGATGTCGACCTTGATGTGGAAAGACCTGCGTCACCACGCCCGCCAATGGCTGTGGTCGCTGCTGGTGGCCACAGCGGGCGCCGCCGTCGTGGGGATGATTGTCATCTCATGGTGGAGCGCCACGCAATGGTCGCTAAACCAGGACAAAGGAGAATACTTTGGCCCGCCAGCAAGCCTGATCGGCGGTGGCAACCTGGTCGTGCCGCGGCTCCCGCGACGACGATCGTCAGTATCGACCGCCGCTGGGCCCGACGGTCCCCGGCCCAGCAGCGTTCGGCACGCCCTGTGGCGTGCTCGGGATTCCCGGCAGCCATCCGCGCGATCATCCTGTGGCAGGGTTTGCGCAGTCGGGAGGATCGAGGCTGCTGGGCGCGCGCTGCCCGCGCATCAGTGGGCGCGGATCTGCCTGCCTGACGAGAAATTCAATTTGTTCAGGACCCTCGTCGACGCCCGTTTTCTGCGTGCCCGCGACGGTGCGCTCGTCACGGCTCTGTTCCAGCGTGCTCGAGGTCATGCTGCGCTGCGGCGGGCGGCCAATGCGCTGCCCGAGATGCAGGCGTTGCGCGAGGCTGCCGCCCCAGCCACGCGCACAAAAGCCGTGGCAGTGGGTCGCAGCCGTAATTCTGCTGATCAGCGGCGTCGCTGCCGATACTCGTCAACCTCCCGCCGACGTCCTGCGAAGACGGCACCAACAAAGCGGAGATCGCCCAGATGCAATCCCGGGCGGGCGCGCGATTATGGGCGGTGCGGTGGGGTTCATAGTCTTGGCTGCATTGTTCATCGGAATTGGACGCTCCGCCCTCTGCTGACCTGGTGGACCAGCCTGATTCCCGGCCGCAACCCGGCCTGGTTCTCCACGCGCGAATGCGCGCCATCGCTCGGCCCTCAGCATGACCACGATCGTGCCTTCGCCATCGCCGTTTCCATGACGGGCTCCATTCACGCCATGGGCGGCGCAGCGCGCTCGAGTGGAATGAGCAACGGCGTCAGCGGCTTTCTGACGATCATGGTCCCGATTTTTCTTCAGTAGCCGGAGTCGGGGGCGTGGCGAACATCGCGATGGTCGGGCGGACGCGCCGCCAAGAGGGGCCGTTGCTCGGGGTGATCCGGAGCCCGGCCGAACACCATTCTGCGGTCCACAGCCCTCGAAGGGCGATATACGCCGGCACCGGCATTCTTTTTCAGGCTGGCGACGACGTTGCTCAGCGCGGTCTGCGCCGCGACGATGTCGGGAGGCGGAGGGTATGTTCGCCTCGCATTCCCCGTGAATTTCTGAGCAATACGCTT